>Ga0111539_10005014_pt1 | contig 17217 bp, 17 predicted proteins | sample RhiMethybrSRZTD1_FD_79667 | JGI IMG/M metagenome (GOLD analysis project Ga0111539, IMG submission 79667) | Populus rhizosphere microbial communities from Tennessee, USA - Rhizosphere MetaG P. TD hybrid SRZTD1 (version 2) (version 2) | ecosystem: Host-associated > Plants > Roots > Rhizosphere >... | reverse complement strand
GCGCCGTCGAGGGCGGCACGGCCCTCGTCGGCAAGCCGGCGGAACCGCTCGGCGTCGAGCTCGTCGGGCGCGGCGCGGAGGACGTATCCGGGGCGCTCCGTCGCGAGCACCTGGTACGGCGTTCCCTGGACGTGGTCGGGCTCGAGCAGCCGGCGCAGCTCGAGCACGTGGCCCTGCAGCGCGGTCGGCGCGGTTTCCGGCGGCGTGCCGTGCCAGAGCTCGTCGCACAGCCGCTCCGAGGACAGCACACGATTCGCGTTGACGAGGAGGAGCGCGAGCAGCGTGCGCTGCCTCTCGCCACCGAGGGATAGCGCGGCCCCGCCCTCGTAGACCTGGAGCGGGCCGAGGATCCGGAATTCCATCGTCGACCCCCCTGTCGGTCGAACGTACCACGCTCCCGGCGCGCTGAGAAGTGGGCGTAAGCGAGCCCTTAGCGACTCGTTAGCCGACGCGCGAAGGCTGCCGAAGAGGAAGCAGCACTCGAAAGGAGGCACGCAGACATGACTGCGTCAACGTTCCGACGAGCGCGCGGGGTCTTCTTCCTCGTAGGGCTCGTCGCCTCGGCGTCCGCGCTCGCCGCTTCGGCGCCGGTCGCCGGGGCACGGGCTGAGGAGGTGCACGAGATCCGAGCCGTCGTTCCGTACGGCAAGGACGACGAGCGCTTCGGCAAGGTGACCACGCCGCCGCTCGAGATCAAGACGCCGCCGTCCACGCCGTTACAGGTGCGGCTGTTGGCGAGCCGCGCCCCGGCCCTCGACGAGCCGGTCACGCTCGCGCTGCAGGTGCACGCGTACGAGAACGCTCCGGAGACGTCGCTGGGGATCCGACTGCCGGAGGGAGCCGAGGTTCTCGACGGCTCACCCGAGGAGGTAGTCGACCTCGAGGCCGGGCAGACGCACGAGCTGACGCTCGTCGCCGCGCTGACGAAGCTCGGTGAGCAGGCGATCAGCGGAGATGCGTCGCGGAAAGCCGGCGAGGGCGACGCCTGGGGCGATCAGGACGAGCTCTACCTGACCGTCGAGAAGGGCAGCGGCTTCGTGGGCCACAAGTCCGCAGACAATCCCGACCTCGACGCGGTTCAGGTCTCGGAGAAGCTCGCCGACGACGCGCCGGAGCTCCAGCCTGACGAAGGCGACGCGCGCGGCGAAGAGCGAGGCGGCAAGGCGGCTCGGGCCGACTGCTGCATCGAGCCGGACCCCGGCGACCCCGTCGAGGTCTCGGTCTGCTGGACGCTCCCGGACCGCGCGGGGAACTCGACGCCGTTCCGGGACGCCCGCATCCAGATTGTCGACGACGACGTGGGCCCCGACGACGTCCTGAAGTCGGGCTTCCTCGGCTACGCGAACGGCTGCGGCAGCGCGATCGTCTTCAACCGTGACCACGACGAGGGCGGCGAGATCGACGTCTACGTCCGCCTGGAGATGCAGCACGCGGGCCGGTATCGCATCCAGAACCTGGCCGGCAACGTCTACACCTGCAAGACGACCACGCAGAACAACGTCGTCACGGACCTGAACCTCGGCACCCAGCAGTGCGGCTCGGGGGTTGGCGCCGACGCCGAGGACGACCTCTACGACGACGTCTACCGGCTGCGGCGGTTCGTCGAGGAGCACCGCGCAGGCGCCGGTGACCCGCCCGGGCAATGCACTGTCCAGTGGGCGGCCGCCAGCACCGTCGGCGCCTTCTACAGCCTCGGCGACAGCCTTGTGCACCTCCGCGGGCAGGACGCGACCTCACGCGACACGGTCGTGCACGAGTGCAGCCATCGCTACATGCACGTCGCCTACGGTGGGTGGACGACGGTCTCCGACTGTCCGAGCCCGCACTTCCTGAACGGCGTGAGCGGGCCGTCCTGCGCGTGGAGCGAGGGGTGGACGTACGTCGACGTCGCCGGCGCCGACGGCAACCCGAGCTATACCTGGCCCAACGGCGTAGCGACGCTCAACCTCGAGGCGCCGAACTGCACGACGCCCGCGGCGCAATTCGCCGCCGGGCCGCAGGTCGAGGGCCGCGTCGGCGGCGTCCTCATCGACCTCCTGGATCCCTTCACGCTCTCGTTCGGCGGCGTGAACGGGTTCGCGAACGAGTTCTTCGTCGTCAACTGCTTCGGCGCCGACTATTCCCTAGGCGGGTTCGACGAATTCTGGGGCCTCTTCACCGCACAGAACGACGACGTCTTCGTCGTCCAGGGCAGCCTCAAGGACTCGTTCTCCCGCGCCTGGCAGGGGTACAGCTACCTCGGCGGCGGCATGGTCTATTTCGTCAACCACCAGGGGTACTACTGCCCGCCCGACGGGAGCTGCACCGGGGCGCTGAACACGATTCCGACCTTCGCCTCGGACTGAGCGGGGGGAGCAGCAGAGGGGCGCGCCGGTGAGGGCGCGCCCCTACTGCAGCGGCAATCTGACGACGAAGGTCGAGCCTTCGCCCAGCTGCGATTCGACCGTGATCGTCCCGCCCATCCGCTGGACGAGCTCCCGGGAGATGTAGAGGCCGAGGCCGCTGCCGCTCACGCCCCGCGTCATCGTCGGGTCGGCGCGGTAGAACTTCTCGAAGATCAGGCGCTGCTCGGACGGGGCGATCCCGAGGCCTTCGTCGCGAACGGCGAGCTCGACGTGCGAGCCTTCCGCCCTCGCGGAGACCTCGACCCGGCCTCCGGCAGGCGAGTACTTGACGGCGTTCCCGATCAGGTTCGTCAGGACCTGCCGCAGCTTGTCGCGGTCGGCGGCGACCAGCTGCGGCGACCGAGGCGCAACGAGCGCGAACGTCATGTGCTCGCCGGCGTGCATGCGGGCGCCCGCGATCACCTGCTCGGCCAGGCCGGCGACGTCGACCCGCTCCATCGTCAACTCGAGCTCCGGGGACTCCAGGCGGCTCGCCAAGAGGATGTCGTCGACCATCTGGGCGAGGCGGTCGGACTGCTCGGAGACCAGCGTCAAGAGCTGGCGCGACACATCGTGCCCGAGGTCGACGTCCTCGCGGAGCAGCGTCTTCGCCGCACCGTGGACGGCGGCGAGCGGCGTACGGAGCTCGTGCGAGACCGTTGCGATGAAGTCGGCCTTCAGCTGCTCGAGCTTCCGCTCCTCGGAGAGGTCGTGGAACGCGAAGACGCTCCCCTCCTCGAGCCCGACCGCGCTGATCGAGAGCCACAGCTCGCGCCCGCCGACGTCGACCGGCACCGCCGACGCCCGCGCCCTCGACGAGCCGCCGTCGTCGTCGGTAAGGAGCGAGTCCGCCACCGTCGACCAGCCCGGGATCAGCTCCTGGAGCGGCCGGCCCACCACGGCCTCGCGTCGCAGCCCGGTGATCGCCTCTGCGGCGGGGTTCCACAGCTGCACGATCCCGGCGTCGTCGACCAGAAGCACGCCGTCGGCGATCGAGTCGATCACCCGCGCCGCCTGCGCGCGCTCGTGCGACCGCCTGTAGAGCCGGTCGAGCTCCTCTGCGAGGCGAAGACGCTCCAGCGCGTGGGCGATGCTCGCCGCGACCGCCTCGAGCAGCGCGGCCTCCGTCTCGTCGAACGGCTCGTCGTGCAGCCTGGCCACTCCGACGACGCCGCGCGGAGTGGTCGCGCCGAAGGGAGCCACGACGAGGGCTCGCGCTCCCACGGAGAGCAGGTTCTGGCCCTCGAGACGCTGGGGCACCTCGATCGAGCAGTCGAGGAGACCCCGATCGAGCAGGCGGCCCGCCTCCGGCAGCTGGAGCCCGTACGCGCCGACGAGGCTCCGACCCTCTTCGCCGGTGGCCAGCACGAAGGCGATCTCTGCCTCGAAGGCCTCGCAGAGCTCCGCGGTGAGCAGGTCACCGAGCTCCGCCTCGCTGCGGGCGCGGTTGACCAGGCTGACGAACTGCGCCCGCCGCGCCGCCTCCACGAACCGGCGGAGCAGCTGGTCGCGGCCGTCAGTCGAGGGTGCCGAAGGCCGCGACGACAACACTGTGGTTGCGATCTCCTTTCGCCCCGCGCGCTCTTCCGATCTCGCCCCGCGTGTAGGCGCCCGCGAGGCCGGGAGCCGGCTCGCCGAACGCGTCGAGCACCGCCTCCAGCTCGCGCTCGGCCAGGGGCGTCCCGAACCACGCGCTGCGTGCGGCGCAGTCGAAGACGAGGGCGGCGCCGACGGGCCGCTCGAGCTGCGAGACGGCGTCGGCGACGGCTTCTCGGGCGCTCTCGACGACGGTGTCCGGGGTCTGGTCGCAGACCTCGACGGCGGCGTTACGCTCGATGCTGGTCGCGCAGAGGAGTGCCCCGTCGCCGTCGCGGCCACGGACGTAGCGCGGCCGCACCGAGCCGCTCAGCTCGGGCTCGGCGAGCGGATGGATCATGGCGAGCACCTCGAACTCGTCGTCCGCGACTGCGTCGACCCCGAGGGTCTCGAGGTAGACGTCCTGCGCCGGGCGGCCGTCCAGCTGGATCACCCTCGGGCCCTCCGAGCGGGTCACGATCGACGGTATCCGGCGCGGAACGCAGCCGTGGGCGACGCCGACCCCGATCGGCGTCGTGCTCCCGACTGCCACGGCGACCACGCCGTCCGACAGCGCGCGGCCGTCGGCGAAGCGGGCACGCGCGGGGCCTCCCGCCGCTCCGCCTGCCAGCGGAATTCGTCCCCCGGCCACGGCGTACGCGCCCGCGACGATCTCGGCCTGGTCGCCGGACTCCGAGTCGACCAGCAGCAGGACGATCCCGTGCGGGACGCCGTCGATCGCGGCCATCGCCCGCGAGGTGGCCTCGCGCCCGGACTTGCGCCCGTCCGCCCCCTCCGCGGTGCCCACGCCGGCGGGGACCGAGGCCGAGAAGGCAATCGCCGAGCACCCGGCTTCGACGACCCCGTCGGCTCCGATCGCCGCGGTTCCGGTCATGCCGGCGACAAGCGCCCCGGCAGCGGCTTCCCGGGTCTCCGCCGCAACGGCCTCGGGCTCGAGGTCGCCGGCCAGGAAGACAAGGACCAACCCCGGCTCGCTGCCGAGCTCGGCGATCGCGCGCTCCACTGCGCGGGCAGGAGCTTCGGTGCCGGTCGCAGAAGCGGAGGCGGCCACTCGCTCGCGGATGTCTGTTCTCGCTGCTGGGGGCATACCGCAGAACTTGCGAAGGAACCGTCGGGGAATCTATGGCCGTCTGAGCGAAGAGCGAAACCCCTGAGCCGCCTACCGCGTTACTCCTTCATGGAGCGGCGATGGGCGGTGGGCGTAGTGGCGCTGGTGGCGGCAATCGCCCTCGCGGTGCCCGTGGCGGCCTCCGCCGACGATGCGCCGTTCGTCGGCTGGACGGCGCTTCTGCCCGGACTGTCGTTCCCCTACGACCCGGCCAGCCCGGACGACTGCCAGGCAGGTCGCGTGCAGTGCGTCAACCGGACCGTCCGCGACATGACCCGGCGCTTCGATGCGCTCGGGTGTGACCACGATGCGGTCTTCTCGCTCATCTACCTCCGCGTCACGGAGGAGTACCGGCAGACGATCGACGGGCCGTTCTTCGACGACACGCCGTTCGTCAACTACGAGGACACGCTCTTCGCGCACTACTACTTCGCCGCCTTCGACGCCTGGGACGCCGGGCGAATCGCCGCCGTCCCGCCCGCCTGGCGGGTTGCGTTCGCCGCCGCGCAGCGCCGCGCCGTCTCGGCCGCCGGCGACCTGCTCCTCGGGATCAACGCCCACGTGCAGCGCGACCTGCCGCTCGTCCTCTACTCGGTGGGGCTCGTTCGCCCGAACGGCACCAGCCGCAAGGCCGATCACGATCGCGTCAACATCATCCTCAACCGCGTCATGGACGACGTCGTTGCGGAGATCGCACGTCGCTTCGACCCGTCCATCCAAGACACCGACCTGCCGACGGACCTCGACCTGACCGGCCTCTTCCAGATCGTCGCCGGCTGGCGCGAGAAAGCGTGGCGCAACGCCGAGCTGCTCGCGACTGCGCCGACGGCAGATGCCCGGGCGCTCGTCGTCCAGCAGATCGAGCAGGACGCCGCGACCGAGGCCCGGACGATCGTGGGGTTGACCGGCTACCTGCCGCTCGTGCAGAGCAGCGCCCCGCGCGACGCCTACTGCGCCGTCCATCACGACGATCCGTAGGCTGGTCGGCCGCCGCCGAAGTTAGTACCATTTCGCACTGGACATGTGCTGGTGGTTGGACGGCGAAGAGCAGGAGCTCCTGCGAGACGAGGCGCAGCGCGCCGAGGACGAGCGTCTCGACGTCGAGGCCGCCTGTGAGCGCGAGACCGAACCGCCCGAGCGCTCGCGCGACGACGAGCGCGAGCTGATCCGCCTCTAGTAGCCGGCCCTTTCGAGGCCTATGTCGGACGCTGGGTCCGCTGGATGTAGACGCCGGCCGAGCGGATGCATTGACCATGCAAGACCCGTCGAACGCCGTGAGAGTCCCAGTGGTAGCGCTCCACCGGCAGCGGACTCGCACCAGCCGTTTGGCGAATCGCCGACCGTGGAACTGCGTGACGACTCAGGCAATCGAGGAGAGGGAGAACGCATGGCCGACACCGAACAAGCAATTCTCGAAGAGCAGCGGGAGATTCTCGCAGAGGTCAGGGAGATCAAGGACGAAGTCAAAGGCCCAAGCGTGGCGGGCAGGATCTTCCTCGGATCGCTTGTGGGCGTCGTGCTTGGAGGAGCCTGGACCCAGCGCAGGAGCCTGGCCGGCCTCGGCAAGAGAGTCGTGACCCGCGGCTGACCGCGCCCGGCTAGTCCCCCCGCTTCAGCACGGTCGTGGCGACCCGGATGCCGAAGCGTCCCGGGGCCATCACGACGTCCCAGGCCTGGTTGACGACGTTGCCGCCGGGAATCTCCTCTGCGAGGTCGTCGACGATGTCGTCGACACTCTCCACGAGATCCTCACCGAACTCGGCGATGCCGCCTGCCGACGGGACCGCGGCCAGGGCGATCTCCTTCGTGATCACCGGGCCGAGCTGCTCGAGGGTCGCCCGCACGTCGTCCTCGGCGCGCTCGCGGGCTTCCTCGACGGTCTCGCCTTCCCGCTGCGAGGCCCGCTTGACGCGGGCCCAGAGGGCGAGGCCGAGCACGGTGGCGAGCGCGGCCCAGGCCACGGCGAGCAGGAGCGCGGCCAGCCAGGCGTCCACGGCGTTGGCGAGCGCCAGCACCACCGCCGTGTTGGCCAGCACGAAGGCCGTCGCGAATGCTGCCACCACACCCAGCCCGGCGGAGACGCCGAGGCCGGCCTGCCGGAGCTCCTGCTTGTTGCGCGCGGCGACGAGCCGGCTCTCGTAGTACACGAGGGCGGCCACCCGGCGTCCGAGCTGCTCGAGGAGCTCGGTGACGGACTGCTCGGCCTCCTCGTCTTCGGCGACCGCCGCCTCGCTCGTGTCCTCCGTCACGATTCCGCACTTTCGCACAGGCGGTAGCGTCGCGTCGTGCTGCGACACGCTGTGCTCGGCGCGGGCGGTGTCGGTGCGTTTCTCGGCGCCGCCCTCTCTCGCGCGGGACGCGAGGTCTACCTCGTGCTGCGCGAGCAGTCGCTCGCACGCTACGGCGGCGTCGTTCGGGTCGAGAGCGGGTTGCTCGGCGACTTCGAGGCCGTGCTGCCCGCGACGTCGATGCTCGACGCGTCGGTCGACGTTCTCTGGGTCACGACGAAGGCCACGCAGGTCGCGGACGCGCTCGAACGGGTCCGCGTCGATCCGCCGGTCGTGGTGCCGCTTCTCAACGGGGTCGATCACGTCGAGCTTCTGCGTCGGCGGTTCGCGGGCGGCACGGTGCTCGCGGCCTCGATCGCGATCGAGTCCGAACGGGTCGAGCCCGGCGTCATCCGCCAGCTGAGCTCGTTCGCGATCGTCCAGCTGGCGCCCGGCCCCCCGGCCGAGCGGCTTCGACGTGAGCTCGACGAGGCGGGCCTGACCGTGTCGATGGGCGCGAGCGAGGCCGACGTCCTGTGGCGGAAGCTCGCGCTGCTGGCGCCGATCGCACTCACGACCACGCTCCGCGGCTCGGCGCTCGGCGGAGTGATGGACGATTCGGCGTGGCGGAGCCGGCTCGAGCGCTGCATCTACGAGGTCGCCGCGACGGCGAACGCCGAAGGCATACCGCTCGATCCAGACGCGGCCGTCGCCCGGATCGTCGGCATGCCCGCCGACATCAGGTCGTCGATGCAGAAGGATCGCGAGGCGGGCAGGCCGACGGAGATCGACGCGATCGGCGGCACCGTCCTTCGCGCTGCCGCGCGCCACGGCCTCGAGATGCCGGCGACGCTGGAGCTCGTGGAAGGGATCCAGGCCGCCGAAGCGTCAATCCGCGACGGCTAGCAGCGTCGGCTCCTCGCCGCCTCGAAGCACGAGCACCCGCCCGGCGAGCGAGTCGTCACGTACCAATCGAACCACGGCATCGGCAACCTCTTCCGGCTCGAGCAGCGTGGCCCGCAACGGCGGCGGCAGTGTCTGTCCCTGCGCTGTCGCCACGGCAATCGTGCGACGAACGGCGGCCGTGCCCACGGTGTACGGGCAGACGCAGTTGACTCGGACACCGCGCTGCGCGAGTGGCGCCAGGCAGGCGGTCAACCGCATCAGGGCCGCCTTCGCGGCTGCGTACTCCGGACTTGGGTGCGGTGCGAAGCCGAGACCGGCCGTCGAGGCGACGTTGACGATCGTCCCGCCTCCACGCGCCTGCATCGGCCGGATCGCGACCTGGATCGCCAACATCGCCGACCGGAGGTTGAGGTCCAGCGCGCGGCTCCAGTGCTCGACGGGAGCGTCCGGAAACACCGGCTCGGTGTAGCCGCCCGCGTTGTTCACGAGGATGTCGGCGTCGGAGGCGATCGCCTCGATGTCCGTCTCGCGTGTGACGTCCGCGACGACGAACGTCCCGCCGATCTCGGAAGCAACGAGCCGTCCCGCTTCCTCGTCGACGTCGGCGACGAGCACGGCTGCACCCTCCTGCGCGAGGCGGGCGGCGATAGCGCGGCCGATGCCGGCCCCACCCCCCGTGACGACCGCGCTGCGTCCGTCGATCTCCACGTCGAAGGGCTTCCCGGAGCGGCGGGAATCGATTCACCCGACCGAGGGATGTAGGAGCGGGGACGGCTGCCGATAGTGATCTATCCCCTTCGCCTCGTTCCCCCAGTCCCGCTCGCTTCCCTGTCCCGACTGCGGGGCTCCGGTCAAGCCGGACGAGGCGGCCTCCCACGTGTGCGACGACGAGCGGATGCTGGCGTTCCAGAACGGCCGCGTTCGCGAGGAAGTCGCCAAGTTCGACAGTCAGCTCGACACGTGGTTCGCGTCCCCCGAGGGGCAGTTCTCCGTGTGGCTCGCCGAGCGTCAGCGCCAGCCCTAGACCGCGGCTACGATCGAGGGTGTTGGTTCCGAAACCCTCGAAAGGAGGACTATGGCTGTCAAGCCAGTTCCAGAGGGCTACCACACCCTCTCGCCGTCGCTCTCCGTGGAGAACGCCGCGGAGGCGATCGAGTTCTACAAGCGCGCTTTTGGTGCGACCGAGCGCGGGCGCATGAACGGCCCTGACGGGCGGATCGCGCACGCCGAGCTTCAGATCGGCGACTCGGTCCTGATGCTCGCCGATCCGTTCCCGATGGCCAGCACGAAACCGCCGACCCAGATCGGCGGGACGGCCGTCACGCTCTTCCTCTACGTCGAGGACGTCGACGCGCTCTACAAGCAGGCCGTCGACGCCGGCGCGAGCTCCGAGATGGAGCCCGACGACATGTTCTGGGGCGACCGCTTCGGCAGCGTCGTCGATCCCTACGGCCACTCGTGGGCGATCGCGACGCACGTCGAGGACGTCCCGCCCGAGGAGATGGAAGAGCGCGGACGCGCGGCTATGGCCGCAATGAGCGGCAACTAGCGCTAGCTTCCGGAGCCGCCGGTCCGCGGCGCCGGCGGTTCCGTCCGTTCGAACACAACTTGGGGGGGGCAGATGTTCAAGCGAACCCGGCGCGCGCTGCTGCTGGCGGGCGCAGCATTGCTTCTCGCGACCGGAACGGCCCAGGCGCTCGACTTCACGCCCGGATCGGCCGGCCTCGGGGACCCGTTCTTCCCGAACGCGGGCAACGGAGGCTACGACGTCTCGCACTACTCGCTGACGCTCGACTACCAGCCGGCCACGAACACGCTCGCGGGAAGCGCGGTCATCACCGCGCGGGCGACACAAAACCTTTCCAGCTTCGATCTCGACCTGCGCGGGTTCTCGATCTCCGCCCTGCATGTGAACGGGGTTGCGGCGGCGCACGCGCGCTCCGGCGAGCAGGAGCTCGTCGTCACGCCGGCCGCCGGCATTCGCGCCGGAGACACCTTCAGCGTCACGGTCGAGTACTCGGGCACACCCGCGGTCGTAACCGATCCCGACGGGTCGATCGAGGGCTGGGTGCCGACCGACGACGGCGCCTTCGTCGTCGGCGAGCCGCAGGGCTCGCCCGCCTGGTACCCGGTCAACGACAACCCGCGCGACAAGGCGACCTACAACTTCCGCGTCACCGTCCCGGAGGGCCTGACGGTCATGGCCAACGGCGTGCTCGTCTCGCACACGACCGCCAACGGCAGGACGATGTGGGTGTGGAACGAGACCGATCCGATGGCGCCGTACCTGTCGACCGCCACGCTCGGCGGCTTCGACCTCGATGTCTCGAGCGTCGACGGCACCCCGTCGTACGTCGCCGTCGACCCGACGCTGCCGAAGGGGCAGGTGCTGTCCAAGCTGCCGGCGATCGTCCGCTTCTACTCCTCGATCTACGGGCGGTACCCGTTCAACGCCGTCGGTTCGATCGTCGACAACGCGAAGGTGGTCGGCTACTCGCTCGAGACGCAGACCAAGCCGGTGTACGACCGCATGCCTAACGAGGCCACGCTCGCGCACGAGCTGTCGCACATGTGGTTCGGCGACTCTGTGACGCTCACCGAATGGCCTGACATCTGGCTGCACGAGGGCTTCGCCACCTGGTCGGAGTGGATCTGGAGCGAGTACCAGGGGAACAAGACCGCTCAGAAGTTCTTCGACCAGCTCTACAACACGCCGGCGCAGGACATCCGCTTCTGGACGCCGCCGCCCGCCGTCCCGGGCACGCCGGCGTTCATGTTCAACGGCACGATCTACTACCGCGGCGGGATGACCCTGCAGGCGCTGCGTCAGAAGGTCGGCGACTTCGCGTTCTTCCGGATCATGCGGACCTGGGCGACGCAGAACCGGTACGGCAACGTGTCGACGCCGCAGTTCATCGCGCTCGCCGAGCAGATCTCGCAGCAGCGGCTCGACCACTTCTTCGACGTCTGGCTGTACCAGCCCGAGAAGCCGACGTCCTGGTGATCCGCCGATGAGGGTTCCGCCCTATATCCGTCGATCATGCTCGAATCGTTCCCGCTCCCATCCCAGGTGCCGTGCCCCCACTGCGGGGCCGCGGTCGCGCGCGGGGCCGTCGACCTGCACGTGTGCGACCAGCAGCGGCTGCTCGACTACCGGCTTCTTCTGGTCCGCGACGAGATGGCCGCGTTCGACGCCCAGCTGAACATCTGGCTCAGCTCTGCCCGCGGGCAGTTCGAGGTCTGGCTCGCCGAGCGCGAGCGGCCGGCCTTCGGCTGACGGCCTGAACGTACGATCGGCTCGTGGACGTCCGTGCGAGCCTGGAGATCGCCCTCGATGCGGAGACCGCATTCGACGTGGTGGTCGACGAACTGCGCCTCGCGCTGGAGCGGCACGGCCTGCGGTTCGAGGACGACCACGTCCTGGAGGGCGAGGTCGAGGTCGGCGAAGTCGTGGAGTGGGAGCGCGGGGTGCGGATCGGCTTCCGCTGGTGGCCGGCGCCCTGGCAGCCGGACACCGTGACCGAGGTGGTGATCCGCTTCCAGCCGGACGGCCGCGCGACGCGCGTGACGTTCGAGCATCGCGGCTGGGCCGAGGCGGTCGGCGACGACCAGGCCGAGCTGGCGGGCTGGTTCGCCGGCGAGGTGCTCGCTCCGTTGCTGCGCGCGTCTGCGCCGATCGCCTTCGGCGATTGGCTGACCGACCGCGTCGGGCGGAAGCCCTCCGGGCCGCGGGCACGCGAGACCTACCGCGACCCGCTCTACCACTGGCCGAACTTCCGCGTGCTGCTCGAGGAGCTCGCGCTGACGGCCGACGACTTCCTGCTCGAGGTCGGCTGCGGCGGCGGCGCCTTCCTGCACGCCGCGCTGGAGAGCGGCTGCCGTGCCGCCGCGATCGATCACAGCGCCGACATGGTCCGGCTTGCGAGCGACGTCAACCGCGAGGCCGTCGAGGCCGGGAGATTGGAGATCCACCGCGCGGCCGCCGACCGGCTCCCCTTCGCCGCCGACCGCTTCACCGCCGCGGTCATGACGGGCGTGCTCGGCTTCTTGCCCGACCCTGTCGCCGCCTTCGCCGAGATCAGGCGGACGCTCGTCGAAGGTGGCCGCTTGGTCGCCCTCGGGAGCGACCCCGAGATGCGCGGCACGCCCGCCGCGCCGGAGCCGATCGCGTCGCGCCTGCGTTTCTACGACGACGAGGGGCTCGAGCGGATCGCACGCAAGGCCGGGTTCACGGACGTCCGGGTCGTCCGGCGGGATCTCGGGCCCTACGCCCGGGACGCCGGGATCCCGGAGGAGCATCTGGAGCTCTTCTCGGCGGAGCCGGGGACCCGCTTCCTGCTCGCCCGGACCTAGCGCCGTCCATAGTTTCCATAGTCGGGGAAAAACGGCCGATCGCACCGCTAGGGTGCTCGACAGCCCTGCAAATCGGGGGAATACTGTGAAGACGTAGCGCCGGGCAGGCCCCCCGGAAACGAAAGGGGGTCCCCTGCTTCAAGCGCAGTCGAAGGCAGCCTCCGCTTTCGGGCGGCTGGTACCGGTCATCGTCCCGGTGGTGGCGCTGGGCTCGGCCGTCGCGGCCGCCGCTGCGTACTCGCTCGTCACCGATCCGCCGGAGGCCGGGGTCCTGCTCGGAGTCACGGCGCTGCTCCTGGCAGCGGCGATCGCCGAGGCCTTTCCACTGCCGATCCAGGGAATCCCGATCGGCGCGACCTCGCTCGCCAGTCTGTTCGTGGTCGGGACAGGCGCCATCTACGGCTGGGAGGCGGCCACGATCGTCGCCTTCGCCGTCCAGCTGCTGGTCGAGCCGATCCGCAAGCAGCCGCTGATCCGGCTTGCGTACAACACGGCCGTCTACGCGCTGGCCGGCGCCGCCGCCGGCGCGACCGCCGCCGCGCTCGACCAGACCGTCGCCGTGGCGGTGCCCGCGGCGACGGCGGCCTTCTATGCCGTCGACCTCGTGCTGGTCGCCCTCGTCGTCGCCCGCGCGGACGACGACCCGTTCCTGCCGCTCCTGGGGCGGACGATCCGTTCGACCTCGCTGGTGCTCGCGATCATGGCGTCCCTGGCGCTGATCCTCGTCGTGCTGTGGGAGACCGAGCCGCTGCTCTCGCTGCTCCTCTTCGCACCGCTGGTCGCGTACGACCTGCATCAGCGCTCGATGCTCCGCGCGCTCGAGGCCATGCGTTCCGCGACGACCGACCCGCTCACCGGCCTCGGCGACCGGCGCCGCTTCGAGGAGCGGCTCGAGGGCGAGCTGCGCCGCGGCGGCCGGCTGAGCATCTGTCTGCTCGACCTCGACGGCCTCAAGCGGCTGAACGACTCGCTCGGCCACCAGCAGGGCGACCGTGCGCTCCAGACCGTCTCGGAGCGCCTGACCGCGGGCGGCGAGGCCTTCCGCATCGGAGGCGACGAGTTCGCCCTCCTGCTCGTCGGCGTCGAGGCGGAGGAGGCGCGCCCGCTCGTGGAAGCCCTGCTCGTCGACCTCACCCTGGACGACGGGGCGCTTCGGGTGTCGGGCGGGATCGCCAGCGATCGGCATGCGACCACGGCACGGGAGCTGGTCGAGTGCGCGGACGAGGCGCTCTACCGCTGCAAGCGCAAGTCGCCCGGTCGCGTCGGCATCGCTGAGCAGCACCGCGCGCCGGTGCGGGCGGTCGTCCCGACCGAGGAGCGCGCGGCCAGCATCCAGGCAGCGACGAACCTCGCGCGTGCTTTCGAGGAGGGGGCGCCGCACTCGGAGGCTGTCGAGTCGCTCAGCCACCGCCTCGCCGAGCGACTCGGACTGACGCCCGACGAGGTCGCGCTGACAGCCCTGGCCGGCCGCGTCCACGACCTCGGCAAGGTCGCGATCCCGGAGGAGATCCGTGAGAAGCCGGGCCCGCTCGACCCGGACGAGCAGCGCGTCCTCGAGCGCCATCCCACCGTGGGCGCTCACATGCTCGTCTCGCTGGGGCTCGACCAGCTGGCCGACTGGGTCGCTCACCACCACGAGCGCTGGGACGGACAGGGCTACCCCGACCGACTGAGCGGCGAGGACATTCCCGTGCCGTTGCGCATCATCGCGGTCGCCGAGGCCTACGACGCGATGACGATCTCGCGTGCCTACGGAGGCATCCCGCGGATGCGATCCGAGGCGATGCGGGAGCTCGCACGCTGCTCCGGGCACGAGTTCGACCCCCGCGTCGTGGCCGCCTGCCTCGACGAGTTGCGGCGCCTTTAGCCTCCGTCCGAGCGATTTTGCGACCGGCCACCCGGGCCGATCACCGGGGGGTTGTCCTCGCCCCCCAAGAAGGAGTCCTCGGTGCTTTCTCTTCGCCTCATCGCGCTGCCCGTGCTCGCCCTCGCCGCGTCGTTCTGCGCCGGCTGGTCCTGGTAGCCGACGGAAGATCCCGGCGGCGTGAGCCGTCTAGTGGTTGCATGAGACTCGCGCTCGTCGCCGCCGGGTCGTGCGTGTCATCGGAGCGGCCGTGATGGAACGCACACCCGGCGGCGCCTTCCGGAGGCGGCCGCGCGGGTCATTCTTCGGCTGAGACGAGCGGCGCCAGCAGGCGCGGCTCGAGCGCGGCGAGCAGCGCGGCCGCCTGGCCCTCCCCGGCGTCGAGCGCCCGGCGCGAGCCGGCGCCCTGACCCAGGTGGACGGTGACCGTGCACACCCCGGCGCGACGCTGCCCGGGCGAGCTCCGCAGGTCGTAGGCGACGATCCCGGATGGGTCGAGCTCCGACCAGCGCCGGCGGAGGCTGCCTTCGCGGAGGGTCAACCGCCGACCGTCGTAGCCGTGCCCGAGCTGACGGAAGCGGTCGCGCGCGACGACGACGGCCAGGGCGGCGAGCACGAGCGGGATCGTGATCGCCCACCACTCGCGGAAGGCCGCGTCGACCGCGAGCAACGCGAGCGGCACCGCGAGCGCGCGCTGCAGGCGCCTGCGCCGAGCGGGCGGCGGATGCGGCGTGAGCGGGGCGTCCGGATCGGGAGCCGGCGGGTCGACCGCGCGGATCAGGGCTGCCGTGTCCGCCCGGGCAAGCACGGGCGCGAGCGTCGTCCCGCCGGATCGTCCGCGGAGACCGGCTGCGATCGCCGTCACCGACGCGATCCTGAGCGGCCGGCGGAGCGGCGTGTCGCGGACGTCGGTGCCGCGGATCCTGTCGCGGTCGACCACCACCACGCGACGCGTGAGCAGCCCGCGGACGGCCGTCAGCCGCTCGCCGTCGTCGGTGAGCGTGAAGCGCCAGTCGACGAGCAGTGAGCCGAACGCGGCGATGGCGAGGACGAGCCCGATGCCGACGCCCACCGCGACGGAGATCCCGAGCGGATGCGTCGGCACGTGGTCGAGCAGCTCCCGGCCGCCGCGCTCGACGAACCCGCCCGGAAGGTCGTCGGCGAGGTTGAAGACCACGCCGATGACGGCAGCCGGCGCCAGCAAGTAGCTGAGGCTCGTGATCCCACCGACCGCGAGCAGCCCCGGGGTCGCGCGGTACAACGTCGTCGGCTCGGCCACGTGCTCGGCGCCGACCTTCGTGCCCAGCAGCACCTCGCGCAGCTGCTCGGCCTCCGCCCGGGAGACGGCCGCGAGCGACAGCTCGGCGTCCGACTCGCCGCCGGCCGCGGCCTCGACCTCGACACGCACCAGCCCCAGCAGCCGGTGGAAGAACGGCTCGGTCACGACGACGCCCCGCACGCGGTCGACCGGAATCGTCCGAACGTGGCGCCCGACGACCCCGGAATGGAGCTCCAGCCGGCCGGCGGCTACGCGATACCGGAACCGCCACCACGCGACGACGGCGATGCCGACGGCCACGAGCGCGGCAAGCACGAGCCCCGCGATCACCCTCGCCCCCGACGAGATCACGACGACCAGCACCGGCAGCAGGCTGGCGCCGACGAAGCGTCGGGCGATCACGAGCACCGCCAGCGGATGGAGGCGTCCCTCGAGGACGGGCTCGGCGCTCAGGTTCCCTCCTCGATCCCGGCCCGGCGGGCGAGCTCCTCGACGAGTGCATCCGCCACCTCGGGGCGCAGGCCCGGAACGGACGTGCTGCCTGCGGCCGACGCGGTCCGAACCTCGACCGAGACCAGGCCGAAGGCGCGGAGGAGCGGCCCGGCCGTGGTGTCCACGGTCTGCACGCGCGCGTGCGGGATCACCTGCCACCGCCGCCAGAGCCAGCCGTGCGTGACGTACAGGCCGAGCTCCATGACCTCGTAGCGAGAGCGGCGGTAGTCGACCCGCGGCCTGACGACGGCGGCGACGGCCGCGAGGACGACGAGCGTGCCTCCCGCCACGCCGACCACCCAGGCGGCGGTGGACGAGCCCGCGGCGGCGGTGATCACGGTCGCCGCTGCGACCAGCGCGGCGAGCACCAGCGTGGCCGCCAGGCCCTCGGCGGTCCAGACGGCCCGGACGCGCGGGTCGAGCGCGTTCGCCGGCTCGCGGAGGATCACCGCGCCTGCGGATGCAGGTAGCGGACCAGGCGGTACGCGCTGGGACGGAAGCCGCGATTCGGCCAGAACCGCGACGCGAGCAGGTTCGCGACCCGCCAGTCCGCCTTCGCCCGTTCGTGACCGTGCTCTCGCGCCCACCAGAGCGCGTGCTCGGTGAGCGCCGTGCCCACGCCGAGGCCGCGCGCTTCCGGGAGCGTCGCGGCGACGTCGATCGAGATCGGCTCGCCGGGGTCGGCCCACAGGAGGAGCCCGCCGAGCGGCTCGCCGTCGCGCTCGGCCAGGAACCACGTCGCATCCGCGTCGGCGAGCGCCTCGCGCCAGTTGTCGCGGAACCGCTCGTCGCTGGGCCGCTCGAGCCCGGACCACACCGGCGCCTCGATTTGCAGCTCGGTGATGATCGGCGCCAGCCGCGCCGCGGCATCGAGGTCGTCCGGGCCACCCTGTCTGATCGTCACGCCGTCGGGCGGCGACGGCTCGGCGACGTCGTCGAGCGGGCGTTCCGCGTGTACCTGCTGAATC
>Ga0111539_10005012_pt1 | contig 17220 bp, 16 predicted proteins | sample RhiMethybrSRZTD1_FD_79667 | JGI IMG/M metagenome (GOLD analysis project Ga0111539, IMG submission 79667) | Populus rhizosphere microbial communities from Tennessee, USA - Rhizosphere MetaG P. TD hybrid SRZTD1 (version 2) (version 2) | ecosystem: Host-associated > Plants > Roots > Rhizosphere >... | reverse complement strand
CGGCCCCTCCGACCGCCGGCAAATCTGCAACGCGCTCTAAGCTTCGCGCGCCGGCGCAGCCGGGGCTTGCTGGGGTAGGTGCTTCCGAAGCCGCGCGTACGCCGCCGTGACTTCGACGCCGTACAGCAGGATCACCGCCGAGAGATACGTCCAGATGAGGAACCCGATCACGGCGCCGATCGAGCTCTGCACGTTCATCCGCGCACTGCTGCGCAGGTACCACGAGAAGCCGGCGAACGCGAGGCGCCACAGGATGCCGGCGAGAATCGCGCCGAACCAGACGTCGCGCAGCCGTACCTGCGCGTTCGGCGCGAAGTAGTAGATCAAGCCGACGACGAAAATGAACGTCGGCAGCAGCCAGTGTCGCGAGACGAACGCCTGCAGCGTCTCGAGCCACGGGAAGCGCTCGATCACGCCGGCGAACCAGCTCGCCTGCACGACCTCGACGGCACCGATCAGCACGAGCGAGAGGGCAAGCAGCAGGCCGGCCGCGCACAGCATCACGAACGAGACCAGCTTGTGCTTGAAGAAGCCGAGCGGCTTCTCGACGCCCCACGCGTGGTTGACGGCGGACGTCACTGCGCCGAACACCCCCATCGACGCCCAGATGGTAATGACCGTGCTGACGACGCCGAACTGCACCGGCGCCGACGCGAGCTCCTTCATCTGGTTGCTGACAAAATCAAACCGGCTCGGCAGCGCCCGCTCGATGATGTGCAGGAGCGTCTCGCCGCCCTCCGCGACGGCGATCCGCGAGACGATCGAAAAGACGAGGAGGAGGAACGGAAAGAACGACAGCAGTCCGTAGTACGCGATCGACGCGGCGAACGTGAGGTTGTCGCTCTTGTAGAACTCGACGACGCCGCGTGCGGCGGCGCGCCAGCCCAGCCTCAAGGCCCGCCGCATCCGGGCGATCAGGCCCAGGGTGAGGTCAACGGGCGCGGACGCCGTCTGGGGAGTGGTCACCGCGGGCCGTAGGGCCGGGGCGGGGCGGCGACGTCGTCGAACGCCGCACGCGCGCGCGCCGCGGTCCCACGCGCGCGCCCGAGCTCGGTCATCAGGTCGGTGAGCCGCGGCTCGAGGCCGTCGCGCAGCGCGCGCCCGCGCTCGGTCAGGAAGAGATAGCCACACGCCGCGCCGACCACCGCGCCGGCGACGGCGCCCAGGAGAATTGCCGTACGATCGTTCACGTCTCCATTCTATAAAACCGGTGAAGCGCCTGTGCCGATTTCAGCCGGACCCGTATAATCGCGCTATGTCCGACTCGTCGCGCGCGACGACGCCGCGTCCCGGCTCTCCGCCGTCGCCGTCCACCGTTCCCATCCGCACGACCTCCGCCGTTCAGCCCGCCGTCGATCGCGTGCTGTGCGAGCGCTGCAGCGCCGAGATGTTCCGCATGCACGCCGTCTGGCGCTGCCCGGCGTGTGGCTACAAGACCGACTGCTGCGGCTGGTAGTCGCGGTTATGGAGGTCCTCTCGAGCCAGGTCAGAACCGACACCCCGGAGTTCCAGCAGAATCGGGAGCGGATGACGGCGCTCGTCGCCGAGTTGCACGAGCGGCTGGCGCGCGCGCGCGAGGGCGGCGGACCGAAGTATCTCGAACGGCACCGGCAGCAGGGCAAGTTGCCGGTACGCGAGCGCATCAGTCAGGTGCTCGACGCGAACACGCCCTTCCTCGAGCTCTCACCGTTGGCCGCGTGGGACCAGTACGACGACGAGGCGCCGGCCGCCGGCCTGGTCACCGGGATCGGCCGGGTCAGTTCGCGCGAGGTGATGATCATCGCCAACGACGCGACCGTGAAAGGCGGCACCTACTACCCGGTCACCGTCAAGAAACACCTTCGCGCTCAGCAGATCGCCCTCGAGAACCGCCTGCCGTGCCTGTATCTCGTGGATTCCGGCGGCGCGTTCCTCCCGCTTCAGGCCGAGGTCTTTCCGGACCGCGAGCACTTCGGCCGCATCTTCTTCAACCAGGCCCGGATGTCGGCCGAGCGCATTCCCCAGGTCGCCATCGTCATGGGCTCCTGCACCGCCGGCGGGGCCTACGTGCCGGCCATGTCCGACGAAACGGTCATCGTGAACGGCACCGGGACGATTTTTCTCGGCGGACCGCCGCTCGTGAAGGCCGCGACGGGTGAGGAAGTCACTGCCGAGGAGCTCGGCGGTGCCGACGTACACACGCGCCAGTCCGGGGTCGCCGACTACTTCGCGGAAGACGACGAGCACGCGCTGCAACTGGCGCGGACGATCATGACCACGCTCCACACCAGCAAGCGCCTGCCGGCGGACATGACGACGCCCGAGGCGCCGCGCTACGACGCCGAGGAGCTGTACGGGATCGTCAGCGTCGATCCGCGCCGGCCGTACGACGTGCACGAGGTGATCGCGCGCATGGTGGACGGCTCCCGTTTCGACGAGTTCAAGCAGCGCTACGGCACGACGCTCGTGACGGGATTTGCGCGCCTGCACGGATTCCTCGTCGGCATCGTCGCCAACAACGGCGTGCTCTTCTCGGAGTCGGCGCTCAAGGCGACGCACTTCCTCGAGCTTTGCAACCTGCGCGGCATCCCGCTGGTGTTTCTCCAGAACATCACCGGGTTCATGGTCGGGCGCCAGTACGAGCGCGGCGGCATCGCCAAGGACGGCGCGAAGATGGTCCATGCCGTCGCCAATTCCGTCGTGCCGAAGTTCACGGTCGTGACCGGCGGCTCGTTCGGCGCCGGCAACTACGGCATGGCGGGCCGCGCCTACGATCCTCGCCTTCTGTGGATGTGGCCCAACGCGCGGATCTCCGTGATGGGCGGCGAGCAGGCGGCGTCGGTCCTCGTCACCGTCAAGCGCGACCAGCTCGCGCGCGACGGACAGCCGCTCTCGACCGGCGAGGAACAGGCGATCCGGGCGCCGATCCTCGAAAAGTACGAGCGGGAAGGATCACCGTACTACTCGACGTCGCGTCTGTGGGACGACGGCATCCTGGATCCGGCGCGGACGCGCGAGGCGCTGGCGCTCGGGTTGTCGGCGGCCTACAACGCCCCGATTCCGGACGCGCGCTTCGGCGTCTTTCGCATGTAGCGGCCGCGGTCAAACATGTCGAGTGTCCTCATCACGCCCGGCCCGGTCACCACGGTCACGCTCAACCGGCCGGACGTCCGCAACGCGTTCGACGAAGGGCTGATTCAGGAGCTGACCGCGTGGGCCGCGAGCGTCCCGTCGGACGGCTCGGTCCGCGCCGTCGTCCTGCAAGGCGCCGGGTCGGTGTTCTCGGCCGGCGCGGACGTGCAATGGATGTCGAAGATGCTCGACTACTCGCGCGAGGAGAACCTCGCCGACGCGCGCCGGGCCGCGAGCATGTTTCACGCGATCGACGCCCTGCCGGTGCCGGTCATCGGCCGGATTCACGGCGCGGCGCTCGGCGGCGGCGCGGGGCTCGCAGCCGTCTGCGACGTCGTCGTCGCGGCCGAGGATGCCGTGTTCGGTTTCACCGAGGTCGTGCTCGGGATTCTGCCGGCGATGATCTCGCCGTTTGTCGTGCGAAAAATCGGACTCTCGGCGGCGCGCGAACTGTGCCTGAGCGGCGCCCGCTTCCCGGCCGCTCGCGCGCGCGAGATCGGGCTCGTCCACGAGGTCGTCGCCGCCGAGCGCCTCGACCTCGCGGTCGACCGCCACGTCCAACTCTTTCGCAAGGCGGCGCCGTCGGCCGTGGCCGCGACGAAGAAACTGCTCAGCGCCGTGCACGGCAAGCTGCCAGCCGACGTGCTGACGCTCACCGTTGACGCCATCGCCAGCCAGCGCGTCTCCCCTGAAGGGCAGGAAGGCCTGCGCGCGTTCCTCGACAAGCGAACCCCGTCGTGGGCGGGACCTCATAGCCAAGGGCCAAAGGCCCAGGGCCCAGGCGCCGCAGGCTCCGGGCCCACGGGCCAAGGCCCAAGTCAGAAATGATCCGCCGGGTCCTGATCGCCAATCGCGGCGAGATCGCTCGCCGTGTCATCCGCACGTGCCGCGAGATGGGCCTCACGTCGATTGCCGTGTACTCGGACGCCGACGCCGGCGCGCCGCACGTCAGGGAAGCGGACGAAGCGGTGGCGATCGGACCGGCGCCGTCCACCGAGAGCTACCTGAACGTCGCGCGCGTCGTGGACGCGGCGCGAGGCGGGCGCGCGGACGCCGTCCATCCCGGCTACGGGTTCCTGTCCGAGAATCCGGCATTCGCCGACGCGTGCGAGGCGGCGGGTCTCGTCTTCGTCGGGCCGCCCGCGGCGGTCATGCGGCGGATGGGATCGAAGACCGGAGCGCGGGCGCTGGTGTCGGCGGCCGGCGTGCCGGTCGTTCCCGGCGTCACGCCAGCCGCCCAAACCGAGCGCGACATCACCGCAGCGGCGGCGAGCGTCGGATTTCCGGTCCTGCTCAAGGCCGCGCGCGGCGGCGGCGGCAAGGGCATGCGTACGGTTCGCTCGGCGGCCGACCTGGCGGAAGCGATTGGCGCCGCGCGACGCGAGGCCGAGCGCTCGTTCGGCGACGGATCGCTCTACGTCGAGCGGCTCGTCGACCGGCCGCGCCACATCGAAGTCCAGATTTTCGCGGATGCGCATGGCGGTCTCGTTCACCTTTTCGAACGCGATTGCACGCTGCAGCGGCGCCATCAGAAAGTCATCGAAGAAGCGCCGGCGCCGGGGCTGACGCCGGCGGCACGCGATCGGCTGACGGGCGCCGCGCTCGCCGCGGCCCGCGCGGTCGGCTACGTCAATGCCGGCACCGTCGAGTTCCTCGTCGAGGGCGATGGCGACGACGCGCGCTTCTATTTCCTCGAGATGAACATGCGGCTGCAGGTCGAGCACCCGATCACTGAAGCGATCACCGGCCTCGATCTGGTGCGCGCGCAATTGCTCGTCGCCTCGGGAGAGCGGCTGCCCTTCTCGCAAGGGGACCTGGCGATCCGCGGCCACGCGATCGAGTGCCGCGTCTACGCCGAGGACTCCCGTCGTCTCCTGCCGCAGTCAGGCCGCATCGTTCGCTATCGGGAGCCGGGAGGGCCGGGCATCCGCGTGGACGCCGGCGTCGTGGCCGGACAGACGGTCACCGTCCACTACGATCCGCTGCTCGCCAAGCTCATCACCCACGGCGCCTCCCGCGCGGAGGCGCTCCAGCGGATGCGGCAGGCCGTTCGCGAATACGAGATTCTCGGCCTGCGGCACAACCTCGCCTTTCTGCGCACGGTGCTCGACCGCGACGAAGTACGAACGGCTCGGGTCTGGACCACGTTTCTCGAGGAGAAGCTCGAGGCGCTGGTGCCCGCACCTTCGACTGAAACGCGTCGCGCCGCCGCCGCGTTCGCCGCGTTTGCCGCGACGCGAGAACCTGCGCCGGCCGTCGACGTGACGGACGACGCCGCCGGCGCCCGCCACGTCGATCCCTGGGACCAGCTCGGTCCCGTGGCCTGGTAGCGATGCCGACGCGTCTTCGTCTCGAAGGTGACGGTGGCGACTGGATCGTCGAGGTGAGCGGCCACACCGTCACGCTCGCCGGCGAGCCCCCGCTCACCGTCCGGGAGGACGCCGGCGGCGGACTTCACCTGGACGCCGCGACGCCGGCCGCGAACGGGATCGCGGCACTCGACGGCGACACGGCGTGGGTGTCGATCGACGGCGAGGTCTTCGCGTTTCGCGTCGCCCGTGGGGCGCGCCGCGGCGGCAAGTCACCGACGCGCGACCATGACGCACTCTCGCCGCCGATGTCCGCGACGGTCGTGCGCGTGCTCGTCAAGCCCGGCGATCATGTCCGGCAGGGCGACCCGCTGGTCGCCCTTGAAGCGATGAAGATGGAGCTGCCGATCCGCGCCCCACGGGACGCGGTGGTCGCCGCCATCCGTTGTGAAGAGGGGCAGCTCGTCCAGCCCGGGCAGCCACTCGTGGAGCTCGAACCGTAAGGGGTGACGTGGCGGGGACGGTCGCGTATTGTGGGTGAAGCTTGTCAGTGACTGTGTATGAAGTCGGTCCGCGCGACGGACTGCAGAACGAACCGGCCGCGATCTCCACCCCAGACAAGATCGCCTTCGTGGACGCGCTCAGCACGGCGGGCGTGCCGGCGATCGAAGTGTCGGCGTTCGTCAGCCCGAAATGGGTCCCGCAGATGGCCGACGCGGAGGCGGTGTTCGCCGGCATCACCCGGCGCTCCGGCACGCGCTACGCGGCGCTCGTGCCCAACCTGCGCGGCCTCGAGCGCGCGATCGCCGCCAGGGTGACGGAGATCGGCATCTTTGCGGCCGCGTCCGAGACGTTCAGCCAGCGCAATCTCAATCAAACCATCGATCAGTCGCTCGAGACCTACGGCGAGGTCGCGCGGGCCGCGCATGCGGCCGGGCTGCGTGTGCGCGGGTACCTCTCCACGGCCTTCGGGTGTCCGTTCGAGGGCGCGGTGCCCGCCTCGCGCGTGATCGCACTCACCGAGCGGCTCCTCAATCTCGGCGTGTTCGAAGTGGCGGTCAGCGACACCATCGGCGTCGCGCACCCCGGCCAGGTCCGCGCGCTCCTCAGCGATCTCGTCGCGTCGGTGCCGGCCGCGCAGATCGCCCTGCATTTTCATGACACGCGCGGCACGGCGCTCGCGAATGTCCTGGCCGCGCTCGACCTCGGCGTCGCGACGTTCGACGCGTCGGCCGGCGGCCTCGGCGGGTGTCCCTACGCCCCCGGCGCCACCGGCAACCTCGCCACGGAAGACCTGCTGTACCTCCTGCATGGCCTCGGTCTCGCGCGCGAGATCGATCTCGATCGCGTGATGGCCGCGTCCACCGCGATCGAACCCCGGCTCGGCCACCTTCTCCCCTCGCGGTACGTGCGCGCGGGCGCGCCGGTCCAGGAGCACCATGCCTGATCTTCTGACGGACGACTGGTTCGCGGCGCTCGAAAAGCGGCACGGCAGTGCCTACTCGCGACCTGAGCTGCTCAAGGCCATCCGCGCCCTGTCGGTGCGATACGTCGAGCGGCGGGCGTCGTTCGTCCGCGAGTCGCCGCTCGACTCGGCCGGAAAGCGCGCCGCGTTCGCCCTGTTCTATGCCCCGCTTCACCTCATCACGACGCGCGAGATCCTCCGCGGTCTCGGTCCGGTGCGCGCCGTCCGAACGATCGTCGATCTGGGGTGCGGCACCGGCGTGGCGGGCGCGGCATGGGCCGCGTCGATCGATCCGCGCCCGTCGATCCAGGGCCTTGACGAGCTCGGCTGGGCGATCGACGAGGCGAACTGGAACTGGCGCACACTCGGCCTCGGGGGCCGGGCGCGCCGCGGCGATCTCGTCGAGGCGGCGGCGCAACTGGCCAGGGCCACGCCTCGCGACGGGGACAACACGGTCGGGATCGTCCTGGGCTGGAGCGTCAACGAACTGGCGGCCGACCGTCGGACCGCGCTCCTCGCGTTCCTGATGCAACTGGCCCGCCGCGGCACCGCGCTCCTCGTCATCGAACCGATCGCGCGGCGATTGACGCCGTGGTTCGACGGGTGGCGCGACGCCTTCGTCAAAGCCGGCGGACGCGCCGACGAGTGGCGCTTCACGATCGATCTGCCGCCCCGGCTCGCCGCACTCGACCGCGACGCGGGGTTCGATCGGGAGGAGCTTTCTGCGAAGTCGCTGGCCATCAACCTCACCTTGGCTGATTCTCGAGGTCCGGCACTTCCTGAAGTCCGCTGAAACCTTCCGCGCGGCACGGCGTATCTATGTAGCAACGCACATATGCGCCTGTCCTATACGGCCCTCTTCGTCCTCCAGGCCCTCGCCCAGGGCCACCGGTTCGGGTTCGACATCATGGATGCCACTCGCCTGCCCTCTGGCACGGTCTACCCGATGCTGCGGCGGCTCGAGGGGCAGGGACTGGTCGGCTCTTCCTGGGAAGAAGACGAGCGGGCCCGCAAGGCCAACCGGCCGCGGCGGCGCAACTACCAGCTCACCCGCACCGGCCGCGAGCACCTGCAGGAGGCCGAAGCGCGTTACCGCGCCGTCGCGCACCTGTTCGCGAAGCGAGGCCGCGCGTGAGCCGGCGCAGGGCGCGGTGGCTCGTGCTCATGTCGGCCTGGATCGTGCCGCGCGGCTGGCGCGCCCGCTGGCGCGAGGAGTGGCTTGGGGAAATCGACAGCCGGACCCTCGACGGCACGGCCACCGCGGGCGTCGGGAAGCGCGCGCTCGGCGCGCCAAGAGATGCCGCCGCCGCCCGCGCGGCCTGGGTACACGCGGGGCTTCGCGCGCTCTCGGCCGGCTGGCGATCGGATCTCGTGCAGAGCGCGCGATCGGTCTGGCACAGCCCGCGGCATCTGCTGGGGGTCACCGGCAGTCTCGGGATCGGCCTGACCGTCTCGATTTTCGTCTTCTCCGCGATCAACGGCCTCCTCTACGGCGAGATTCCCGGGATCCAGAGTCGTCGCACCCTCGCGCGCGTCTTCATCAGCCACGACAACGTCTTCGGCGTCGAGGGATTCGGCCGCGCCGGCATGGTGTCCGCCAGTCCACTCTCAATCTCGGATTTCGAGCTGCTCGCGGCCGACGATGGCCCGGCGTTCACGGGCGTCGCTGCGGAAGGCAGCCGCCAGGTCCCGGTCGCGCTCGATGCGACGGCGGCCGGCACGACGGCGCTGTTCGTCTCGGCCGACTACTTTCCCGTGCTCGGGACGCAGCCGTTCATGGGCAGGTTCCTTGCCGCGTCCGATCATCGTCCGGAGGCCGCACCGGTTGCGGTGATCGGATTCCATCTCTGGCGCGATCGTTTTGGCGCGCCGTCGAATATCCTCGGCCGCTCGCTGCTCGTCTCCGGCCGGGACTTCACGATCGTCGGCGTGGCGCCGCCGCGATTCACGGGCGTGCAGCCAAGCGACGTCGGCGCGAGCCCGCTCGACTTCGGCCAACTCTGGCTGCCGCTCCACGTCGCCACGGCCTGGCCCGGTGCTCCGTCGCGCGATCAGTCCTGGCTCACCGTGGTGGGCCGTCTCGAGCGGGGGGTGTCCATCGCTGACGCCGAACGGACACTCGATGTCGCGGCGGCGCGGATCGCGGCTGAACGGACCGATATCCGCAAGAACGCACAACTCCTCCTCCGTCCGCATGGATTCGGTCCGGACGACAGCCCGCTTGACGTGCTCCTGATCATCGGGCTCTTTCTCGCCGTGCCGCTCGGCGTGCTGGCGATCGCCTGCGCGAACGTCGCGAGTCTGCAGCTCGCGCGCGCGACCGGGCGGGAACGCGAGCTGGCCGTGCGGCTCGCGCTCGGCGCATCACGCGGGCAGCTTCTCCGCCTGCTCACGCTCGAGAGCCTGCTGCTGTCGGCGCTGGCCACGCTGGCCGGCTGGCTCGGCTCGGCCGCGGCCGTCGCGATCGTGCGTGATTACTTTCCCCTGACGCTCGCCCTCGATGGACACGTCCTGACGTTCGCGCTCGTCCTCGCGGCCGGCGTCGTGACGCTCTCCGGCCTCGTGCCGGCCTGGCTCGTGCTCCGGCGGTCGACGGCGGCCGGCTTGAAGCAGACGGCGCAAGGAGGCGGGGTGGCCCACGCGCGCGTGCGGCACGCGCTCGTCGTGATTCAGGTTGCCGTGTCGCTGGTGCTGCTCTGCACGAGCGCGCTCTTCGCACGATCGGTGCAGGCGATGCGTTCGGGCGTGCCGGCGCCGCTCAGGGAGCAACTGGTAACGCATGTCGATCTCGAAGCGCTGGGTCACGCACCCGCCCGCGCGCGCGAGTTCGTCGACGCCGTGCAAGCCCGGCTGCAAACGCTGCCGGGCGTCCGGGCCGCCGGCGTGGCGTTCGAACGGAGTCTTCGATACGGCCGGGCCGGCCGGCCGGTCCGTGAATGGCCGTTCGCGCGCGGCTACCACGTCAATGCGCCGTGGTTCGACGCCAACGACATCCGGCTGCTCTCGGGCCGCCTCTTCGCCGCCGATAGTGGCGCGGAAGCCGTGGTCTCCTTGCGGTTGGCACGCGATCTGGCAGGAAACGACTCGGCCATCGGGCGCCTGATCGAGCTCTCGAGCTCCACGGACATCGTCGTCGAGACTGAAGGACGGATCAGCATCCCGCGCGGGGACCGGAGCGGTAGTCCCGTGCCGAACGCCGTCACCATCGTCGGCATCGTCGCCGACGTCACGCGGCGGCCCGGCCAGACGCGTCCCGACGACGTGGTGTATCTGCCCTGGTCGATCGGATCGCCGACGCACGTCCAGTGGCGCGTGCGCGCCGCCGGTGCGCCGCTGGCGCTTGCCGACGACATGCGACGCATCGTCAGAGATGTAGAACCGAAGCTGCCGTGGATCGACGTGCAGACGGGGGACGCCATCTACCTCCGCGAAGTCGGGGCCCTCGGCTATGTGGCGATGTCGGTCGGCGCGCTCGGGACGATCGGACTGGTGCTGGCTGCGGGAGGACTGTACGCAGTGATGGCATACGTCGTTTCAGTCCGGCGCCGGGAGTTGGGGATCCGGCTGGCGATCGGCGGGCGTCCGGCCGATGTGGTGTCGCTGGTCTTTCGTCAAGCGATGCGACTGGCCGTGATCGGCGTGGTCGTCGGTCTCGTCGTTGCTGTGCCGCTCGCGATCGGCCTTCGCAGCGCCCTCGTCGGGATCTCGCCGCTCGATCCGCTCGCATGGGGTGCGCCGCTCGGCGTCCTGCTCGCTGTGGCGTGCGCGGCCGGCGCCTGGCCCGCCTTCCGCGCGGCACAGATCGATCCTGTCCAAGCGCTTCGCGAGGACTAAAAACACAAACGCGCCGCCCGGTACGGACGGGGTCTCTTCCCCGTCCGTCCCGGAGGCGCCGCAACGCGGTGGTTCGAACAGACCGGCTACTGTCCTACCGCGCTGCAAGTCGTCGCCACGTGCGTCACGCTCGTGATCGTGAACACAGGCAGGTCCTTCTCGTCCACCTTGCCACCGGGCGGCGGCGGCGGAGGCATCTTCGAGTCGGCCTCACCCTTCAACTGGACCTTGTGGTTCAGATGCTGGGTCAGATCGATGTCGCCCTTCGCCACGATCTTGAACGTCCGAGGCTTGGCGTCCTTCTTGGCCGGATCGACGGCGTTCTCGAAGATATAGACGGTCGGCGCCGATCCCTGCGTGACGCAGCCGACGAGCGTGGTATCCGACGCCGGCGTGGCCGGCTGCTGCGCGGCTGGCGGCGTCTGTGGCGGCGTCTGTGGCGGCGGCGTGCCTTGGGCTGCGACGGCCGCGGTCATGAAGGCCGCCGCGATCGAGCCGAGCAGAATGCGTTTCATAGTGATTCCCCTTCCATGTGTCGGAAACATGCCGGCCCTCGCTTGACTACTTCAAAGGCGGTACCAGTCTGAAACGCGCTCATGCCCTGCGACACGGCGGAGTGGGTAATCGCTTACCGTGTAGGAACGCACCGATCTTTTTCATTGTTTGTGTAATATATGTCTATGACTGATATCGACGTGCGCATGCTCGATCGCGAGATGAAAAAGGGATCCGCGGAGCTGCTCATCCTTTCGCTCGTCGACGCCCGCCCCCGGCACGGCTACGAGATCAGCAAGCTCATCGAGACGCGCTCCAGCGGACGACTCAGATTTCACATCGCCTCGCTCTACCCGCTGTTGTACCGGCTCGAGGATCGCGGCTGGATTCAGGGCAAGTGGGTCGAGCGGCCCGGCCAGCGCCGCCGGCGCTATTACCGGCTGACCCAGGAGGGGCGCCGCGTGCTCGCCGTTCAACGAAACACCTGGCGGGTATTCGTCGAGGCGGTGGCCCGCATCGCGGACCTCGACCATGCCTGAATGCGACCGCTACCGGTAGACGATCGGGATCGGCGCCGTGCGGTCGCGCGCTCAGATCGGGCTGATCCGTTCGAGCGGCTTCTCCGCGGGCCCGCCGATCACCCGACCTTCGGCGGTGAAGCGCGACCCATGACACGGGCAATCCCACGACTGCTCCGCTGTGTTCCACTCGACTTCACATCCCATGTGCGTGCACTCAGGCTGGAGGATCGTGAGCACGCCCTTCAGGTCGCGAGACGCCGCCACGCGCTTCCCGTCGAGCTCGAGGATCTTGCCGCTTCCCGGGCGGAGCCCGCGCAGCGTCTTGCCCTCCGCGCCGGCGAAGCGTTGGCGGATCATGTAGTAGGGATAGTCCTTGTTCTCCTTGAGGTAGTTCCACGCGCCGGTCAGCAGATGTGTGCGCCGCGCGTCGAAGAGCGACTGCCAGGGGTTCTTGCGGCCCGAGACCGCGTCGGTGGCCATCATGGCGCCAAGCGTGCCGAACGTCATCCCGTTGCCGGCGAAGCCTGTCGCGACGAATCGTCCGGGCGACACCTCGCCGATGTAAGGCAACCCGTCCCGTGTCTCGAGCACCTGCCCCGACCAGCGGTGCATGATCTTCACGGTCGGCGCGTGCTCGCGCAGCCGCTTCTCGAGCGCGGCAAAGCAGCGGCGTGTATCGTCGGCCTGGCCGGTCTTGTGGTCTTCACCGCCGAAGATCACATCGTCGTAGCCGGGATGCCCGTCCACCCGCATGTAGTCGTACGCTCCGGGCGAGTCTTCCCAGTACAGACCTTCGGGGAGCCGTCCCTTCGCGACGCGGCCGTGCACCGCGTAGGTCGAGTACGGAAACAGGTCCGCCTGCAGCAGCGTCGATCGCACGACCCCGGCTCCCGACATCAGCGGAACATGGGTCGCGACGACCAGGTAGTCGGCAACGATGGTACTCGGGCCGCACCGCACCTGCAGCGGGTTGTCGCGGATTTCGTCCACGCTCGTGTCCTCGAACACGAAGCACCCTTCGCCGGGAATCCGCTCGACGAGCGCCATCAAGTACCTGGTGGGATGGAAACGGGCCTGGGTCTCGTACCGCACGCCGGGCCGCCGCAGGATTGGCACCTCATCCACGTAGGTCGCGTCGAACCCGAGCCGCTCCGCGACCTCCGCTTCACGGCCGCAATCGATCCGCGCCTGTTCGAGATCGGCCTTGGGCGACGAAAAAAGATAGCCCGGCACCCAGGAAAAATTGCACTCGATGTTCTCGCGAACGACGATCTCGTGAATCTGCGCGATGGCCGCGAACCCGGCATCCCAGGCGGCCTGAGCGTGGTCCTCGCCAACCGTGGACACGAGGTCGGTCAGGCGGCGATCGGTGACCGCCGTCAGATGTGCCGTCGTGTGTCCGGTCTCGCGTTCTCCGACACGCCGGCGATCGAGCAGAGCGACGGTCTTACCCGCACGCTTGAGCAGGTACGCCGCGGTGACCCCGGTGATGCCGCCGCCGATGACGACGACGTCCACTCGCAGGTCGCGGGTCAGGTGGGCATAGTGATGGGTTCGCGGTTCAGTCAGCCAGAGCGGAATAGTCTCGGGAAGGGTCGTTGTGTGCATCGCGGTTCCACTATGTAGGTAGAGGCGAACCTAAAGGAGCCGGGTGAATCCAACGGTGCAACCGTGATGCCATTCCCATAAGATGGCGCCATGCTTCGCACGTCGATCGGGGCCGGCGTCCTGTGCGCCGGGATCGTCCGGACGAACTCGATCGGCGAGCCGGTCTTCGCGTCGCCCGCACTGGCGAACGGCCGGGTCTACATCCGCGGCGAACGCCATCTGTTCGCCATCAAGTAGCCGGCGCGGCAGCCGCCACCTGCGCCGGCGGAGTCACCGATGACCAGAATCCTCACCTGCGTTGCCGTTCTCATTGCCGCGTCGCTCTCCGCGGGCGCTCAAGCGCCGCCGGTCATCAAGTACACACCCACGGGCGGCGTGCCGACGTATGCCGTGCGCGAACCGGTGCTTCGCCTCAAGCCGGGAACGACGGTCGAGACGCGAACGTATTCCATCCCGGGCGACTACTACGAGGGCGGCGCCTGGCCCGGAGAAGTGGGGCCGTTTCACATCGAGGGCGCCGCGCCGGGCGACACGCTGGTCGTGAAGATCGTGCGGCTCCGGCCCAACCGCGACACTGCGATGTCGCGCTACAGCCCGAACGGCATCAGCGGCGTCGCCGCTGACAATCGCACCCGGATGTTGAACGATCCGCTGCCGGCGCGGACGTTCGTGTGGCGGCTCGATCGGCAGCGGATGATCGGCATCCTCGACCTGCCGAGCTCGGCGAGCAAACAGATCGAAGTGCCGCTCAAGCCGATGCTGGGCCGAGTCGCCGTCGCGCCGGCCGGTCAGGAAGCGTTCGGCGGTCTGTGGCCCGGTGACTTCGGCGGCAACCTGGATGCGTCGGATGTCCGCGAAGGCGCTACCGTCTTCCTGCCGGTGTTTCATCCCGGCGCGCTTTTCTATTTCGGCGACGGACACGCGCTCCAGGGCGACGGCGAAATCATCGGCTCCGGACTCGAAACGACGATGGACGTGACGTTCACCTTCGATTTGATCAAAAACAAGCGCATCCGCTGGCCGCGCATCGAGGACGCCGACCACATCATGGTCGCGGCGAGCATGCGGCCCCTGATCGACGCGCTGCGCATCTCGTACGTCGAGCTGATCGAGTGGCTCGTCGCGGAGTACGGGTTCGAGAAGATGGAGGCGTTTCAGGTCGCGTCGCAGGCGGGCGAAGTGCGCGTTGCCAACGTGGTCGATCCGAACTACACGGTCGTCGCCAAGTTTCCGAAGAAGCTGTTGCCGCCGAAGCGATAGGCCCCGAGGGAGGGGCCGGCTTCAGGCCTGCGCGGCCGGGCTGAACCCGCCCCTCCAGTTGAGGAGAGCCGATGTTTTCTTCCGTCCGCCAAGATGTCCGGTACGCGTGCCGATGGCTGATGAGGAGTCCGGGCTTCACGGCGGTCGCGATTCTCTCGCTCGGCCTCGGCGTCGGATTCAACACGGCGATCTTCGCGGTCGCCGATGCCCTGCTCCTGCGGCCGCTGCCGGTCTCCGAGCCGGCGCAACTCGTGGACATCTACACCAGCGGGTCGGACGGCGACACCTACTCGACCAACTCGCTGCCCGATCTGCAGGACCTCGTCGCGCAGTCCACCGTGTTCGACGACGTGCTCGGCTACACGCCGATGTTCGCCGCCGTCGCGCGGGGCGATCGCGCGCGGCTCGTTCTCGGCGAGGTGGTCACAGGCAACTACTTCAGGGTGCTCGGCGTGCGCGCGCGGCTCGGGCGCACGCTCCTCGCGACCGACGACGCGCCTTCGGCCGGGCGCGTGACCGTGTTGTCGAACGGCTTCTGGCAGCGCGAATTCGGCAGCCGGACCGATGTGATCGGCCAGTCGCTGCGCGTCCGCGGGCAGCCGTACACGATCGTCGGCGTCGCCGACGCGTCGTTCACTGGTCTGGTTCCGATGCTCTCGCCCGAGATCTGGGTGCCGGCCCGCTATGTTGAAGACGTCGAGCCGGCCGGCATCAACGAGTCGGTGCCCTCTCCCACGGGCACCTCGCGGCTCGATCGGCGCGGTCAGCGCTGGCTCTTCGCGAAGGCGCGGCTCAAGCCTGGCCAGACCGTCGAACAGGCTCGCGCGAACACCGCCGTCGTCGTCGGCCAGCTCGCCGCGGCGTATCCAGCCACCAATAAGGATCGACGCGTCACGATCCGCCCGACGAACGACACCCGACTGCACCCCGAAGCCGACGGTCTGATGAACCTGATCGTCGGCGGCACGATGGCCGCCGCCGGGCTCGTCCTGGTGATCGCGTGCGCCAACGTCGCCGGGATGCTGATCGCGCGAGGGTCCGCGCGCCACCGCGAAATGGGGATCCGGCTGGCGATCGGCGCCGGGCGCGGGCGCCTGATTCGCCAGCTCGTGACCGAGAGCCTCGTGCTGGGTGTGCTCGGCGCCGGCGTCGGGCTCGTCCTCGCTTCCTGGCTGATCCGCATGCTGTCCACCTTCCAGCTGCCGATTTTCATCGCGCTCTCTCTCGACTTGCGAATCGACGTGCGCGTGCTGGCATTCACCGCGGGCGTCGCCATCCTCACCGGCGTGCTCGCGGGCCTGGTCCCGGCGTTGCGCGCCACACGGCGCGGGCTGGCCACCGATCTCAAGGGCGCGCCGCGGACGGAGCGCGTCGGCGGGCGCCGCTGGTCGGCGCGCGACGTGCTGGTCGTCGGCCAGGTCGCCGTCACCGTCGTGCTCGTCGTCGTCGCGGGTCTGCTGCTCCGCAGCCTCGCCGCGTCGCGAAGCGCTCAGGTCGGGTTCGAGTCCGCCGGGCTCGCCCTGGTCAGCACGGACACGGACATGGCGCGGTACGCGCCTGAGCGCAGCCGCGCGTTCTGGCAGGAGTTCGACCGGCGGCTCCGGGCGCTGCCGGGCGTCGAGGGCGTCGCGTTCGGATCGCGGATGCCGTTCTCCCTGAACTTCAACCGCACGACCATCGCCGTCCCCGGCCGTCAGAAGACGCCGGACGAAACGGGCCCGCCGATCAACAGCGCCAGCGTCTCGACTGGCTACTTCTCGACGCTGGGGATCGCCGTGCTCGAGGGCCGGGCGTTCCAGGCGACCGATCTGCCCGACCGGCCGCGCGTCGCCGTCATCAACGAGACCATGGCGCGGCGTTTCTGGCCTGGACAGAGCGCGGTCGGCCAGCGCGTCTTCGAGCGCCAGCTCAGCAGCGGCAAGTCGTTCGAGATCGTCGGCGTCGTCGCCGATCACAAGCTACAGACGGTCAGCGAATCGGCGCAAGCGGCGATCTTCTTTGCGGAGGACCAGGGGCCGTCGGCCTACCGGGTCACCGTTGCGCGGACATCGGGCGACGAGCGTCGGCTGGTCGCGGACATGCGCCGGGCGATGCACGAGATCGATCCGAACCTGCTCATCATGGAGGAGCAGACGATGACGGCGCAGGTATCGGGATCGCTGTTTCCGCTGCGCGTCGCGTCCACGCTGGTCGCGGTCTTCAGCGGACTGGCCCTCCTGCTCGCCGCGATCGGCCTGTACGGCGTCATCGCATTCGCGGTGACGCAGCGCACGCGCGAGATTGGCATCCGCATGGCCATCGGCGCGCGCCCGTCGTCGGTCCTGTCGCTGGTCCTGCGGCAGGGCGCCGTGCTCATCGCCGCCGGCACGATGGCGGGCTTCCTGCTCGCCGCGGGCGCCACACGCGTCGTCGCGAGCAGCCTCTACGGCATCGGCGCCGGAGATCTCGTCACCTGGACGGCCGCAGCGGCAATTCTCTTCGCGGTCGGTCTCGTCGCCAACCTGATCCCAGCGCGCCGGGCGATGCGCATCGATCCGGTGCGGGCGTTGCGGACGGACTGACGGAGGCCGCTGATTCGTAGTTAATGGGGCAACGGGGCAAGAGGCAATGGGGCAAT
>Ga0111539_10005008_pt1 | contig 17224 bp, 15 predicted proteins | sample RhiMethybrSRZTD1_FD_79667 | JGI IMG/M metagenome (GOLD analysis project Ga0111539, IMG submission 79667) | Populus rhizosphere microbial communities from Tennessee, USA - Rhizosphere MetaG P. TD hybrid SRZTD1 (version 2) (version 2) | ecosystem: Host-associated > Plants > Roots > Rhizosphere >... | reverse complement strand
GACAAGGACAACACCACCCTGGTCGACGGCGCCGGCAAGAAGGCCGACATCGAGGCGCGGGTGAAGACCATCCGCCGCCAGATCGACGAGACCACCAGCGACTACGACCGCGAGAAGCTGCAGGAGCGGCTGGCCAAGCTGGTCGGCGGCGTGGCGGTCATCCGGGTCGGCGCGGCCACCGAGGTCGAGATGAAGGAGAAGAAGGCCCGGGTCGAGGACGCCATGCACGCGACCCGCGCCGCGGTCGAGGAAGGCATCGTGCCGGGCGGCGGCGTGGCCCTCATCCGCTGCCAGAACGCGCTCGACGGCCTGAAGTTCGACGACGACCGCCGCTTCGGGGTCCAGATCGTCCGCCGCGCGCTCGAGGAGCCGCTGCGCCAGATCGCCCAGAACGCCGGGTACGACGGCCCCATCGTGGTGTCCAAGGTCAAGGACGGCAAGAACGCGTTCGGCTTCAACGCCGCGACCCTCGAGTACGAGGATCTGGTGAAGGCCGGCGTCATCGACCCGACCAAGGTCGTGCGCTCCGCCCTGCAGAACGCGTCGTCGGTGGCGGGCCTCATGCTCACCACCGAGGCCCTGGTCGCCGAGCGTCCCAAGAAGGACGAGCCGGCGGCGCCGGGTGGTGGCCATGGCCACGGCGGCGGCATGGGCGGCATGGGCGGGATGGACTTCTAGGTCCCGGCGCCGCGAGACCAGCGATTGCAGACCGGCCGGAGGCGACTCGCCTCCGGCCTTTTTTTTCTGCTGCTCGTCCTCAGAGCGGGGCGCAGTCGCCCGAGGTCCCGCACTTGCGCGACCCGCTCAAGCTGTTGGCCTGGGTGGTTGTTCCCGTCCCCCCCCAGCCGCCGCCGGCGAGAAGGAGCTCGTCGGCGTTCAGGGTCCTCAGAGTCTCCTTCTTGACTCCCAACCGTCGCTGCGACTTCGGAACGTGGCGCATGGCCGGATCTCCTCAATACATGGATTGGGTTATGCAGGCGTCGGTCCAGACGCACTTGCGCGACCCGCTCAGGCTGGACGCTCCGCTGTCGCTTCCGACGCCGCCGCCGGCGGCCAGCCGGAGCTCGTCAGCGCTCAGCGCGCGCAGGGTCTCCTTCTTCAACCCGAGTCTTCGTTTCTGTTCCGTCGAGTTTCGGCGCATCGTGTCCTCGCTCCCACGCCCCGCGATCGGTCTAGCAGGTCCAGGAGGTGCACTCTTCAGTGCGGCACTTGCGCGACCCGCTCAGGCTGCCGGCAATGCTGAACGTCTCGGATGTGCCGGCCCCGGCGAACCCGAGCTCCTGGGCGTTCAGAGTCCGGAGCGTCTCCTTGCTCAGACGCAACCTTTTCTCGCTCTTGCGCAGTCGATTCATGAGCCCCCCCGTCTCTCCAGGGAGCAGGATGCGGGCCAGCCGCGGAGGCGTAGCGAGCGTGGGGGCTGCTACCGAACGGCGGGCGACGGAGCACATCAAGTGCCCCTCCGGGTCCGGCTAGCGAACCGGGGATCGAACTGTGCACTCGCTCGGGTCGTGGCTCCGAGGTAGGACCTTGTCCCCCTCGATGACATAAGGCACGCGGCAGCGCAGGAGCTTGTCGAGCTCGCCCGGCCCGCCGGTGAAGCGCGGGATCTCCCAGAGCGCGACGCCGCCATCGCCCGCCACCAGGATCGTCCGGCCATCGGGCGAGAAGCTGGCGGTCTGCAGCGCGCCGACCAGGAGGTCGAGCACGGCCAGGAGGTCGCCGCGCTCGGCATCCCACAGGCGCGCGGTGCCGTCGACGCTGGCGGTGACCACCAGGTCGTCGCCGGGACCGAAGCGCGCGCTGGTCACCTCGCCCGAGTGGCCGACCAGCTCGGTCCCGATGGCGCCGGTCTCGAACCGCCAGATCTTGGCCAGCTGGGTGAACGTGGTGCTCACCACGCGCTCGCCCTTCCGGTCGAAGGCATTGCGCCAGCGCTGATCCTCGTCGGGGTAGCTGGCCAGCTGTCGCCCGCTGGCCGCGTCGATGACGTAGGTGGTGCTGTCATCGGCGCTGGCGACGATGGCGTCGCCCGAGGGCGTGAACTCGGCCGAGAAGATCGGAAAGGCGCCGTGCGGAGTGAAGGTGACCAGCGGCGCGCCGGTCGCGAGCAACCAGACCCGGACGGTCCCGTCGTCGCTGGCCGACACCACCCGAGATCCGTCCGGGTGCCAGGCGACGTGCTGGACGCGCTGGCGATGCCCTTCGAGCGTCTCCTCGAGGCGACCGGTCGCCGCGTCCCAGATGCGCACCGTCGAGTCGTCGCCCGAGGTCGCGATGCGGCGGTCGTCGGGGCTGTAGCGGGCGAGGGTCACCGCGCCGCGATGCCCGCGCAGGCTGACGAGCTCCTGGCCACCTCGGGCGTCGAACACCCGGGCGATGCCGTCCGCCGCGGTGGAGACCACGCGGGTTCCGTCGCCGGAGAATTCGGCCCAGATCGTGGTGCCGGTGCCGAGCAGCGTGATCCGCTGCTGCGGCTCGGTCGTCCACACGATTCCCTTGCCCCCGCCGCAGCCGGACACCAGGCGCCGGCCGCTCGGATCGAACCGGAGATCGAGCACCGCCGCCGCGTGACCGAGCCGCCTCGCCAGCCGCCGGCCGCTGCTGGCGTCCCACAGCTGCACGGTCGAATCGGTGGACGCGGTGGCGATCTGGCGCCCGTCCGGGCTGAAGCGCGCGATGTTGATGGCGGCCAGGTGCCCGGTCAGGGTGGTGAGAGGCCGGGCGGATCGCCAGTCCCAGATGCTGGCGGTGCCGTCCTCCGACGCGGTCAACACCCGCTCGCCGTCGGCGCTGTAGACGACCGAGTTGACCGCCTGCTTGTGGGAGAGGAGCGCGAGCCGCTTGCCACTCGCCACCTCCCAGACCCCCGCGGTCGCGTCAGCGCTCGCGGTTGCCAGCGTGCTGCCATCCGGCGAGAACTCGACCCAGGTGACCGGGGCGCCGCGACCGGTGAGGGCGGACACCGCCTCGCCTCCGCGGGCCCGCCAGACGCGCACGACTCCATCGTGACCGGCGACCGCGATCAGCGCGCCGTCGGGCGAGAAGGCGGCGCGGTAGCCGCTGGCGAGCACGACCGCGCCGGCCGGGCGGCGCAGGACGGTGGACAGCCGGCCGGTGCTGGCCTCCCACAGCCGCACCGAATCGTCGGCGCCGACCGTGAGCACCTGGTCGCCGCGGGGAGAGAAGAGAGCCTCCTGCACCGGAACCGGCTCCCCGTCGATCAGCGAGTGGATTGTGCGCCCGGTGGTCGCGTCCCACAGGCGGGCAGAACCATCGGACGACCCGGTCAGCACGCTCTTGCCGTCGGGGCTGAACTCGATGCGGCGGACCGCGCCGGCGTGGGTCAGGACCAGAATCCGCGCGCCGGTGGCCGCGTCCCAGATGATCGCTTGCCGGTCGGAGCCGGCGGTCGCCAGCCGCGAGCCGTCGGGCGAGAGCCGGATGCGGAAGATCGAGCCGGGGTGGGCGACCTCGAGCAGCTGGCCCTCGGTCGCGCGCACCGCCTGGGCGACCAGGAAGTCGTGCGCGGCGCCGCGCACCCCGAGCGAGCCCGCCTTGGCCAGGTACGCCAGAGCCTGGCGCGGCTCGCCGGCCAGCACCAGGTGGCGCCCCTGGCTCTCGTACTGCCGGCGCAGGTTCTCCGCCATCTTGGCCTCGCTCGCCACCGCTCGCTCGCGCTGGCCGGCGACCCGCAGGCTGAGGATGACCAGGCCGACCGCGACGGCGATGAGCAGGACGAAGGCCGCGGCGATGAGCCGGCGCTTGACCCGCCGCTCGCGCTCGGCCTGGGCCAGGCTGTCGGCGGCGAAGGCGGCCTCGCTCGCGGTCAGGGCGCCCGGATAGCGAGCCTGCCACAGGCGCAGCTCGGCCAGCGGGTCGCCGCGCCAGAGCAGGCCGCTCGCCCGCTTGCGCTCCTCCCACTGGCGCGCCGCGGTCCTCAGCTGGTCGCGCAGCCGCGCGCCCTCGGCGTCCTCGCGCCGCCAGGTGACCAGGCGCGGCCAGGCGTCGAGCAGCGCCTCGTGCGCGATCTCGATCCGCTCGCCGCCGGACTCGCTCTCGGCCACCAGCAGGCGGGCGGCGACCAGCTTCTCGATGACGGCCTCGGCGTGCGGTCCGCCGCCGAGCAGCTGATCGAGCTCGGCGCGCGACAGGATGGCCCGGGTGCCCGCCGCGGTGACCGCGTGGCGAAACACCTCGCGGACCAGGCGCTGCTCCTCGGGCAGCATCCCCTTGAGCACGCTCTCGGCATGCTGCGCCAGCGCGCCTCCCACGCCGCCGAGCGACTGGTAGGCGCCCCGGCCGAGCCGGCGGAAGCCGCGGTCGCGCAGCTCCCACAGCTTGCTGGCGGTGAAGGACAGGAGGGCGAGGGCGCCCGGCGCGGCCGCCACGTCGCGGACCATCTCCGCCGGCAGCTCGGCGTCGTCGAACTCGTAGCCGGCGCGGCGGACCGGCTCGACCAGGATGCGGGTGAGCTCGCGCTCGGCCGGGGTGGTGAGGAGCTGCAGCGCGTGACCGAGGCGGCTCGAGAAGGCCGGCAGCGCCTCGGCGCGGAGCAGGAAGTCGTCGCGCAGGGTGACGACGACGCGGACCGGGTCGTCCGCCGACGGAGCGGCGCGCACCAGGAGCTCGGCGAAGAAGGCCCGCTCCGCCGGGTCGTCGCACACCGTGAAGAGCTCCTCGAGCTGATCGACCACCAGCAGCAGGACGCCGCCGCGAGCTGCGGCCTGGCGGCGCAGGATCCAGCCGAGGCGATCGGGATCACCGGTGAGCTCGCCGGCGGCGAGCCCGTCGGCGCGCAGGCGGGCGGCGAGGGCGGCCAGCGGCGCCGGGCCGGGCCGCACGGTCAGCGCCTGCCATCCGTCGGGTAGACCGGGGATGACACCGGCCTGGACGAACGAGCTCTTGCCGACCCCCGAGGGGCCGACCACCGCCAGGAGCGGCTCGAGCCGGATGCGGTTGAGGAACGCCTGGGTCTCGCGCTCGCGGCCGAAGAAGTGGCCGGCGTCGTCGCGGGTGAAGGCGGCCAGGCCGGGAAACGGGCACACCTCCTCCCCCGTGGTGGCGCCGGTGGCGTCCATGTCGCCGAGCAGGCCGCCGAGCGCCGACCACATCTCGTCATCCTCGGCCTCGAAGGCGTCGGGAAAGGCGACCAGGCGGGCGCCCCGCGCGCCGCGGCCGTCGAAGAAGAAGACCCGCTCGGCCATGCCGGGCGCCGGCGCGCGCAGCTGGAGGAACGGCCACAGCGAGACGACCGGCACTCCATCTGCGCTGGTCAGGTAGAGCCGCCCGGGGGCGAGGTCGCGGCTCGCCGGCGTCAGCGGGCGGCGGCGGTCCTGCGCGCCCATCAGCACCTCGGCGCCGTCGCCGGTGGCGACGACCAGGCGATACTCGGCGAAGAAGCTCACCAGGCCGAGGACCCGCTCGGCCAGCGGCATGAGCTGCTCGAGCCGGTCGCGGACCGCCTGCTCGCTGCCGCCGCCCGTGCTGCCGCGCTCGGCGACCAGCTCTGCCAGGTCCGGGAACGCGTCGTCGAGGAGGAGGCCGACCACCTCGGGAACCGGGTGGGCGTCGCGCAGGGAGGCGAATGGGCGACAGAGCTCGCGCGCGATCTCGAGCCAGTCGACGTCGGCCAGGCGCGCGGAGCGGAGGCGACGGATGGCGTCGCCGACGGTGGGATCGGTGCTGCTGCTGCCGCTGCCGACCTGGGAGTGGCCGGCGAGTGCGACCGCGCCGATCAGCCGGAGGATGACGCGCACGATCTCCCACAGGGCGTCCCGCTGCTGGTGCGGGTTGCGCGCCGAGTCGAGCGCGAGGACCGCCCGGGCCAGCGGGGTCGGCGCGTCGGCGAGCAGCGCGGCGCGCAGCGAGCCGCTGAGGCGCGGCAGCTGGACCGCGTCGACCGCCACGCCGCTGGCTGCCCGCAAGGCGGCCGCCAGATCGAGCGCGCTCGGGTAGCGGTCGTCGGCCCGCTTGGCCATCGCCATGGAGAGGACGGCGTCCAGCTCGGCCGGAAAGCGATCGCCGAGCGGGGGCACCGGTTCATGCCGGTGCGCCTGCGCCACCTCGATCATGGTGCCGACGAACGGCAGGTGTCCGGTCAACGCCTCGAAGGCGAGCACACCGAGCGCGTAGATGTCGCCGCGCCGGTCCACCTCCGCGGCGTCGAGCCACTGCTCCGGCGCCATGTAGCCGGGCGATCCGATGACCACGCCCCGCTCGGTCACGACGCCGTGCGAACCGAGCGGATTGGCGCTGACCACCGTGCGGTCCATGCGGGTGGTGGCCGCCAGACCGGTCTCGCTCTGCTCATCGGGATCGGGCGGGCCGAGCGGCGCCGGCGGGTCGCGGCCGTCGTCCGAGAGCCCCTTGGCGATGCCGAGATCGAGCAGCTTGGGCAGGAGGCGGCCGGCCCGCGCCAGCACCATGACGTTGGCCGGCTTGATGTCGCGATGGACGATGCCCTGCTCGTGCGCGGTGTGCACCACCTCGCACATGCGCTCGAAGAAGGGCACGAAGCGCTGGAGGGGCAGCGGTCCCTTGGTCCGCAGGAGCTCGTCGAGCGGGGTGCCGCGCACCAGCTCCATCGCGATCCACAAGGTGCCGTCGCGCTCGGCGCCGAACGCGTAGATGTGGGCGGCGTACGGGTGGTCGAGCCGGGAGGCGAGACGCGCCTCGCGCAGGAAGCGCTGGGTGCCGGCCTCGGTGGCGAGGTGCCGGCTGCGCATCACCTTGATGACCGCCTCGCGCTCGAGCGCCGGCTGGAAGGCCCGGTACACGGCGCCGAAACCGCCCTGCCCGATCGGTTCGGTCAGGACGAACTCGCCGAGCGTGCGCCCGACCAACGGTTCGACGGGTTCCGCCGTCACGAGCCCCCGCGCTCGAGGATACGCCACGCCGCCCGGCCGGATCGCCAGGCCGGGCGGGCTCGGTTCAGCCCCGGCCGGCTAGCACTTGCGCGAGCCGCTCAAGCTGGCGCCCCCTCCGTCCCACTCGGGCTCGCCGCAGGACTCGGTTTCGGTGGTGGTCCAGAAGTCGGTCCCACCCGCGACCCGCGCCAGCTGCGCGTGGTCGAGGACGAGTGCCTTCAGGGTCTCTCTTTTCAGGCCGAGTCTGCGTCTCTGCGTCTTCATGGGCCCCCCCGCCTTCTTCACTGCACGTCGCAGGCCACGCGGATGGGCGTATGCGGCGTGAGGACCGCTACAACAACCCTGCCGGCGGGGCACTTCAAGCGCCCGGCCGGCGATCGCATTGTGCAGCCCGCCGCACGACGCCAGGTGTGAGCATGTCGTCCTCCACCACACCCGATAGCGCACGCTAGAATGGGCCGGCGACGCGCTCGAGCGAGCATCTGTGCCCGCAACCAAGGACTCGGCCGAAGGGGACGACATTCGCGTCAGCGGCGGCGCGACCATCTCCAGCACATCGACCGACGAGCGGGCGAGCAGCGACCGGCTGGCCGCGCTCATCATCAGCGACCGCGGGGTGTCGACCCGACCGCTGCCCGACTCCGGCGAGCTGGTGATCGGCCGCGCCTCCGACTCCGATCTGGTCATCGACGATCCCTCGATCTCGCGGCGCCACGCGGTCCTCGCAATGGATCCGCTCTCGGTGCGCGATCTCGACAGCGCGAACGGCACCCGGGTGCGCGGCGCTGCGGTCCACGCCGCTCCGGTCGAGCTCGCGCCCGGCGACGTGGTCGAGCTCGGGCGCGCGACGCTCGTCCTGCAGCGGCGATCGGCGGCAGCCGGCAGCGAGAAGCTCTGGGGGCACGACTACTTCGAGCTCAGGCTGGACGAGGAGTGCGCGCGCGCGCGGCGCGACCGGCGCTCGTTCGCGGTGGCGCGCCTGCGCTGCGACCCGCAGCCGCCGGTCCACACGCTGTGGAACATCCTGCTGGCCGGGGCGCGCACCGGCGACGTGGTGGCCGAGTACGGGCCTCGCGAGTACGAGATCCTCCTGCACGACGTCTCGCCGGACAGCGCGAAGGAGGCGGTCGCCCGGATCCGCGAGGAGCTGCGCGGCCGCGGGGTGCGAGTCGAGAGCGGCGTCGCCCGCTTCCCGGTCGACGGTCGCAGCGCCGACGAGCTCATCCATCACGCCTCGCCCGGTCCAGGCCCGCGCCCGGCCGGCCCGGCCAATCCGCTCGTCCTGTCCGATCGCCGGATGCAGGAGGTCTACCAGCTCGCCGAGCGGATCGCGGTCGGCCAGATCACCGCCCTCATCCTGGGCGAAACCGGGGTCGGCAAGGAGATCCTGGCCGAGCACATCCACCGGAGCTCGCCGCGCGCCGCCGGTCCCTACCTGCGGCTCAACTGCGCGTCCCTGTCCGAGACCCTGCTCGAGAGCGAGCTCTTCGGACACGAGCGCGGCGCCTTCACCGACGCGGTGACCGCCAAGCCGGGTCTGCTGGAGACCGCCGACGGCGGCACCGTGTTCCTCGACGAGATCGGCGAGCTGCCGCTTGCCACCCAGACCAAGCTCCTGCGCGTGCTCGAGGAGCGCACGGTCCTGCGCGTCGGCGCCCTCAAGCCGCGGGCGATCGACGTCCGCTTCGTCGCCGCCACCAACCGCGATCTCGAGGCGGAGTGCGCGCGCGGCGGCTTCCGCGAGGACCTCTATTTCCGCTTGAGCGGGGCGACCCTGACGGTGCCGCCGCTGCGCGAGCGGGTCGGCGAGATCGAGCCGCTGGCCCGCCGCTTCATCGACGAGGCGGCCCGCCAGCTCGGCTTGCCCTGTGCGCCGGCGGTCGGCGGCGAGGTCATCGAGCTGCTCGGCGCCTACGCCTGGCCGGGCAACGTCCGCGAGCTGCGCAACGCGATGGAGCGGGCGGTCCTGCTCTGCGCCCCCGGTCCGCTCCTCCCCGCCCACCTGCCGCTCGACAAGATGCGGTCGCGACCGAGCGTGCCGGCCACCCCGGCGGCGAACGGGCCGCCGCCTCCCGTCGAGGCTCCGGAGGAGGACGCCCGGCAGGCCGCCGGCGAGAAGGAGCGCATCCTGGCCGCGCTCGCCGAGTGCGCCGGCAACCAGACCGAGGCGGCGCGCCGGCTCGGCATGGGCCGCCGCACGCTCATCAAGCGGCTCGAGCGCTACGGCATCCAGCGGCCGCGCAAGGGTAGCCGGTAGCCCGACTGCCCCGCCCTGCCAGCGCGTGAGCACGGGTTTTTCGGCATCATCGGCGGGATGGCACGCGAGTACCGGGCGTTTCCCGTCGACGCAGCGCGCGACGACTCGCACGCGTCGATCGACGTCCCGCTCATGGCGCGGGTCACCCGCTTGCCGGTCGGCGGCCGACTCCTCGACATCGGCTGCGGCGGCGGATGCGGGCTGGTGGCGCTGGCGCGGGCGTGCCGGCCGCGCGCGCTCGTCGGGGTCGACACCGACCAGCGGCTCCTCGCCGCCGCGGCAGAGCGGCTCGCGGCGGAATCGGTCCGCGGCCTCCTGGTGCGCGGCGATGCCCGCCGCCTGCCCTTCCCCGACCGCGCCTTCGACGCCGTGGTCGACTTCGGCACCTGCTGGCACATCGCCGAGCCGGGGCGAGCGCTCGCGGAGATCGCGCGCGTCCTCCGTCCCGGCGGCCTCTTCGTTCACGAGACGCGGCTCAACCAGCTGACCACCCATCCAGTCCGCTCGCTCCTGGGGCGGTTGCCGTGGCGCGACGCCCCGCGCCTCGTGCCCCGAGGCTCCTCGCTCCTCTGGGGCGTGAGGTCGGCGTCGTGAGCCGCCCGGCCCGCCTGCGCTATCCCACGTTGTGGCTGCCGGTGCCGCTCGCCTGGCTGCGCCGGCTGGCCGATCCCGACCGGATCATCGCCATCCGCTGCGGGTTCGAAGAGCTCGAGCTGGTCCTGCGGGACGGCGGCGCCGTCGACCTCATCGCCAGGCGCCGCGCGCTGCGCCGGCTGGTCGGGATCGTGGCGCCCATCATCCGCGTGCGCGCGCCGGTCCGGGTCGGCCCGGTCCTCCTGGTGCCGGTCGAGTCGCACGTGCGCGGCGCGCTCTACAGCGTCGACGCGCTGCTGGCCGGTGCCGGGCGATGAAGAGCCTGTCCGGCGCGCTGGTCGACTGGTACCGCGCGGTCAAGCGCGACCTGCCGTGGCGGCGGACGCGCGATCCCTACGCCATCTGGGTCTCGGAGATCATGCTGCAGCAGACCCGGGTGGCGGTGGTCGTGCCCTACTGGGAGCGCTGGATGGAGCGATTCCCCAGCGCGGCGGCGCTGGCCGGCGCCGAGCTCGACGACGTCCTCGCCGCCTGGTCCGGCCTCGGCTATTACGGCCGCGCGCGCAACCTCCACCGCGGCGCGCGCGAGGTGGTGGCGCGCTACGCAGGCCGGCTGCCCGACACCGCCGGCGAGCTGCGCTCGCTGCCCGGGGTCGGCCGCTACACCGCGGGCGCCATCGCCTCGATGGCCTACGGCCGGCGCGAACCGCTGGTCGACGGCAACGTGGCGCGCGTGCTCGCCCGGCTGTTCGCGGTCGAGGAGGACGTCAAGAGCGCAACCGGCCAGAAGCGGCTGTGGCAGCTGGCCGGCGACCTGGTCCCGGCCGACACACCCGGCGACTTCAACCAGGCGCTGATGGAGCTCGGCGCCACTGTCTGCACGCCGGCGGCGCCCCGCTGCCCCGCCTGCCCGCTGGTGGCGCATTGCCTCGCCCGCCAGGCCGGCCGCGAGGGCGAGCTGCCCCGCATGCCCGGGCGAATGCGGGACGCCGACAAGCCGGTCCTGCGCGCCGCCGCCGCCTGGATCGAGCGCGGCGGGCGCTTCCTCCTGGCCCGCCGGACGCCGGAGGGGCTGTTCGGCGGCCTGTGGGAGCTTCCCCAGGCGGCCAGCCGCGCCCAGCTGGCCAGAATCCTGGCCGGCTTCGGCCTCGCCTGGCGCTCGCCGGCCATCCCGGTCCACCGTCATCGCCAGGTGTTGAGCCACCGTCGGCTCGCCATCGACGTCTACGCCGCGGCCGCCGCCGGTCGGCTGGTTGGCGTGCGCCGCGCCGGCCCCTACGAGCGCGCGGCGTGGCATTCTCCGGCCTCGCTCGCAGGGCTCGGGCTGGCCGCCGCCAGTCGCGCCGTCGTCGAGCGCTACCGGGAGCAAGACGGATGGAGCAAAGCAAGGCAGCCCTCGCGAAGTTCACCGAGGGGTACGAGAAGATCCTCGAAGGGTTGAAGGAGCTCGGCTACCCGGTCGAAGTCGACGAGAACTTCGCCGGCACCGCGGCGCGCTCGGCGCGCGGCCTGACCGAGCTCGTGCTCGACCGCGGGCGGGTGAAAGACGAGATCCAGGCGATGCTGCAGAAGTGCTTTCCCGCTCGCTACAGCGAGATGGTCATCTCGAAGCACAACGTGGCCTTCGGCGTCTGCCCGCACCACCTCTTGCCGGTCATCTACCGCATCTCGGTGGCCTACATCCCGAAGACCAAGGTGCTCGGCATCAGCAAGCTGTCGCGCCTGTGCAAGCTCCTGTCGCGCGCGCCGATGCTGCAGGAGGATCTGACCCACGAGATCGCGCGCATCCTCCACGACGAGGTCGACAGCGACGGATCGGCGGTCTACATCGAGGGACTGCACATGTGCATGGCTTCGCGCGGGACGGTGTCGCACGAGGCGCGCGTGGTGACCAGCGCGGTGCGCGGGGTCTTCCTCGACCAGCTCGCCACCCGCGACGAGTTCATCAACCTGGTGACCGCGGCGCACCCGACGCTGATCTGAGGGCGCTACTTCGGCTGCCCGACCCTGGCCAGCGCCGACTCGAAGACCTCGCGCCCGGCGGTGCAGCTCTGGAGATCGTTGGCCGCCTTGGCGTTCTCCATGCACTTGAGGTCGGCTTCCTGCAGCTTGGCGCAGCCCTCGGCGAACGCGGCGCGCAGCTCGTTGCCGTAGCGCGAGAACCCCGCCGCCTTGAACTCCGGCATCTGCTCGAGCTTGGAGTAGATGGCGTCGCAGCGGCCGGAAGCGCCGCCCTCGCAGCCGGTCGCGCCGGCGATGGCAGCGAAGAGCGCGGCGAGAGTCAGAAGTCGGATCGTCATGGTTCGTCCCCCGGGGGGCCATGGTACCGGGCGGGCCCAGGAGCGGGAAGCGCCCCCGAGCGATCCCACTGGTCCCAGCGGGCGCGGGCGGCCGGCGCCAGGCGCGCCAGCATCGCCCGGTAGCTCGTCTCGGGAACCAGATAGAGGACGCCCAGCTGGATCGGTCCGGTCGCCGGTCCGGTCGCCGGTCCGGTCGCCGGTCCGGTCGCCAGCTGGTTCAGCGCAGCCGCCGTCTCGCGGTCGACCCAGGCGCGGGGGAGGACCCGCCAGGTTGCGCCGTCGAGGGCGCCGTCCTGCGGCCGGGTCCGCGCCGGGCGGCGGCTCTCCCAGCTCATGAGGAAGGCGACCTGGCGATCCGGCGTCACGATGTCGGCGCCGGCCGGCAGGGCAGCGGCGGCGCGGCGCGCCGCGTCGACCAGGGCCGGGTTGGGGCGCACCACTCCCTCCTCACGGGCGAGCGGGCGCACGACCAGGAGGCCGACCACGACCGCGACCGCGGCGGCGGCGGCGCGGCGGCGCTCCGTCACGACGGCGACCAGGAGCAGGCCGGCGAGAGGCGCGAGCGCCAGCTGAGCAGAGATCCGCAGGCGGAAGCCGATGCCGTCGGGATCGCCGGTCGCGAGCCAGGGCACGGCGGTGAACAGCGCGAGGGCGACCAGGCTCCAGGCGATCGGCGAGTCATCGAGCGGTCCGGCGCGACGCCCGTGCGCGGCGAGCTGGAGGCCGACGAGCACCAGCGCGACGGCTGCTCCGGCGGCGGTCTCGTGGCCGAAGCGCAGCGCGACGCCGCTCGGGAAGCGGAGGGCGGGTAGCGAGAAGTCGGGCGTGGCGCCGAGCAGGCCGAGCCAGCGCGAGCGGGTGAAAGCGAGGAACAGGACGGCCACAGAGAGCGCGATCGCCAGCGCGACCAGCCAGCGGCGGTCGTCGCCGCGCCGCCGGCGCGCCTGGTCGAACAGGACCGCGCCGAGCGCGGCCAGCGCGACCGCGAAGGCGAGCTTGTGGGCGAGGGCGGCGGCGATCCCGGTCACCGCGGCGAGCGCCACTCGGCCGCGTCGCCCCCGAACGGTGGCGTCCCGTCGTTCGCGCGCAGCCGCCAGCGCGGCGAGAAATCCGGCCACGGCGGCGAGCGCGATGCCCTGCTTGACGAACTCGGTGGTGAGATAGATCGAGGCCGGACTGGTCGCGACCACGGCGGCAGCGACCAGCCCGGCGGCGGTGCTGCGCGCCAGCACGCGGCCGAGCGCGAAGGCGGTGAGCGTGTGGAGCGCGACGCCGATCGCCGCGCCGAGCTTGAGCCCGGCGATCGGACCGAGCGCGGCGGCGAACGGCAGCAGGAACCAGAGCGCGGCCGGCAGCGTCGCATCCGCGGTTCGCCCGTGCTCGAGGAGCGAGCGCAGCTGGATCGCATACCAGTAGCCATCGACCCCGACCGGCCCGGGGTAGGCAGTGAGGACTCCGAGGCGCGCCCAGGCGGCCGCCGCGGCCAGGGCGGACGCAGCCGCCGCGCCGGCCGCCACCACCCACAGCGGTTCCGGCCTCATCGCGCCAGCCATTGTGGCTCAACCCTGCGTGAGGTGCGGATCGCGGGCCGGCGGAGCGTGTCGATCTGGTAACACCGCGGGATGTTTGAGAGGACAGTTGAGTCCGCGGCCCTACCGGCCTACCCTGGAGGAAGTGAGCAGTACGGCGCAGATCCTCATCGTGGAGGACGATGACGACCTGCGGACGGTCGTGACCGATCTCCTCCGGCAACTCGGCTACCGGGTCGCGTCAGCGATCAACGGCCTCGACGCGCTCGACTACCTGCGAGCGCACCGGCCTCCGTCGCTCATCGTGCTCGACGTGATGATGCCGGTGATGGACGGCGTGGAGTTCTGCCGGCGGCGGCTGCGCGATCCGACGCTGCGCTCCATCCCGATCTTCCTGTTCACCGCGCGCGGGCAGTCCATCGCGAACATCAGCGCTGTGCGCGTGCTGCGCAAACCGCTGGTGGTCAGCGAGTTCATCGATGCGGTGCGCTCGGTGATGGAACCGGCGGCGACGTCATGACGGCGCCTCTTCTGCGCGACGACGACGAGGCCCCCGAGACCGTCAAGCTCCTCCTGGTCGACGACAAGGTCGAGAACCTCGAGGTGTTGCGCCACCTCCTGTCCTCGCCTGGCTACCAGCTGGTGATGGCGCAGTCAGGCGACGAGGCGCTGCGCCGCGCCCTGGTCGAGGACTTCGCGGTGGTGGTGCTCGATGTCCTCCTGCCCGGGATGGACGGCTTCGAGATCGCCACCCTCATCAAGGGCCGCGAGCGCTCGCGCCACACGCCGATCCTGTTCCTCACCGCGTCGGCCGCCGACATGCGCTTCATCTACCGGGCCTACTCGGTCGGCGGCGTCGACTACATGGTCAAGCCGATCGATCCGGACGTCCTCAGGGCCAAGGTCGCCATCTTCGCCGACCTGCACCGCAAGGACCTGCGCATCCGCCGGCAGGCCGAGGCGCTGCGCGAGGCCGATCGCCGCCAGCGCGAACACGAACTGTCGGAGCTGCGCCGCTCGAGCGAGGATCGCTACCGCAATCTGGCCGACGCGGTGCCGTCGATCGTGTGGACGGCGGATCCCACCGGCGCGCTCGTCTACGTCAACCGGCACTGGCTGGATTACACCGGGCTCAGCGACGAGCAGACGCTCGGCTGGAACTGGCTGGACGCGATCCACCCGGACGACGTCGCCCGCTTCGAGAGCGGCTGGCGGGCGGCCATCGCGCGCCGCGGCGAGTACAAGGCGGAGTGCCGCATCCGGCGCGGCAGCGACGGCGCCCACCGCTGGCACATCTGCTACGGGATGCCCGACAGCGATCGCTCGGGCCGAGTGGTCGGCTGGGTGGCGACCCTGACCGACACCGAGGACCTCAAGCAGGCCATCCTGGCGCGCGACGACTTCCTGTCGGTCGCCTCGCACGAGCTGCGCACGCCGCTCAGCACGCTGGCGTTCCTCATCCACGGCGCCCGCCTCATCGGCGACGGCGATCAGGCCGTCGATCGCGATGCGCTCCTGTCCAAGATGTCGATGGCCGAGCGCCAGGTGGGACGGCTCGAGAAGCTGATCGCCACCCTGCTCGACGTCACCCGCATCACCGGACGCCGCCTGGTCCTCGAGCCGGTCGACTGCGACCTCACCGCGCTCGCCCGCGAGGTGGCCGCCCGGCTGCGCGCCGAGGCGGAGCGGAGCGGCTGCTCGCTCGAGCTGCGCGCGCCGCACCCGGTGCGCGGCCGCTGCGATCCGCTCCGGGTCGACCAGGTGCTGACCAACCTCATCACCAACGCGGTCAGGCACGGCGCGGGAAAGCCGATCGAGATCGACGTCGTCGAGGACGCCGGCGTCATCCGGCTCTCGGTCACCGACCGCGGCGAGGGCATCCGGGAGGAGGACCTCCCGCGCCTGTTCGGCCGCTTCCAGCGCGGTTCGGGCGGGTCGGCGCAGAACGGCCTGGGCCTGGGACTGTTCATCTGCCGTCACATCGTGCTGGCGCACGGCGGAGACATCCACGTCACGAGCGAACGAGGCAAGGGCGCGTCGTTCACCGTCGAGCTGCCGCGCCGTGCCCGTCCACCTGGCGACAGTTGATGGTGCGGTTCCTCGATACCGAGTCGACGGCTCGTATCCTGGTGGTGGACGACGACCCCGACTTCTGCACTGTCATCGACGATCACCTGCGGCACTGCGGCTTCGAGGTGTCGGCGCGTACCTCGGCGCGGGAGGCGCTGGCGCTCCTGGCGGAAGAGGACTTCGACGTGGTCGTGGCCGACGTCGAGCTCAAGGATGGGCTGTCCGGCGTGCAGCTGTGCGAGCGCATCGTCGCCAACCGCCCGCACGTCCCGGTCGTGGTGGTGACCGCCTACGGCAGCCTGGACACCGCCATCGCGGCGCTGCGGGTGGGCGCCTACGACTTCCTGCCCAAGCCCTTCCAGCCGCCCTACTTCGTCGCGCGGGTCGAGCGCGCGATCCAGCACAAGTGGCTGCGCAGCCAGCTCGAGCGCTTCGCGCGGGAGGCGCCCCGCGGCGGCCGCTTCGAGGAGATCGTCGGCGCCAGCGTGCCCATGCGCGAGTTGTTCGACCTGCTGGGCCGGGCGGCCGCCTCCGAGGCGTCATGTTTCATCACCGGCGAGAGCGGCACCGGCAAGGAGCTGGTGGCGCGCGCTCTGCACCAGGGCAGCCGCCGGCGCGAGGGTCCGTTCGTGGCGGTCAACTGCGCCGCCATGCCGGAGCCCCTGCTCGAGAGCGAGCTCTTCGGGCACGTGCGCGGCGCCTTCACCGACGCCCGCGCCGACCGCCAGGGGCTCCTGCTCAACGCCGACGGCGGGACGCTGTTCCTCGACGAGATCGGCGACATGCCGCCCGGGCTCCAGGCCAAGCTCCTCCGCGTCCTGCAGGAGCGGACCGTGCGGCGGGTGGGCGACAACCGGGAAATCCCCTTCGACGTGCGTGTCATGGCGGCGACCAACCGCGACATCGACGGCGCGGTCGAGGACGGCCATTTCCGCGAGGACCTCTACTTCCGCATCAACGTCATCCACGTGGCGGTGCCTCCGCTGCGCTCGCGCGGCGCCGACGTCTTGCTCCTGGCCGAGCACTTCCTCGCCCGCTTCGCCGACGAGCAGGGCCGACCGGTCAAGTCGCTGTCACACCCGGCGGCCGAGCGACTTCTCAACTATGAGTGGCCAGGCAACGTGCGCGAGCTGCGCAACTGCCTCGAGCGCGCGGTCGCGCTGGCCGGCTTCGAGCGAATCCTGGTCGAGGACCTGCCCGAAAAGATCCGGCGCTACCAGGCCTCGCACGTCATCCTCGCCGGCCACGACCCGGCCGAGCTGGTTCCGATGAGCGAGGTCGAGCGGCGCTACATCACCCGCGTCCTCGAGGCGGTCCGCGGCAACAAGAGCGAGGCGGCGCGCATCCTCGGCTACGACCGGAAGACGCTGTACCGGAAGATCGAGCGCTACCGCATCGAGCTGCCCGGCGAGGAGTGATCGGGTCGCCGGGCCGCGCTCTTCACGGACGCGCCCGGACACAACGCGCCCCGAGCGTGTCCGGAGGGCCGGACGCCCGGACACAACACGCCCCGGGGCGTGTCCGGAGGGCCGGACGCCCGGACACAGCACGCCCCGGGGGCCCCGGGGCGTGTCCGGAGGGCCGGACGCCCGGACACAACGCGCCCCG
>Ga0111539_10005005_pt1 | contig 17228 bp, 11 predicted proteins | sample RhiMethybrSRZTD1_FD_79667 | JGI IMG/M metagenome (GOLD analysis project Ga0111539, IMG submission 79667) | Populus rhizosphere microbial communities from Tennessee, USA - Rhizosphere MetaG P. TD hybrid SRZTD1 (version 2) (version 2) | ecosystem: Host-associated > Plants > Roots > Rhizosphere >... | reverse complement strand
GCCTCGGGGTGCTCGTGTTCGAGCGCGAAGCTCTCCGCGCGCAGCGCGCCGAGAGCACGAACGAGTCCGTCGACGGCTTTCCAGCGGCAAGGCATCGGGTGTACCCGCGATCTGGCCCCCGATTGGAAGCTAACACCGGCGTGTGACGGCGTTGTTAAGCACGGGCAAAACCTGTCTCAGCGGCTTTTCAGGCGGCCTGGTGCGGGTACGCCAGTACGGCCGTCTGGACGCGCGTCGTCACCTGCGCGAGACCGGCGGCGTACTGCTCGGACTCCAGCCCGTGATCGTGGATGCCCCAACGCAGCCATCCGCCATCCGCAGCGGCCGCAGGCAGGTCGGACCGCATCTCCCTCGGCAAGGTACAGATGGCGCCGAGCAAGGCGTTGCCGACGGGCCGTCCTCCCTGCGCGAGGCACCAGTCCACGACGGTCCATCCGTGCGCGGCGTGGCGTCCCTCGTCGGCCGCGATCTCCTTGAGGGCGGCGCGAATGGCGGGGACTTCGCACCGTTGCGCGAGCTTCGCGATGATGCGAGCGGAGACGCCCTCGTGGAGCGCCCCGTCCACCAGCGAGTCGACGGCCAGCTTGGCGAGGGCGAGCGTTCGCGCACGGGGGAGTGTCGCGATCCGCTGGGCTTGCGGGAACGGCCCCGGGCTCACGCTCTTGCCGTCGAGGCCGCGCGCGATCGCGAAGCACAGCTCGGTGTGCCGGATCTCGTCGAGGGCGTCCCGGTTGGCGGAGGCGATCAGGGCCGGCGGCGCGCCCAGGGCCATCAGGTCCAACGTGAGCCGGGCGAAGGCGGCGACGGAAGCGTGCTCCGTCTTGCCGTTCTCGCGCCACTGATCGGCCAGGCCGGCGGGAGCGTCTTCGGTGCTGAGCTCCATCTCCGGTGTGGCCCAATCGGGACTCGGTCGAAGGTCGGGCAGCAGCACGCGCCCGAAACGACGGAGCTGGCGGCCGCGAGAGAAGCCGACAGTCGAGACGTACGCGACAAGCATGCCGAAGCCGGCCATCATCAGATTGCCGAGGACCGCGAGGAGCGACACTGGGGCATCCGCCTTGCCCGTGTATATCTCGCGCGAGAACGCAACGACTCCTGAGATGGTTCGAAAGAGCGCGACAAGGGTCGTGACGCCGAAGAGAACGACACCGGTGAAGGCGACCCAGGGCGCGACGTACGGCGCGCCTAAAGCTTCCGTCGCGCTCGCGCCCACGCCCAGGAGCACTGACATCCCGAGGAGCGCAGGCGTGCGCAGCCACGGGCGCGACGTCCTCGCCGGGCCTCCGGCGATGGTGATGACGGCCGGCGCGTCGGGCGCTGGTGTCTCCACGTTGGGCTCGACCTCGGAGACCACCTCGGTTTCGGGGAAAGTCAGCATCTCGTTCCTCCCTGCTCCATCGTCGAACCGACCGGGCCAAAGCTGTTAACCACCTGGGACACTCTCCTGCCTGTCACAACCAGGCCCGCGTCGTCTGCTAACCCCGGCACGAGCGCTCGTCGTACGCTGTGGCCGATGCGGTTACGGATCGCGCTGCTCGTCTATTCCGCATCGGTCGCCTTCTTCCCGGCGTGCCGCGCCCAGGCCCCTCGTCCGGCCCGTTGGGAGGTGGGGTACTGGTACTGGAGCCATTCGTCTCGAGACCCGGGGCCCGTCTCGTCGGCGGTGGCACCGGATGTCGTGTATGTCCAGGTCGGCACGCTGTCGGAGGGGGGCCTGGCCGAGAGTCGGTGGTCGACGCGGGTGCCGCTCGCAACGTCCTACGTCGCGACGTGGCGCTCGGACGAGGCAAGGCCTCCGGACGCGGCGCTCGGCCTCCCTCTAGCCACGACGTTCGCGCGCATCGAGACCGAGGCGGCACGGGCAGGCCAGCGCGTCGTCGGCCTGCAACTCGACGTGGACTGTCCGACGCGATCGCTGGCCACGTACGCCGCCTTCCTCCGCGACCTGCGCCGACAAATCCCCGCCGCCCAGCGTCTGTCGATCACGGCGCTGCTGGATTGGTTCGGAAGGGGAACGGCGGTGTCCGAACTCGTGGCCAGCGTCGATGAATACGTGCCGCAGTTCTACGACGCCCGCATCGGAGGTCCGAGCGCGGAGATCGCCGAGCCCGTCGACGCGCCGCGTTGGGCGCCCGTCTTCAACGACCTGGGCACACCCTATCGCATCGGCCTTTCCGCTTTCGGCCGCATCCAACGGGTGCGGTCACGAGCGGACGGGTCGATCGCGAGGGAGCCCTTCCGGGACGTGAAGCCGCTCGAACTGTGGTCGCAGGGTCTGCGTGTCGCCCACACGGAAACGAATCGGTCGGGGGAGCGGGTGGTCCGCTGGGAGGTCCCTCGCGCGGTGCCGCCGGCGCTGGCCGCGGGCGACCGCGTGGAGGCGGTGCTGCCCACCCGCGAATCGGTGCGCAATGGAAATGACGCGGCCCGGGCTTTCGGAGGACTCTGCGCCGGTGTCGTCTTCTTCCGCTGGCCGGGCGCGGACGAGACCCTCGTCATGAGTCCCGACGAGGTGGGCCAGAGCCTGACCGGGGTCGCGATGGCGGACGTCCCCCCTCGCCTCCAGGCCTCCGACGGAGGGTGCGCGGGACGCCACTGCGTGGACCTCGCCGCCCATCTGGACGACCGCTTTCCCTCGAGACCCCTGGAGCTGCGACTGGTGGCGTCGAGTGACGTCGAGTACCTGGTGCCCAGTCAGGCCGCGGTTACCGTGAGACAGACCGGCGCTCGCGAGATTGCGGTGGGCATCCCCGCGTTCGTGGGGGAGCGCGAGGTGCGCCTGGGGCGGGTCTTCTCCCGTCTGCCGGCGCGATACGCAATCGCTGGAGGTCGTCCGTGAAACGGCTCCTCTTGACGGCTGTGGTCGTCGCTCTCCTGTGGAGCGTGGCGGAGGCCTGTGGCCCCTGGTACGTGCTGCGAGCCGGGCTCAATCCCGTTTTCTGGCAGCCGTTCGTGCGCACGATTCCGGAGTTGCTCGGAGCGCCACGCGCGTCCGTCCCTCCGCACGCGTTCGCGGGCATGGGGACGGGCGGCAAGGCGGAACTGGCCGCGGCACGTCACGCGTACCAGGCGGTGGCGCGCTGGCGGGCCGACCACTTCCAGGCCTGGGAACCGCAGGAACCGCCCCTCCTTGCGGACACGACGACGGCAGCGCGTCGCGCGGTGGAGGCCGCGCTCGCCGCCAATCCGTCGCCGATCGAAGCGGAGGAGCTGCGGCTCATACGCGGCAAGGTCACGCTTCGCGAAGCCGAGGCCTTGCTCGTCATGTCTCGTTCGAAGGTGGTGACTCCGGCGACCGCGCCCACGGACGCGCTCCGGAGGGCGCGCGGCGAGCTGGTCGCCTATCTCGCCGAGGCGAGGACGCCGTCGCTGGTGAGCGAGGCGAGGGGCTGGCTGGCGCGTTGCCACTACCTGCTCGGCGAGCCCCACCTCGCCGCCCACATCTACCTCGACGAGCTGGCTCGCAGGGACTCGGCACTCGACCGCAGCACGCTGCTGTCCTCCCTGCGCATCCTATTCCCCTACAACGGCAGCGCGGCCGGGCTCGCGGATCACCTCGACGAGTACTTCGACACCCCTCAGCACGCGCTCTTCGTGGTCAACCTCGTCACGAATCCAGTCGTGAACGACGAAGGCGAACGTGCGGCGATGGGTGCCGTTGGACGAAAGGCGTTGGACGCGCTGCACCGGCATCCCGAGCTGTTGGCGCAAGGGGACGCATCGGACCGTCTCGCGCTGGCCGCGATGCGGGCCAGCCTCTACATAGGCGATCCCGCCGCGGCCCTCAAGATCGGCGCCTCGCTCCCGCCCGCCGCCGCGATTACCCTGACGCCCGAGGCGCGTTGGATGCTCGGCGTGGCGCACTTCCTCCAGGGCGAATACGGCGCGGCGGAGCCGCATCTGATCGCGGTGGCGAGCTCGACCGCGAGCCCGTCGCGGGCGCGCGCGCAGGCGGGCCTCGGGCTCCTCGCCGTCTACCAGAAGCTAGGCCGGCCCGTGGATCAGCTCGTCACGGCCTTCCGCTACGAGGCGGAACAGCGCGCCCGCGAGTTGGAGGTCTTCTCGCCCGAGAACGAGTGGTACCTCGGATGGTGGCCCTACGGAGGGGCGCTGATGGACCTTCCCTACCTGCTCGACGTCCAACTCACGGAAGACGAGCTACGCGCGGCGCGGGCCGCGCTCGGACCCCTCCCGCCGCTGCGGGTCGGAGTCGGGTGGAGTGATGGCGCGCGGACCGCGGTTGACCTCGTCGACTACGAGCTCGCGGTCCGGGCCGCGCGGCGCGAGGCGTACGAGGAAGCAGCGACTCTCTATGCCCGCTTGGCCATCGCGGGACGCGCGGAGAGGATGCGTACGCTGGCGCGGCTCCGGGCGGCCGCGCCGACGGAGACGCCCGAAGAAGCGCTTCGCCGGCAATACGAGTACGGGGCGTTCCTCGCGGACCATTCGGAGCGCGTCTTCTTCAACGACCTCCTCTGGTCCGGCTTCCAGCGCTACGCCTATCTGTCCTTCCCGTCGAATCGCGATGGAAGGCCCGCTCTCCTCGGCGACGAGGAGTCGCGCGCCCTCCTGGAAAACGAGCGGCGGTTCAAGGACGCCCAGGAGGAACGCTGGCAGGCCTATCTCGTTCTCGACCGTGTCGTCGATGCCGCTGGGCATTCCAGCCTCGGCGAGCGCGCGGCGCGGAAGGCGATCGAATGTCTGGAGGGAATCAGGACGGACCGCTTCGGAAGGGATGACGAGATCAAGGCAGGCCGGCAGCGGCTGATCGGTTGGCTACGGCAGGCGCGGTCGTGAAGGACACTGCTTCCACACCGAGGACACGAACTTCGCCAACCTGCTTGACCAAGGGCGCATCCAGATGCGCCGTATCGGCCTGAAGATCGTTCTCCTTCCACGCCGGGGGAGCCGGCGATATCCGAGTACCATCTTGCGCACGCCGTGCTGATCACCTGCCCCGGTTGCGGCAAGCGCTTCTCCGATCGCGCGCCCGCGTGCCCGTTCTGTGGACGCGAGACCCCGAAGGAGGCGCCGGTGCCGGCCGCCAATACGCCCGCTCCGGCCGTCGCGCCACCCTCGCCAGCACCCACGCCGCCGCCCGCGCCCTCGCCAAGCGTGCCCGCATTACCCAGCTTCAAGCGGGGCGACTTCATCGGCGACGGCATTCAGGTCATCGACGTGCTCGGCGAGGGCGGGTTCGGGATCGTCTACCTCGTCGCGTCCCTCGACACGCGCTCGACCCACGCGCTGAAGGCGCTGCGCGGCGAGCTGCTCCGCGACGGCCAGAGCCGCGAGAGCTTCGGCAAGGAAGCGCAGATCTGGATCGACCTCGGCCCGCACCCGAACCTGGTGCGCGCGCATTGGGTCGCGGAAGTCGGGGGCCGGCTCTACATTGCGATGGAGCACATCCAGTCCTCCGGCGGCCGGCCCAACTCGCTGGAGGGCTACCTCGAGAAGCGGCCGCCCTCGCTGGCGCAGGCGCTGTCGTGGGCCATCCAGTTCTGCCACGGCATGGAATACGCGGTCTCGCGCGGCGTGCGCTGCCATCGCGACATCAAGCCCGCGAACATCCTCATCGGCGGCGACGACGTCGTGCGCATCTCCGATTTCGGCATCGCGGGCCTCGCCCTCTCGCCGGAGCCGGTGGCCGCCACCGAGCCCGCGGGCATGCCGGACGGCCCGCCCGCCGCCGGCCGCACCGTCGTGGGATCGGCCTTCGGGACGCCGTCCCACATGTCCCCGGAGCAGTTCCAGGACGCGGCGTCGTGCGACGAGCGGAGCGACGTCTATTCATTCGGCGTCGTGCTGTACCAGATGGCAGCGGGGGGACGACTACCGTTCTTCCCGCCACCTCCGCCTCCCGGTGTCAACCCGAACGCGTGGTATTGGCATCAGCTCCGCGCGCTGCATCGCGAGGCCGCGCCTCCCACGTTGGCCTCGCCCCTTTGGCCGGTGGTGGCGCGCTGCCTGGCCAAGACGCCGGGCGCGCGTTACCCGACCTTCGGGACGTTGCGCGCGGACCTCGAGGCCCTGTATCGGGCTCACGCCGGCGCGGAGGCGCCCGCGCCGGCCGCCGTCGAGGAAACGCCGATCGAGCTGCTCAACCGCGGCATCAGCTTGGGAGCCCTCGATCGCCACGCGGAAGCGCTTCTCCTGTTCGATCGCGCCCTGGCCGGCGCGCCGGGCGAGTGGAAGATCTGGAACAGCCGGGGCCATGCCCTGCGCAAGCTGGGCCGTGTCGAGGAGGCGCTCGGCTCCTTCGAGAAGGCCATTGCGCTCGACGGCCTGGCCGCCGAGCCGTGGCACAACAAGGGCCTCCTGTACGCGGAGGCAGGACGTCACGAAGACGCGCTCGCCTGCTTCGACCGCGCGCTGAAGCTGAACCCGCGCGACACTTCGTCGTGGACGGCGAGCGGCGTCGTCCTCGGACGGCTCCGCCGCAAGACGGACCAGCTGGCCGCCTACGATCGGGCCCTCGAGCTGGATCCGCGGTCCGGAGTCACGTGGTTCAACCGCGGCAACGTGCTGTCCGCGGCGGGTCACCGGGCGGAGGCGCTCGAGTCGTACGATCGCGCGCTGGCGTGTGATCCGCGCTACGTCCCCGCCTGGTGCGGAAAGGGGATCGTGCTCAGCGAGTCGGGACGTCTCGAAGACGCGCTGGCGGCGTACGAGCAGGCGCTCCGCATCGACCCCACCGACGCGCCCAGCCTCTACAACAAGGGCAATGCGCTCCTGTCGCTCGGCCGCCTGGCCGAGGCGCGCGCCTGCTTCGAGGGGGCGGCGCAAGCGGAGCCGGGTTTCCCGATGCCCTGGTACAACCGCGCGCTCTGCGACTACCAGCTCGGCGAAATGGGCGCGGCCACCCAGGCGTTCGAGGAGTTCCTGCGCCGCGCTCCCGATGATCCATCGGCGGGGGAGGCCAGGCGCCTGCTCGAGCGGATCGCTTCGGGAGAGACGAAGAAGCTGGAGCTGTCGCCGGGCGCTCGCGCGGAATGGAAGGCGGAACGGGAGCCGGCCGCGGACCTTCCTCCGGTGGTGATCCCGGCTCCGAGACCTCCCGATTCCTCCGCGCCGCCGGCGGCATCGCCCGTGACTACGCCTCGGGCCGGGCCGGCGCCGGTCCCGCCGCGGCCCGAAGGCACGATCCAGCAGTGGAATGACCGCTGCGCCGCCCTGTTCGGACAGAAGCAATACGACGAGGCGCTCGCGTGCGCGCAGAACGCGCTGCTCCTCGATCCGCGCAACGCGACCACTCTCAACAACCTCGCCAACTGCTACTTCCACCTCGGGCGCCGCGAGGAGGCGCTCGACGCGAACCGGCGCGCCATCGAGGCCCAGCCGAACTACCTGCCCTCCTGGACCAACCGCGCCGCGATCGAATCGCTCACGGGCCGCAAGGCCGAGGCGGCGCGCTCCGCTGCCGTCGTGATCGACCTGTGCGCGAATACCGACGTGCCCAGCCTGATCGAGGCGGGCCGCCAGGCCCGGCGCCAGATCGATGGTTTCGCCGCCGAAGGAATCACGGCCGCTCCGCACGACGCCCTGAGCTTCCTGGCCATCGCCTACGACGCCATGGCGCGAGCCCGGCCGGCCGACGCCCTGAGCGCCTTCGACCAGGGGCTCACGCTCGCGCCGCGCGAGCCCGCCCTGTGGCGCTGGCGCGGCGTGGCCCTGGCCGAGATGGAGCGCATCGAGGAGGCGCTGCAGAGCTTCGACCGGGGCCTCGAGCACGCTCCCGGCGACGCCAGGCTCTGGCACGACAAGGGTGCTGCCCTGGGGAAGATCCGGCTCTTCGCGGAGGCGGTCGCTGCCTTCGACCGCGCCATCGCCCTCGATCCGGAGCACGCCGCCGCCTGGAGCGACCGCGGCAAGATCCTCGGCATCCTGAGCCGGAAGGAAGAAGCCCTGGAGTCGCTCGCGCGCGCGGTGCGGATTGCGCCGCACCATCCCGCGCCGTGGCAGAACAAGGCGCTCGTCGAAGAGTCGCTGGGCCGGGAGGCGGACGCGCTCGCGAGCTACCGGGAGTTCCTCGCGCGCGCCGAGCCCGCGATGACGCTGCAGATCGAGCACGCGAAGGCGCGCGTCGCCGTGCTCGACGCACGCGTCCGCGCGGCGGGTGGGGAGGCGGCCGCGCCGCCTGCACCCGCGGCGCCCGCATCATCCGCCCAGACCATTCCCACCGTCACCGCGCCCGCCGGCACTCCGTCCGCCCCCCTTCCCGCCTGCCTCCAGCGCGGCGAAGCGAACCTCAATCAGGGCCAGTGGGAGAAGGCGCTCTCCTGGTTCCAGCAAGCGCTCATGCACGACGCGCGCGCGCCCCGCGCCTGGGCCGGAGTCGGAGACGCGCTGCTCGAGCTCAGGCGATGGCCGGAGTCCGCCGCCCACTTCGCCAAGGCGGTCGAGCTCGACCCCGGCTACGTCCTCGGCTGGCAGCGGTACGCGCAGACGCTCGACACGGTCGGTCTCGGAGCGGAGGCCCTGGCCGCCTGGAACAAAGCGATCGAGCTGGCGCCCGGCAACCTCCTGCTCTGGAACGGCCGCGGCGTGACGTACCTGCAGCAGGGCCGCTACGACGAGGCGCTCGCGAACTTCGAGAAGGCGCTCTCCATCGATCCCCGCTACGCGCTCGCGAAGTTCAACAAGGCGGCGGTCGAGGAGAAGCTCGGCCGCCGCGCCGACGCGATGACGAGCCTCAAGCAATTCCTCGCCCTCGCGACTCCGAACCTCGCGGCTCAGATCCAGCAGGCCCGACGCAAGCTCGACGAGCTGCGCCGCCCCTGAGTGATTTCTTTACAACTCGCGGCACGGATCGTGCTCGGAAACGACGGACGTGACAGACTTCACGTCGGTGAGCGGGAAGAGCGGACGGGCTGTCCTCGAACGCGACCACTCGAGTGTCGCCGCGGAGGACACTCGAGGGCGGCGTCGCGCGCGCTTCGGTCGGATCGCGGCCGTCTTCCTGTGGGTGGCGATGGCGGCGTGGGCGCGCGGAGACCAGCCGCTCACGACGGCGGACGTCGTCCGGTTCCTCAAGGCCAGCATCAGCGAGCGCACGATCCTCGTCGAGCTGCAGAGCCGCGGCTTCGGCGAGCCGCTCGACGAGGCCCGAGAGACCCTGCTGCGGCAAGCGGGCGCCACGGAGACGCTGATCGTCGCCGTGAGGCGCGTCGCGCCGGTCGAGAAGGCGGCCAGCCCGCCGCCCCCGGCCCCGAGGACGCCCGCGTCCTCCGGCGCGACGGCGGCCGGGCCGATCTTCGCCTCCGGCACGCGCACCGTCCGCGTGCCCGTTGCCGTCCTCGACAAGGCCGGCGAGCCCGTCCTCGGCCTCACCGGCGAGGACTTCCGGATCATCGAGAACGGCAAGCGCCGCGACGTGACGCTCTTCAGCAACGAGCGGCGTCCTCTTCGCATCGCGCTGGCCCTGGACATGTCCCGCAGCATGCGGAACAAGATCCGGCAGGTGGAGGAGGCGCTCAAGCACTTCATCGACATCCTGGAGCCGGCGGACCAGATCATGGTCATTACATTCAGCGGCAGTGTGCACGTCGTGCAGGACCTGACTTCCGACCGTGACCGCCTCGAGGGCATCTTCGAGGAACTGGAGCCGGAAGGCGCGACCGCCCTCTACGACGCCACGTTCGAGGCCATCAAGCGCGTGGCCGAAGGCCCGGCCGAGAGCAAGGCCGTCGTCCTCGTCACCGACGGCGTGGACACGGTGAGCAGCATCTCCTTCGACAGGCTCCGCGAATATGCGCGGCGGGCCGAGGTCCCGGTCTATTCGATCGGCCTCGATGCGCCGGGCGAGGATCATGGGTTCTCGCGGCCCCACGGCGGGCGCGCGGGATTTCCTGGCGGCTTCCCGGGTGGCTTCCCCGGCGGAGGGGGGCACGGCGGCTACGGCGGCCATGGCGGCGGCATGGGGGGGCGCGGCGGTCCAGGTGGCATGCGGGGAGAGGGCTTCGACGCCAAGCCCCTGACCGAGCTCGCCGACGAGACCGGAGGCCATGCCGAGATCATCAAGGGCCTCGAGCTCCAGCACTACACGCCGGACAGCGACACTCCCCAGGGCGGCAAGCTGAAGGCGGCGGTGGAGTCGATCGCGGCCACCCTCCGGCACCGCTATCTCCTCGGTTACGAGCCGGGCGACGGCAAGCCCGGCTGGCGGACGATCCGCGTGGACGTGGAGCGCCCGCCGAACGCGAGCGCGCATGCCCGCAAGGGTTACTACGCGGGAGCCTGAGCCGGGACGGGGCTTCTCAGTTCGGCCGATCGGACATGTGCGTTCGTCGCTACGCGCGCGGGGTGAAGCGCCGCGGCAGGGGAGCGAGGGCGCGCCCGCCGCCTGGCTGGAGCTGGACGCCGACGTGTGTGCCGGTCTCGAGGGGATCGCGGTCGGCGACGAGATCATCGTGCTGACGTGGTTCCACGAGTCGAGCCGGGACGTCCTGAGGCTGCATCCGCGCGACGATCCATCGCTGCCGATCGCGGGCGTGTTCGCGACGCGCTCGCCGGACCGGCCCAACCCGATCGGCCTGCACCGCGTGCGTGTCCTCGACGTTGCGGGGAGCCGGATGCGGGTGGGTCCGCTCGAGGCCATCGACGGCACGCCCATCGTGGACATCAAGCCGGTGCTCGAGGTCGAAGACCACTGACCTAACGGCTGGAAGCCGGCTCGACCAGTCTCTTCTTCTCGGCGAGTAACCGGCGCAGCAACTCCTCCTCGCGGCGCAGGCGCGCGCGCTGCTGCCACGCACGCCATAGGGCGCGAGGGGAGCCGAAGGCAAGGCCGAAGACCAGGCAGACCCCGAAGGTGATGGAAGCGAGTGTTCGGACGACAGACAGTAGGTCCATTGCTGGCCTCACTGCCCCCGGACGAGTGTACGGCGAGACGATCGAAAAGGCTTGACGCCCGCGGACCGGTCTGCTAGTTTTCCAGCATAGTGCTGTAAAAGCAGCATTCAGGGAGACCGAGGAGCCGATGAGCCGATACCTCCAGCTGAGCCGCCGCGAGCGACAGGTGATGGACGTGCTCTACCGCGAGTCGCGGGTGAGCGCGGCGCGCATCCGGGCCGTGATGCCCGATCCCCCCAGCTACTCCGCCGTGCGCGCGGTCCTGCGCACGCTCGAGGAGAAAGGCTGTGTCCGGCACGAGGAGGAAGGGCTCCACTACGTCTATTTGCCGGCGGTCCCTCGCGAGAAAGCCAAGGACTCGGCTCTCGGACACCTCGTTCGGACCTTCTTCGACGGCTCGGCCGAGGCCGCGGTGGTCGCCCTCGTTTCCGACGCGGAGCTCTCCCGGGCCGAGCTCGATCGGTTGGCGCGTATCATCGACAAGAAGCGGAAGGAGGGGAAGCGATGAGCGCCGAGGTGGCGACGACGTGGGTCCTCCTCTTCTGGGTGCGAGCCACGGTGATCCTCCTGCTGGGCGGAGCGTTCGCCCTGCTTCTCCGCCGGAGCTCGTCCTCCGCGCGACATGCGGTGCTCGGCTTCACGGTGGCCGCGCTTCTCGTCCTGCCGATCGCCTCGATCGCGCCTCCGGGCTGGGAGATCGCCATTCTCCCGGGCTCGTCACCGCGGACCGGGGTCATCCGGATCGGCTCTGCCGTCGCCGAGTCCGCGAGGGAAGTGCCGGCCCGGCGCTCTCCGCGTGTACCAACCCCTGGTTCGGGGAAGGCCACGGCGGCGGTGACGGCTCCCACTGGCGGGGAGCTCGCCCGGTCGGACGTCCGGGACGAGCGCACGGCGTTGGAAGGTGCCTCTTCCCGGCCGCGCGTTGGGTCAGCCCTCGCATGGCTCGCGGTGGCCTGGCTCGTCGGGGCTGCGATCGGCGTGGTCCAGATCTGCCGATCCTCGCTCCTGGTGCAGAGGACCCTTCGGCGCGCCTTGGAGCTTACCGAGTCGGGTTGGCAAGACGAGCTCGATCAGGCCGCTCGTACGCTGGGGCTGCAGCGCCGCGTCCGTCTCCTGATGAGCGATGCCGTCCGAGTTCCGGTCGTGCACGGCTTCCGCCGTCCCGCGATCGTGATGCCGACCAGCGCGGCGCAGTGGCCAGAAGATCGCCGTCGCGCCTTCCTGCTCCATGAGTTGGCCCACGTGCGGCGCCAGGACTGGCCCACGCAAATGCTCGGCCATCTGGCCCGCGCGCTCTATTGGCCCCATCCCATCGTCTGGTGGGTGGTACGTCGCCTGCGCGCCGAAGCCGAGCGCGCGTCCGACGACTACGTGCTCCTCGGCGGGACGTCCGCCTCCGACTACGCCGACCATCTGCTGCAAGCGGCGCGGGATCTTGGCCGGACTCCCCAACAGGAGACGGTGGTGGCCGCCGTCGAGCGCTCGTACTTCGAGGACCGACTGATCGCGCTGCTCGACCCGCAAGTGTCCCGCCGCGCCCTTGGCCCGCGCATGCTTGCGTTCGCAGCCGTGGCCGCGCTCGCTGTCGTCGTCGGCCTTGCCGGCCTTCAGCCGGTGGCGCGCGTCCTGGCGGCGGCGCCGGAGCGCGCGGCTTCGCGCGCCAGCGTGTCGGAGGGTCGGCCGTCACCTGCCGCTCGCACGACCCCCGACCCTGGTCGCCCTGCTCGTTCGACCAACGGGGACGCCTCGCGTCCAGGGGCTTCGACCTCGCGACGCGCAACGGAAGAGATTGATTCAGCGCCCGCACCCGAGGTGGCGCCGGCCTCGAGCGACGAGCCGGCCGACACGATCGAAGCGGAGGAGGAAAGCGAAGAGAGCGTGGTGCCGGCCGCATCGCCGATCGGGCAGGCCGTGCCCCTGCCGCAGCCGTCGGCGACGCCCGCCGCAATCGCCCGCCCCGTGATCCGGATTTCGACCGACCTCGTCCAGATCGACGCGGTGATCACGGACAAGGACGGCAAGAGCGTCGTGGACTTGCGTCCGGAGGACTTCGAGGTCTTCGAAGACGGGAAGAAGCAGAACGTGACCCACCTCCGATACGTCGCCGCCGGCCCCAGCGCAGGCGCCGGTGTCGGGACGCCGACGACACCCTCCGAGGCCGGCGAGCCGCGCAATTTCGTGTTCGTGATCGACAACCTGGGCCTCTCTCTGGAAGGGACGGCGAGGGCGCGCAAATTGGTGCAGTCCTTCGTCACCAAGAGCCTTCAGCCGAGAGACAGGGCCGCCATCATCGAGACGAGCGCGCGATCGGGGGGGACGTTCGCGCTCACTTCGGATCCCCAGTTGCTTTCGGAGGCGGCGGGACGGATCCATCACATCGTCTGGGGGCGAGCCGGTCTGGGATCGTTCGGCGGCCGCCAGCTCGACCTCACGAGCCGCCACGATCAGCTCGTGCTGGATTCGCTCGCCGTCTTGAAGACGACGATCGACGGCTTGCGGGCCCTTCCCGGCCGCAAGTCGGTGATCCTCGTGAGCGATGGGTTGACCTCCCGCATCAGCATCGACATGGATCGCCTCCTGCAGCGCTTCACGGCGACGCCTTTGGACTCGCTATACGGGGACACGAGCCTGCACGCCGCACTGCGAGCGCTCACCGATCTGGCCAATCGGGCATCGGTCGTGATCTACACGCTGGATTCGACGGGACTGCAGGCCTCGGGCTCGTTCGGCGGCGGCCAACGTCTGATGACCGGGAGCATCCGGAATCAAACGAACACCGCGACCGTCGGGGATGTCAGGGATGACGATGGTTTGCTGGTGACCGGGAACTCAGCTTCTCGAGACTTCTTGGTGCGCTCCGCGGTCCGCACGACGCGCGAGGACAGCCTCATCGAGATCGCCGAGCAGACGGGTGGTCTCGCGGTCTTCAGCACCAACGACCTTCGCGGAGGCCTCGCGCGCATCGTCGACGACCTCTCCGGCTACTACCTCATCGGCTACGTACCGGACTCGGCCACCTTCGGATCGAGCTCCGATCAGCCCCGATTCCACGAAGTGAAGGTCGAGGTGAAGCGTGGCGGACTGAAGGTTCGTTCGCGCAAGGGCTTCTACGGCGTGACGGACGAGGTGTTGGCGCAAGCAGCGCCGCCGAAGTAGTAGTCGCGACATCGCCGCAAACTTGTCAACAGCCGGATCCACAGGCCGGTCGTCTCGCGGCACGACAAGGGAGGACGGCTGTCGGCGCATTGCCGGCCGCGAAGGGCGCGATCGCTTAGCCGTTGCTCGCGTTCGCCGTTTGGGTATTGCTGGCGCCTCGTTTCGTGCTGTACGCGCGCCGGTTTATTGGCTCACCGCCATGTGGCCGGGCAGGCACTTTTGGGCGGCCGCCGTTCGAACAACCCTAGGATGTGACTGGGCTGTTCCCGACTGCTACTTCGAGTGACCACGGCGTCGTCCTCTCTTGCGGAGGCGCATTCCAGCGCTGGAAAGATCTCGAACCACGGCGAGGCCATCTTCGGCGACGACCGCGCGTCGCCCTTCCGGGCCGACCATGGCTTCACGCAGCCCGCGAGAGCGTGCGCGATCGAGTTGCGCCGCCTTCGCCAGGCGTGGGCTGCGTCGAGGATAGAGGGCCCCCGCATGGCCCTCATAAGTTCAGGATTGGATACAAGCTGGGCCTTGAGGGTGTTGATCTTGAGTTCGAGCCGGGGCCGCGCAATTCTTCGGCCGTTCTTGTCGACAACGCTCTCCCTGGCCCACGCCAGAGCTTGAGTGGTCCGGTCCTCCATGATCGCGTACTCGAGCGAAGCTGCCTCTAGAAAGAACTCTCCTTCTATGGCCGCGGTGATTTGGTCGTAGAGATCCTCGTAGCACTTCCGCTTGGACACCGCCATGTGTTCCACTCCTGAGTTTGCGGAATACTCCAGGGCCAGTTCCGTCGGGGCGCGTGATGGGTCGCACATTGCGAGTCGATCGGATGCGGGCTGGCGCGTGCGCTCGGCCGCCGGCCTGTTAGAGTGAAGAATGATAAATCCAAAGCAGGGCGTGTGTCGGTTGTGTTCGCAGGAAGCCAAGCTGATCAAGGCTCACATCATCCCAGAGGCTCTCTTTAGACCGTTCCGCGCCGCCGGTCGTGCTCCGAGGCTCCTTTCGATGAGGGACCATCCGAAACGTCTTCCCAGTTGGCGTCTACGATTCAAGCATCCTTGCGGATGTCCGGGGACCGGTGCCTCCGCGAGGTCGAGGTCGTCAACAAAGAGACGGGCGAGACGCGGAGGTTCGAAACGCCCGCCCTGTTCTCCTTCATCGGCGCGACGCCACGGACCGACTGGCTCCCCCCGGAGATCGAGAAGGACGAGAAGGGATTCGTTCGCACCGGGGCCTCCCTGGCGCGTTCCGAGGCGTGGACGGCACGTCGGCAGCCCGACCTGCTGGAGACCGCCCGCCCCGGCGTCTTCGCCGCGGGCGACGTCCGGTCCGGCTCGGCGAAACGCGTCGCCTCGGCCGTCGGCGAGGGGTCCATGGTGGTCATGTTCGTGCACGCCTATCTGAAGCACAGGTGAGCCCTCGCCTGCAGCGCGTCCTCGATGATCGCCTTCGGCGTTTCTTCATTCCGCGCGGAGCGCGACCATCGGATCGACCTTCGCGGCGCGACGCGCGGGCAGGTAGCAGGCCATGGCGCCCACCGCCGCGAGCAACGTGCACACTGCCACGAACGTCGCCGGATCGCTGGCCCGCACGTTGAACAACATTCCGGCGAGCACCTTCGTCAAAGCGAGCGCACCGGCCACGCCGAGCACGAGCCCGGCAAGCACCAGCTTCATCCCGTGCCCGACGATCAGTTTCAGCATGTCGCGCAGTTCAGCCCCGAGGGCCATGCGCAGGCCGAACTCGCGCGTGCGCTGCGCGACAAGATACGACATCACACCGTAGAGTCCGACCGCCGCGAGCGCGAGCGCGGTGCCGGCAAAGATCGCGAGCAGCAACATCGCGAATCGTTGCCTGCGGATCGAGCCCGCCACGCGCTCCTCCAACAACGCGATATCGGAGAGGGGAAGCTCCGCGTCCAGCGCCGCCATCCGCTGGCGGATGGCCGGCAGCAGCATCGTCGCCTCCCAGCTCCCGCGGGCGGCGAGGAACATCGAGCGCATGGGCTGTTGCGAGACCGGCACGCAGATCTGCAGCCGCGGCTCGCTGTCGAGCTGTCGCTGCTTGATGTCCGCGAACACGCCCACGACCTCGCTCTCGTCGCCTCCCAGCGCAAGACGCTTCCCGAGGGGGCTCTCGCCGGGCCAGATCCGCTGCGCCAACGTCTCATTGACGACGGCGACCGGCGGCGAGCCGATCCGATCGCGCTCGGTGAACGCGCGGCCCTGCGTGATGCGGATCCGCAACGCACGAAAGTAATCCGGACTGACGACGTTGTATTGCGCGGAGAGCTGTTCCGCGGGGTCTATCGGCCGGCCGGGAACGCGAAACGACTGGTTGGAGATGAAGGAGGCAAACGGCACCGGGAACACCACGGCCGCAGATTCCACGCCCGGGATGCTCTTCACCTCGGTAAGCAACCGCTCGTAATACGCGCTTCGCTTTTCCGAAGTGCCGTAGTTCTCCCGGGAGAGATTCACGCGCAGTGAGACCACGTTCCGCGGGTCGAACCCCGGATCGACGCCGCGCAGCGCGACGAAGCTGTTCAGCAACAAGCCCGCGCCTATGAGGAGAACCAGCGACAGCGCGACCTGGGTGACGACGAGTGCGTTGCGCGTCCGCGCGCGACCGCTGCCGCCGGAGTTGCTGCGACTCCCCGCCTTCAGCGTCGCATTCAGATCCGTCTGTGCTCCCTGCCACGCCGGCGCCAAGCCGAACGTCATCCCCGTCAGTAACGAAATCAAAAGGGTGAAAGCCAGCACCCGTCCGTCGATCGCGACGCTGTCCATCCGCGGCACGTTCGACGGCAGGATCGACATGAATGTCTGCAGGCTCGCCCAGGCGAGCATCAGCCCCGCGGCGCAGCCGGCACAGGTCAGCACCAGGCTCTCGGTGAAGAATTGCTGGATCAACCGGCGGCGGCTGGCACCAAGCGCGGCGCGCATGGCGGTTTCAGCGCTGCGCAGCGTCGCACGGGCGAAGAGCAGATTCGCGACATTCAAGCACGCGATCAGCAATACGAGGACCACGGCACCGAGCAGCAGCCACAGGGTCGATTGCACGTCGCCGAAAATCGCCTCCGTCAGTGACAGCACCTTGCCGCCGCGTCCGGCGTTCGTCTCGGGAGACTCCTTCTCCAGCCGCTGCATGATGGCATCGATCTGGGTTTGGGCGGTGGTGAGGGTTGCCCCGGACTTGAGACGCGCGAACACATCGAAGAAGCTCGCGGC
>Ga0111539_10005004_pt1 | contig 17230 bp, 13 predicted proteins | sample RhiMethybrSRZTD1_FD_79667 | JGI IMG/M metagenome (GOLD analysis project Ga0111539, IMG submission 79667) | Populus rhizosphere microbial communities from Tennessee, USA - Rhizosphere MetaG P. TD hybrid SRZTD1 (version 2) (version 2) | ecosystem: Host-associated > Plants > Roots > Rhizosphere >... | reverse complement strand
TATACCGTTTCATGCCCTATGAAAACCAATCGAAGGACGTGGAAGCGGATACCGAACTGATGTATGAGAATTTAGTTGCAAAAGCCAACTATGAAAATCTTTTGCGGTCCGATATCTATTTTAACAATGAAGATTTTCAGGCACGTATGGTCGAACCTCTCAGGTCCGCGTTTAACGTACTGGCTGTGGGCTTGCTGAATCAAGGCAAGGAAGGCGAGGCCAGAGCGGCTCTCGATCGTGCTGTTCGAACCTTGTACACCACACATTTAAAACCTTCATACTCGAACCTGCAAACAGCCGAGATTCTTTTTAGTCTTGGTGATACAGTTACTGCCGTGAAGCTTTCTGCAGCCGTTTTTGATTCCTCATTTCCTGAGGTTCAAGGGAGTCTTGCAAATGGTAAAAGCGTGGATCAACTCCCGGCGTTTTTGTTGCAGCGATCAGCTGAGTTACTAGGCAGAGCGGATCGTTTGGAATACGTTTCCAAATTAGAAGGACTGAAATTATTTGGTGACTAATAGGTAATCTCATTACGGTCGCTGTGTTAAAAAAATGCATCTGTTTCGCGCCAAGAAAAAGGAAGGTCGATTTAATGTTCCTGTGGCGCGATCTACGTTCACAAATTTGCGACGGGTTAAAACCCGTCGCTACCGAGATGTCGCCTCTATGGGGTTTTTCACCACTTCGGGGTTTGGTGTATAATTTCCATTTGTGGCGTGATCCTATCGTCCATTCGGGATTTTTCGGATTTGGTGAAGCTGTCACTGTCTAACGCAAACATTAACATTGGCGTTGGGATGTTTCCCGAATTTCCCTTTAGTGGATGGACACCGTTATCATTTAAATAAAACAGGGGCAAATGGAATGAGGGTATCCTATTTTTTGTAAATTCAATGCCTTCCTAAAACAGGACCCAATTCTCACTACACCTAACCCTAAAAACCCTATGAAAAATGTTTTTATAATCTGGGCTTGCCTTGCCGTAATGATGGCATGCACCAAGCCTCAAGAAAAAGCGTCCGACCCCGTGGCTGAAACAAAACCACCGCAAGCGGAGTTTGCCGATCCCAAATATGCGGAGATGGGCAAAAGAAATATTGCTGCTCTAGCTGCCAAGGACGTTGATACCTGGCTGACGGCCTTTTCCGATAGCGCTAAATACTATTGGTCGGGTGGAGACAGCCTAATCGGGAAGCCGGCTATCGCTGGCTACTGGAAAAATAGGTATGCTAACGTTATTGACTCGATTAGTTTTGTTAACGATATCTGGACTCCTCTTAAAATCAATGAACCTCAAAGAGGACCCGATGCGCCCGGTGTGTGGCTTCTAAGCTGGTATCAGGTAAAAGTCAAATATAAAAATGGACAGAAACTTATGTTCTGGGTGCATACTGATCTTCACTATGATAGTTTGGACAAAGTAGATATTGTTGTTCAGTACCTAGACCGAGCGCCAATTAATGCGGCGCTTGCTAAAAAATAGTCCAGCAAAAATGTTGACGAAATCCTCGATGGTCTAGCATGCAACCCCAACACGGGGTGGAATAGATTTTAAAAATGTCACACGGACTAAAGTCCCTTGAGAAAATGCGCAAATTGCCCCGGCCTTAAAGGCCGGGGCAATTCTCTTTTCATCGGGTGGGCTTTAGCCAAAATTCGACCTGTGAAGCTGTTGTTGGAGCCGCCTGCTGTCCTACGCGCAACTTGTCGCCGGCAGGCACCCACAAAGAGGGACGAAGCAAGACTAAATTTTAATTTTATTTCAATAACTTAGAATTCCTTGAACCTATAAACCACCATCCTTGGATGAGCCCTGTCATTCTCCTTATCATCGGCCTTGTCGTAGTGTTGGCTGGTATACTATGGCTTAAACTGCATCCGGTTATTGCCCTGCTGATGGGTGCATTGGTAGTAGGCGCGCTTACCTCTCAGCCCTTACTCGAACGTTACGCTGAAAGCAAGGGACTATCGGAGAAGCAAACCAGCGACCTTCTCGCTCAATCGTTGGGTGAACGCGTTGCAATCGGCTTTGGTAACACGTGTGAGAAAATTGGACTGTTGATAATGTTGGCTTCCATTATTGGAAAAGGTCTACTGGATAGTGGCGCAGCGGAGCGCATTGTCCGTTCAATGCTTTCGGTCTTCGGACAAAAAAAAGCGCCCTGGGCATTTATGATAAGTAGCTTCGCCTTGGGCATTCCTATTTTTTTTGATACCGTTTTCTATCTCATGATCCCACTGGCCCGTGCCATGGGCGTTCGATTTCAAAAATCGTATGCCCTATTCGTAATGGCCATTATTGCAGGCGGTACAATCGCGCATTCACTGGTGCCGCCAACACCTGGGCCACTCTTCGCAGCAGGGGCTTTCGGCGTCAGCATCGGGATGATGATTATTATGGGAATTATTATTGGCCTGGCGTGTTCAACGGCAGGGCTAGTCTATGCTTTTTGGTTGAATAAAAGGCAAGATATAGCCGTGCGAACAACAGCCGACACAACCCTGGAGGGACTTCAGTCCTGGCTTAACAAAGATACTTCTCAGCTTCCCTCTTTTTTTATGGCTAATCTGCCCATCGTGCTTCCGGTTGTTCTCATCTCCGGGGATACGATTATCAACAACATGTCGGTTTCTGTCCCTCCAGCAATCAAATCCTTTTTCAGTTTTGCGGGTGATCCTAATATCGCGCTTTTCCTGGCTATGATTATTGCTTTAGTTCTCTTGGCCAGGCAATACAGTTTTAAGTTAAAAGAATTAAAGAAGCCCGTGGAGGATGCTGTTTTGAGTGCCGGCACTATTATTCTAATTACCTCTACTGGCGGGGCCTTTGGCCATATTTTACAGCAGACTTCCATTGGAAGTTGGATCGCTGAAGAAGCATCTGGCTATCAGTATGCGATTTTGCCCTTGGCGTTTTTCATCACGGCCGTCATTCGCACGGCACAAGGATCTGCAACAGTGGCAATGATCACAGCCGTGGGTATGCTCACAGTATTTAATACAGAAGGTGCGCTGAATTTTCACCCGGTGTACCTCGCGATTGTAATTGGATGTGGCTCTAAGATTTTTCCATGGATGAATGACAGTGGATTCTGGATCATTTGCAAAATGAGTGGCTTTACTGAACGCGAAACGATTAGAAATTTTTCATACCTTCTGCTCTTGATGGGAATAGTTGGCCTCGTTGTCACGATGATCCTGGCAAAATTATTTCCCTTGGTTTAAATGGCAATTTGAAATGAGTTATAAACACAATGTCAATACGTTACCCGCATGAAAATAAAAGACCTTCGTATCCACTCCATCGCTATTGCAGATCCACCACTTAGAAGTTCATACGGTCTTCATGCCCCCTATGCCCTTCGAACAATTATTGAATTGGAAAGTGAAGATGGAATCATCGGCATTAACGAAACTTATGGTGGCGAATCGCCTGCTACAGCTTTGCGTGCTATCCGCGATAAAATTATTGGGGCAAATGCTTTTCGCATCACGGGTACCATCAATCCGGCGATGGATAAATTTAAAGGCAATGGCCTTGACCGGTCCCAGACATTTCTCGTGCCTGGTGAAAATCCAATGGATGAAGCAACGCGTACCTATGCGGCAATCGAAGTCGCTTGCTTGGACCTGATCGGCAAAAGCATAGGCGTACCGGTGTGTGATCTGATAGGCGGCAGAGTTCGTGACAAAGTTCCTTTTTCGGCGTATCCTTTTTACAAACATGCCGGAGGTGGCGGGGAGGGCACAGACATCAGAGCGGATGAATATGGTGAAGCATTGTCCCCCGAAACCCTCGTCGCCCAGGTGAAGCAAATGATAAAGAAATATGGATTCACGTCGGTCAAGTTCAAAGCAGGGGTTTTGGATCCGGAAGAGGAAATTGAAACGGTAAAACAAATGTACCAGGAGTTTGGACCTGGCGTTCCGTTGCGAATAGATCCCAATTCTGCATGGACTGTAGAGACTTCTGTGAAAGTAGGTAAGGCATTGGCGCGCGAACTTTCGGGCGGCGGCTATTTGGAAGATCCGACGGCGGGTATCGACGGTATGGCTGCTGTCAGGCGGCAACTGGTAGAATCGGGTATTCATGTCCCATTGGCCAGTAACGTTGCCGTTACATCGTTTAAAGACCTCCCCGCTACTGTGGCGCAAGATGCTGTTCAGATTATTTTGTGTGATCACCATTATTGGGGCGGCATGAGACAGGTACAACACCTGGCGAAGCTTGCTGAAACATTCAATATTGGTTTATCGATGCACTCCAACAGTCACCTTGGTGTTTCGCTTATGGCAATGGCGCACGTGGCTTCGGCGACGCCGCACCTCACCTATGCATGCGATACGCATTATCCGTGGCAATCCGCGGAAGATGAAGTCGTGAACGGGGGCAGAATTGCTATCAAAGACGGATGTGTTACGATCCCGGAAAAACCCGGACTAGGCGTTGACCTCGATTATGATCAGCTGGCTCGGGGAAAGGAACGATACCATCAGGTTCCTTATAAAAAAAGGGATGACGAAGCAGAGATGCGCAGACACGTCGATCCTAACTGGAAAAGAGCTCTTCCGCGATGGTAAATTCAATATGAGCGACATCAAATGAAAATAACAAACGTACAAGCATTTCTCATGTCCTGTCCGATGCCCGGGGAGGTCGCATTGCCCTTCTGGGGCGGAATCCGAACCATTTTAAAGAGAGATGCCATGCTCATCAAAGTTACTGCAGACAACGGCCTGACGGGCTACGCACCAGGTCCTGCTTTCGTCCGTGCGCAAGATGAGATCAATACTGAGATCCGTTCATTTCTGCTGGGCAAAGATCCCCGGCAATGGAAACAATTCCAATTCAACGGACGCCCAGAAACACTTAAGACTTATTTTGCAACGGAGGTGGCACTGCTCGACCTGGCGGGAAAGTATGAAGGTTGCAGTATCTCCGAGCTTATGGGTGGACGCGTACGTTCGGAAATAAAACTGTATGGCAGCGCAGGCATGTACATGTCTCCCGAGAAATATGCAGAAGAGGCAGAGGCAATTCAGGCGATGGGATTTTCAGCTTATAAAATGCGTCCGGGTCTTGGTCCCGACGATGATCTGAAAACTGTAGCGCTGATGCGAAAAGCAACTGGACCGGATTTTGAATTAATGGTCGACGCCCATACCTGGTGGCGGATGGGTGACAAAAGTTATTCAGAACAAATAATTTACGAACTCGCGGCAGGATTTCAACAATATCGTCCCTATTGGCTCGAAGAGCCGCTTCCGCCGGAAGATCACCATGCCTACAAAAAATTAAAAGATAAAAATGTTGTGACTGTCGCCACCGGCGAGCATGAACAGGAGTACGAAGGTTTTGAGGATCTCGCACGTCTTAATGCTACGGACTTCTTGCAAATGGATGTTTGCTGCCAGGGGGGATTCGACATGGGTTTGAAAGTATTTGATCTGGCAGCACGTCACAAACTGAAATTTGCATTTCATTGCTGGGGAACAACGCTAGAAGTACTGGCCGCGGCGCAGCTCGGCGCATGTCGCGATGAATCGGTGGTGGAGTGGCTGGAATATCCATGTCACAGTGCTCCCGGCCGGGCTGGAATGTATCCGTTTCCCCTTGCTGACGAAATTCTTTCTGAAAACCTTGAAATTGAAAATGGATATTTGAAAATGCCGGGCGGTCCTGGACTAGGAATAAAGATTAACGAAGCGGTCATCGAGAAGTATCCGTTCATTCCTGGTCCGTGGTCATTCTTTCATCAGGATTCGCCGAAGACGTCGATTGCCGTAACCGGCGATCATAGCGTTAAATGGGTGAAGCATTAGCGGTACACTCTCGGATTGACTAAATTGAATTTCTGCTCCTTTATACAAGTTGAATGAAAAATCTCAAAGACAAAATCCATTCGGGTGAAGCGGTACATGGATGCTGGATCAACCTTGCGTCCACGGTATCAGCAGAGATTGTTGGACAAGCTGGCTTCGATTGGTTGCTTCTCGACCTTGAGCATGGCGCAGGCGATGTTGCCATTATGTACCAACAACTTCAGGTGTTGTCGGGATCATCGTCGACGCCCATCGTTCGCATCGACAACCTTTCAAGACCCAAGGTACAGCGCATCCTTGATGCCGGTGCTACCGGAATAATGTTTCCACAAATACAAACTTCGCAGGAAGCTGATGATGCCATTCGTATGATGTATTATCCTCCCAGGGGCGGCCGCGGTATGGCGAAGATGGTCCGGGCAACCGGATTCGGTAGACATGCCGATGAATATATTGCCAGCCTGGAGAAAAATCTTGTTGGCGTTATTCAAATTGAAACGCTGAACGCTTTGCAAAACATTGATGACATTGCTGCAACGGAAGGTGTAGACGTGCTTTTTGTGGGTCCGAACGACCTATCCCTTGCACTCGGTTTTTTTGGCCAGCTCGATCATGCGCACTATCAGAAGGCGATTAGGGATGTAGCCACTGCGGCAAAAAAGCACGGTAAAGCTACAGGGGTTCTTTTACAGGATGTCAATGAGTATGAGATGTACTATCAGTTGGGATATCGTTTTCTGGCGTGTGGCGCCGATAGTGCCTTTGTGAGAAAGGGGGCGGATGAACTCGCGAAAAAGTTGAAGGAGAGGTCTGGGAAATGAAATTACGCATCAATTGCTAACAGCGAGATTTCGCAAGGCGTAATGGGGTCGCATAAGGTTGCGATTACTGCAATCTGTGGTATGGATTTTTGTTGAAGCGATCGTAAATTAATTGCTCCAATCAATCCCCTCACACAATGGATAACTTAGCATTAGCCGTGGATCGTCTTAATTCATTCATTGTAAAATTTAAATTTTTTGAAGCGCTGGATGAGTTTTATGACGAGTCGATTGTATCCTGCGAGAACGAAGGAAATCCAACAATCGGCCTGGAGAATTATCGACTTGCCGCAAAAAAGTATCTGGACAACATTTCGAATAACTCAGCGAGTCTAAAAAATGTGATCATCAGCGATGACATGTCCGTTTGCGAATGGCATTATATATTTGATCATAAAGAGTGGGGACATTGGGACAAAATACAGTTGTCGGTTCAGCGTTGGAAGGATGGGAAGATCGTACACGAGCGGCATCATTATAATTGATAGATTTCAAACTGCAATCGGGACTAAAGTCCGTGAAACTGAACAATTGCCCCGGACTTAAGGCTGGGGCAATTGCCTTCCATCGAGCGGGCTTTAGCCCAAACAGTTCCACATCAATCTACCTCCTGAAATTTTTCGTCGCCACACATCCTTACGATCTTTGGCATAAAGGTACCGAGTACTTCCACCAGTTCTTTCTGGTATGCCATCACCTGGTGGATATCTTTATAAGCCATTGGCGCTTCATCAAGACCCGAACCTATTAGTTCCACTCCAGCCTGTTTCAGCGCTTTATTTACATGGCCCGGTAAGATCGTTTGTTTTGCCTTCGTCCGTGACATCAGTCTTCCTGCGCCGTGGGATGCGGAATTGATGGATGCTGCTAGCCCTTTACCTCTCACAATAAAACCTGGAGAGGCCATAGAACCTGGAATAATACCCAGTACACCAATGCCCGCTGGCGTGGCACCTTTACGATGAACGATGATGTCGTTGCCAAATGAATCTTTTTCTCTCCATGCAAAGTTGTGATGATTCTCGATCATCGCGATGGGCGTTTCACGCAACCCTATGGCCATTCGCTCATGAATTTGGTGATGGCAGGCAGAGGCGTAGTCCCCGGCAAGGTTCATGGCAAGCCAGTATTCTTCTCCGGCTTCTGTATCGAGATCAAGCCAGGCTAAGTGTTTTGCTTCCTGCGGAAGTTTGCAGGTATCCATAGCAATCCGGGTATAATGTCGCGCGATGTTTGCACCCAGGCCACGCGAGCCTGAATGTGAAAGTAAGGCTACATACACGCCTGGGGCCACATTAAATTCATTTACAGAACTGAATACTTCTACAATGCCAAATTCGACAAAGTGATTTCCACCACCGGATGATCCGAGTTGTTGCCAGGCACGTTTCTTCATTTCCTGTGCGATGCTTAACGCGCTGAATTCTTCCCGCTCCATTATTGCATCGTCTTTTGGCTTTTTGAAAGTTGCCTGTCCAAACTTGGTGTTGTTAATTAACATTTTTTTAAAGTCTTCTTTCTTTTTCTCCAATACGTTCGAAGGCAAGTCATAAAGCGTCATACACATCCTGCATCCTATATCAACGCCCACACCAAAAGGAATAACAGTATTTCTCGTTGCGAGAACCCCGCCAATAGGCAGACCGTATCCTTGATGCGCGTCAGGCATCAAGGCACCGGCGACAGTCACTGGTAGTTTCATCGCTGTTTCCATCTGGCTTAACGCACCTTCTTCAATAGCTTCTGCGCCATAAATCTGATACGACTTAGGTTCGATATTTAGTGCAATTGTGCCATCACCCGGTTTTTGTAACGCTAAGGCAAGCGGAGAAAGCCTTGTATCATTTAAATAAGATGCGGGATTTTCAAGTACATGTTTTAGCAGCGCGAGCTTTTCCATTATGCTAAGAGCGCTGTATTCTTTTTCAACAATCTGCAGGGCCAATCCCAGGGCCTTGCCTTCGATAAACCCTATCCGTTTAAGATCCTTTCCCCTAATCATAACTTCTTGATATAATAACTGCAATTCTATGTCTTTCGTTTTTCTAAGGCGATTAAATTCCTAGGTTACTCTTTCAAAGATCGCCTAAGGTTTCAATTTGTTTGCCGCTGACAGCCAGGAAATCATTCTGAATTTTCAACAATTCCATTGTAAAATATCAACTTGGAGTAGCCAAAAATAAATTTTGAATTTATACATTCGTGTTTATACGGTTACGGAAGTGTGTATTTGGGTATGAAGTTCAAGGAAGCCTTAACGTTTTAGCGATCAACAGTATTGTCTGAATTATAAAAATGTAACCAATGTCAATTGCCTCTGCGGCAATCCCAAATACAACAACCCAGTTCCATGCAAAAAAAAATACTCGTGATATTGCTCCTCGTTTTTTTAAAAGGCGGGTTTGTCGTTGCCCAACAATTTAATTGGGTTCGAAAAATCGAAATAAAGAGCGATAGGGACATTGCGAATCCATCGGTTGATCTATGGGACATGGATGCGAAAATTGAGGCGGACCAATCTGGAAATATCTTTGTTACAGGTCATTTCAAGGATACGGTCGATTTTGGAACGCAGTCGCTCATTAGCAAAGGTGAACTTGATTTCTTTATCGCGAAATATAATTCCAATGGGGATTTAGCCTGGGTAAAACAAATTCATGGATTGAAGGATCTTTTCAAGAAGTAGACACAAGGTATAGCGTCACCTTACTTTTTTCGCTTCCTCATGGGCTTTAATCTGCTTTTGCAATAACTTCTTGTCACCCACCAATACCAATGTCATGTCCTCGTATTTGAAATGCTCCTTGGCCATAGCAGACACCTTTTCCGGAGTGACGCCATAAATGTTCTTCACGCGGTCAGTAAGGTAGCTGTCGCTTAGTCCGTGGAAGTCGATAAAATTCAACTGAGTGATAATCCCACCCGGTGTTGAATTTTGCAAGACGAAAACGCCAGCCATATAGTTCTGAATTCCCTCGAGTTCGGCCTTCGGTGGTGGTTCATTCTGGAGTGTTTTCACTTCCTTGGCAATCTCTTGCAACGCAGCCCCTGTATGCTCGCTGGTCACATCGGCTTGTTCATACCAAACGGAAGTATTCTTATGGTTTTGGATCGAGCTGAACGGCGAATAGGTATAGCCTTTGTTTTCGCGAATATTGGACGTAATACGCGAACTGAACGATCCGCCCAGCAAGGAATTGGTAACCTGGAGCGCGACGTAATCGGCGTGCTGAGGAGTAATGGTTGGCAGTCCGAGAATGATGGTTGTCTGCGGCGCGTCCGACCGGTCGATCATGGATATTTCGCTCGATTTCGTAGGCGTGACGGGAGGGAAGTTTGGCTCTGGGCCCTCCTTCCATGCGTTAAACGATTCGTCTATGGACTTTTGAGCAGCAGCTTCATCAAATTTTCCAACAACGTAGATCACCGCGCGTTTGGCCCCAAAATTCTTTTCGTAGAAACCCTTCACCATATCAATGGTATAGGAATCAAGCATCGCCTGAGTCGGGAATGTTCGACCGTACGGATGACCCTTATAGATAATGCTGTTGAAGGATTCGATTGCCTGTGATTGAGGTTGTGACTTTTGCACGCTGAGTTGCCGTTTGAGATCACTTTTGAGCCGGTCGATTTCGGATGACGGAAGTGCGGGATTCATGACCACATCAGCCATGATCTTAATAAGCTCCGGAGCAAACTCCGACAACACCGACCCGGATACATTTGTTTGATCACCCCCCACACCGATGTTGATTTCTCCCCCCATCGCCGCTACCTTCCGGGAGATCGTTTTGAAGTCCATCGTAATAGTACCTTCTTTCATCATATCGCCGGTGAGGTCGGCGAGCCACACTTCATTGGGCCCTTCATTTACGTTTCCAGTTTTGATGATCAGATTTACAGTCACCTTAGGAATAGAGCCGTATTGTACCATGGTCGACTTCAATCCATTTTTAAGTTGACTTACTTTCTTTGCGGGGAGAACAAAATCTTTTGGTTTACCACCAGGAGGCGGCGTTTGCTTTTGTGCCCCTACGGGCAGGGTGACGACGCCTAGGAAAATAATTATGAGATAGTATTTTAATTTGCTCATTGTTCTGCTGCTTTAGGGTCAACAATCAATATCGTTCTGTTGGATGGACGCAGGTATTCATCTGCGGTCTTTTTGATTACCTCAGGTGTGATTTTTCGGAATTCATTTTCCAGTGTATTTATGCGACTGGGATCGTCGTCAAATAAGGCAAACGAAGCAAGAAGGTCTGCACGGCCTACGCCGGTTCCACCTAGCGTTGAATAAAAATCTGAGCGCAGCTTCACGATCGCCAGCTCGGTATCTTCCTGGGAAACGGTGGAAAGTTCGCCGATGGCGGAGTCAAACACACTGATAATAGAATCGGCGTTGACCGATGCATCGTAGATAAGGTTCGCCATCCACAACATGGGTCCATTATAGTTGAACATGTTGCCGAGATAGTTAATGCCACCGCTTACATTTCCGGTATAGCCCTTTTCTTGCACCAGTTTACCAAAGAGTTTGCTGTCCTGACCCTGCAGCAGGATTTGATCGATCAGCCCCATTGCGTAGTATTCCGGCGTATTGCGTTGCGGCATTTTGTAGGCGATTGCAATGGCAGGTTTATTCGCAAGTTTGTCTTCCTTGATGTTCCTTTTTTCGGATTGTTGTTTTGGTTCTGAGATATCTGGTAATGCAGGAAGGGTTGCCGATGGTATTGTTTCAAAATATTGTGTGATCCATTTTTTTGCTTGCTCGGTTTCAAAATCGCCAACAACCACCAGCGCTGCATTGTTCGGCGCATAATACGTCTTGAAAAAGTTATTGACGTCCTCCAGGTTGGCGGAATCCAGGTCTGCAAGATCGCCGTAGAAATTGTGCGCGTTGAACCAGTTTACATTCGCGTACTGCGGCATGTCTAACCACGGAAAACCACCGTAAGGTTGATTCAGAACGTTAACTTTTACTTCATTTTTTACAACGCCCTGCTGATTCGTCAGATTTTCCTGTGTGATGTCGAGACCTTTCATGCGGTCAGCCTCTGCCCACAACGCCGTTTCAAGTTTATGCGCGGGCATTACCTCGTAGTAATTGGTAAAGTCAAATCTTGTAGATCCATTCAGGGTTCCACCATTTTGCTGCACGAGTTTGATGAATTCCATCTTACCAAGATTTTGAGAGCCTTGAAACATCATGTGCTCGAACAAATGGGCGAACCCCGTGCGGTCTTTTGGTTCGATTCTAAACCCAATGTTGTAGTACACTGCAACGGTTACTGTAGGCGCCGTCTTATCTTGTGAAAGGACAACCTTCAAACCGTTCTTGAGTTTATAATATTCCACAGGCACACTGAAGGAATTGTCGGCTACTTTCGTTTGATCGCCGGAGCAGGCAAATATTCCCCAGGCCATGACCAGGCACAAGAGTTTGTGACTGACTGAAGCATAGATTTTCTTCATCTGAAAATTTTTTCCCAATTAAACAAAGTTAAAGCGAAGTTAAAAGAAGTTGTAAGCCGGATGAGAAGAGAAGACGCCATGTTTCCCGAGATGCGAGCTTGACCTCCCGTAAATTGTGTTAGTTAGCTCCTCCATTATCAGAAACGTTACTAAAAAGTAAATCAAAGAAATGATTGTAGGTTTTAAATTGACAAGACAAATTGCAAGGTCGATTCAATAATTCAAATAGAATACCTTGCCACGAAGCGAGCAGGGTTCACGAAGGAGGAAAGGTGTCGCCTCGATTATTCGCCTTTTGATTTTAAAAAAAGCTTCACGAACCTCCGTGGTAAACCTCGAGCTCAAAACTTCGCGAGAAATTCGAAGAATTTACAGTCATTTCTGGCCGCTGGATGAATATAGCGTTTGATAACGCGGCCTGGCGCTTCCCTATGCCTAGGCCACTTTAAAAAGAGCGGGAATCAGGTTATTTTTGTACCCAGTTCTCCCTCTCTCAGAATGTCTCATAGTAAAGCATTTCTATTTATTTGTATCGTCGGCACTCTTTCCTGCCCTGTTTTTGCACAGCGGAAGGTCACTGACAGCCTCGAGCAAAAGCTGAGGGAAGTAGAGGGGACAGCAAAGGTAGACGTTCTCAACCGATTGACGTATGAGTTCATCACCCACGATAATGCCAAAGTCATCGAATACAACAAGCAGGCGCTTGAGTTAAGCAAAAAAATCAACTACCTGAACGGGGAGGCCAAAGCATACACATATCGCGGGGTATTTGAATATTTGTCGGGTCAACTTGACCAAGGACATCGCGATCTCAACCAGGGATTGCGGATGGCCATACAGGCAGGAGACAGATCATTGAAGGGATATGCTTACCTGCAACTGGGGAATTGCAGCCTCGAAGAAGTGCAAATGGATTCCGCGCTTATTTTTTTCAAACAAAGCCGTGAGATTTTTAAAGACAGCACGGATCCGGCAACGCTGTCCAAACTTTATCGCAATATCGGCGCCCTATACGGGCAACGATACCAAAAGGACTCGCAGCAGGTCTATCTGGATCGCGCTATTCGCATTCGCAGATTATTGCCTGATAAGACACTGCTGATTGAAGCCCTTCTACTGAAGGCAAGCACAAACCTCAGGTTGGGAGAATTATCGGCGGCCCAGGAGCTGGTTCTGGAAGCGAAAATGAATATAAGTGATCGGCCCGAGGACAATGAAAACAAAAATGATCTGCGCCATATACAAGCCCTCATCCTATTTCAAAAAGGCGAATTTGATCAGGCATCCGTTTTATTTGATTCCGCCCGTAACTATTTCCTCCAAAAAAGTCTGTTCCGCAAGTATGTTACGTCGCTGATCGACCTCAGCCAGGTTTTTACTGAAAGAGGTGACTACGAACTGGCATTGAACAATCTTTATGATGCCTTGAGGTTAAGTCAAATTCACCATTTTGACGCAGAATCTGCCATTATACGTATTAAGATGGCTTGGATAAATCATTATCTCGGTAATTCTGACCAGGCATTGATTATGGTACAGGAAGCCATGAGATTGAATCCAAAGAAATTGCTTCGTGGCGATCTGGGCAATGCCCTTACGTTAAAAAGCTTAGTGTTAATAGATCTGAAGGAATACACCCGTGCTGATAATGCCCTCGACACAGTTTTACAGATATTCAAAGACTTTGGGAGTCACCGGGGAGTAAGCGAAACGCTTATGCAAAAAGGACATTTGGAGGTTGAACGTGGACAATATCATGAAGCGCTTCAATTTTTTAACGAAAGTATTCGACTGGCTGAATTGATACCTAATCGATATGTTCTTGCCTGGTCATACTGGGGAAAGGGACATACCAGTTTCAAATTAGGTGATTTAAAAAATGCATTGCATTACCTGGATATATCCCAGAAGTATGCAACCATGATAAGCTCAACGGAAGTAATGGTGTCCAATTACAAGACACGACGCGATCTGATGGCAAAGCAAAATCGGTTTGAAGAGGCGTTGAGGTTTTCGACGTTAGCCGGCCAACTGAGCGATTCACTTCGCAAGGTAGATGCATCCCGAAGATTTTTGAACCTGGAAAAAATTCAGGAAATCGAGCAACGCAACCGCGATATTCGAATTTTACAGAAGGATAAATTACTGGCGGAAAATACCATTAATCTTCAGGAGGCCAAGTTAAAGCAACAGTCGATTTTGATGGTGGCAGGGTTTATCGGTATCGTGATGTTAGGGGTGCTTGCATTTGTCTATTACTGGTTTTATTCCCGTATTAAAACCCTCAATGTTTCAGTCACTGAAAAAAATACAAGGATTCAGGGGCAGGCAAACAAACTTCGTGACGTGAATGCAGAGTTGAAACGTCTCTATCAGGAGGTTTCCGAGCAAAAGCAAGAGATTCAGGAGCAGACTGACCGTCTGGCGGAAAGCAATAAGGATATTAGCGAGATAAACCGGAGCCTGGAGAAAATGGTGACGGAAAAAACGATTGAACTTAGAAAAATCAATTCAGAATTGATAAAACAAAACAGCGAGTTAGTTCAGTTTTCCTACAGTGTCTCCCATAACCTTCGTGGACCGGTAGCCAGGCTGTTGGGCCTCGCCGATTTGGCGAAAAGAGAACTAAGTGCGAGCGATACAAAGCTACTTACTCAATTTATAGGTGAAACTGCTTTCGAACTTGATAATATCGTAGATGATTTAATCAGGATACTTGAAGTTCGAAATGAACCTCATCGTTTTCGCGAAGTTGTAAATCTTAACGAAGAATGGCGTCAGACCAAAAGCCTATTTAAAGATAGTCTTCACGGTGATGAAGAAATTATCACCAACTTTGCCTTTTCCGAAATTGTCACTGTGCGAAGTATGTTTCAGAACATCTTGTTTAATCTCCTAAGCAATGCGATCAAATTTCGATCACCTGAGAGAAAATTGAAGGTGACAGCCACCAGCAAGAACGTAAATGGAAGCGCTATTTTGGAGATCAGCGACAATGGCCTAGGGTTTAATATAGACCTTCACCACGAAAAACTTTTCAAACTTTACCGGCGCTTTCACGCTCATGTAGGCGGTCGTGGTCTTGGGCTTTATTTGGTAAAGACGCAGGTTGAAGTCCTGCACGGTTCAGTAGAGGTAACTTCACAACCGGATAAGGGCGCCATGTTCAGGGTCATTCTTCCGTTAAGTGTTGAAGAAGGCTTGGCCGAACATTAGCGGACAACATCGAGATACATGCTAGCATGGGAACGAGATTTTTCCCATCGAAACGGACGGTACTTTTGATCGATTTCCGAAATTTAATTTCCCGCCTGCTAAACTTTCATTCGCTAAAACTGCAAAAAGCACGGCCTCTTTTGCATCCCCGGAGATTCCCAATTCATCCATTCCATGAAATTCAGCTTGTGTCACCAGAGATTTAATTCCTTCCGTCATGAGTGGATTATGAGCGCCACCGCCGCTCAGATAAATTTTCAATCCTTTTTTTATTTTGATTGCTTGCGCGATGGCATTTACGATGGAGACGGCGCTTAGACGTGTAAGCGTTGCTAACAAATCTTCCAAGGAAATGGCGCTATCGTCTGAACGTTCCAATGCACGACGCACGTAATGCATGTTAAATAGTTCAGGCCCCGTTGTTTTCGGAAACGGTAATTCAAAAAACTTGTCAGCCAGCAATTCCTTCAGCAACCTGTCATGGACTTTTCCTTTCTTGGCGATGTTAGAATCTCTATCGAAATAAGTTCCTGGTTTATATTGTTGAACGGCCTGGTCGATTAAAGTATTTCCAGGTCCCGTGTCAGTCACAAAAACTTTCCTTGGATCGTTAGATCCCGGCAGGTAAGTGAAATTGCCGATGCCGCCAATGTTGAGCATGATCCTATCTTCATCCTTTTTTGCGAAAAGCAGGTAATCTCCATAGACCGCGAGCGGTGCTCCTTCACCCCCTGCCGCGATGTGTTTTTGTCTAAAGTCGCTCAACGTAATTATACCTGATTTAACAGCCACGTGATCACCGTCTCCCGCCTGAAATGTAGAATCGATCTGTGCGCCTTGTGTTACCGATTGTGGGGAATGAAATACCGTTTGTCCATGGGAAGCGATAACGTCAACGTTCGATGGTTTTATCTTCCATCGTCTCAGACACTGTAGCACGAGTTCTCCATGAAGACTGCCGATCCAGGCATTGAGTTCACAAAGGCGTTGAAAATTTACCTGCTGTTTAGCGAAAACTTCCTGAATTCTTTTTTTGGTGGATCCTTCATAGGCCACCGTATGGAATTTCTCCAATGTAAGCTTTGTAGATGGCCCGTGTCCTGAAATTTTGCATAGCGCCACGTCCAGCCCATCAAGCGAGGTGCCCGACATGAGACCGATGATAAAACGATTTTTCTTTGAGGCGATGTGTGCGAGCGTTTTGATATTGGAATTCATACTTGTCGATTAAAATTCTCGTGTTTATTCCAAAACAAATTACAGAAAAAACGTATTAGAAGGTGAAGGCTGTCATAGAGCCTTCCGTAATTTTTTAATAACTCATTAATCTTCAAACTTTAAATTCTCATGTGCCTATGAAAATGAACGACTACTATTTTACGAGCATCTTTGAATGTAGCAAAATTCCCAGGATGCTATGGATTACCGTACTCCTGCTTTCTCCCTGTCTTTTATTTGGACAATCAACATTTACGATAAAGGGCACGGTGAAAGATAAGGCAGACCCACTGCCCGGTGCTTCGATTTTGATCGAAGGAACTACGACAGGAACGATTTCGGATATGAACGGGAGTTATGAATTGAATGTCACGACCGACCAACGTACAGTATCTGTTGCCTTCAGTTCCATTGGTTATACCAGGCAGATTCAACAAATCTCTTTAGAAGGACAGGAGACCATTACCCTCGATGTTGTTTTGGAGGAGGACATCACGCAGCTGGACGAAATTTTGGTTATAGGCTCTACGTTGCGAAGCAACAAACGGGAATTGGGAAACAACATTTCATCTGTTAGCACCAAGTCGTTGGAAAATTCTGGGTCCAGCAATTTGTTCAGCGCGCTGCAAGGCAAAGTTCCCGGGGCACAAATCACACAAAACTCAGGTGACCCGGCCGGT
>Ga0111539_10005003_pt1 | contig 17231 bp, 10 predicted proteins | sample RhiMethybrSRZTD1_FD_79667 | JGI IMG/M metagenome (GOLD analysis project Ga0111539, IMG submission 79667) | Populus rhizosphere microbial communities from Tennessee, USA - Rhizosphere MetaG P. TD hybrid SRZTD1 (version 2) (version 2) | ecosystem: Host-associated > Plants > Roots > Rhizosphere >... | reverse complement strand
CGGCCCCGGACGATCCCGACGCCCAACGCGTCGAAGTAGCCGCGATCGACTGACGAAGAGACGATGGTGACGCTGTTCTGCCCGGGCCCGAAGTCGAAACCCTCGGGAGCCACAGCGACACCGATATAGCCAGGCACCATCGGAAGGCTGCTCGTCAGTCCGACCCCTCGGACGCCTGGCACCTGCGCTGCGCGATCCGTCAGCGCGCGATAGAACCGCTCGGTCTGATCCGGCGAGTATCCCGCAAGGGATGGATCCAGCCTCATCGTTACTCGATGGTCGGTGCTGAAGCCGGGGTCCTGGAGCAACGCGTAGGAAAAACCTTTCGCAAGTTGCGTTGCTGCCACGAGCAGCATGAGCGAGCCGGCAATCTGCACGACGACCAGCGCCGAACGCCCGAACACGCGCTCGCGATTGCCTTCGGCAGCTCCTGGTCGCAACGCAGTTAGAAGATCCGTTCGTCCTGCCCGCAAGGCCGGCGCGAGGCCGAAGAGCACCGCACTGCCAGCCGCAATCAGGAACGTCAACGCAACGGATCGCACATCCATGCGGATCGCCAGCGGCGTCGGCACGTCCAGTCCGGACGAGGGCGCAAACGTGTCGAGAAGGGTGACTGCTCCGCCCGCGATCAACGCGCCGGCAATGCCGCCGGCCACGGCCAGCACGAGGCTCTCGGTCATGAGTTGGCGGACCAGGCGTTTCCGATCCGCGCCCATCGCCAGGCGCACGCCGATCTCTCGCGTGCGGGCGCTTGCGCGACCGAGCACGAGATTGGCGACGTTGCCACATGCGATGGCGAGCAGTACGAGCGTGAGAACACCCAGCAGGCCGACCATGAGCGGCTGATACGGGTTGCCATCGACACGGCTTTGCAGCTCGGTCAGGACGGTCGCAGTCACGGATTGGTAGAACTGTGGATAACGTGCGGCGAATCCGGCGAAGATCGCCGCCGCTTCGGCGCTGGCCGCATCTCTCGTCACACCGACCTTCAACCGTCCCTTGATGGTGAGCATGCGACGCCCGCGATCGATCAATTGCGAATCATCGCTCGCAGCTTCGAGGACGGGCGCCATCATGAGCGGCACGAAGAACGTCGGCCGGGCAAGATCGAAGAGGCCGTCAAACGCATCGGGCACGACTCCCACGACCTCGAAGTCGGTCCCGTTGAGGCGCACCTGTCTGCCGATGATCGACGGATCCGCGGAGAAGTCTCGCCTCCAGAGCGCTTCGCCAAGGATGACCACCGCGTCGCGCCGGGGAACGCGGTTCTCGTCCGCCCTGAAGGGACGGCCCAAGGTGGGCACGACCCGAAATGCCTCGAAGAGATTAGCGCTTGCAGCGAAACCGATCTTCAGCTCAGGTTGCGTGCGGCCGTCGCGAGCAAGTCCGGCGCGCAGGACTCGAATCGCGGCGAGGCTCGCAAACGACCGATTGCTATCGCGAACGTCCACATACTCCGGGTACGAGAGACGCCCATCATCAACCGAGGGACGGGTCGCCAGCGTCACGACCCCGGCCGGATCCGGGACCTCGAGCGGGCGGAGGAAGAGTGCGTCGGCCAAGCTGAAAATCGCGGCGTTGGCGCCAATGGCCAGCCCGATCGAGAGGATGGCGGCACAGGCGAACCCGGGACCGCTTCGGAGCGTGCGCACGGCGTACCGAAGATCGTTCACAACCGCCTTTACGGATACGGACACCGAAAGTTCGTTCCGGACTCGTCGCTCCTGTAACGTACGACCAGAGCCTCGTCATCGTCGACGCCATGCTTCGGCGTCCCGGTCTCGATTGGAATGGTCTGTTTCGCGCGTTGATGGACAGCCCGCGGACGGAGTACACCCTCGACAACTTCGGGCTTCGCTAATCCGACCTGGAAGACGAAATCGTGCGGGCGATCAACCCTACGACGGCAGCACGGTCACGGTGAACCCATCCTGATTCGGCGCGGCGTATTGACGATGGCGCCGGATGCTGGAATAGGGGATCGTGACGAGCACGTCGTGATTGCCTTCGGGCTGCGGATGGATCTGCAGGGTCATTTCCGCGGTCGCCGTCGACAACGCTCGCGCTGCGTCCGCGATGGCAAAGCCAATGATGTAGACCTCACCGCTTGCGAGCTTGTGGGTTTCGTAACACCGATAACGACGTACGGCAAAGAGCGGGGAACTGGGCAGTCCTGGTGAATACGTGAAACCGTAGACTCCGCCCGGCAATGCGTTGACCCCGGAGCCTTCCTCGCTGGCTGCCACGAGCCTCACCTGGTGGGTCAGGCGTAACGCTTCCTGGTCGGCGGTGGAACGGAGCTCGGAATAAACAACTCGACTCATACGTCCTGAATCTTATACCGTTCGAACTTTTCAGTTCACCCTTATCGGTTCCTGTTTCCGCCTCCGCCAAGGCTACGACGTGGCGCTGCCGAAGGGCTTCGCCTGTGGCCTGGCCGCGCCGCTCTTGTAGTGATAGGCCGTCCGCGGGCACGGCGGGCACTTCGTATGGCCTCCGCGGACTGCAAGTCCGCGATCAAGCCGGTGACTTCCCGCAGCGCCTCTTCCGCCAGCACGTCCGCTTCGAGCCGTTTGGCATCGCTGATGTATTGCTTCTCGACAGCGTCACGAAGATGACTCCGTGACTCCATCAACGACGATCGGGCGATGATTGTGAACCGGGCGAATTCCGTGGGATTGAAACGACCGAATCCCTCGGCGATCTGCGCGGGAGGACCCGCAACGGATTCCTCGAGTTGTCCGCGGCGGTCCCAGTCCCTGGACAGGGGTCCCTCGGCGCAGAGCCGGTAGACCGCCTGCTTATAGGTGTTGCACGCCTGCCACGCAGGGAGTTGCGTGAACCGTCTGACAGCTTGTGCCATGCCCCATCCTGGAGCACACGACGTACCGTCGTAATTCAGGCGTATTTCGCGGGCGGGCCCATGAATGTACGCAGATCCTCCGACCTTATTCGGGCGTGAAGAACGCAAGAACGCGAACCAGTTCGGTTCAGGTTCGGCGACGCGGTCAACTACAGGCTCACACCGATCGGACAGCTCACCCCTGTGCCGCCGAGCCCGCAGTACCCATCCGGGTTCTTGTGGAGATACTGCTGATGGTAGTCCTCGGCGTAGTAGAAGGGAGGCGCATCGGCGATCTCTGTCGTGATGCGACCGTAGCCGGCCTGAGTCAATTCGTCCTGAAATGCCGCGCGTGACGCCTCGGCGGCGCCTCGTTGCGCGGGCGAATAGCAATAGATCGTCGACCGATACTGCGTGCCGACGTCGTTGCCCTGCCGCATCCCCTGCGTGGGATCGTGGTTTTCCCAGAACACCTTCAAGATCGCGTCGTAGCTGATGACCTTGGGATCGAAGACAACGAGGACGACTTCCGCGTGCCCGGTCATTCCGGAGCACACTTCCTTGTAGGTGGGGTTGGGTGTATAGCCTCCGGCATACCCGACCGCTGTCGTGTAGACGCCGGGAGCCTGCCAGAACTTGCGCTCGGCGCCCCAGAAACATCCCATCCCGAATACCGCCTGCTCGAGTCCCTCAGGAAACGGCGGTGTCAGGCGTGCGCCATTCACGGCGTGCGTATCGGCGACGGGCATCGGCGTGTTGCGGCCGGGAAGCGCCTGATCGGGTCGCGGCAATCGAAGGTTCATGATTCCTTTAAGATGCCGCAAGTGAGCGACGAGATTCAAATCGCGGATCCGCGGCGCAGACCTCAGCCGGAGGAGGGCCCGCTGACCATCATCTACGAAGACGAGTGGATGCTGGTCGTGAACAAACCGCCCGGCGTCGTCGTCCATCCGACTTACAAGAACACGTCGGGCACGCTCCTCAACGCCGTGCTGTGGCGCGTTCGCGACCGGGCCGGCACGCAACCCGGCATCCTGACCCGTCTCGACAAGGACACGTCAGGACTGGTCGTGATCGCGCTCGCACCGGAGGTCCATGCCGTCATGCAGAAGGATGTGGCTGCCGCGCGCACATGCAAGCAGTACCTGGCGGTCGTGAGCGGGTCGCCCGAACCGCCGCAAGGTCAGATCGCCTTGGCGCTCGCGCGCGATCCCGCCGATCGCCGGCGCGTCATCGTCACCTCCGACGGCGCAGCGTGCATAACACGGTACGAAGTCATATCGACCGATGGGACACATTCGACGGTCCGCTGCGAACTGGTCACCGGACGCACGCATCAGATCCGCGTTCACCTCGCAGCGCGCGGATGGCCGATCGTGGGCGATCGCGTCTATGCCGAACCCGATGCGCGAATTCCGCGCCAGGCCCTTCACGCATGGCGCGTCACGTTGCCACATCCGAGCACGCGGGAGCCGCTGGAATTCGAAGCGCCGGTGCCCGACGATATGCGTGCGTTGGCGAGTCTGTAACAGGCCACGAAGTGTTGCGCCGCCTATCAGTTCTTTGGACCCGCCGAATCGTCGCCGATCAGAATTTCACGTTGTAGAGCAACTTGAAATTCCGCCCCATCTCCGGCGCGAGATCTTTGATCAGGGACAGGTGATTTCGGTACAGCTCGTTGGTGACGTTCTCCAGCCTCGCCGTGAGCGTATGCGCCACTTGGCCCTGACCGAACGAGTACGACGCGTAGAGGCGCCCCAACTGGTATCCGTCCGTCGCCGTCTCGGTTGGGAACAAACGATCCTGAGTCGCGACGAGCGACAGATCGCCTCCCGCCTGAAACGCGTTGCGTTGATAACGCAAACCTCCGCGGAATCGCAGCGGCGGCATTCTCGGCAGCGGCTCGTCTTCAGCCTCGAGCGTGCCGTGCACGTAATCGAGCCCGAGCTCCACGGCGATCTGTGACGTGAGCTGAACGTCGGAGTGCGCCTCGACGCCCTGCAGAACGCTGTCGGCCGCCACGTACTCCACGATTGGAAAGTCTTCACCCACTCGTGCTTCAATGTCGCGACTCGGGAACCGCGCGGCGAACTCGTCGAGCCGGGCGTTGAACTCTTCCTCGGTGAGCGGCGCTCTGAACAGATAGCCATTCACGTCATTTCGGAAGTAGGTGAGTTCGCCCGTCACGCGCCGAGTGCGCCAACGAAGCGACACGTCGAAACCAAGCGCGTGCTCGGGATGAAGATCGGGATTGCCCACCTCGAACGCAAAATTGCCCGGGTGCGACCCGTAGTAGAACAGCTCTTCGAGCGCCGGGCTCCGCGCCGCCCGTGCTGCGCTGAAGGCAATCGTCAGCCGATCGTCGGCCGCCGCCGGTCTCACCAGCAAACCGAGCGAACCCGACCCGGTCGTAAATGAGCGATCGGGCTCACCGTTCGGTTGGTAGCCCGTGTGATCGAGCCGGCCGCCGAATTGGAACGTCACGTGCGGCCACGTCACTTCCTCGTAGAGAAAAGCGGCGAATCCCAGCTGATCGACGGCGGGCGACAGCGCTTCCTCACCGGTGGCATCGAATGCGCGGTTCAGGACCCAACCGCCCACGCTGCCCTTGAGACGTCCGAGCGCACGGTGCGAACCCATTACCTCGATCTCCTCGGTGTTGTTGGTGAACGCCGTACCGACTTGTTCGCCTTCGAGCTCGTCGTGCTTGTAGCGACGAATGGCCAGCGTCGCGCGATAGGAGTCGAACGCGCCTTCCAAGCCCTGCCCACCTGCACGCAGAGAGAAGGCGTGTCGCCGTGGCGTGAGCTGCACCTGCCCTTCCTCGATCACCGGGATGCCGTACTTCGTGTCGTCGTAGCCGTAGCTGCCGCCGAAGTACGAATTGGCGCCCGTCCACGACAGGCCGACGTTGCCGAACCCGTTCCGCGACTGCGAATTCACCACTTCGCCTTCTGGTGTGTCGACGTCGCCCGAGCGATGTCCGCCGGCACCGAGATGCAGCGCCAGCTTTCCATTCCCGACGTGCACATCACCAGCGGCACCGCCTTCACTTGCCGCTGACCCGAGGTCGAATGTGAGATTGCCGCTGACTCCCATCATCGGTTTGGTCGGAATCTCGTCGGTGATGACGTTAACCAAACCTCCGATTGCATTGGCGCCGTACAGCAAAGTCGCCGGACCACGGACGACCTCGATCTTCTGGGCCGCTGCGGGATTGATCGAAACACCGTGGTCGCCGGACTGACTCGACAGATCACCAAGGCGTTGTCCATCCTGCAGGATCAACACACGATCGCCGTCGAGCCCTCGAATGACCGGACGGGCCGGAGCCGGACCGAAACTTCTCGCCGCGACGCCGGGCTGACTCTCGAGCGTGGCGCCAAGCGACATCTCTAGCTGCTTCGACAACTCCTGACCGGCTAACACGGAGGTGGGCTGGAAGGTGTCGAACTGGCTGCGGGCATCGCCACTGACGGAAACGACTTCTTCGAAATGCAGGTCGAAGTCCACCTGCAACTCAATAGGTGGCGCGTCGGCAGCCACGCGCACTTCGGTGCGTCGAGTGGAGTAACCCTGAGCGAGCACCGAGAGGTGGTACGTCCCGGGAGGGACGCTTTCAAACGTGAACGTTCCGTCGGCCTCCGACGTTGTCTGCCGTCGGAGTTCATCGATTTGTACCGTAGCGCCGCTCAACGGAGTGGCGTTCAACGAATTCAGTAATCGTCCTTTGAGGGTCACGCCGTTCTGTGCGGCCGCCTGGGATGTCATCACCAGAGCCACGACCAACACGGCGCACGCGCGACTGAGCGTACGTACAACCATGAGACTCTCCCGTTATTGAATTTCAATCAAGCGGCGGCGAACCGCCGAGGATTACGCGAAGTGGGAGAGGCGGGCGGACCGCGAAGCGACGGGCGCGCGAGCGAGGTTTGCGAGCCGGCGCTGACGACCTCCAGTGAAGCTGGGATCTCTTCGACGACTGGGGGCGCAAACACCGGCGCCGCCTCCGGCGTAGGACGAACCAATCGCGTCCAGTGACAGAGAACGCAATGGAAGGGCTGACCGCCGGATGTCTGGGGGCGACTGAGACTGTGCCCCGACGGGTCATGCGGGAGTGCCTGGGCGCAGTCAGCGTCGTAACAGTCGTCTTGGTGCGGCGCTGCCGACGAGATGGTGAGTGTTACGAGCGAGAGGAGCGCGGCGCTCGCAATCGAACGGGACCACTCGCGGAACCACGACAGCATGGAATTTGAGCGTAGCGGCGGGTGCTCCACGTGTCAAGAAAGCCGCCAAGGTTGGCTAGAATGAGGACTTTCGCCATGTCTCTCTCGCGTCGAGCGTTCCTCCACACAACCGCGGCTGCCGCCGCCGCGTGGCCGCTGACAGTGCGCGCATGGCAGGATCCCGACAAGGGTCTCTTCCGCCACGGCGTAGCCAGCGGGGATCCGCTTTTGGATCGAGTGATTCTGTGGACGCGCGTGACGCCGCCGGCCGGTCACCCCACCGATCGGCCGCTGGATGTCCGATGGCAGATCGCATCGGACGAGCACCTGCAGAACGTCGTCGCTCGCGGCACGGCGCAGAGCGCGGTCGAACGCGACTTCACCGTGAAGGTCGACGCCAGCAGTCTCAAACCTGGCGCGACGTATTACTACGCTTTCGAAAACAGTGGCGAGCGATCGCCCATCGGACGTACCAAGACACTTCCCGATCGCGGAACGCAGCGAGTGCGCCTGGGGCAGGTGAGCTGCTCCAACTACCCGACGGGGTACTTCAACGTCTATCGTTGTCTCGCCAACCGCTCCGACCTCGATGCCATCGTCCACCTCGGCGACTACATCTACGAGTTCGCCACCAACCGCTACAACGATCCATCGATCAGCCGAGCGGTGCAGCCGACTACGGAAATCGTGACACTGCAGGATTACCGTAGCCGTTACGCCTTTTACCGCACCGACATCGACCTGCAGGAGGTGCATCGCCAGCATCCCTTCATCGTGGTGTGGGACGACCATGAGTTGGCCAACGATGCGTGGTCGGGTGGCGCAGCCAACCACAGCCCGGACCAGGGAGAGTGGAAGGTCCGACAGCGCGCGGCATACCGCGCGTATCTCGAATGGCTGCCGATTCGTGAAGCAGCCGGCAACGACATCCATCTGTATCGCCGCTTTGCGTTCGGAGGGCTCGCCGATTTGATCATGCTCGACACTCGCGGGCTGAGGGACCAGCAGGCGGAGGCCAACGACAAGGCGACGATCGCCGATCCGCGCCGCACGCTGCTTGGCGCGGCGCAGGAGAAGTGGCTGTCCGATACGCTGCGTGCCTCACAAGCAGCGGCGACCGGTTGGCGCATCCTCGGTCAACAGATATTGTTCTCGCAACTGACGATGCCCAGCATGATGGTGCTGCGGCCTGATCTGTGGGACGGCTATCCAGCCGCGCGCGAGCGCGTCTTCGACATGATCGAGAGCGGGCGCATTACCGACGTCGCGATACTCACTGGAGACATCCACAGCTCGTGGGCGCTGGACGTTCCACGCAATCCGTGGACCGGCTACGATCCGAAGAGCGGGAACGGTTCGAAGGCAGTCGAGATTGTCACGCCGGCCGTCAGTTCGCCTCCAATGTTCTCGACGCCGTCGCAACGTGACGTCGCAGCAATGCTGCGGCCGCTCGCGCAACACTTGAAGTACCTCGAGGGCGACAGCCGCGGTTACGTGCTGCTCGACCTCACACCGAAAACGCTGGTGGCGGATTGGTACTTCGTGCCGACCGTGACTGAGCAGACGCAGCACGAGTCTCGCGCCGCGCGCTTCGTCTGCGAACGCGGGTCGGCGCACCTCGCCGGCGGCTAAGTGAGCTCACGATAGTCAATTCCCAACTCCCAACCGCCCAACTCCCAATCAATTAGGTGCCTTGGGAGTTGGGAGTTGGAATTTGGCAGTTGACTCGTTTGTCGGCCTGAAAATGCAACGCTTCGAGCAGGAGCGGATCTTCAGACCCGCCTTGGCGATCGGCGGCGGGTTTAAAGACCCGCCGCTACCTGCTGCCAGGCATCGGCGGCCATGCGAACCGCCGACGCGAGCAGCAGAATGGCGCTGGCAATGACCACGGCGTCGACGGCGCCTCTCACGCGCGGCAGGTGAAGCCACCGCTGCATCATCACGACGAGCGGGATCGCCGCGAGCGCGGGCGTCACCATCGCGAGCCACGCCGCAATCGCCCCCGACCAGCCGGCCGCGAGATATCCCACGCTCACCACATACGCGCCGATAGGTCCGGGCGTCGATCGCCCGACGAGAACGGCCTGGTTCAACTGCTCGAGGGAAATCGCGTGCCGCGTCTCGACGAAATCCTGCTGAATCTGCGGCAACGACCCCATGCCGGCAAACGACGTGGCGACCGCCTTCAACAGCAGGAGGTAAACGACGATGGGGCTCATTCCACGTCCGACGCGCGCGGCGATCCGGCGATCGCGGCGCCAAGCGCCGCCGACAGGAGCAGGATGCGCACGGGCGTGACATCGGCCAGGAGCATCGCGCCCGACGCGAACGCGACGATCAACGTGCGAGTCAGCGCGGACCGTTGCACGTAGGGGCGCAGCAGCGACACGCCACTCGAAAATACGAGCAGCGTCGCGGCCAGTACTGCAACAGCGAGAATCATGCGTACACCGGGATATCGATCGATGCGGACGATCGCAGCCGTCAACGCGCAGATGATCAACGACGCTGGCAAAGACGAGGCGACAAGTGCCCACAGCGCACCGCGCCAACGGTGCAGCGACCACCCGAGCCCGACACAGTAGGCCAGGATGTTGGTGCCGGGGGTCAGTCGCGACACGGCAACGAGACTCGCGTTGCCTGTTTGATCGAGCGATCCGTTCGCGGTGAAAGTGCGGCGCAGAAGCTCCATCGAAGCCAGGCCACCGCCGAACGTCCGGTTCACGTCACGCGCGACGATCCATGTGAACCGAGAGAGCGATATTTGTGGACGAGTTTGTAGGTCAAGAGTCAAAGGGCAAAAGTCAAACGTTCAGTCAAAGGCACCAGGTCCAAAGTTGAAAGTCCAACGTACAAGGTTCCACGTGCAAGGTCCCACGTGCAAGGTTCAAGGCCGTCCTCGGAGCTGGTCCGTATGAACCTGCTCGCTTGGAACTGAAACTCAGTACCAGGCGCCTTGTACCTCGCACGTTTGACCTAACTTTTGACCTTTGACTTTTGACCTTTGACTTGCCAAGTCACTTCGCATTGATAGTGGCCAGGTACTTGTCGACGAGCGCCTGATTCGACCCTCGATACGCCGCTGCATACTTGCGAAGTTTCGTTCGGTCGATATTCGACAGCGGCTGTCCGCCGTGCGCGATTTCGTACTGCGCGACGATGGCCGCAAACAGCATGTCCTGATCGGCAGGATGACGCGTCAGGAAATTGTCGAGGATCGGGATCGCTTCGGCATGCCGGCCCGTCATCGCATAGGCCATCCCGAGACGACGGGCGATTTCGTCCTGCGACGGGTCGCGTTCATAGGCCGGCTTGAGGATGTCGACCGCTGATTGAGCCTGTCCCGTCCGCAGACGTGCATCCGCCACCATCATGTAGAACGCGGGCGGACGAGGTTCGTTGCCGATCGCAAGCTGCCACACGCCGGCGGCATCCTGATCGCGCCCGGCGGCCGCGAACAACGCTCCCAGATAGAACGCGGCTGGAAAGAACTCGCGCCGCGGACCTGCCGCGATCTGCAGTTGCGTGGCCGCCTGATCGAGCTGACCCTTCGTGAAGAGATCAACACCTCGCAGAAACGCGGCGACGGTTTGATCACCTGCGCTGAACGCTTCGAGCGCCGCGGGGCCATAGCGTCCCGCGCGAGCCTCGGTGAGCGAGTCTTTGAGCGACGGCGAACGCTTCTCCACGATGTCCAGCATCGAGCCGACCACGTCCGGCGCGAGCACCACCGCTTTGTCGAACTGCGGCAACGACGACGCAAACAGGACGGTCGCGGCTACGGAGGCAACGCTGCCGACGGGCGCGGCAGCCCCCTCGTGCTCGAAGACGAACGGACGCGAGAGCACGCCGACGGCCTTGCCGTCACGGGCAATCTTGGCGCGCGCCACATAGCGCCCGGGCGGAAGCTTCTTCGCGTCCATCACCCCGGCTGCCACTCGCCACGTCGGCTGCCGGCCGGGCACCATCGTCACCGGCGCCGACATCAACGCCGGCGAATCGGCGTTGTCGGCCACTTCGAAAGTGACGGTCGTGCCATTCCACGTCTGGTCGCTGTTCGAGTACATCTCCAGGTACGCGGCGACACCTTCGGTCAGCACGTACGGCTCGACCTGCACCGTGAGGCTTTGTCCCTGGGTTGGCATGGGGCCGACGATCAGATCGCCGAACGCGAGCTGTTCGCCTGCCATCTTCCACGCACTCACGTCGCGCACGATGCTTCCGCGACGCCCTTCGGCGTCGACGACGCCGAGGCGCAGCGAGTAGAGGCCGGGATCGACGGCGACGCTGTGCACGAATTTCAATGGCTCGTTGGGACTCCCTGCGCCGGGCGTCAGCGCAATCTGGTCGCCGAAGGAGGCTGCAATCTTGTTCTGATCGTCGATGAGGATGTATCCAAGCGTGAAGTTGCCCGGCTTGGCGCCAGCTTCGCCAACCTGTGCCGCAACCACGAGCCGAACCTTCTCGGTCGCTGCATCCTGTTGAGCGAATGTGCTGACGCGAAGCGGCAGGCCGGAGATCGCAAATGGCGACCCGAGCGCATCTCGCAGACTGTCCTGGGGTGAGCGGCGCCTGGTGTTTGTGGGCGAGAGCACGAACGCCTGCCGTGAACGTATCGTGACGTCGTTGCGACGCACCTCGACGTCGATCCGGTGACGATCGCCCACGCTGTCGCTCGGACGCTGCTCGACGCCGAGAAGGTAGTAGGCGGAGATCTCTGACGCGAGGCGCTCGAAGATGGGCTCGCCGGTACCGGCGATGTGATACAGGCTCCCGCGCGACATCGACGCAATCGCCTCGAGGCCCGACATAAGAATGCGACGATCCTCCGCCTCGGTGGGTGGCTGTTCGGCGATCGTCACGTCGCCTCGTCGAAGGTCGACGGAAAGCACGTTTATGGCCGTGCGAGCCGCTCCCGCGAGTCGCACCAGGTGGCGCAGATCATTGGTCTCCGAGATCGCGAGCCCCTCCGAGATCAGGATCAGTGACTTCGGACCGTCGACGAACGTGAGCTGCTCGAGCAGCTGCTGGAGGCCACGAAGCGAGATGTCCGCGTCCTCTCGCGAGTTCCGCGCGATCTGCGACGACTCGGAGATGATGTCGCGCTCGCACTGCGCAACCTGTCGCGGATCCGACGAGCGGCATTCGCGGGTGAGCACCTCGGCGAGCACGATTTGATCGCGGCGCTCTTCGATCGCAATCGCTTCCGACACGCCGATGTTGTAGTTGCCGGGCCGCGCGCGCGGCTGCTGCCCGACCAGCCCCTGCATCGCGCGTTTGAGGCGCAGCTTGTCGTTGGTGAAGTTCACGCGCGGCCCCGGCTCCGGATACGCGACGAAGGCGATCTGATCGAGGGGGCTCAGCATGTCGAGAAAGCGGCCGGCAGCGTCGAGAACGGGACGAAGCGATCCCGGCCGGATGTTGACCTGGTCGACGGCGATGAGGATCTGCCTCCCGTTCGGCGGCGTCAGGTTACTGGTGTAGAAGCTTTCTGTCTTGTCTGCGACCTCTTTGCGCGCCGCCTCGACGTCGACCTTGATCAGTTCGGCGGACACGACTCGCCGAACCTCGCCATCGATCTTGACGGAGAACTCCGGTGCCCGCAGATCTTCGACCGGCCGGCCACGCCGGTCGACAACGGCGACATCGACTGCGACGAGATCGACGCCGGTGCGGAATGTTGGTCCCTGGATGGGCTCTTCGGGTTTCTGGGTCTCAGCGGGTTTCTGTTGCTGTTCCTGTGCGTAGACAGCGGCCAGACCGAGCAGAAGGCATGTCCCGACGGAGAGCCATAACCTCATCGTCCGTCCTCCCGGAAGTGAGGATGGTATCTCTAGATTCCGTAAAGATCAGCATCCCATTTCAGCCCGAGCTCCGAGGGTGGCGCCATATAGCCAGCGAGCGCCGAAGCGGCCACGATGGCCGGGCTGGCGAGGTACCCCTCGCCGCCAACGCCCATGCGATTCTGCCAATTGCGATTGAATGTCGTGATCGCGCGCTCACCCGGCTGGAGCGCATCTGGCCCCTGACCGAAGCACGGACCGCACCACGATTGTCGAATCTCACCGCCCGCGTGACGGAAAACGGCAGCAATGGACTCGCCGCCGAGTCGAACGTCCGGTCGCTCAATCAATCGGGCCACACCGCCTGATCCCGGGAACACCACGAGCGGCCGCTCCGCCATGCCGGCACCGTGGCGCCGCGCGTGATACAGCACGAGCGCCGCCTGCAGCAGATCGTCATAACTGCCGTTGGTGCACGATCCGATGAGGGCCTTGTCGAATCGAATGCGTTCAGTTGCTACCTCGTCGGCTGGAAACGCATTGCCGGGGCTGAAAGGCTTGGCGATCATTGGCGCGACCGCATCGAGCGACAGCTCTTCATCGATCTCGTATCGCGCGTCTTCACCCGGTACCACTCGCGGATATGGCAAGTCGATGATGTCTTTGGCCGCGTACCACGCGCGCGTCGTTTCATCTTCCGCGAAGATGCCATTAAGTGCTTCTGCCTCGGCCATCATGTTGGCGATCGTGTTTCGATACGCGATCGGAAGCTGCCGATTGCTGTCCACGAATTCGACCGACATTCCCTGTGCCTGTCGACTGCCCCAGCGGCGCAGCAGCTCGAGCACGATGTCCTTGCCACTTACCCAGGGCTGAAGGTTGCCTCGCACGACGACTCGTCGAGCCTTCACAAGCGTGAAGTAGATGTAACCCGTGGCCCAGCCGAAGCCCAGCGTGGTGGAGCCGACACCCATGCCGACCGCGCCATATGCCCCATAGGCACGGCTGTGGGAATCGGCGCCGGGGATGAATTGACCTGGGAGCACGAGCCCCTGTTCGGGGAAGTAGAAGTGAAAGATGCCATCGCCCGGCGTCGCGTAGTACGGCGGCACCAGCCCCTGCGCGCGTGCGAATGCCCGACCGATGCCCGTTTGCTTCTCATCGTCGTCGCGGCCCGTGAAGACAAAGTGATCGTTGGCGATTGCAGCCTGGCGCGGACGGATGACGTTCCCGCCCGTGATCTGGTTGAACGTATGGATCGCAAACGGCGCAGTGCCGTCGGAGGCGGGAAGCAGATCGGCATACACGCGCAACGTGTCGCCGGGCTTGAGCGTTCGTTGATCCTTGTCGACGCGATGCGCCCAGATGATCTGCTCGGTCGTCGTCAGCGATCGCGCAATCGAGAAGTCGGGGAACTCGATGAGCGGTGACGTGGCGATCGCGGAGCGGAGCTCGCGGCGGCCCACCGCGACGATACCGCCGCTTTTCCGCAGCTCGTCTTCCTTGGGCGTGAGCGGAACTGGTTGGTAGACCCGGCGCTGCGTAACGTTGGTGAGCTCGCGCGACGCCGGATCGAACGCGAATTCGTCATCATCACGCGCGTCCGCGACCGCTTGCGGGCTCTGCACGACATGCAGTCCGAGGTTGAGGGCATTGCGACGGAAGATGTCGCCCATGTTGTCGCCGCAGACGATGACCATCTCGAGGCCGGCCTCGTCGGCAATGCCCTTGAGGCCAGCAGGGCTCATTTCCCTCGATGAGCCGATGGCAAATCGATCGCCTGCGATCACGAACGTCTCGCCGCGGTGGACCCGCGCCCGAAAGTCGGGCATCAGGTAACGAAACGAACCGGCCTTCCATCGCTCGTCGAGCGTCTCGAGACTCTCGGAGACACAATCGGCCGCCGGTGTGATCTGGTCGGTATCAATCGCGTCGAGTTTGCGGCCGTATCTCGTCCCGGCCAGTTTGGGATCCCAGAAGATCAGCGCGCGCCCGCGGATTGGCTGCAGACCGGCGGCCTGGGTTGATTGCGGCTGTGGAAGTTGGTCGAGATCCGCGCCCGGCCGAAGCTCGGCCCGATGGATTATCTTCATTTGAGACAAGATCTTAGCGTGATGACCACGGCTCTGATAGAATTCGGATCTTACGCCGATAGGGTTACCCGCTCACTCATGGACATCCCTCGAGAATCTGCCCTAGCCGAATCACGTCAGCCAGTGGAGCGACGTGCGCCACGCCAGGGACGCGCCTCGTCCGCACCTCCCGCGGTGATGCAGCGGACCGATCCGGCAGACCTCAAGAATCCTGCCCTCTATGTCAATCGAGAGTTGAGCTGGCTCGAGTTCAACGAGCGTGTCCTCGCGCAGGCGCGTGACTCATCGCATCCGCTGCTCGAGCGCGTGAAGTTCCTCGCGATCACCGGCACCAATCTCGACGAGTTCTTCATGATTCGCGTGGCGACGACGCTGAAGAAGCTCCGCGAAGAGATCGAAGACGTCGCGCCTGATGGATACAACACGGAACAGCAGCTCGAGGCGATGCGCGCCCGCGCGCGCCGGATGTTGAGCGACCAGGCCGCGACCTGGACCGAGCTGCGCAAGCTCCTCGAGAAGGAACAGATCTCGTTTCTCGACGAAGACGCGTGGACACCAAATGTACGCGAGCACCTGAGCGGCTACTTCTCGCGGGAGATCTGCCCGGTGCTCACACCGCTGGCGTTCGACCCGGGCCATCCGTTCCCGTTCATTTCAAACCTGAGCAAGAACTTCGCCGTCGTCGTGCGGCACGGCGGCCGTACGAAGTTCGCCAGGGTCAAAGTGCCGGACGTGCTGCCGCGATTCATCCCGCTGCCAGCGGCAATCAGCCCGGCAGGGGGAACGACCTACGTCTTCATCGAGGACGTCATCCGCGCGAATATCCAGGAGCTCTTCACGGGAACGCAGGTCAAGGGCGCGTATCTGTTCCGGATCGTCCGCGATACGGACCTCGAGATCGAAGAAGACGAAGCCGACGATCTGCTCGAGAGCATCGACCGCAGCCTGCGTCAGCTCCGGCGCGGCGCCATCTCGCTGCTGCACGTCGAGGCCGGGATGCCGACGCGCGTCCTCAACATCCTCGCCGAGAATTTCGAGGTCAGCGACGAGGTCGTCCTGCGTACGCAGGATCGTCTTGGCTTCGGCGACTGGGCGCAGCTCACGCGGCTTCATCGTCCCGAGCTGAAGGACCCGCCGTTCTCGCCGCACAGCCTGTGGCGCAACGACGAGGATCCCGAGGTGATCTTCGACCAGATTCGCTACCAGGACATCCTGGTGCATCACCCCTTCCAGTCATTCGCGTCGGTCGAGACATTCCTGCGCGCGGCCGTGCAGGATGCGCACGTCACGGCGATCAAGATGACGCTGTACCGCATCGGCTCGAACTCGCCGCTCATTCCGCTGCTCATCGCCGCGGCCGAAGCCGGCAAGCAGGTCGCGGTGCTCGTCGAGCTGAAGGCGAGATTCGACGAGCGCAACAACATCCTGTGGGCGAAGCGGCTGGAATCGCACGGCATCCACGTCGTATACGGATTCACCAACCTGAAGACGCATGCGAAGCTGTGTCTCGTCGTACGCCAGGAGGCGGACGGCATCCAGCGCTACGTGCACACCGGGACGGGGAACTACAATCCCGACACAGCGAAGATCTACACGGACCTCGGTCTGTTCACCGCCGACCCCGACATCGTCAGCGACGTGTCCGACGTGTTCAATTACCTGACCGGCTACTCGAATCAGAAAGAGTACCGGGCGATGATCGTCGCGCCCGTGCAGCTCCGGCAGCGGCTCAGAGAGCTGATCGAGCGAGAAATCGAACATGCGCAGGCTGGACGGCCGGCGCGGATGATGATCAAGCTGAATGCGGTCACCGACGACCAGAAGATTCGCCTGCTCTATCGCGCCGCGCAGGCGGGCGTGTCGATGGACTTGATGGTGCGCGGCATCTGCTGTCTGCGTCCCGGTGTTCCCGGCGTGAGCGACAACATCCGCGTGCGCTCGATCGTGGGGCGATTTCTCGAGCACTCCCGCATCTACTGGTTCCACAATAACGGACAGGAAGAGATGTACATCGGGAGCGCCGACCTCATGGAGCGCAATCTGGACCGGCGCGTCGAGACGCTGGTGCCGATTCGTGACCCGGAGATCCTCGAGCACCTGCGGGATATCGTTCTGGGCGCGTACATGCGAGACATCGACCGGGCCATGGTCCTGGATTCATCAGGACACTATGAGCGTCCACCGCATGGTTCGGAACACTTCGACGCGCAGCAATTCCTGATTCGCCACTACACGGACACGCTCGGCGAACCGTAACTTAGGTTGCTGGGCAACTTAGGTAGCTGGG
>Ga0111539_10005000_pt1 | contig 17236 bp, 12 predicted proteins | sample RhiMethybrSRZTD1_FD_79667 | JGI IMG/M metagenome (GOLD analysis project Ga0111539, IMG submission 79667) | Populus rhizosphere microbial communities from Tennessee, USA - Rhizosphere MetaG P. TD hybrid SRZTD1 (version 2) (version 2) | ecosystem: Host-associated > Plants > Roots > Rhizosphere >... | reverse complement strand
TGTGCTCGCTGAGGCCGAGGTTGCTCCAGGTGACCATGCCGCCGGCCATCATGGGACCCATGGTGCCGACGGTGATGTCGTTCGACGTGAACTGGTTGTCGCTGATGGTCACCGCCGCCGTCGGCGGCCCACCGGCGACGACCCGCACGACCCCGTTCATGCCGATGCCATGCACCTCGCAGTAGTAGCTGTAGACCCCCGGCTGGGTGAAGATAGCGGTGTACATCTGCCCCGGCTGCAGCCGCGGGCTGCGAAAGACCGGCGTGCGGCGAACGCCTACCATCTGGTGGACGAAGATCGGCACGTGCAAGCAGTCGCGAGGGTCGATCGCTGGGTGCCGGTGCGGCGCCTCGGCCATCTCCTCGAGCGCCGCCAGCGCGCCTTCGATCTCGGGCGGTACCGGCTCGTGCTCCGTGGCTTCACCGTGGCTGTGTCCGCCGCCATGGCCGCGACCCCCGCCGTGGCCGCGGTCCATCGAGGCGCCGGCCGTGCCGTGACCGCCGACGACGGGACGCGACCGCAAGACCCGGCCCGGCCGAGTAATGCGGCCGATAATCTCGTGCTCGCGGGCATGACCATGAGCATGGCCGTGGCCGTGGCCGTGGCCGTGCCCGTGATCGCCATGGTCGCCGTCCCCATGCTCGTGATCGCCGTCTTCCTCGCCGTGGTCGTGGTGGCAGCACCGGCCATGCTCATCGCAGTGGTGGCAACATCCCGCCAGCTCGGCCAGGAGACGTGGAATGCGGAAGCACGGAGGCGGGTCACAGCCCTCGCGCGGCAGCACCACGATGCCGCCGAAGAGACCGCGGTTCACCACGTTGCCGATATTCCGGTAGTGGTCGTGAAACGGCCATGCGCCGATCATCCGATCGGTGACGTCGAACGTGTAGATCCAGTGCTGCCCTGGACAGATCTCGTCGGAGCGGCGACCGTCTGCCGCCTGCACGCCGAGCGGCCACGAACCGTCCGAGTCGATACCGTAGCGGAGGCCGTGCACATGAAAGCTGTGAGGCTCGCGATCAGCGTTCTTCACGTGAACCAGGAGACGCTCGCCCGGTCGCGTGTAGATGAGCGCACCAGGCACCCGCCGGTGATACGACGGCTCATTGACGTCGGCGAGGACCAGCTTGTCCGGCCTGGGGACGAAGTAGCTGGAATCGAGATACTCGCGATAGATGAGCGCGGTCAGCCGACGCGCATTGACCTCGTCATCGGGGATGACGGTGTCCTCATGCCCCATGTTCCGCATGCAATCGCGCCGGTACTCGCGCGGCGGCGTCACGTGCGGGTCCGGATCGACCGGGCTGTAGTCGGGAATGGCCTCGATCCTGAGGTAGACGTGTCTCACCGCCATCGGCCCCTCCGCGCCACTCAGCCAGTGCTGAAATCGATTGGAGCGCTTGCGACGACCTTACTCACGCCACCCGAACGCCTCAACGCTGGCGGGTGCAGCATTTTGTTGCGGGTGCTTGCACCGGGCGGACGACCACGAAGGAGTTGCGCCCAGGTGACCTCCGGGCGCAGTCGGTTCGCGTTCTCCTGCGGCAGCATCTCGGCAGCATGATCGCGGCGGTGGAACGCCGATTGCTCGAGATGCATTGCATGTGGCGGCGCCGGCAGTATGCTGTCGGGACCATGCGCCGGGTGGTTCCGTCCTTGCTGGTACTCCTCGCGGCCGCGCCGCAGGCGGCGCTGGCGGGCCAGTGGTATCGGTGCACGTTCACCGGGGAGACGCGTGACACGTGTTGCTGCCCGGCGGAGGCACGAGACGATGCGCCGCGCTCGGAAGTGAAGCGGTCGCCCTGCTGCGACCTGCTTCGCAACGAGCCGTCCGTGGTCACCGCCCGAGCGGAGTCGGGCGCCGAGCTTGGCAGCCTGCCGGGTCCGGTTGCGGTCATCTTGGCGGATGTCGTGCCCGCCGTTCGGGACCTGCGGGCCGCTCCGATCGAGCAGCGCGCGACCGCGCCGCCCCGGGCGCGGGACCCGATCTACATCCGACACGCCAGCCTCCTCCTCTGATCGCGCGCTTCGTGCCTGGTTGAGTGGCATGGAGCGCGCGCCTCTGCGCGCGCGATTCGCGACGAGCGTGCGGAGCCCGCGCGCAGGAGGCAGGTATGGAGACGAGACGAGTGACGGCGCTTGCCGTCTGGTTCGGCGCTGCGGTCGGCGTTCCGATCGCCGGGTGTGGTGCGTCGAGCCAGGAGCGCCGACATGACGAGATGCTGCTCGACATACGAGCCGCTGAGCAGCGCGCGGCGCAGGGAGACGGAAGGGAGCTCTTCGCTGGCGCGACGAACCTCGATCGCGCCGCCCTGGTCGAGGCAGTCCTGGCGCGAAACCCGGATGTCGAGTCGGCCCGCCAGGCGTGGCGCGCGGCGCTCGCCGAGTATCCGCAGGCCGGCTCGCTCGACGACCCCATGCTGTCGTACGGCATCGCGCCGCTCAGCCTGTCGGGCGACATGCGAGTCGGGCAGCGGGTCGAGCTGAGCCAGAAGATCCCGTGGCCGGGCAAGCGGAGACTGGCCGGCGAGGTCGCGCTCGCCGAGGCAGAGGCGGCACGAGGCGAGCTCGAGGAGGTCCGGCTCGAGCTGGCGCTCATGGCCTCGAACCTCTACGACGACCTCTACGTCACCGCTCGCTCGATCGAGATCAACGAGCAGCACCAGGAGCTCCTCCGGCAGTTCAAGAAGGCGGCCGAGGCGCAATACGTGGCGGGGCGGGCGTCGCAGCAGGACCCCCTCCAGGCTGAGGTCGAGCTCGCCCATCTCGAGCACGATCGCATCCTGCTCGAGGCCGATGAGGGCGGCATCATCGCGCAGCTGAACGGTCTCCTTCAGAGAGACCCGAACGCTCCGCTTCCGCTGCCGCCTGCCGAGGAGCCGGAGACCCGGGGTCCGGTGGGGGATGGACGGGCGATCGCCGACCAGGCGATGGCCGCCCGGCCGGAGCTACGGACACGATCCGCACGTCTGCGCGGCGCCCGCGCCGAGATCGAGGCGGCCCGGCGCGAGTCCTACCCGGACATCGAACTGATGGGCTCGTACGACTCGATGTGGGACATGCCCGAGCACCGCTGGATGGTCGGGTTCGCGCTCGAGATCCCGCTGCAGCGCGGCCGTCGCCGGGCGGAGGTGGAGAAAGCCGAGGCGCTGTCCGCCCGCGCGCGCAGTGACGAACAGAAGGTTCGCAATCAGATCCGGGTGGAGGTCGAGCGCGCCGCGCTGCGGGCGCGCGAGGGTGCCCACATCGTCCGGGTGGTGAAGGAGCGCCTCTTGCCCGCCGCCCGTGACCAGGTGAGCGCCGCGCGGGCTGGCTTCGTCGCCGGCAAGAACGAGTTCGTCGCCCTCATCGCGGCGGAGAACAACCTGCGTCGAGTCGAGCTCGAGCTCCACCACGCGAGGGCCGACCTGTCGCGTCGGATGGCCGCGCTCGACCGGGCGGCCGGGCGGCTGCCGGGGCTCGGAGACGGAGGTGTGAAATGAACCCCACCGGTCTCGGCATGTTCGCGCGGCGCCATCGGGTCGCGATCGGTCTCACCGTTCTGGCTGCGGTTGCAGCGGTGGCGTTCCGGCGACCGCTCGTCGCCTGGTTCACGGGCAGGCCGATGACCAGCGGTCGCGCGTCCGCGCCGGTCAAGGCGCAGGCGGGTCCCTTCACCATCGAGGCCGCCGTCGACCCGGATGCGCCACGCCAGAAGGGCAACACCCTGCACATCGCGCTGACCCGGGAGGATGGCGTTGCCGTCGAAGGCGCCGTGGTCCGCGTCGTCTACGTCATGCCTCCAATGGCCGGGATGTCGGAGATGCGTGGCGCCGCCGATGTAACCGACAAGGGCAAGGGCCGGTACGAGGCGCGATTCGACCTGCCGATGGCTGGATCATGGACACTCGAGGTTGAGGTCGCGACCGGCGGCGCGGCGGCGTCCGCTCGCTTCTCGATCACCGTGGGCACGCCCGGTGTGAGAGCGGTCGGTGGCGGCGCGAGTGGCCAGGCCGGAAAGCCGGCCGACCCGGAGCCGCCCGCCCTTCCGCCGCTCGTACTACCGGACCCTGCCCTCACCGCAATGCAGAACGCCTTCGCGGCCTACGAGGAGGTGCGCGCTGCGCTGGCGCAGGATCGGCTCGAACCGGTGGCGCCCGCCGCCCGCGTCATTGCCGAGCAGCTGGGCGCCGCCGCCCGCGCGCTGGCGACCGCATCGTCCGAGGTCAGCGATTGCGTCCGACGAGCGGTCGCCGCCGCGGAGAAGACAGCGACCGCTGCAGCGCTCGAGGATGCGCGGGCCCAGTTCGGCGAGCTCAGCCGGTTCCTTGTCGCGCTCGGCGCCTCGGACCCGCGGCTGCAGCCAGGCTGGCACCTCTTCCGCTGCCCGATGGCAAAGGGCTTCAAGACCTGGTTCCAGAAGAGCCCGCAGATCGAGAACCCGTACATGGGGCAGGCGATGGCCACCTGCGGGAGCGAGGTCGCATGGCAGCCGGCCGCGGCGCCGCAGACCGGCCCGATGTCGCACGCCGGCCACGGACACGAGGGCGATGAGGTCGCCTTCTATACCTGCGCCATGCACCCCTCGGTCGAGAAGAAGGAGCCCGGCAAGTGTCCCATCTGCTCGATGGAGCTGTCGCCGGTCACCTACGACGAGACCGAGAGCGGGGTCGTGCGCGTCGACCAGGAGCGCCGCCAGCGGATCGGCCTCAAGACCACCAGGGTGACCCGGGCGCCGATGGTGATTCCGATCCGCGCGGTCGGCCGGCTCACCTATGACGAGACGCGGCTCAAGGACGTCACCCTCAAGGTCAAGGGCTGGATCGCCAAGCTCAGGGTCAGCGCGACCGGCCAGCCGGTGAAGAAGGGCGAGACGCTGCTCACCCTCTACAGCCCGGACCTCTACGCAGCGCAGCAGGAGTATCTCCTCGCTCTCGAGAGCCAGCGCGGGTCCGGCGCGGCGGGACGCAGCGATTACCTGGTCAAGGCGGCCGAGAAGAAGCTTGCCCTCTGGGATCTCTCGCCGGGCCAGATCGCGGCCATCGCGAAGCGGGGCGAGCCGCTCGAGGAGCTCCCCATCCACGCGCCGGCCTCCGGGTTCGTCATCGAGAAGGACGTCGTCGAGGGCGCCGCGGTCGAGCCGGGGCAGCGGCTCTACCGGATCGCGGCGCTCGACAGGGTGTGGATCGAGGCGCAGGTCTACGAGATGGATCTGTCCCGGGTGAAGAAGGGGCAGGTCGCGAAGGTGTCCCTCCCCTATCAGGCTGGCGAGACGCTCGAGGGCAAGGTCGCATACGTCTACCCCTACCTCGACCCGGCGTCGCGCACCGGCCGGGTCCGTATCGAGCTCGCGAACAAGGACCTCGCGTTCAAGCCGGACATGTACGCCAACGTGGAGCTGTCGGTCGATCTCGGGCCCCGGCTCCAGGTGCCGATCGACGCGGTCGTTTACACAGGACCCAGGCGCCTGGTGTTCGTCGACGTCGGGGAGGACCGCTTCAAGCCACAGGAGGTGACGCTCGGGGCGCGAAACGCCGACATGGTGGAGGTCACATCGGGGCTGACCGAGGGACAGGTGATCGTCACCTCGGCCAACTTCCTCATCGCGGCCGAGAGCCGGATCCGCTCGGCGGCAGGTCTCTGGTCCGAGGGCGAGACGCCCGCGCCGGCGCCGGCTGGAGGGAGCGACCATGCCGGACACTAGCCCCGATCGCGCCGGCCTGATCGGGCGCCTCATCGCCGGCTCGGCGCGGACACCGCTGCTCACCATCCTTCTGGTCGGCGGGCTCGCCGTCTGGGGCTGGATGTCGCTCCGCCGCGCCCCGCTCGACGCCATCCCTGACCTCTCCGACGCCCAGGTCATCGTCTTCACCGAGTGGATGGGTCGCAGCCCGGACCTGGTCGAGGACCAGATCACCTACCCGATCACGACCTCGCTGGTCGCCGCGCCCCGGGTCCAGTTCGTCCGTGGCCAGTCGATGTTCGGGATGTCGTTCGTCTACGTCGTATTCGAGGACGGAACCGACATCTACTGGGCGCGGAGCCGCGTGCTCGAGTACCTGAACGAGGCGCAGAAGCGACTCCCCGAGGGGGTGTCGCCGACCCTCGGGCCCGACGCCACCGGGGTCGGCTGGGTCTTCCAGTACGCGCTCGTCGACCGGAGCGGCAAGCACGATCTCCAGGAGCTGCGATCACTGCAGGACTGGAACCTCCGCTACGCCCTCGAGAGCGTCCCCGGCGTGGCCGAGGTCGCCTCCATCGGTGGCCAGGTCAAGCAGTACCAGGTCAACGTCGATCCCAACAAGCTCCTCGCTTATGGCGTCGCGACCCACGAGGTGATGGCGGCAATCCGCCGCTCGAACGAGGACGTCGGCGGCCGGGTCATCGAGATCGCCGGCCACGAGCACGTCATCCGCGGCCGCGGCTACATCAAGAAGAAGGAAGACCTCGAGCTCATCCCGCTCAAGGTGTCGGCCGGCGGGGTGCCGATCTACGTGCGCGACGTCGCCGAGGTGTCGCTCGGCCCGGACATCCGGCGCGGCCTGGTCGAGCTGAACGGCGACGGCGAGGTCGCCGGCGGCGTCGTCATCATGCGCTACGGCGAGAACGCGCTCGACGTCATCGACGGGGTCAAGGCGCGGCTCGCCGAGATCGAGCGCACCCTGCCGGACGGCGTCGAGGCGGTGGTCACCTACGACCGCTCCGGTCTCATCCGCGAATCGATCGCGACCCTTCGTCACACGCTCATCGAGGAGATGATCGTCGTCGCGCTGGTCATCTTCCTGTTCCTCCTCCATGTGAGGAGCGCCCTGGTCGCGATCCTCACCTTGCCCGTCGGAGTTCTCCTGGCCTTCGTCCCGATGCTCTACCAGGGGCTCACCGCCAACATCATGTCGCTCGGTGGCATCGCAGTGGCGATCGGCGCGATGGTCGATGCCTCGATCATCATCATCGAGAACATCCACAAGAAGCTCGAGGACTGGGAACGGCAGGGTCGGCCGGGCGATCGACTGAATGTCCTCATCGGCGCCATGCAGGAGGTCGGGCCGTCCATCTTCTTCGCCCTCCTCGTCATCACGGTCTCCTTCATTCCGGTCTTCACGCTGGAGGCGACCGAGGGGCGTCTGTTCAAACCGCTGGCCTTCACCAAGACCTACTCGATGGGCTTCGCCGCCATCCTGGCCGTCACGCTGACCCCCGCGCTCGCCGCCCTCCTCATCCGAGGCAAGGTCCGCGGCGAGAGTCACAACCCGGTCAACCGATGGCTGGTGAAGGCGTACGCGCCGATCGTCAGGTGGGTGGTCGACCACCGGATCGCCGTCATCGCCGGCGCCGCGGTCGCGATGGTCTTCACCTTGCCGGCCTACTTCCGGCTCGAGAGCGAGTTCATGCCACCGCTCAACGAGGGCGCCATCCTGTACATGCCGACCGCCCCGCCCGGCATGTCGATCACCGAGGCATCCGACGTACTCCAGCGGATGGACGCCGAGCTCAAGACCTTCCCGGAGGTGGCGAGCGTGTTCGGCAAGATGGGCCGCGCCGAGACCGCGACCGACCCGGCGCCGATCGGCATGGTCGAGACCGTCGTCATGCTGAAGCCGCGCGCCGAGTGGCGCGATGGGATGACCTGGCAATCGCTGGTCCGCGAGATGGACGAGAAGCTCTCCTACCCGGGAATGCCGAACATCTGGTGGATGCCGATCCAGACCCGGACGGAGATGCTGTCGACCGGCGTCAGGAGCCCGCTCGGCATCCAGGTCTTCGGCGACGACATCGACGAGATCGAGCGGACCTCCATCGAGATCGAGCGGGCCGTGGCCAAGATCCCCGGAACGCGCAGCGCCTTCGCCGACCGGTCGACCGGCGGCTTCTACATCGACATCGCGGTCAAGCGCGAGGAGGCGGCCCGCCTCGGCCTCACCGTCGGCGACGTCAACGACGTCGTCCAGACCGCGATCGGCGGGATGAACGTCTCGGAGACCGTCGAGGGGCGCGAGCGCTACCCCATCAACATCCGCTACGCCCGCGAGTTCCGCGATGACCCCGAGCTCCTCAAGAAGGTGCTCGTCCCCACCCCGACCGGCGCCCAGGTCCCGCTCGGCCAGGTCGCCGACATCGAGACGGTCACCGGTCCGCCGATGATCCGCTCGGAAGACGGCAAGCTGGTCGGCTTCGTCTTCGTCGATACCGACCGCCCGATCGCCGATTACGTCGCCGACGCCAAGGAGGTCGTCGAGCGCGAAGTGAGTCTGCCGCCCGGCGTGCGGGTCGCCTGGGTCGGCCAGTTCCGCTACTTCGAGCGAGCGAAGGACAAGCTCACGATCGTCGTGCCGGTCACGCTCCTGCTCGTCCTCCTGCTCCTCTATTTCAACACCCGCTCCCTCGTCGAGACGGGCATCGTGCTCCTCGCCGTGCCCTTCTCCCTCATCGGCGCCATCTGGCTCCTCTACCTGCTCGACTACAACATGAGCGTCGCGGTCTGGGTCGGCCTCATCGCGCTCGCCGGCCTCGACGCCGAGACCGGCGTCGTCATGCTCCTCTACCTGACGCTCGCCCACCGCCGATGGAAAGACGACGGGCGTCTTCACACCTTCAGCGACCTCCGCGAGGCCATCGTCGAGGGGGCGGCCCACCGCATCCGCCCCAAGCTCATGACCGTCCTCACCATGATGATCGGCCTCATCCCGATCCTCTGGTCGTCGGGCACCGGCGCCGACGTCATGAAGCGCATCGCCGCCCCCATGGTCGGCGGCCTGGTCACTTCGTTCTTCCTCGAGCTCGCCGTCTACCCGGCGATCTTCGCCCTCTGGAAGGGCCGCCGCCTGTCCCGCCATGAACCCGCGGCCGCCCGCCTCGCCTCACCACCCGCGACCTGAAAGAGTCTCACCTCGCCGCTCGACGTCGGTCGGCACGTCGGTCTTCACATCCGCAACCAGATCGACCGGACACGCCAGGCTTCTGGCAACCAGACAGCTCTTCTTCGCGGTCTGCACCAGCTCGCGCAGCGCGAGCTCGCTGCCTACCGAGGTGGTGGCGACCACGGCCAGGCGGATTTCGGTGAACGCCAGCCCTCCGTCCGTCTTCTCGACGCTCCCCTCGGCGCGGCATTCGAAGGTGGCGACCGGCACCCCTTTTCGCTTCGCGTACCACTCGAGCGTGCTCCAGAAGCAGAGCGCCACCGACGCGACGAGCAGGTGCTCTGGGCTCCACACCGCGGGGTCGCCTCCGTACTCGGGCGGCGGCCCTCCGCGGATGACCTCCCTCGGAGGAGCCTCGATGGCCGCGTCGATGGGTCCGCGGCGGACGACCGCAACCTGGTACTGGACAGGCTGTCTCTCTGTCATGATCGCTCGCGAAGCAAACCGCGTTCCCGTCGGCTCGACGCCCACCCGACGATCTCGCGCACCGCCTGCCGTCGGTCGCTGGTGTGGCGCACCAGGTGCGCGGACCTGCCCAGGCCCGGATCACCGCCTACGTGCGGTCAAGACCCTGGCCAGCCCATGGAGGGCGCGACGCTCGCCCAGGACCTCCAGGCGCGCGCTCTCGAGCAGGGCGCGCCAGTGCGACTTCACGAAGGTCGCGTACTGGTGGCCCTCGTAGAGCTTGATGATGTGGAAGGCGAGGCTGCTCGCGACCCGACCTCGGGGCAGCCCGTAGTCGACGATGGTGATCGGGCCCCCGGGCCTGGTCACCCGTGCCATCTCGTGCAGGACCCGTTCTCGAACGCTCGCCGGCATCTCGTGGAGGGCGAAGGACACGCACGAAGCGTCGAAGCTGCCGTCCTCGAACGGCAGGTCGGCGGCGTCGGCTTGCTGAAAGGTCACGTTCGGGAAGCGGTTCTTTCTCCGCGCGATGCGCAGCATCGCTTCCGACATGTCGATCCCGACGACTTCCCGCGCCTTGTGGGCGAACGCAAATGCTTGCGCGCCGGTTCCCGTCGCGACGTCGAGGAGCCTGGCCGCCGGTGGAAGCTCGACGTTTCGCGCCACTTCGGATCGTAGCCTTCGGAGTGGCAGGAAGACGACGGCATCGTAGAAGGGCGCGAAGAACGCCCACACTCGCCGCTGCAACGAGTAGTAGGCGCGCTCCTCGGCAGTCCGGCCAGCTGGTTGGGTTCGCGGTGTCGGGTGGTCACCGGAGCGAGCGCGGCGCGCGGTCTTCACACACCGGGAACGAGCACATGCCGTGCCAGCCGGAACACTCGTCCGCATGCGGACGCCGGCAGGCGGTTCGCGCCTGAGCGGGCTCTGAGCAGTGGTTCGCGCTCGCGGCGCCGTCTCGTGAGTCTGCCTGGTCGAGCGCTGGTACGTGGAATGCTTGCCATCTTCTACGTGAACCTGATCGGAGCAACGCGATGACCCCACGCTACATAGGACTCCTCGCTGCCGCGCTGGCCGCGCTCGTCCCGGCCCGCCCGGCCGTCGCCCACTGTGACACCACCCGCGGACCGGTCGTCACCGCCGCCCGCGCCGCGCTCGAGGCCGGCAAGGTCGAGCTCGTGCTTCACTGGGTGCGCCGCGAGGACGAGGATGCGGTGCGCGCGGCCTTCCAGCAGGCGCGCGAGGTCCGCCGCCTGGGACCGGCGGCGAGAGAGCTCGCCGAACGCCATTTCTTCGAGACGCTGGTCCGGATCCACCGCGCGGCCGAAGGGGCCCCGTACACCGGTCTTTCGGACGCCGCGCCGGAGCCGATCATCGCGGCGACCGACCGCGCGCTCGAGCTCGGCTCGTCCGATGACCTCGAGCAGCACCTGGTCGATGCGGTACAGCTCGGTCTCGCGCAGCGATTCGCCGCCGCCCATGCTGCCCGGGGATTCCGGCCCGGCGACGTGGAAGCCGGACGCGCCTACGTGGCAGCCTACGTCTCGCTCACCCACTGGGTGGAGGGCGTCGCCCTTGCCGCGGAGGGAGCTGGCGGACACCACGCCGCGGCTCCCCAGCACGACGCAGCCGCGCGCGACACGAGCGGTGCCGGCGCGCCCCGCTACCTCCCCTGGCTGCTCTCCGGCCTGCTGGCGCTGGCCGCGCTGCTCGAGGGCGCGTTCCTGCTGCGCCGCCGGCGACACACCGCGGTCTGAGCCACCGAGGTTCCATGTTCTCCGCCGGCGCCCGATCTCGCCGCCGCCGTCGGCCGCACGCTGAGCCGGCCCCGGCTACTCGCAGCTGCCGCCTTCCTCGATGGTCCTCGGGTCCTCGCCGGAGCACCGGAGCTCGCAGGTCGAATCGGCGCTGCAGCTCACGGAGCACGACCCGGTACACGTCACGGTGCACGTCGAGCCGCCGCCACAGTTCACGCTGCCGCTCTCGCCGACCGTGACGTCGCAGGTCGACCCGCCGCCGCAGTCGATGCTGCACGAGGCGCCGCACTCACCGGTGCACTCGTTGTCGGCGCTGCAGTCGAGGCTGCAGCTGTCGCCCTCGCACTCGCTGCCGCCAAGGTCGCACGCCTCGCCCGCCGGGCAGGCGCAGGTGGTCCCGGTGCATTCGGGCGGCGGCACGTCGTCATCGGAGCTACCACAGCCCGAGAGAAGACCCAGGGAGACGACGAAGGAGAGCGTGGTCAGAGAGGCGAGGCGCATGAGTGGACATTCGTGCACGCCTGGTGCCATGGATCGCTGACACGCAAGCCCGCGCAATCGAAGAGCCTTTCCCTGTGCGAATGTCGCACGCTGTCCGCTGCGTGATCGCGAGAGCGTCTATGGGGTGGGTATCCATGGCGGCGGCCGTCCTTTATCCAGGAGGTCCCGCCAGCCGGTCCTCATCGACGGTCAGCCGCCCGCCTCCCCCGGGTTCGAGCCCCGGCCGACGTCGGGTCGTCGCCTCGGGCTCGATTTCCAGCTCGAGGGTCCCTCCCGGCGCCACGCTGTATGCCTGGCCCCGGACGAGCACCCGGACCTCGGCCGGCTCGACGTCGTCCACCGAGATGCGAAGCCGCTCCTGCGTGAGCTCGAGCTCGTAGCAGCGGCCGTCGTGACGAAAGCCGAATCGGAGACGCTTCATGCGGAGCGGCATGTCCGGCGTGAGATGCACACCGTCGCGGCGGAGATCAAGCCCCGCGTAGTGTCGCGTGACGATGTCGACCGTCCCGGCCATGGCCCCCAGGTGCACCCCCTCCGCTGTGGTGCCGCCCTGCACGTCGTAGAGATCGCTCCTGAGCGCCGAGAGGAACAGTCCGCAGCCCGCCTCGCAGTCCTGGCGATGCACCGCCGAAGTGAAGACGACCTTGCTCAGGGTCGACCCGTGAGAAGTCCGGGACTGATAGTACGCGACGCTGCGCCGGATCGCCTCCTCATCGAAGTCGTAGCCGAGGCGCGCCAGGATGCCCTCGAGCTCCTCGACGCTGAACAGGTAGAGCAGCATCACAACGTCCGCCTGCTTCGAGACCTTGAAGCGATCGGGCGAGGACCCCTCGGCCTTCAGGATGCGGTCGAGCCGTTCGATGCGGCCCTGACGTCGTGCGTACTCCGCCCAGTCGAGCTCCTCGAGCGCCTCGTAGCCCTCGAACTGGCTGATGACGCCGTCGTGGAAGGCGATGGTCAGGTGGCGGCTCATATCATCCCACCGCCCCAGCTCGGCGCCATCGATGCCGAGCATCGTGAGGAGCTCCGATCGACGCTCGCGGGAGACGGCGTCGAGCACGTCCTGAGCGCGGAGAAGGCACCAGACCGCTGTGACGTTGGTGTACGCGTTGTTCCTGAGCCCGCCGCTCTCCGCGCCGGGCATCCGCTCGTGGTATTCGTCAGGGCCCATGACGCCGGCGATGTCGTAGCGGCCGGTGGCTGGATTGCGGCGCGCCAGGCTCGACCAGAAACGAGCGACCTCGAGCACGATCTCGGCGCCGTGCTCCTCGAGGAACGCGCGATCGCCCGTGGCCTGGTAGTAGCGCCAGATGTTGTAGACGATGGCCGCATTCACGTGCCGCTGCAGGTGGCTGTAGTCCGGGTCCCAGCGGCCGGACAGCGGGTTCAGATGAAGTTCCTGTGTCGCCTCTCGTCCGTCGCTGCCGCTCTGCCAGGGAAACGCCGCTCCGGCGCAGCCTGCCTGCCGGGCCAGCTCCCTGGCGGCGTCGAGCCGGTGATAGCGGTAGAGGATGACCGAGCGGGCCAGCGCGGGCAGCCGCTGGACGTAGAACGGCAGGATGAAGAGCTCGTCCCAGAAGACGTGCCCGCGGTACGCCTCTCCGTGCAGCCCGCGTGCGGGGATCCCGACGTCCCGTCCCGCCGTGTTGGGCGACGTGGTCTGCAAGAGATGGAAGATGTGCAGCCGGAGAACGAGCTGGTCGTGCACCGCCGACTCCTCGTGCGAGTCGGCGTCGACCTCGATATCACACCGCCGCCACAAGCGCTCCCACGCCGCGCGCTGTCCGGCGTGAAGCGTGGCGAAGTCAGGCGCCGCCTGCATCGCGAGCCTCGCCGCCACTCCGGGCTCGCTGATTCCCCGATCCCGCGACGTGAAGAGCGCGACCACTTTCTCGATCCGCAGCTCCTCGCCCTGGCGGACCTCGACCGTCAGCTCCTCGGCGATGCGCTCCGGCTCGTCGAGCAGGATCCGCCGCTCGGCCGGAACCTGCATCTCACCGGTGTGGAGTCGCGTGCGGGCCGCCTGCGCCACTTCGATGTGAGACTGCGAGGTCCGCACCTTGAGGTAGATGCCCTCGGGCGAGATCGGAGAGCAGTGCTGCACCTCGAGGTGCTTGCTCGACAGCTGGCGGTAGCGAGCCACGCCCGTGTTGGTCACCGAGCCGTCGAGCCCCGAGCGAAGCAGCATGGCGCCCGACCAGTTCTCCGGGGTGAGACGCCACTCGAGCGCCGCGAGGTTCGGCTTCTCCATGTGCACCAGGCGGCGACTCTCGATGGCGGTGATGCGGCCGCGGGCGTCCGCGACCCGGAACCGGCGCAGGAGGACGCCCTCGCGCAGATCTAGCTCCTGACGGTACTCGAGCGGTGCGGTCTTCCAGAGGTCGAGCCACTCGCCATCGGGCGTCCGGAACGTGAGCGAGAGCCAGTTCGGCACATTGACCAGGTCCTCGTTCACGACAGTGCGGCCGGCCACCTCGCTCACGAGCTGGTTGTAGCCGCCCGCGACGTAGCTCCCCGGGTAGCTGGTGCCGTTCGCTCGTTGTTCCTCGGCGGCGCCCCGGGTAGCGAAGTAACCGTTCCCCAGGGTGCACAGGGCCTCCCGGAGTCCCTCTTCCTGCGGCTTCAGCCCGTCATGGACGAGCAGCCAGTCATTCGTCATCGCGGCACCTCTCGTCCGAGCGAGACCAGACGCTCGAGGAACGCGCCGACCTCGAAGGGGTTCTGCAGCGAGTAGCGGGCGGCAGTGGGACGGGGCATTTCCGTCACCACGATGCCCAGACCGCGGTCGGACAGCGCGGCGAGCGCGGCCTCGTCGGTGGCGTCGTCGCCGATGTAGATGGGAAGCGCCTCCCTCTGGCCGGTGGCTTCGAGCAGCCACAGGAGCGCCTTGCCCTTGTCCCAGTCGAGCGCCGGCTCGAGCTGGAACACCTTCTTGCCGTCGGTCTTGCGCAGGCCAGGGTGGCGCGCCCAGACCTCGTCGACCGCGCGCTCCACCACAGGGATCATCGCCTCGTCCACGAGCCGGTAGTGGACCGCGATCGAGAATCGCTTGTCTTCGACGAGCACGCCGGCGATGCCGGCGGTCTTCTGGCGCACCTCCTCGGCGGCGCGGTGCATCTCCGGCTCGATCTCTGGCGCGACCTGCTTGCCGCCGGGCACGCCGCGCGGTGGAGCGATGTCGAAGCCGTGGCTCCCCGCCACCCACAGCGAGTCGATGCCGATCTGGCGCTGGATGTCCTCGAGCCCGCGCCCGGAGATGATCTGGGTCGGCCATGCTTCCGCCAGCCAGCGAAGCGTCTGGCGCGTGCTCTCGTCGAGAACCGCCAGCTCCGGCCGCGCCACGATGGGCGTCAGCGTGCCGTCATAGTCGAGGAACACGGCCAGACGGCGCCCTCGGAGCGCTGCCGCGATGGCGGGCCATGCGTGGAGCGCGCTCGGCCGGACATGCGCCCGCGCCTCGAGGTAGCCGACCAGGCGATTGACCGACAGCTCGCCGAGGTCATGGACGATCCAGTCGGCCCCCGCCTCCCGGAGGCGAAGCCAGTTGTCGCCGCGGTCGACCCCGAGGACCAGTCCGAAGCCGCCGGCCCGGCCGGCCGCAACGCCCGGGATCGCATCCTCGACGACGAGAGTCCGCTCGGGAGGCGCGCCACCGAGGCGCCGAGCGCATTCGAGGAACGCGTCGGGGCTGGGCTTGCCGCGCAGGCCGAGCTCGGCAGCGACGACGCCATCCACCTGGGCGTCGAAGAGTCGCTCCAGGCCTGCCGTGCCGAGCACAGCGGCCGCATTCCGGCTCGAGGTGGCCATCCCGACCGGGACGGCGGCGGCGCGAAGCGCGCGGATGAGCTCGACGGCGACGGGGTCGACCTCCACCCCCATGCGGTCGAGGAGCTCGAGAAAGAGGATGTTCTTCCGCTTGCCGAGCGCATGGACGGTGTCCGCCGACGACGGATCGAGTGGACTGCCCTCGGGCAAAGAGATGGCGCGGGAGGCGAGGAACCCGCGGACGCCGTCGAGGCGCGGCTTGCCATCGACGTGCGCCAGGTAGTCATTTTCATCGAAGGGACGGAGAGTCTCCCCGGAGTGCCGGGACTGTCGCTCCAGGAACTCGTTGAGCGCCTGGGTCCAGGCGGCGAGGTGAACCTGTGCGGTCCGGGTCACGACTCCGTCCAGGTCGAACACCGCGGCCTCGAGCGCGCGGGGGCTCACGAGGCCGCCTCGCGGATCACGCGCGGCGGCGCCACCGCCAGCTCGGCATCGAGCGGGTCGCTCGTCATGAGGACCACTCGATCATCCGCGCGTTCAGGACCTGATGGATCCCGCTCGCCTCGAAAGTATGGGTCCTCATCCCTTCTTCTGGCTGCAACACAGATGCCATGGCGAAGAGCGGCGCACGCTGCCACGCTGCCTCCGACAGCCGGTCACGCGCATGTCACCGTGCGGGTCACAGCGAACCGGCGCGGCCCCGGGCACCCTCACCGCCGCAGGAGATTCGCCACCAGACGGAACCGCTATCGTCCATCAGCGAGTCCTCTGCGTCTGCTCGACAGAGGTGCGGTCGAGCACCGGCACCAGGTGGCGGCGGCAGCATTCCGGCAGGTAGGTGCGCAGGATGTCGAGCGCCTGCTTCGCCTTGGTCAGGAAGTCGGCGGTGCTCTCGACGACGTGTCGCCGAGGGTGGGCCTGCCATGCCTGCGCGATACGGAGATCGATGACGGCAGCTTCGACGGCCGACTCGATGCGGAGCGGGTTCGAGTGGTCGTAGCCCGCGTCGGCCGATGGGACCCGCAGGTGGATGACAGCGCGGTAGCGACCGAGCTCGTCCTCGGCCCGGGTGCCGACTGCAGTGAAGAGATCGCCAGCGGCCGGCCAGTAGGCCGCGCCATCGACCGTGCCGCGATCGCAGAGCAGGATCGCCGCTTCGGTCTGGGCCGCGACAGCGGCCTCGAGCTCGTGCTGGACATGGTAGATGGCTCGCTGGGCGGCGCCCAGGGCTTCGACCGGGCCGCCGCGCGGGAAACCGCCTCCGAAGAGAATGCTCGCGGACTCGGGTAGGACGCGCACGTGCCGGCAGAAGTGCTGCCGGATGAGCTCGAGGACGGCGGTCTTGCCCGCACCGGGGCCGCCGGTGAGGACGATGCGGTCTGCGCGCTCGTGACCTGCACATTCACATGGGATCACGGCGTCACTCCTTCATGGCGTAGACGCTCTTCGGCCGGCAAGATGACCGCCGGCAGCTGGGGATCGCGAGACCGCATGAGATGCCGGCAACGCAGGACGCGTGCCTGCACGATCCCGTCGGATTCGGCGGAGAATGCGCACGCCTTGCGGGCATCCCCTTCGAGACGGCAGCCCCTGCGCAGCGCGCGGCTACTCGCTGCGCAAGCCGAGCTCTTCCTGGAGCTCTTCTCGGGCGGCGAACCAGTCTTCGTCGCTCTGCCACAGCGGGCAGCCGCGTTCCAGCCATCTGTCATAAGCCCGGATCGCGATCATTCCTTCGGTGATGTCCTTCGGGGTCGGATTGAACGCGGCCGGCTTTCGCTTCGCATTGCTCATCGTATCTGCCTCCGAGGTCGGTCGAGAGCGAGTCCTCCGTGCACTGGTCGTGCCACGGGTCGGGTTTCGGCAAGACCATTGATCGCTTCTCGGCCCGCTGTGCAATCGTGCCACTTGAACACG
>Ga0111539_10004999_pt1 | contig 17236 bp, 12 predicted proteins | sample RhiMethybrSRZTD1_FD_79667 | JGI IMG/M metagenome (GOLD analysis project Ga0111539, IMG submission 79667) | Populus rhizosphere microbial communities from Tennessee, USA - Rhizosphere MetaG P. TD hybrid SRZTD1 (version 2) (version 2) | ecosystem: Host-associated > Plants > Roots > Rhizosphere >... | reverse complement strand
CGTGCTGTTCAACGTTTACCGAAGTCGAATTCAACGCGAAGCTGCTCAATACCTTCCTAAACCTTCTGCAAAGGAAAGCAATTTGCCAAGCATTAAGCAACTTATGGCGTCAGCTGGCAATTCCGCCAATGGACAACTCATTTTTAAAACTTATTGTATCAGTTGTCATAAAGTAAAACAGGATGGCGTGAAATTCGGTCCTGAACTTTCCCTGATCGGCGACAAGCTTTCTAAAGAGGGCCTATATCGAGCCATCATTTATCCTGACGAAGGAGTCAGCTATGGTTATGAAAGTACGCTTGTCAAACTTACTGACGGAACGGAGTCTATGGGCATCGTTGCAAGTGAAACCGCAGATGAGATTGTCCTTAACCTTCCCGGAGGATCTCCCAGTAGGTTTCCGCGAGAAAAAATCCAGGAGACTAACGCAGATGATAAATCATTAATGCCCTTCCTCGCAGGTTCTATGACAGAACAAGAGTTGGTCGACTTGGTGGAGTATTTATCTTCTCTTAAAAGATAACCATGCAATGTTATGTTTCTAGAGAAGGTTTGGTCATCAATCGATCGATTGAATATCTACCACTTCCAAAAACAAGCAGCAGGAGAAATATCAGCAAAAACAAAATCGCCTTTTCTTTTGTGGCAAACGGATCGCTGGCATGTGCATAAAATGCGGCGACCGCCATCGTCACAATCAAAGGAATAGACGCCAGCCGGGTCCCTAAGCCAAGAATTATGAATATCGTACAGACTACCTCCGCAAATACAGCAAGACCAAGGGAAATCATCGGTCCAAACCCAAACGGATCCTCGAATTTTATTTCTTCGCCCGAAGTGAGTCTGTTAAGTTTGGGCAATCCGTGAGCCATCATGATTGTGCCAATTGTAAGTCTTACGATCAAAAGACTCAGATTAGCATACAGTATAGGTACCGAGGTACTGAAAATAGTCATACAGTTTATCTTTTGTGTTTATAAAAGATACATGCTTGTCTAACCAAACAAATTGAACTCACTTTGGTTTTGAAAAAATGACTCGAAAACCCGCTATAAAAGGGTTAAAATCTCCTTAATGCTGGTAAACTGTTTGAAGTTGTCGTGTTTAACTTCGTGTTCGATCTTTTCGTGCCCCCAGGTAATGTGGTAGGGAATGTGAAATGCGTGGCCGCCGATGTTCAGGACGGGCAAAACGTCTGACTTCAGGGAGTTGCCGATCATTAGGAAATTTTCAGGATGGATGTCAAGGTGTTTAATTAATTTTCGAAAATCGTCTTCGCCTTTTTCCGACATAATCTCGGTATGGTGGAAGTAATGTTCTATCCCTGATTTTTTTAATTTTCTTTCCTGGTCAAGAAGGTCTCCTTTCGTCGCGACAACCAACCGATAACGTCCCTTCAGGTTTTGCAACACTTCGTCGACGCCTTCTAGTTTCTGAATTGGTTTTTGAAGTAGCTCTTGTCCATATCCAATGATTTTTTCAATTGCACTTATATTGATCGTGTTATTTGAGATCGACAGGGCGGCTTCGATCATCGAAAGCATAAAAGCCTTTATACCGTAGCCGTAAAGTGGTAAATTTTTTATTTCAATGCGAAGCAGTTCCCGGGCTGAGCTATGTTGAGGCAGATATTCCTCCATGAGCTCACAAAACTTTTTTTCTATCTCCTGGAAATAATTTTCATTGTCCCAAAGGGTATCATCAGCATCAAAGGCAATTACTTTTATGTCCATTTAGTGTGTTGACGCGTTGAAGTTCTACGTGTTGAGGTTATCCAAAGTTGTCGGCCGAGCCTCTGCTAATAAAAATTAAAGTTAACGAATTTGAGTTATTGACACATGATGGACCAATTCGAGTAGAAGTTAGTGAAGAACTTTTGATCTGACCGACAACGCGACAATTGTCTGAATTGCCAAAGTGAATTTTATGCCCCATTTACTTGGAGTTTTTCGCTGCGGAAGCTGTCAGCTGTAGACTGACCGCTATACTACCAATCATCATTGATTTTTTTCTTCTTGGGTTCCTGATACTGAAGTTTGTCTGTAAAAGCTTGATCCAGCAAACCGAGCATGTTAGGACGGCACCAGTCCGGCGCTAGCACGGTGCCATTATTTTTACAGGCATAACTCGTAAGATTATCCTTTGCGGCAATTTTTTTATAGCCGATATCTCCGGTAAGCTGGATTGTATGAAAGGTAATGCGGTATTTTCCGTCTTTTACGCCCACGTCCACGCTCCCGCTATATTTCCCTGTCTGAATTATCGAAGGTGTTCCAACCTGGGTGAACTGAAACTTCTTATAATCAATAACCAAATCGTTCACCTCGAATTCCACATTGTTCGCGTTCAACTTAAGGTTTGAAACGTAAGGAAGAGTCTTGTAATAGGCCTCAAGCTTTGCCGGTGTTATCGAGTCAAGCGGAACGATTTTCTGATAGATGATCTCTTGTTCTGAAACCTTGAAATTTCCATAGGAAGTTGGCTGTCCATAAAGAACAGTAGTTGTGAGAAGGAAGAAAAAGATTAAGCGTTTCATCGCGATTATTTTTACAAAGATAGCCATAAAGGAACGAAGTGTGCCGCGTGCACACGGTAAGGCGCCGAATAATCCGTGACAAAGGTGAGAAAGCAGGTTTATCGCCTAAAAGAAAAACCGCCTGCCTTGAAAAAGCAGGCGATCTCCGTTGGTCTAGTAGTAGGCTTAGATAAACTTGTTGATGAGATTTTCGTAATACTCCTGCTTGCCGCTGATTTGCTCAGGTTCGCCATTTGTACGGGCAAGCTTCCTCAAAGTTTCCAGGGACAATCTGCCACGATCAAATTGTTTTCCTTTTCCGGAATCAAAGGAGCTATACCGCTCCTTCCGAAGATTGAGGTATTCTCCATCATCCAGAATGGCTTGGGCTGTTAACAGGGCACGTGCAAATGAATCCATGCCGCCGATGTGCGCATAGAAGATATCGATGAGATCCGTTGAGCTCCTTCTTGTCTTTGCATCGAAGTTGACACCACCATTCTTGAATCCCCCTGCAAGAAGAATAACAAGCATTGCTTCTGTCAGCTCGTACAGGTTGTTCGGGAACTGATCAGTATCCCAACCGTTTTGATAGTCACCACGGTTGGCATCCATACTTCCCAACAATCCGGCATCTGCAGACACTTGCAATTCATGCTGGAACGTATGGTGCGCCAGCGTAGCATGATTCACCTCAATATTTAATTTAAAATCATCCATCAAATCGTATTGGCGGAGAAATGAAATTACGGTCGCTGCATCAAAATCGTATTGGTGTTTCGTAGGTTCCATTGGCTTAGGCTCAATGAGGAAGGTTCCTTTAAACCCATTCTTTCTTCCATAGTCTCGCGCAATATGTAGGAAGGTCGCCAGATGCTCTTGCTCCCGTTTCATGTTCGTATTCAGCAACGAAACGTATCCTTCCCTTCCGCCCCAGAACACATAATTGGATCCGCCTAAGGCAATCGTTGCGTCGATCGCATTCTTTACTTGAGCGCCGGCCCAACAGACCACATTAAAATCGGGGTTCGTAGAGGCTCCATTCATATAACGAGGATGCGAGAATAAATTGGCTGTTCCCCAGAGCAGCTTTACACCCGATGCTTTTTGTTTTTCTTTTGCATAGTCAACAATCTTACCAAGTCTGGACTCTGATTCTTTTAATGTAGCACCTTCTTCGACGAGGTCGTAGTCATGGAAGCAATAGAAGGGCGCACCAATTTTTGTAATGAACTCGAACGCTGCATCCATCTTATCATAACCGCGTTGCATGGCATCTGAGCTCTGATTCCATGGGAAATTTTTCGTGCCTGGTCCGAATGGGTCGCCACCCGTTCCGCAGAATGTATGCCAATAGGCAATGGCAAAGCGGAAATGTTCTTCCATAGTTTTTTTCCCAACTTTGCGTCTTGGATTATAATACTTAAACGCAAGGGGATTGTCTGACTCAACACCTTCAAACTTGATGGGCTTAACGCCTTTAAAGTAGGTCTTGTCTCCGAGTGTAGCTCTCATGTGTAGTTGTATTTAATTAAAGAATAGTAAAAAATTAGATTATGGAATGTAAATGCTTTAACCAGTTTTTGTACGCTTCGGCATAGGGCGCTTTTAATTTTTCCGCGGGCTCCTCAGAGCGGATTACTTTTAATCCCTTAAATGCTTCCTCAAACGAATCATAGACACCTGCGCCCACACCAGCTCCCAAGGCAGCACCTTTCGCGCCATCCGTATCGTATAATTCGAGACGCGCTCCTATGGTGTTAACGAAAGCTTCGCGAAACAACGGACTTAAAAACATATTTGCATTTCCGGCGCGTATCACATTGGTTTTTAACCCCATGTCCTGCAGGACATCGAAGCCATATTTTAGCGCAAACACAATTCCCTCCTGCGCCGCCCGGAATACATGCGACTGTTGATGCCGGTTAAAATTCAGGCCATGGAAGGAGCTGTTAATGTCCTTATTTTCTAACACACGCTCCGCGCCATTTCCGAAGGGCAGAACCACAAGACCATCGGCGCCAACAGGTGCCTCTGCTGAAATTTTATTGATGTTATCATATTCATAAGGAGCCCCGACACTCCTCATATTTTTTCTTAACCAGCTATTGAGAATACCCGTACCGTTGATACAAAGCAACACACCATTTCTAAGCTGAGGATTATTGCGCGTTGCGCCCACCGCTGCCCGGTTGTTAACATGAATAAATGTATTAACCCTGGACTTGGTATCATAAGCATTCTTATCGGTCACACTGTAAATTACGCCTGATGTTCCGGCCGTGGCTGCGGTCTCGCCTGGGTTTAGCACATTCAATGAAAACGCGTTATTAGGCTGATCGCCTGCACGATACGCTATGGGTGTCCCTTCTGTCAATCCCAACGTTTCGGCTATCGATTTTTTCAATTTTCCTTGTACAGAGAAAGTGGGTACAATGTTGGCCAGCAGAGAAGCATCAATTCCATAAAAATTAAGGAGTCGCTCCGGTGAAGTATTTTTGTCGTAGTCCCAAAGCATGCCTTCTGACAATCCCGAAGCGGTTGTCACGATTTCTCCAGTCAATCTCATTGCTATGAAATCACCTGGCAGCATCACTTTATAAATCTGGGCATAGACCTCGGGTTCATTGTCCTTAACCCATTTAAGTTTTGATGCAGTGAAATTACCTGGCGAATTCAATAAACGTTCCAGGCAATATTTTTCACCGAGTTGTCGAAATGCCTCATTGCCGATCTCGACGGCACGACTATCGCACCAGATAATTGAAGGCCTCAAGGCCTTCTGATTTTTGTCGACACAGACCAGCCCGTGCATCTGATAAGAGATACCAATTGCCTCGATATCACCTGCTTGCACACTGGCCTTTTTAAGACATGCTTGGGTGGCTTTTACGACATGCTCCCACCACATCTCGGGATCTTGTTCGGCCCACCCTGGCTTGACCGCCAACATGGGCATTTCTTCACTGGGTGATTGAGCCGATGCAATGGCCTGTCCGGTCTCTACATTAACAAGTGATGCCTTTACTGAAGAACTTCCCAAATCATAACCCAATAAGTAGCGCGCCATAGTATATCCCTGTGTCTTGTGTTCTAAATAATAACTTATAGTAAATTTGACTACAAGGTAATTAAAATTTTATATTTGGCAACGATTGTTTAGAGCTTAAGGTAAAAGCCGACAGCTTAAAGCCCTTTGCTCCAAAAACGTAATGCGATAGCTTTTTTGTCCACGAGCTGTACACTGAAAAGCTTTTCGCTTTCAGCTATCAGCTTTTCAGCTTAATAAAAATGACTCCGATACCCGACTCCTTCATCGACGCGCTCTCCATTGATTGTTTAATCTTTGGCTTTAAAAAAAGTGAATTAGAAATCCTGCTGGTTCAGCATGGTGAAGGGATTAGCAAAGGGAAATGGGCACTGCCAGGCGGATGGATCAAATACAACGAAGGGATGGATGAAGCAGCAACCCGCATCTTGAGAGATCTGACCGGTATTTCCAATGTGTACCTCGAACAATTGGAGGCGTTCGGTAGCGTAGATCGATATCCTACGAAGCGTGTCATCACGATCGCATATTATGCATTGATCAAACATGAAGATTACACGCTACACGCCGGCTTTACAGCAGCTGATGCAAAGTGGTTTAAGATCAGCAGTGTACCCGACCTGTTGTATGATCATACTAGAATATTACAACAGGGCCTGAATTATCTCAAACATAAAGTGCGACATGAGCCAATTGGATTTAATCTCCTTCCCAAAAAATTCACCTTGTTGCAGCTGCAGGAGTTATATGAAGCCCTTCTGAATCAAAAATTAGATAAACCAAATTTTCGAAGAAAATTGATGAGGATGAATCTGTTGGCTCCCTGCAAAGAAAAGCAAACCGACGTTTCCCATCGTGCTGCAAACCTTTACCGGTTCGACAAAAAAATATATGATAGGTTGGCAGAGAAGGGATTTACCTTTGAGTTGTAAAGTTTGAGGTTCGAGGTTTCGGAAGTTTCTCCATGATAGACTTGACTATTTGTCCACCACGGAGCCACGAAGCGCACAAAGGCTACACGGAGAATTGCTTACCTTGTGAAACTTTGTGCTCTTTGCGACTCTGTAGTTAAAATTTCGCTGCAAAAAAGTTTGAGGTTCGAGGTTATGTCCACAAGCACGGAGGTTTCGCAGATCTAAAATTCAAATGCCACAAAGGCACCAAGACGCAAAGTTTCACAAAGCGGGCGAATTTTAATGACCACTTCTTACTAACTACTTCTTACCAACTACGGACTTGCTACGGAGTGCCACCGACCACCGATTACTGATTACTGGTTACCGGTTCTTAACGACCCATCGCATCAAATTGATCCACGTAGGATGGTAATCGGTGCGTTTTAGTATACCATTCAAAAGGGGCTGAATCTTTTTTAGACCAAATTCGATGAAAGCCTGTCGTTCAGAGATTTGTCGCGATTGACTTGCCAGGTATTTGCCAAAATCCTCCTTCCACCCTTTTATGTTAAAAGAGAACTTTTCTTCCAGGATGTTCCAGATCTTTTGGATATGGACCTCTTCGAATGAATTTTCTACGTCGCGGGGGAGCCGAACCATAAACTAATTTAATTAGCTATACACAAAGATAAAAAACTAATCTAATTAGTTAATATGTTTAGATGCTTTTTTTGAAAATGGGGCGGAAAATGAAGGGGCTTCTGGATAATTCAAAACCTAGCCCGATCGCACCTCGCTAGCAGGCAGGATTTTTTGGAGCAAATACGAAATGGCAATCACCGCTACACACCCGATGACCGTGTATAATAAAAAGGCAATACCCGTATAACGGTAGCAATACACGACAATACATTCGGATAAGATCGCCGCCCAGAATACAGCTGTTCCTCCTATTCTCTTTATGTAAAATGCCACTAAAAAAATTCCGAGCAGCGTTCCGTAATACAATGAACCCACAATGTTAACAAACTGAATCAAGTTTTCGGCAAAGCTGGCCAACAATGCGAAGATCATTGCCAGTACCGCCCACCCCACTGTGAACCACCTTGATGCTTTTAAATAATGTGAAGGATCTGCGTGTTTGTTTATCGATCGCTTGTAAACATCGATCGAGGTTGTTGAAACTAATGCATTTAGTTCGCTTGCCATCGAGGACATGGCGGCTAAAAAAATTACGGCGATCAACAAACCGATGATGCCATGCGGCAGATAGTTGAGAACGAAGCCTAAGAAAATATAATCCCGGTCTTGTGTTTTTGCATTTGGAATTGCTTTTGCAATTACTTTTTTCAGGTCATTGCGTAGCACACCTTCTTCTCCTTGCAACTTCTTCACCTGATCTAAATGCAAATTGATTTGTCTGTCATCCTCCACTTGTATCGCCTTTACCATTTCGTCAACGGCAATTCTTTTTTTGGCGTAAACATCGAAAAATTGTTTTTCTATTAAACGCACTGAATCGGCCATCGACGTTTCCAAGGCACGATCGCGCAATACCTGGTTGTAGAATACAGGAGGTTGAAAAAACAAATAGAACACAAAAACGAGGACACCGATAAACAAAATGATAAACTGCATGGGAATCTTTAGCAGTCCATTGAAAATGAGCCCGAGCCTGCTCTCAGTAATGGAGACACCACCTAAATACCGCCCTACCTGTGACTGATCTGTTCCAAAATATGACAAGAACAAAAAAACGCTGGCCAATAGACCAGACCAAATATTGAAACGGTCTTTCGAGATTAAGTCCACCTTCTGCCAAAGACTTAAATCAGCTACAGACGCAACACCTTCCGGCAATGTATTTTCAATATCAGCAGGAAGAAAATTAATCATGTTAAACTTGCCCAACAATCCTGCAATTTGAATGCTATCACCAAAGGAAACATGATCAGGCAACTTATTCAAGGCAATAATACCTGCAACGATCATGCTCGTCATCACAACGGCCAATTGTTGTCGTTGTGTTAGGCTCACAGCTTTCGTACCACCAGAAGTGACATAAATAATTACAAGGATTCCAATCAAGAATGTCGTAATGGCGACTGGCCAATGTAAAATTGTAGATAATATTAATGATGGCGCAAAGATTGTAATACCAGCAGAAACACCGCGGCCAATTAAAAACAAAAATGCAGCGAGGGACCGCGTTTTTGCATCGAACCTGGTTTCCAAATATTCATATGCGGTAAAAACTTTTAGCCGATAATATATCGGAACCATTGTGACCGAAATAATAACCATGGCAATGGGCAGGCCGAAATAAAACTGAATGAAGCGCATGCCATCCTCCATGCCCTGACCTGTGGTGGATAGAAACGTGATGGCACTGGCTTGCGTCGCCATAATCGAGGCCCCAATCATCCACCATTTCATTGTATTGTCTGCCTTCAGATAACCTTCCATCGTAACGGTCTTTCTCGTTTTCCACGTGCCATACAGAACAATGAATAAAACAGTTGTAAAAAGAACAATCCAATCCAGGTAGTTCATTTCAACTTGTTTTGAAAATGTGATAATATCATTACCATCCCGTTCAGCCCTTGAAAGAATTTGTTAACCAATAGAAAAGAATGATCTGAACAGCAAGAACCCCAAGCACGAGCCAATACCAGCCACGCCAAGATTTAAAAACAGGGGGCTTATCTTCAAGGTGGGTTTTGCTCATATCATCAGGTGGGTAGGGAAATTCAATATGGAGGACAGGTTAACTTTTAGGTTTCTTCGATTTACCCATAGAGACGAGGTTGGCAAATAATTTATAGGCTCCTGGAACGCCTTCGGGCAGTTGCCGGAAAAAAGACAAACCAGTATAGATGTAATGTCCCTCGCCATACCTGGCAATCAATAGACCTCCATCTCTTGGCGCTTCACCTGGGTCGTTCATGGACAATAACACTTCGTAATTCGAATCCCATTTATCTGGAAAATACAATCCACGTTCCTGCACCCATCCGTTAAAATCCTTTTCAGATAACTTATTTGGTGTATTAAGCAACGGATGGTCTGGCCTAAGAATTCTGACTTCTGCATTTTCATCTGTGACCCGTTCACGCGAAAGCGTTATTGGAAACGGTGCAAAGTTGTCGGTTTCAAGTCGGCCATTGGTGTTGTATTGAACAACCAACGCACCGCCTAGCCTAACGTATTCCATCAGCACCGGCATGAAATACCGGATCCTGTCATGAACATTTAAAGCACGGATGCCCAACACGACAGCATCAACACGTTTGAGATTTTCACGATTAATTTCTTCTGGCTTCATCTCCCAAACTTCGTACCCCATTGTACGTAGTGCTGTAGGAATATCATCTCCTGCTCCGGGAATATATCCGATCAGGTGACCTTCTTTTTTTAGATTTATCCGAGCAACCTTGGCTTCGGCCTTGGGCAGGAATGTCTGAATGGGAATGTGATCATAATTGATAGTTTGAATCGCCTGATCATACGTTTTTCCGTCAACTTCCGCCAGCGAACGAATTGTTGAAGTCAATTCACTTTTGCCGGGATAAACTTTAAAATTTAACATTCGTTCTTCTCCCCGCGCCTTCAACTCGAAATCAGTGGACAGTGGTTCTGAACGCCAGTCAGGCGGAAGCTGAAGTTTTAACGTACCTTTCATTCCCTTTCCACTGGAAGATTTGACCCTGACATTTACATCACGTGCCTGGTCATCGCTAAACATCAACACTTTTTCAATCATTTCCACTGACAGCGGGGGTACAACCTCTACGGGACGCCACAGCTCACCCTTTACTTGATCCGTCCATTTATAGATTAGCGGCTTTGTGACAACCAACGATTCTTCTCCGATTTTTAGTCTAAAAGAAACGGTGACTGCCGGATCATTTTGCGGTTTTCCAATATAGGATTTGTCCGTTACGTTAAACAATCCTTGCTCATGCACATTCCGAAGCCAGTAAGGATCGGAGTATGATTTCGTAGCGGTCAATGTTTTTTTACTCTTGAAAATCGTTGATATATCATCCTTTGCAACAAAGGACAGCGTGGAGTCAAATGCGATATCCGGCGCGAAAATTTGTTGCAAGGTCACCTCTACCCCGGATCGATTTACCACCTCATTGTTTATTTCAATTTCTTCACCAGGTGAAATCCAGTACTGCGACGCTTTCACTTCGAGGTATAACCCTAAACAATCCTGGATCAGTTGTTCTACATCTCTGAGCTTTCGTGCTCTCCAAACACTCTTATCCAGATTCAAAATTTCCTTTCTGATTTGGAACAAAATCGCAACGCTTGCGCCAGGGTTTTCCGAATCAAAGGTTTGAATTGCTTTCGTCACTAACGGCTGTACTTTCGCACCTCCTTTTAAGCGGCTCCAGGATGTGTTCACACCTTCAAAAATATCCTTCTGCGCTTTTTCGCCCTTGACGTATTCCAAAAACTCTGCTTCATATCCCCTTTGTCCCGGCCTACCCCATCCCTGACTTTTATGTTGGCTGCTGCTGACAGCGGCAATCTCTGTAATAGACTTACCTAAAAGCGGGTTATAAGCTCCGACATTCAGGGCTACAATACCAGGAGTCTGTTCATTGATGGTGGTATTCCACCAGCGGCCTGTGTTAGTATATAGTCGTTTGACCTGCCACGTCCCGAGCTCTTTCACCTGCTCCGGAAACACATCCGCCTGGGCAGCAACATCAAACGCCTCTTGCGCTAACATTGCCGACCCGGTGTGGTGTCCATGTCCGGCCCGGGCATCTGCCGGAAAGCGTGTGATGATAACGTCGGGCTGGTATTGTCGAAATACTTTGACTACATCAGAAAGTATCTCTTGTTTATTCCAGATCTTGAAAGTTTCGTCTGAAGACTTCGAAAAGCCAAAGTCAATTGCTCTTGTAAAAAATTGTTGACCGCCGTCGATACGCCTGGCTGCCAAAAGTTCCTGTGTCCGGATCAATCCCAACAAATCGCGGATTTCGGGACCAATCAGATTTTGCCCACCATCTCCCCTGGTCATGGATAGATAAGCAGTTTCCGCAAGCTTATCGTTCGCCATAAGTGAAATGATGCGCGTATTCTCGTCATCAGGATGTGCGGCCACATATAAAACTGATGTCAGGACATTCAGCTTTTTAAGTTTCTGTTTGATCTGCGCAACGTCGGGTTGTTGGGCTCGGGAGAATGATGACGATAACAAAAGGATCGATAGTAAACAGATTATGCCCCTCATGCAAGTGTTGAATTTATGCGAATTAACGTAGAAATGTTCAATTAACTAATAGTGAAAAGGGTAAACGGTAATCAGCTATTCCTGGTTGGCTGTATTTCGTAACCGGTAATCGGTGATCGGTAATCGGTAATCCGAGGTACGATGTAGGAGGTACGAGGACGGTACGCCCGCTGATACAACAGGGTTGCAAACACCAACCACTAACCACGTATGCCAACTGCACTGTCCTACGGAGAGCCGCCGATTACCGGTTACTGATTACTAAATACAGACTAAAATCGGTTTACCAAATTTGTGTATTATTGAACCCCATTCTCAATGCTGAGGAAAAATGAGCACGGCTAAAAAGAAAGTTATCGCGATAAAGGTTGGTTCAAACGTTATCACCAACAAGGAAGGCTTCCCAGACGAGCAAATAATTGCAAAAATTTCCGGTCAAATCAAAGCCTTAAAGGAACAGGGCTATCAGGTGCTATTAATTTCGTCGGGTGCCGTGGCCGCAGGGAGAAGCCTTTATCAATTTCAAAAGAAAGCGGATACCGTCGTGCAACGACAGGTGTTGGCGTCTATCGGACAGGTTAAGCTGATCTCCCTGTATAAAGACATTTTCGATAAACAAAAAATGCTGTGCTCCCAGGTTTTGGTGACGAAGGAAGATTTCAAGAGCCGCACGCACTATTTGAACATGCAGAATTGTTTGTCGGCATTATTGACCAATCAGATTGTTCCTATCATTAATGAGAATGATGTTGTATCGGTAACGGAGCTGATGTTTACCGACAATGATGAGCTGGCAGGATTGGTGAGCGCCATGATGAATGCCGATATACTTATTATTCTTACCAATGTCGATGGGATCTATGATGGAGATCCCGATTTGCCTGGAACTACGCTATTAAGCACCTACGATTCTAAAAAAATCAACCTGCAGCAAATTGCTACAGGCAAGAAATCCGGTTTTGGGCGCGGCGGTATTTTGACGAAGTGCCAGACATCGGAAAAAATTGCCAGCATGGGTATTCCTGTTCACATTGCCAATGGCAGAACAGAAGATGTTATCCTAAGGATCATGCAGGAAGATGGAATTGGAACCCGCTTTCCTGCCAAGAAGGTTACGTCGAATTTCAAAAAATACATGGCGCATGCTTATGAAGAACCAAAGGGAAAAGTGGTCATCAACCAAGGTGCTAAGGACGTGCTATTGTCTCCCGAAAAAGCACACAGTCTACTTCCGGTAGGCATCATCCGGGTCATTGGGAACTTTAAAAAAGGCGATATCATTAGGATTGTAGATGAACGAGATAGTGAAGTTGGATTAGGCCTTGCCCGATATGGGCACAAAAAAGCAAAATAGGTTTTGGGCTTAAAGAACCAACCGGCCTTGATCCATTATGATCATCTATATTTACATTGATAGAATTTAGACATTACAGAACGTGTTGGAAAGTACATTTAAATCGGTACAAGAAGCGAGTAGAAAGTTGACGCAGCTTCAGGAAGAAAAGGTCAACCAAATCTTAACTTCGCTCGCGGATAAAACGGAAAAGAATATCGCCAAGATCATTGCGGAAAACCGAAAAGATCTGGAGCGCATGCCGGAAAACGATCCAAAGTACGACCGCCTTAAATTGACAGAACAACGCATTCGCGAAATTGCGAACGATCTGCGCAGCGTCGCGACATTACCTTCCCCGCTTCATCTTAGATTGGAACAACGAACACTAAAAAGTGGATTGTTGTTAGAGAAAATTACGGTACCGCTAGGCGTTGTGGGTATTATTTATGAGGCTCGCCCGAATGTAACGTTTGATGTGTTTGCTTTGTGTTTAAAGTCGGGTAATGCCTGTATCCTTAAAGGTGGAAGCGATGCAGCGTATTCAAATAAATATATTGTCAATCTTATCCAGGAAGTGCTGATCAGCCAGGGTATCAGCCCAAACATTATTGCCCTTCTTCCCACAGATCGCGCGGCCACGCAGGAATTGCTAAATGCCGTCGGCTTTGTTGACGTTATTATTCCGCGCGGCAGCCAAAGCCTGATTGACTATGTTCGTGACAACTCCCGGGTACCAATAATTGAGACTGGCGCTGGTATCGTTCACACTTATTTTGATGTCAGCGGTGACATGCAAAAAGGTGCTGATATCGTTTTCAACTCTAAAACTAGGCGTGTTAGTGTTTGCAACGCATTAGACTGCCTGATCATTCATCAAAACCGGTTAAATGATTTGGCCGCGATCACAGTAAAGCTGGCGGAAAAAAATGTCCTCATATACGCGGATGAGAAGGCTTTCAACACCCTAAGGGGTAAATATCCTGACGCGTTGCTGGAACGCGCGGAAGAAAAACACTTTGGATCAGAATTTCTGGATTATAAGATGAGCATTAAGACCACGTCGAGCATAGACGATGCGTTGGATCACATTTTCAAGTACGGATCCAAGCATAGTGAAGCAATTGTTGCCGAGGATCAGAATGCAATAGACATTTTTCTGAAAAACGTTGATGCCGCTGCTGTGTATGCGAATGCATCAACGGCATTTACGGACGGTGCGCAATTTGGGCTTGGTGCGGAAATTGGTATCAGCACCCAAAAATTGCATGCGCGTGGACCGATGGCACTTCGCGAGATGACCTCCTACAAGTGGTTGATTCGGGGTGACGGAACGATCCGGGCTTAAGCCCACGACTTAGACATCCTGACGCCAAGATTCTCTCCCGTTCCTTATTCTGCATTTATTTTTTCGTAAAATAGTGGGACCTCCATATGTAGCTGTCTTTAGGGTTATTGACTTCATATGAATCACAAATTGCGCGCGATTATTTCGATATTTCTTTTGGTCATCGTCGTTTCCTGCGATGATGAAAATACTGCTTCGAATCAGGTACAATGGGAAAGAATTGAATTCCCCGGTGAGAACGTTATCTATGCGGTCTACGGGGATCTAGACGAATATTTATTGGTATCCACGCCGACGAAAATCTTGCGCACTTTGGATGGCGGCAAAACCTGGACTACCGTTAAAAGTGTGGTCGATCCAATCGGTAACTTCAATACTTTAAATGACGATCTGTATGCCGTTTCGAATTCCACCGACTATATATCACGTGATCAGGGACAAACGTGGGAGGCCCTCGAGTTCGATTATGAACTTTATCCCAATTCCCGGGGTTTCGGCGACACAAAGGGAACACTTTATCAAGTGGTGGAGCACTACGATGGAGAACTTGGCCTGCCCACGTCGTTCTTGCGTTCTATAAACAGCGGAAATTCTTGGGAGAACATATTCCCCGATAAAAGGATGTTTTATTCCTGGCATCTCGATGGCAACGACCGCGTATACATCGGAACGTCTGGCTCAGCTTGGGATGGTCAATTTTTCAAAGATGATAATCCTCAATTCAGAGCATTTGTATACTATATGAAATAACTGAGAAACGGACGCATTTCAGGCTTCGGCAACGCACAGCTTCAACACCTATAACCCCAACACATCAAAGGATAAAACGGTAGGTATATTTGAGCATAAAAATGTTGTGCGCTTTATCAGGAAAGCTGAGCTGATAGCGCTCAGGTAATGGGCCTGATTGCTCATAAAAATTGCCATTCATGTCTTTACTCCACACCAGGAAAAACGTAGATCCGGGGATGTATTCCCAACGTACAACCATGTTAGAACGGAATTGACCAATATTGAAATCAGGTTTTGCAAATTTGTAGTCGGGATTGCCGTCGCTATTTTCATCAATTGCATATTCGTCATCCTGGTCGTTCAGGCTAAGCCATTCGGAGGGTATTTCCGTATATCGTTTATGAAAGTCGGACGCATTTGCGTCCGTGATGTATTTGAAATTGTTGTATTCGCCGGAAGTACCAAAGGGTTGTCCCCAGGCCTGCACCGATAAATTTGGGGTAATCATATAGGTCATCCGTAGTGATAGCCTTGCCGTTGTCTGTTCAATTTCACCCACAAGATAACGGTTTTCGTCGCCTACCGTTCCGGTACTAATGTACTGCATTTTATTCTTGCTATGGCTAAAGCTTGGAGCCAATGAAATACTCAGGGCGTCAGTGGGCTTGTAATTAACAGAAATATTCAGTGCCTTATGTTCGTAGTAATCTTCAAGACCTGCGCTCACACCGGGGTTTAATCCGATATTCAGTTTCTTCCGCTGATCCGTTGATAACGCCACCCAATAACTATAGCTACCAGGGTACCGCAACGCAGGGCCTCCACGCAAATTACCATTGGCAAGATAATGAGACGAATAGGACGCTCCACCACTCAACGACCAGAAGTTCTTAAATTGCAAGGAGCCGTTGGCATCGTAACCATTCGAAGTGTTGCGTCGATCGAAATCCCACCCCATCGATTGTCCCCCGTTTATTCGTGCCGACCGTAATATGCCGACCGGGTTAAGTATGCGATATTGAAGCCATGACCATTGTGTCATTACATCAGTCTGCCCTAAGAATCCTATGTCATTGAGCTCAAGTTCAGGAGAAAGCCAGGTATAGCCTGCCTCGTAAATAAATTTTCCACCACGTTTTCCATATACGACGGTACCACCAGTACCGGTTAATGACTTCCTTGTTGTATCGACATCAGCGTGGTTATTATCAGGTCTTTGAAAATATCTTTCCGGTGCTTCCTGTGTCAGCGTAATGGCTTCCGTGCTTCCATTAACATTGCTAAACAGCGTTTTAGCACTGACAAAATATTTCCGGTTGCTCCAATTGTGAACTACATCAATTCCCCCGGTATAGGCGTCTTTATGCAGCCACCTGAGATTCCCGTCACTAAGGTTACGATTCGTGCTGGTGAACATTCCGCCAACGACGGTATTACCTTTGTTGATATCTTGTTGCATCCGGCCAACCACATAATTTGTTAAAGGCTCAACCATCGCTGACCGCCGCACTCCCAGACTATCAATTTTAGCATGTTCCGGCGAAGTAACGGATTCCAGAACACCCCATGAGAAACCTTTCTTGTTTTTGCCTGTAAGTTTTGCCGCCCCAAGGATGGTGGTATAAGGATTCGGCTTCACATACTCTGTGACACCATCATCGATGTCGCTTTCATCGGTGGCCGCGCCGTGCTGAGGTGACCTTCCTATGCGCCGGGAATAAAAGAGATTATTACTGCCAAGACCTGCAGGGAAATTCAGCGTGTTGTTTCCCTCGATAAAAAATGGTCGTCGCTCCTGAAAGAAAACCCGAAATGCACTCAGATTGACCTGGGAAGGATCTGCCTCGACCTGTCCGAAGTCAGGATTAACAGTTAGATCGAGCGTTATGTCGCTGGTAATCCCAATCTTCGCATCAAGACCAATAGACGCAGCCGACGATTTGCCCGTCACAAACGGATTCCCTTCTTCCTTCTGAAACTGTTCCGTTTTGGCAACCAGGTAAGGTTGGATCTCCACTTGTTTTTGAGGCTTGATGCCTGTTATACCCCTTAACTCTCCAAATAGGTGTACCCATCCCGTTGCATCCGGAGGAATATATTGCCAATTTG
>Ga0111539_10004997_pt1 | contig 17239 bp, 15 predicted proteins | sample RhiMethybrSRZTD1_FD_79667 | JGI IMG/M metagenome (GOLD analysis project Ga0111539, IMG submission 79667) | Populus rhizosphere microbial communities from Tennessee, USA - Rhizosphere MetaG P. TD hybrid SRZTD1 (version 2) (version 2) | ecosystem: Host-associated > Plants > Roots > Rhizosphere >... | reverse complement strand
GCGCCGCGGCATCGCCGCGGCCGAAAAGGAAGGGGCCTCGATCAAGAAGGCGGTGCGCGAGCCGCTCGAGGCCAAGCTCGAGCGGCTGCGCCCGGTGATCTTCGACCCGGTCTTCGAGCCGCTCCTGACGTGCAAGACCGCGCCGGAGGGGATCGATCTCCTCGCCTGCAGCAGCGTCAACTACTACGACGGCGTCACGCTGGCCGATCTGAAGGGGTTCGAGGAGAAATATCCGCTCAACAGCCGCCTGGTGAAGCGCGACGGCCGCCTCGTCGAGGAGGTCTGGCGCGCCGGCCGTTCCGCGGGGCCGCAGGGGGAGGCGATCCCCCCTGGACGGTATGCGTCGCCGCTCCGGACGGTGATCGGCTTCCTGACCAAGGCCCAGGCGTTCGCGCCGCCGGCGGAGGGCTCGGCCCTGCGTCGTCTGGGGGAGTACTTCGCGAGCGGGGCGCCCGAAGACTTCAAGCGCTACAACCTCGAGTGGGTCACCCTCAACCCACCGGTGGACACCGTGCAGGGGTTCATCGAGACCTACCACGACCCCCGCGGCCGCAAGGGGGGCTGGCAGGGGATGGTGTTCTTCTCCGACCCGGATCGGACGCGTCTGCTGCAGGCGCTGGCGGCGGAGGCGCACGGCTTCGAGGAGCGGGCCCCCTGGGACGCGCGTTTCAAGCGGCGCGGCTTCACACCGCCGGTGGTGGCGGCGGTGGAGGTCGTGATGGCGGTCGGGGACGGCGGGCCGTCGCCCCCGATCGGCGTCAACCTGCCGAACGACGACACGATCCAGGAGAAGGTCGGCAACCGCTCGTTCCTGTACGCCAACGTCCTCGAAGCGTCCAACCGCGCGACCCTCCAGGCGCTGACCGACGAGTTCGCCCTGCCCGAGGACCGGCCGATGCTCGTCGAGCACGCGGTGGAGGCGGAGAGCCTCCTGACCGCCATGCACGAGGCGCTCGGCCACGCCGCCGGCCGCGCGACGGAGGGGCTGCCCTCCGAGCCGTCGTTGATGCTGGGCGAGACCTACGCGGCGCTCGAGGAGGCGCGCGCCGAGCTGGTGGCGCTGCACGCCATCTTCGACCCGGTGCTCCTGGAGCGGAAGCTCCTCTCCTCCCCCGCCGTGGCGGAGGCGGCGTACCGCGACTACCTGCTCCACGACCTGAGCCTGCTGCGACGCGTGCGCACGGGAGATCGCCTCGAGGACGACCACATGCGCGCCACGCACCTGATCGTCGAGTGGCTGCGGGCGCACGACGGCGGCGTCGAGGTGGTGGCGCGCGACGGGAAGACGTACTTCCGGGTGTCCGACATCCCCGCCATGCGGAAGGGCGTGGCGGCGCTCCTCGCCGAGGTCCAGCGCATCAAGGGGGAGGGGGACAAGGCGGCGGCGCGCGACCTCCTCGACCGCTATGCGACCCGGATCGACACGCGCCTGCGGGACGAGGTGGTGGCCCGCGCCGACCGGGCCGGGATCCCCTCCTACGTCGCCTTCGTCATGCCGGAGATCGTCCCGGTGCGCGACGCCTCCGGGGAGGTCGTGGACGCGCGCCTCGAGGCGGGGGGGGACTTCACCCTGCAAATGCTGCGTTTCTCCGGAAAATTGCCGCGGGAGGGGGACGGCACCCGCTAGGAGCCCGGCTTGCGGGGGCCGCCCACAGCGCAAAACCGCCCGGTTCTCGTTGCGGGGCCTCGAAACTACCTTATATTTGGTTGTGCTCCCGCGGGAGCGGGAGGGGTGAGGCTGTGAACTCCAGGCAGGGCCGGCATCCCCCCCACGTCCGGACGCTCCCGGTGGCGCTCCTGCTCGCCGCAATCGCCCTTCCGGGATGCGCGCTGTCGCGGCGCTACGACATGGCGCAGATTCACGCGACCGCGGCCGCGCGCGCGGACCGCAATCCCGTCATCTTCATCCACGGGTTCATCGGCGCGAAGCTGCGCAACGACCGCACCTCGGAGGGCGTCTGGGGGCGCTTCGCCAACGCCATCACCCGGTCCCAGGAGGACGGCCTCGACCTGCCGATCGAGGCGGCGGAGATGAAGGACAACCGCGATCGCCTGGTGCCGTATGCCCTGTACGAGAGCGTCGCCGGGGTGAAGTTCTACGGCGCCATGCTCGACGCGCTGCGGGATACCGGCGGCTACCGGATCGGGGACATCCGCGACCCGCACCCCGGCGACACCGGGTTCGTGTATGTCTATGACTGGCGCCGCGACAACGTCGAGGCGGCCGCCGGGCTCGCCACGGCGATCCACCGGGTGCGCACCCGACTCAACGCGCCGCAGATGCGCTTCGACATCGTGGCCCACTCGATGGGCGGGCTCATCGCCCTCTACTACCTCATGTACGGCGGGGTAGATGTGGTCTCCGACGGGCTGGAGCACGACGTCACCTGGGCCGGCGCCCCGAACCTCGGGCGCATCATCCTGCTGGGGACGCCGCTCGAAGGGACGATGGCCTCGTTCCGGGTGCTCAACACCGGTTTCTCCCGGTCGATGTCGGTGGAGACCATCTTCACCATGCCGTCGATCTACCAGCTGCTCCCCTCCCCCGGCGCGCCGGTCCTCCTCGACACCGAGGGGCGCCCGCTCGACGTGGACCTGTACGACGCGCAGGAGTGGGTCAAGCACCGCTGGTCGGTCTTCGACGGGCGCGGCGACGGCGAGGAGCGTCCCGGGACCCCCGCGGCCGGGCGGGTGTTCGACGCCCGGGTGCGTTTCCTGCAGCGGGCGCTCGATCGGGCGCGGAACTTCCGCGCCGCCCTGTCGCGCGGCGACGTCCTCGACCTGCCGGTGCCGGTGCACGCCTTCGGATCCGACTGCGTCCCCACCCTCGAGCGGGCCCTGGTCAAGGAGACTGGGGCCGGCAGCGTCACCCTGTTCGACGACGAGCGGGCGCGCGACCGATCCGCCCGGCGGCTGGAGGGACTGCTGCTGGCCCCCGGGGACGGGACGGTCACCGCGGCGTCGCTGCTCGGCGTGCCGGCCGACGCGGCGCGGGCGGAGGGGATTGCCCCGGCGGACGGGGGCGGGATGCGGGCGCGGCTGGCGTCCTCCTTCTTCGTCTGCGAGACGCACGGCCTGCTCCCTTCCAATGCGGAGTTCCAGGACAACCTCTTTCACGTGCTGCTGCAGGGGCCGGCGCCGAACGCGCGCACGGCTCCGCCGGGCGGAGGGCCGCTCCTCAGCGGGTCGAAGTGAGCCGCGGGACGGATCGCGCCGGGTCGTGGCGACCCGGGTGGCCGGACGTCAGCGGGTCGAGGTGATCGGGGGGGCGGCGGTCGCGACCACCGGGCGCTCGGTCGGCGCCTCCGACAGCCGCAGGAACAGGCGGAACAGCAGCGCCAGGAGCAGCGCGCTCAGCCCGACACCGATCATCACGCACAGGAAGATCACGACGAACAGCAGAAACATGTCCATCAGCGCGCCACCCTCGAATTGAGGTTCCCAGCGATCAATATAGGTCGTCGGAAGCGCTTGGCAACCGCGGCGTTCAGCGGATTTCCAGTCGGAGGGCCTTGCCGGTCGTGAAGCGCACCACGCGGCGCGCCGGGATCGTGATCGGGGACCCGGTCTGCGGGTTGCGGCCGCGGCGGGCGCGGCGTCGGGCCACCGTGAACGTGCCGAAGCCGACGAGGCTGGCGCGGTCCCCCTTCTTCAGGGCCCGGGCGATCTGATCCAGGAAGCTGTCGATGACTTTCGCCGTCCGGACTTTCGTCATTCTGCTGTCGCGCGCGACCCGGCTGACGATCTGGGCTTTGTTCATGCCCTGCTTCTCCTCCTGGACCCGATCGGGGTCCGTTGAGCCGGGCGGCTTATAGCAGATGCCCCGTGGACTGTCAAACGGTCCGCGCGTAAGCGTCAATGGCGCGCCGCGCCGTTCCACTCCCGTCGCCGACGCGACTATAATGACGCCGCGCCGAAAGGCCCGTCCACGGCGGGCCGCGCCGGGAGACCCGCCGCATGAGCCAGCTGCTCCAGATCGAAACGCCCCGCCGCCGGGGAGCTTCCGGCCATGCGGCCCCCCGCAACCCGCTCAAGACCCTGCTGCACCGCGTCGGCCGCGCCATCGAGGAGTTCCGGCTCATCGAGGACGGCGACCGCATCCTGTGCGGTATGTCGGGGGGCAAGGACTCGTACGCCATGCTCCACCTCCTCGAACAGCTGCGCCGCCGGGCGCCGGTCCGCTTCTCGCTCGTGGCGGTCACGGTGGACCAGGGGTACCGTGGATTCCGGGCCGAGGTCCTGGAGCGCTTTTTCCAGGAACAAGGATACGAGTTTCACATCGAGCGGACCAACATCGCCGAGGTGATCGACGAGAAGATGCCGCTCGGGGACACCCACTGCTCCATGTGCGCCCGCCTGCGCCGCGGGGTGCTGTACCGGATCGCCCCGGAGCTCGGCTGCAACAAGATCGCCCTCGGACACCACGCCGACGACCTGCTCGAGACGCTGCTCATGAGCCAGTTCTTCAACGGGGAGATCTGCTCGATGCCGCCGCTCCTCCGGGCGCGCGACGGGCGCAACACGGTCATCCGCCCGCTCTGCTACGTCTGGGAGGACGAGATCGTGAACTTCGTGCGGGAGGCCGGCTTCCCGGTGATCGGCTGCGCCTGTCCCGCCTGCGGGGACGTCTCGCTGAAGCGCAAGCAAATGAAGGGGCTTCTGGCGCGGCTCGAGGCGGATCACCCCGGGATCAAGGCGTCGATGCTCAAGGCGATCGGCAACGTCAAGACCGCCCACCTGCTGGACCGCCGGCTGCACGGACCCGCCGCGATCGCGGCCCCCTGAAAAGACGAAGGGCGGTGGCCTCACGCAGCCACCGCCCTGACGATCACGGACAGGATCGCCTGTCCGTTGGAGGGAGCGAAGTCGGTCGCCGGACGCCACGGTCAGCTCGCCGCAAACCTTCCGAAAACGTCCGGCGACCAGAAACTGCACCCGGGTGAATTCGGGTTTGCTAAGACAGCAAGACTCTTACACCCAAAACTGTAATTGTCAACATGATTATTATTTTCCGGAATCAATCGGAACACCTCCCATAAGGTCCATGGGATAGAAATACGGTAGTTACCGCAACTCCTGGATGTTCATATGCTGTGGGCCCATCCTGACGCGGCTTTCCGGCACCCCGGTCCGGGGCAGGCGTGACGGCCGCGGTTTTGGTGGGAGCTATTGCTCGAAGCGCAGGAGCAGCGTGGCTTCCAGGCGTGGGAGGTCGGCCGGGAAGGCGCCCGGATTGAGCCTGCGCCCGAGGTCCTGGAAGGCGGCAATCGCCTCGTAGCGGCCTGCGGAGGAGACCGGCCCCACGCTCAGCGGGCGCCGCAGCACCTGCCCGGGGGCCAGGTCGACGATGGTTCCGGCCAGCCGCTCCGGCTCGGGACGAGGCTCGGCGGGGGGAGCGCGTTCGGCGCCCGGCTTCGCGGGCCCCGCCGGCTTATTGTCCTTTTTGATCTCCTTGCCGGCCGGCTTCCCGGGGGCCGGCGGCGGAGCGGCCGTCACTGGACCGAGCTTCAGATCGATCTCTCCGAGCGCCAGCGGGATGCGGCGCGCCGTGTCGTTGCGCAGCGACAGCGTGCAGGGGATCTCCTCGGTGACGCGCGGAGGCGAATCGGGGGCGCACTGCAGGGCGGCGGTGATCTCCCCCGGACGGCGCTGCAGGGCGTCGACCAGCAGATCGACGACCGGCTCGCCGACGAGCGCCAGGGTCTCGAGCGCGGCGTAACGGGCCGAGGGGGACCCGCCCGCGAGCGCCGCGCGCATGGCGGCGCGGCCGTCGCTGAGCCACTGCGCCGGCGGATCCGACGCATGCGCCGCGTACCAGGCGCGCCAGGCGGCGGCCACCGCCGCCTCGCGCCCGTCCGGAGTGCGGTGTTGTGACTCCTCCGGCGCGATCGGTTGCGCGGTCAACCGGCGGAGCGCCTGCTCGGCCGATGCGGCGATGCTGACGCTGTCGCCGTCGGAGACGAGGCGCCGGCGGTCCTCCAGGTGGGACAGCAGGAACGGCACGCCGCCGGCGATCCGGTGCCGGCCGAGCGCTCGGGCCACCGCCCGTACGACCCATGCCGACCGATCGCGGAAGAAGTCCCGGTAGTCCTCCAGCCGATCGCAGCCCGCGTCGTCCATCATCGCGACCGCCTGCTCGCGCGCCCGCGGGTCCGGGGAGCCGGCATAGGCGGACAAGGTCGGGCAGGCCGCGTCCCCGAGTGCCTTGACCCGCTCGCGGATCGCCCCCGGATCTCCGCCGTCGGTGAGGAGTCCCGGGAGCGGATCGACGGCGCGCGCCGGCGCCGCCGCCGGGAGACAGGCGGCGAGGGCGAGCATCGTCGGGAGGAGCCTCGGAACGCGGCGCACGGACGACATTGTAGCGGGAGCTTGCCTTGACCGTGCTGGATCCCTATGTTAGAGTCCGCGCCATATTTTTGGAGCGAGATCGGATCGCAATTCGTTTCCACCCAATCCGATCGGGAACCGGCCCTTCATCGGCGCGTTTTTCATCGCGGGACCGGATTCACGCCGCCCACGCCGGCGTCGCTTGATTCCCGTTTCCTTTCTTGGAGGAGGTCGAGGAATGTGGGACAAGAAGGATCCAGCCGCACGCCCAGTGAATGAGACGCCGGGTAGTCTCGTGACCATCCCGGAGCCGAACCGTCCTACCGCCACCAGCACCAGCACCAGCACCAGCGCACGGACGACCGGCACCGCCAGCATCGGCTCTTCGATTCAGATCAAGGGTGAGCTCCAGGGAGACGAGGACCTCACGATCGACGGCCGTGTGGAGGGGAAGATCGACCTCCGCGACCACAACCTGACCATCGGCCCGAACGGCAAGATCAAGGCCGACCTCTTCGCGCGTCACATCGTCATCGCCGGCGACGTCTCCGGCAACGCGCACGCCGCCGAGCGGGTGGAGATCGCCCCGTCCGGCCGCCTGACCGGCGACATCGTGTCGCCGCGCATCACCATCGCCGACGGCGCCCACTTCAAGGGGAGCGTCGACATGGAGCACAAGGCCGCCGCCAAGACACCGGCGCGTGACGAAGCGCGTGGCGGCCTGGGCATCGCCCCGGCGCGCGACGACGCCAAATCGCAGCCGCGTCTCTAGTCTTCGATCCGCGGCGCCCGGTCCATCGGTTGACTCCGACGGACCGGCGCCGCGGTCTTCACGCCCCATGCTCGATCGCCTCCTGCGTCAGAGATCCGGGCCTCCCGATGGGCCCGATCCTCCGGGCGAAGCCCTTCGCTCGCACGTCTTCCCGCGCTTCCTGAAGTGGCTGTCGGGGCGCGAGCACCCCGCGGTGCTCGACCTGGGCCGCCTCTCCGGCGCCAACATCGAGATCTTCGCCCGCCTCGGCTGCCGCGTGCAGGTCGAAGACCTGTTGACCACGGCCGAGGAGGCGCTGCGGGCGGCCCCGGCCCCGGCCTCCGAGCCGATGGCGGCCGCGCCTCTGCCTCATATCCCCGAGGCCGCCCCGGTCCCTGCCGCCTCCGGAGCGGCCGTGCCGGCCACCGGCTCCAACGGCGCGCGGCCCCCCGCGGGCTCGACCGCGGCGCAGGACGTGCCCTCTGGCGCCTCCCCGGCGACCGTCGCGCCTCCCGCGACCGGGCGGCCGACGCGCCACATCGTGCTGCCGCCGCGCGTGTTCGCGCGCAGCCCTGTCGTCGGGACGAACGGCTCCAACGGCGGTCCGGGACGGCGCCCCTTCGGGACGGCCCCGGCGACGCTGCCGCTGCAGACGTCGTTCGGCTACCCGGACGCGTCCTTCGACGCGATCGTCGGATGGGATCTGTTCAACTATTACGACCCGGAGGCGACCCGGCGCCTGGGTCCGGACGTGGTGCGCCTCCTGCGCCCCGGCGGCATGGTCTTCGCGACCTTCCACGCGCGGCGCGAGGAGGGGCCTGAGGGGCCGGCGCGGCACCGCATCGTGGACGAATCGCACCTCAAGGTCGAGCCGCACGCGGGGCCGGCGCTGGCGCGCCACCTGTACCAGAACCGCGACATCGAGAAAATGTTTGGCGGCCTCAAGATCGTCGAGCTGTATTTCCTGCGTCACGGGGTGCGCGAGATGCTGCTCGAGAAGCGTGCGGGCGGCGCCCCCCCCGCCATCGGAGGACCGGCCCGCGCTCGACCTCGATTCCGCATCGAGTAAAGTACTCCCGTGAGCCGCCAACGGGACTTCCGCAACATCGCCATCATCGCGCACGTCGATCACGGCAAGACGACGCTCGTCGATCGCCTGCTCCAGCAGACCGGCACCTTCCGCTCCAACGAGCGGGTGCAGGAGCGGGTGATGGACAGCAACGATCTCGAGCGCGAGCGCGGCATCACCATCCTGGCGAAGAACACCTCGGTGCGCTTCGAGGGGGTGAAGATCAACATCGTGGACACCCCCGGCCACGCCGACTTCGGCGGCGAGGTGGAGCGGGTGCTCGGGATGGTGGACGGGGCGCTCCTCCTCGTGGACGCAGCCGAGGGGCCGCTGCCGCAGACGAGGTTCGTGCTGCGCAAGTCGCTCGAGAACGGGCACCGCCCGATCGTCGTGATCAACAAGGTGGACCGCCCCGACGCGCGGCCGCACCAGGTGCTCGACGAGGTGTTCCAGCTGATGCTGAACCTCGGCGCCACGGACGAGCAGCTCGACTTCCCGCACCTGTACGCCTCCGCCAAGCTCGGCTGGGCGGTGCGGGAGATGGAGGAGGCGCCGCACGGGACCGCGGTCGCGGAGGGGATCCTCCCCCTGCTGCGCGTCATCCTCGAGAAGGTGCCGCCTCCCCCGGGAGACGCCGACGGACCGGTGCAGCTGCAGATCGCCAATCTCGACTACAACGACTACGTCGGCCGCATGGCGATCGGCCGTCTCTCCCGCGGCGCCCTGCGCTGGGGGATGCCGATCGTGATCCTGAAGCTCGACGGGAAGACCGAGGCGCACAAGGTGACGCGGCTCGAGACCTTCGAAGGGCTGCGACGCGTCGAGGTGCAGGAGGCGCCGGCGGGGGAAATCGTCGCCCTCGCGGGGATCCCCGACATTCAGATCGGCGAGACGATCGCCGACCCGGATCATCCCGATCCGCTGCCGCCGATCCGGGTCGAGGAGCCGACCCTGGCGATGGAGTTCATGGTGAACGACTCGCCGCTCGCCGGACGCGAGGGGCGCTTCGTCACCTCGCGCCACCTGCGCGATCGCCTGCGCAAGGAGGCGCTCGCGAACGTCGCGTTGCGGGTGGACGAGACGGCGACGACGGACACCTTCAAGGTCTCCGGCCGCGGCGAGCTGCACCTGGCGATCGTCGCCGAGACGATGCGCCGTGAGGGGTACGAGTTCCAGCTGTCACGACCCCAGGTGATCCTCAAGCGCGACGAGCGCGGGGCGGCGCTCGAGCCGATCGAGTACCTCGTCCTCGATCTCGAGGAGGCGTACACCGGCCGTGTGATGGAGATGCTCGGCGAGCGGCGCGCCATCCTCGCCAACATGGCGGGGGCCGGCACCGGCCGCGTGCGGCTGGAGTTCACCGTGCCGGCGCGCGGCCTCCTCGGGTTCCGGCGCGAGTACCTCACCGAGACGCGCGGCACCGGCATCCTGTCGCACGTCTTCCATTCCTACGGACCGTGGCGCGGCGACATCGCGGATCGGCACCGCGGGGCGCTCGTGGTGAAGGAGCCGGGCACGACGGTGACGTTCGCCCTCTACAACCTCGAGGATCGCGGCACCCTGTTCCTGGGACCCGGGATCGAGGTGTACGAGGGGATGATCGTCGGCGAGCACACGCGCGAAAACGACCTCGTGGTCAATCCCTGCAAGCGCAAGCACCTGACGAACATGCGCGCCTCGACCTCCGACGAGACCCTGCGGCTCAAGCCGCCGCGCCTGATGTCGCTCGAGGACGGCATCGAGTTCCTCGCCGACGACGAGCTGGTGGAGGTGACGCCGAAGACGGTGCGCCTGCGCAAGCGCTCGCTCCGATCGAGTGACCGCAAGCGCAGCGAGAAGGCCGCCGCCGAGGCGGTCGCGCCGTGAGCGGCGGGGCCGCGACCGCCCCCGCACCGCGGGCGTGATCGGGGCGCGCGGACGGCGCGGCGGGCGCCCGCCCGCGCCGGAGCCCCGCGGGCGCCCGCTCGTGCTGGCGCACCGCGGTTCGCGGCTGCGCGCCCCGGAAAACACCCTCGAGGCGTTCGCGCTGGCCCTCCAGGAAGGGGCGGACGGGATCGAGCTGGACGTGCGGCGGACGGCCGACGGCGTGCCGGTGGTCCTGCACGATCCCACCCTCGAGCGCACCACCGACGGCCGCGGCCCGCTCGCCGCGATGCGGTTCGCCGACCTGCGCCGCCTCGACGCCGGCGCCTGGTTCGATGCGCTTCACCGCGGCGCCCGCATCCCGTCCCTCGCGGAGGTCCTCGATCTGTGCCGCGGGCGCGCCGCCGTCAACATCGAGCTCAAGATCGATGCCGGCCGCGGCCTGCGGGCCCGGCGCGCCGCGATCGCCGAGGCTCCCCGGCTCGCCGAGGCGGTGGCGCGCGAGCTGGCGCGCGCCCGGCGCGGCGATTTCGTCCTCGTCTCGTCGTTCTCGACGCGGGCGCTCCATGCGGCGCGCGCGGTCATGGGGACCGTTCCTCTCGGCTGGCTGCGCTCGCGCTCGACCCGCGGTCTCGCCCCGCTGCACCGCCGGCTCCGACTGCACTCGGTCAACCCGAACCTGCGCCTGGCCTCCGCACGCCGCCTCGCCGCCGCCCGGCGCCTCGGCCTCTCGGTCTACGTCTACCCGGTCAACCTTCCCGACGACCTCGATCGCCTCGCCCGTCACGACGTCGCCGGTCTCATCACCGACGATCCCCTCGTCGCCCTCTCGACCCTCGCCCACCACCGCGACGTTTGAGGCACGAAACGTCGCGCGGCGTAGGGTCGGAGTGATCCGGCCGTCACTTGACGAATGGGAGCGCTTGTGATGAATTACCCCGCTGATCCCATCGCACTCACACGAACCTAGGGGGTACGACTGTGGCCAAGAAGAAAGCGAAGCGCAAGGCGCCGAGACGCAAGAAGCCGGCCCGCAAGGCCTCGTCCAGGCGGGCGAGCCCCCGCCGCAAGAGTTCCGGCAAGTCGACGAAGAAAGCGGCCAGCCCGAAGACGTCCCGGCCCAGCGCGGCACGCCGCGCCGCTCCGGCCCGGCCGGCCCCGAAGAAGTCGCCGAAGCCCGCCAGTCCCGTGGCCCCGGTGACCCCGATGCCGACTTCGTCCGTCGAGTCGGATCGCCCGGCGTCCGGCGGTGGTGCTCCGACGTACGGCATGGGCTGGGGTTCCGAGGAAGAATAAATAGAGCCGCGCCGCACCCCGCGGCGCGTCGCCTCCATGAGGGCCGTCCCCTGCCCGGAACCGGGCGCGGGACGGCCCTTTTGGCATTACGGATGGTTGACGGAGACGAGGTCCGGCTTATATTGGGGCCATGTCGGACTCGGACCGCACACGACGCCTGAGGGGAGATGCCCGCACTCGATCCACCGGTCAATTCCGAGGAAGCCTTCAAGCGCGGGCTCGCCTGCCTCGAACGGCGCGCCTACCAGGAAGCCGCCTCCTGCTTCCAGTACTCGATCGACCTGGACTCCCGTCCCGGAACGAAGACCTCGAACATGAAGTACCTGTCGTTCCTCGGGCTCGCCCTGAACCTCGCCCAGGTCCGCTCGGACGAGGGGCTGAAGATGTGCGAACAGGCGGCGAAGCGGGAGTTCTTCGACCCGGACGTCTTCTGCAACCTGGGGATGGTCTACCTGCGGCACCGCCAGCGCGGCCCGGCGTTCGCCGCCTTCCACCGCGGGCTGGCGCTGCGCCCGAAGCACCGGCGCATCCTCGAGGAGCTGGATCGCTACGACCGGCGCTCCCAGCCGGTGTTCCCGTTCCTGGCCCGCGGGCACGCGCTGAACGTCGTGGGAGGACGGCTGCGCACACGCCTGCGCGCCCTCCTCGGCCGGCTCTCCCCGAACGAAGCCTGATCCGGGCGCTCGCCCTCACGCTCCTGGGGCTCGCCCTGGGCGCGCCGGCGCTCCACGCCGAAGAAGGTCCCGCTCCCCGGGAGATGCGCACGGTCCGCCCGGCGTCGCTCGTCGCCCGGGGTCTCCTGCTCCTCGAGCGCTCGCGGGCCGTCGATCATGATGAGGCGCGCCGCCTGTTCTTGAACGCGCTCCGGGCGGACCCGGATCTCGCGGAAGCGCATGCCGGCCTGGCCCGCTCGGCGACGTTTTTGTATTCGACCGGGATGGACGAGTCGCCGCAGCGGCTGCAGGAGGCACTCGAGGAGTCCGAGCAGGCGGCCGCCCTGGCGCCCGACGACGCCGGGATCCGCATGGTGCGGGCGCTGGCGCTCGCCGCCGCCGACCGCCTGACCCCGGCGCTCGCGGAGGCGGAGCGGACGGCCGCCCTGGCGCCGGACCGCATGGAGGGGCACCTGGCGCTGTGCATCGTGAAGCGCCTGCAGCGCGATCTCGACGCGGCGATCGCGTCCTGCCGCCGCGCCGCGGAGATCGCCCCCGACGCGCCGCGGGTGCTCCTGGCGCTGGCCGAGGCGCTGCGGGAATCCGGCGCCTGGGATGCCGCCATGACCCTGTTCGGGCAGGTGGCGGATCTCCAGAACGACTCCCCCCTGCCGCAACTCGGGGCCGCGGCCACGCTGGCGCGCAGCGGGGCGTTCTCCATCGCGGCGCGTGGTTACAAGCTCGTCCTCGAGCGCTTCCCCGACGTGCGTCTGCGCGCGCTGCAGGGGGCGGCGGGGGCCCGCGTCTCGGGGGGAGATTACGAGGGGGCGCTCGACCTGTACCAGGAGATCGATCTGCCGGACGACGCCGCGCTGCCGACCCTCCTGAGCCTCTACGGCAAGGGGTATGCGCTCCTCAAGCTCGACCGCGCCGCGGAGGCGGAGTATTTCCTGAGCCTCGTGGTATCGCGGGTGCCCGCCGATTACGACGGCCCGGCGCGCGGCCGCGACATGCTTTTCCTCGCCTACGACGCCCTGGCCGACTGGCATGCCGGCCGGGGGCGCCCGGAGCGGGCCCTGGCTCTCCTGCGCGAGGCGGCCGGCCGCCGGCTCGCGCCGAGCCGCATGGCACGCCGGACGGCGCTGCTCCTGCAGGAGCGCGGCAGGGAGTCCGAAGCAGCCGGTCTCCTGGAGCGGGCGCTCATCGCCGCGGACCCGGGTGAGGACCGGATCGAGATCGCCGATTCCGCCCTGCTCCTGGCGCGGCTGCGCTCCTCCGAGGGACGCCGCGCCATCCCGAAAGACTCCGCCGCCGGACGGGCCCTCGAGGCCGCCGCCCGCCGCGTGGACGCGAAAGCCCCCGCGGCCGCCTGCTATCGCATGGCGCGTGCCTACGGCCTGGCGCGTGACGCGGAGGCGAGCCTGTCATTTCTCGGACGCTCGCGCGACGGCGGGTACATGCCCTCGGAGCAGGCGGCGACCGACCCCGCGTTCACGATCCTGCGCCAGCGCCCGGAATTCCGCCGGTTTCTCGAGACCGGCTCCTCAAACGACCCGTCCTGACTGACGTCCGGTGTCGCGATCGACCTTCCTTGTCGGTCACGACCGACGCGGCGCGTCGCAGCGCCTTCCGTAAACTGACCAGTTCCCGCACGCGCGCGCCCTCCGAGCGATCGCCGCACCACGGCGGCGGCTCGACTTGCAGCCGATGACGGAATCGTCCTCCAACCGCCTGACGTGGCAGCGGCCTTGCTCTACAGAGGGCACGGGCGGCGAAGTTGGGGCCACCCCGGAGGTGAAGCGGCGATGAAGAGAATGGTTCTCACGTTCGCGAGCGCTGCGGTTCTGGTGTCGGCGATGCTGCTGACTCCGGCGCACGCCCAGGCGGTGAAGGAGAAGTCCTGCACCGACGCGGCGAGCGGCATCAGCTGGGACTGTGACTACAAGCTCAAGAGCGTCACCCCCGGGACGCCCGTGAGCTTCACCATCAACTACGCCTGCAGCGGGGCGTGCGGCCCGGTGCTCAGCTTCGGGCTGCAGCCGGAGGGGTTCTCTCCGGCCGGCTGCAGCGGCCACCTGGTCGGCGGGCGCCGCCTCCCGAGCGGGCTGGAGCTGACCTTCGCCTTCGACGCGGTCCGTGAGTCGGGGGCGAGCGGCAACGCCCACGCCGAGGGGCACTTCATCATGAACGTCATGGCGACGGACGCCGCGGGGGCGCCGATGATGGTCGCCCTGCCGGTGGACGTCCGCCTGAACGAGTTCGCGAACAAGAAGTAAGGCCCGCCCTCTCGACGGGCCCGCAAGACAACGAGCCCGGTGCACGCAGGCCCGAAGGAATTCGGGCTGGTGCGCCGGGCTCGTGGCGTTTCGTGGGTCCGTCCGCCGCGTACGGGCGCGGCGGGATGCGTCAGCGGGGCAGGACGACTTTGGCGTTCTGCTCCAGCGGGACCTGGATGACGTCGTCCGTCTTGATCTTGGCCTCGCGCCCCTTGGTCGTGCCGGCGACCGCGGTGCCGATCGCCGCGCCGACCGCGGCGCCGCCACCGGTGCTCTTCCCGAGCACCTTGCCGAGGAGGGCGCCGCCGACGGCGCTGCCGCCGATGATGCCCCCCTTCTTCGCCGCGCTCCCCTCCGCCACCTTGCTGAAGCCGGCGGCGATGGTGGACTTGTGGCCGTTCGGCGCCACGATGCTCGTGAACTGCAGCGAGATGGCGCCGCCGGTGTCCTTGAAGCCCTTGGACGCCGCCTTCACGTCGGTCACCGTGCCGCGCACCTGGCTCCCCGCCGGGAAGGCGACGCGATCGCCGATGGTGATCGCCTCGTGCAGCGTGGCGGCCACGGCGTCACCCGGCTGCGCCGTCTCGGACGACAGCTCGGCCGGCAACCCGAGGGTCAGCTGGGTGCCCGCCGGGACGGTGACGGTGACGGTCGACGGAACGGCCGGAGCGGGCTGCGCCGCCTGCCGCTCCTCCGGGATCGTGCCGTGCGAGCGGGAGGGCGCGGGGGGCGGCGGGACGGGAGCGGCCGTCTGTTCCATAGGCGGCGGCTCGGTGGCCGGCGCGACGTCCGGGGGCGGAGCCTGCTCGGCCGTCTGGTCCGGCGCCTGATCCGACTGGCCCCCGCAACCAAACACCGCAAACACCATCACGCACGCGAGCAGCAGGGCAACTGGCGTGAATCGAGTCATGAAATCGATCCTCCTCAATGAATCTGTTCCGGCCTCTATATAACCGCTCGATCCCTTCGCGTCAAATGAAGCGCCTCCATCCGGTTTTCCGAATCCACGTCCAAGATCCGGTGGATTGGATCGGCGAGATCCCATGATGGACTGTCCGATACCGAGACGAACCTACGAAAACATACGGATCGGCGCGTTTTGTCCCATGTCCTTGAGCCAACAACTACTTGGCAGATCGCTTGCTATCCAGCCCGCCGGCTGGTGTCGATCCTTCAGTCAGTAACCACCGGCCCACCGAATCCGAACAGGCTCAATTCGCAGTCAGGTTTTGCAGGACCGCGTCGCCGGGTGCCCGTCCCCGGCATCGCGGCCCCGGGTGTCAGGGGGGGCATGCGGGGACGGGGTCATCGCAGTCGTCCTAATTCTTACAATGGAGGAATACCGGGAATGAGAAAGTTCATCTTCAGTGCGCTCCTGCTCGCGGGTCTCGCGGCGCTCGTCGCGCCGGTCGCCTTCGCGCAGGAAGAGAAACCGTTCGTGCTTCACGGCGAGGTTCGTACTCGCTTCGAGTACACGAACAACGCGAACGACTTCGCGGACGCCGATGGGGCTCTCGGTGTCGGCGACGACCAGGCCAACTACTGGCCGTACCGCATCCGGATCGCTGCCGAGGGGCACTTCACCAAGAACGTCAGCGCCTGGATCGAATTCCAGAACGCCGGCGTGTTCGGCGGCGATTTCTCCGGCCCGGTGAAGAACGGCACGGTGTTCGGCTTCGGGGCCGACTCCGGCGTCAGCCTCTACCAGGGGAACATGACCCTCGACAACCTCTGGAGCGACTCCTTCAGCCTCACCTTCGGCCGGAGCGAGCTCGTGAAGGGGAACGAGCTGCACCTCGGCGACCTCGATTTCTACGCCGGGATCGTGCACGACGGCGTCATCGCCAACTGGGACTTCAAGAAGATCGATATCACCGGGTGGTACACGCGACCCGTCGAGGGGAGCGCCTTCCACCCGGACAACGCGATCCCGCCGAGTGCGGTGGATATCAACGGTCTCGCGGCCACATCGTCGACCAACCACTTCTGGGGTGCCTATGTGACCTGGGACATCGCCAAGGAGCAGGGGCTCGACCTCTACTTCATGGAGGCGAGGAACCGCGACTTCACGATTGGGGACGACCCGACGACGCTCGACATGATCGGCGCCCGCTGGTTCCACGACAACACCACGAAGGGCGGCCCGGTCTGGAACGGCGAAGTGGCGCAGCAGTTTGGCCAGATCAGCGATCTGTCCACGCCTGTGAACTTCGCCCCCGGCGCGGATCTTTCCGGCATGGTGATCGAGGCGATGTTCGGCTGGAACTTCAAGACCGGCGACATCATCCACCGGCCGTACGCGAAGTTCGAGTCGGCCAGCGGCAACGAGACCACCGTCGGTCCCGATGACGAGGACGAGGGCTTCCGTCCGTTCTTCGAGGACTTCCACAACCGTCTGGGCCACGGCGACTGGTTCGCCCTGACCGGCGGCGACCCGTCCTTCGTCGGCGCCGGCGCGAACGGCGGCACCGGCATCACCGCCGTCTCGCTCGGCTACACCGGCTGGGGGACCCGGCACTCCTGGGGCGCCGAGTTCTGGGACTACACGCTCGATCAGGAAGCGGTGATCGCCGGCGAGGAGGAGGACGACCTCGGCACGGCGTTCGACCTCTGGTACGGCTTCAACTACTCGAAGAACCTGATGTTCGAAGCGTCGTGGTCGCAGCTGTCGCCGGGCGACGCCCTGACCGCGGGCGGGCCGGACGACTCCGCCATGCGACTCTACGGGCAGGCGCGGCTCCGCTTCTAAGCACCACCGTTACGGCAGTTCCCGACCCCCGCGGGGCCTCTCCGCGGGGGTTTTTTGTTGCCTTCAGGATCGCCCGCCAGAGGACTCGAGGGCTTCGAAGTCGTCCCAGAACCCGGGGTACGACTTGGCGACGCAGTCCGGGTCGAGGATCTCGATACCCGGGACGCGCAGCCCGGCGATCGCGAAGGCCATCGCCAGGCGATGGTCCCCCTGCGGATCGATGGTTCCGCCGTGCAGCCGGCGCGGCCGTACCTC
>Ga0111539_10004996_pt1 | contig 17241 bp, 13 predicted proteins | sample RhiMethybrSRZTD1_FD_79667 | JGI IMG/M metagenome (GOLD analysis project Ga0111539, IMG submission 79667) | Populus rhizosphere microbial communities from Tennessee, USA - Rhizosphere MetaG P. TD hybrid SRZTD1 (version 2) (version 2) | ecosystem: Host-associated > Plants > Roots > Rhizosphere >... | reverse complement strand
GACGCGCGCAGGCAGGACTGATGACGTACGTCCTCGGGTTGTCGTTCTACTACCACGACGGGTCGGCCGCGCTCGTCAAGGACGGCGTGGTCGTCGCGGCGGGCGAGGAAGAGCGCTTCAGCCGCCGCAAGCACGACCCGGGCTTCCCCGCGAAGGCGATCGAGTTCTGCCTGAAGACCGCGGGCATCACGATCGACCAGGTCGACTACGTGGTCTTCTACGAGAAGCCCTTCGTGAAGTTCGAGCGGCTGCTGCTCACCGCCTTCTCGACCTTCCCCAAGTCGGCCAAGGTCTTCCGCGAGTCGATGCTCACCTGGCTGCAGAAGAAGCTGTGGGTGCGCAGCATGATCATCGACACCCTCAAGATCCCGCGGAAGAAGCTGCTCTTCGCCGACCACCACATGAGCCACGCCGCGGCGGCCTTCTTCTGCTCGCCCTTCGAGGAGGCCGCGATCCTCACGCTCGACGGCGCCGGCGAGTGGACCACGGCCACGATGGGCGTCGGGCGCGGCACGAAGATCGAGATCCAGAAGGAGATGCGCTTCCCGCACTCGGTCGGCCTGCTCTACTCGGCCTTCACCGCCTACTGCGGCTTCGAGGTCAACGAGGGCGAGTACAAGCTCATGGGCATGGCCCCCTACGGGGAGCCCAAGTACGTCGACCGGATCATGAAGATGATCCGCATCAACGACGACGGCTCGCTGTGGATGGACATGAGGTACTTCGCCTACCACTGGTCGGCGACGCACTCCTTCACCGAGGAGTTCGAGCGGGTCATGGGCAAGCCGGCGCGCGACCCCGCGCTCGAGGACAAGAGCCTCGACCCCTTCTACTGCGACGTCGCGATGTCGATCCAGAAGGTCACCGAGACGATCGTGCTCAAGATGGCGAGCCACCTGCACAAGACCACCGGACTGAAGCAGCTGTGCATGGCCGGCGGCGTGGCGCTGAACTCGGTGGCCAACGCCAAGATCATCGGCCAGACCGGCATCGAGGAGCTCTACGTGATCCCGGCCGCGGGCGACGACGGCGGCTCGGTCGGCGCCGCGATGTGGGCGTGCCACCACGTGCTCGACATCCCGCGCGCCGGCCCGCTCGAGCACGCCTACCTCGGCAGCGAGTACAGCGACGCCGAGATCCGGGCCTTCCTCGACGGGCAGGGCATCACCTACACGCACATCGCGAACGACGAGGCCTTCTTCGACCGCGTGAGCGACGACCTGGTCGCGGGCAAGGTCGCGGGCTGGTTCCGCGGGCGCTTCGAGTTCGGGCCGCGCGCGCTGGGCAGCCGCTCGATCATCGCGGACAGCCGCAGCACGCAGATGAAGGAGCTGGTCAACGCCAAGATCAAGTTCCGCGAGGCCTTCCGGCCCTTCGCGCCCTCGGTGCTCGAGGAGGCGGCGGGCGACTACTTCGAGCTGCCGGGCGCGGTGAACGGCCATCCGCCGAGCGAGGGCGCGAGCTGGCCGGCGCGCTTCATGCTCTACGTCGTGCCGGTCAAGCAGGACAAGCGCGACGTCATCCCGGCCATCACGCACGTCGACGGCAGCGGCCGCCTGCAGACCGTGATCAAGAAGTTCAATCCCGACTACCACCGCATGATCCAGCGCTTCGGCGAGAAGACCGGCGTGCCGGTCATCCTGAACACGTCCTTCAACCTGAAGGGCGAGCCGATCGTCGAGACGCCGGCGCAGGCCTTCAACACCTTCAGCCGCAGCGAGATGGACGTGCTCTACCTGCGCAACTTCGTGATCGAGAAGTCGGCCAAGCGGATCATCGACAGCACGCCCTTCCAGCTCCGGCACGAAGGCGACCGCATCGTGGAGATGGTCTCGTGAACGGCGCCGAGGCGTTCTGGACCTTCGGCACGATGGAGAAGGTCTTCCTCGGGCTCTGGCTGGTCATGGGCCCGCTCTACTGGCTCAACTACCGCAAGAGCGAGAACCTCGTCCTCGCGCTGCTCAAGGTCGGCGCGCTCTTCGGCTTCGTCTACTCGACGATGAAGGGCTTCGACTGGCTGGCGCACGAGGTGCCGGCGAACGAGCGCATCGTCTTCTTCATCGACCAGCCGGCGACGAGCGGCACGCGCGTGCCGCAGTTCGCCTACGCCTTCGAGGTCTTCGGCGCGGTCATCCTGCTGCTCATCTGCTGGTACGCGCGCAAGAAGGTCGGCACCGTCGGCTCGCTGATCCTCTCCTCGTGGGACCGCGGGCACTGGTACGTGCTGCCGGTGCTCTTCGTGCTCGTGACGATCGGCCTGGTGCTGGTGGCCGCCGCGGCGAGTCCGGTGCTTTCGCCCTTCATCTACACCCTGTTCTGACGACCGCGCCGGAAGGCCCCCGGCGGTGTCCTCGGTCGGGATCGATCCTCAGCGGCCCCAACAGGCCGCCTGCGGTCGATCCCTCCCTGCGTCCTAGCCGGAGGGCCTTCGGGCGCGGTCGTTCGGGCGTGGCCGGCGCCGGGAGGCTTCCGGCGTCGTGCTCGGTCGGGACGGGCGCTCAGTACGCGTGGTAGATGAAGGTCGGTCCGCTGTCCTCGGCCGCTTCGGCCTGCGCCGACTCGTCCTCGTGCCACTCGCCCGACTCGTCGTCCTCGTCGTCGCAGTCGTCGCACTCGATGTACTGCGGCGGCTGCGGGTCGTAGAGCAGGATGCCGAAGCCCGCGTCGAGCGGACCGATGCCGCCCGCCAGGCCGAGGAAGCCGACCTCGAGGCGCAGCAGCTTCCAGAGCTGGAAGTAGATGATCGAGCCGTCGCTCGGACCGTCGAAGACGCCGAGCTTGAGCAGCGAGTTGCTCGCCGGCCAGCCGACGTCGGCGTAGCCGCTGATGAAAGCGTCGCTGTGCACGCCGTGCTCGTGCGTGCGCACGTCGACGATCGTGCAGGCGCCGACGAGCTGGGCGAGGCCGAGGACGGCGATCAGGGCGAGCGACGGGCGCATGCGGGCTCTCCGGTGGGAACGGCGGGACGCTACCAGAGGCGCGCGCGGTTCGGTCGTGGCACGGCGCCGCGCCACGAGCTTGCCATGGCGCTGCGCGACGACGGTCACTTGCCCGATGGGCCGACCGACGCGGTCTTGGTCCCGGTCCCGGTCCCGCTCGCGGCCGGGTCGTCCGGCTCGCTGGGCGCCGCCGCGAGCTTCTTCTGGCCGGCGGACGCCAGCGCCTCCTGGTGCACGGCTGGGAACAGGTAGCTCATGTGGCCGGCGAAGTCGGCGGCCCAGCGCGGCGCGTGGGCGCGCTCGGCGTCCTTGGCCAGCACCGGCACGCTGATCAGGAAGGGCAGCACGAGCGTGACGAAGAGCACGGCGTTGAAGAGCCCGACGAGCGCGCCGAAGGGCTTGTGCGTGGGCGGCGCCTTGTCCTCCTTCTTCTTGCCGGCCGCGCCGCCGAGCAGGCGGCCCAGCAGCGGCACGAGCAGCACGACGCCGGCCACGACCGCGAAGGCCACGCGCCGCGCCTGGGGATCGTCGGGCGTGGTCGTGTTGGGCATCCAGGTCACGATGCGCGCCGAGAGGTGGGTGCCCAGCCAGAGCGCGGCCAGCAGCCAGAGCAGCAGCGCGAAGGCGCGTCCCAGACCCGAGCGCAGGCCGAGGAGCACGCCGGCGAGGCACAACCCGATCGCGATCCAGTCGGCGACGGGCAGTAGCGCCACGGTCGCGTGCGCAGCATCCATGGGACCCTATAATCCGCCCTTCCCGCGCCGCTTCAACCGTCCAGGAGAGTTCATGCGACCGCTGACCCGACTCGAGCAGGAGCTGCCGCACTGGGACAAGACCGCCGACCTGGTCGACCAGTGCATCGACCTGGCGCTCAACCTCTCGCAGTCGGGCCACCCGGGCGGCAGCCGCAGCAAGGTGCACGCCCTGCTCACGCTGATGCTCTCGGGCGCGATGCGCTGGGACATCCGCCACCCCGAGGCGCGCTTCGGCGACCGCTTCGTGCTCATCGCGGGCCACTGCAACCCGGTCGTCTACGCCTCGCTGGCCGTGCTCAACGAGGCCCTGCGCCTGCGCCACGCGCGGACGGGCGACAGCCGCTTCGCGCACCCGCTGGGCCGGGAGTTCACGCTGCTGCCCGAGGACCTGCTCCAGCTGCGCCGCAACGGAGGGCTGCCGGGCCACGCCGAGATGGAGGGGCGCACCCTGTTCTTCAAGGCCTGCACCGGCCCCTCGGGGCATGGCGCGCCCGTCGCGGCGGGCCAGGCCATGGCGCTCAAGCACGCCGGCGCCGGCGAGGTGCGCGTGTTCGCCATGGAGGGCGAGGGCGGACACACCGCGGGCGCGCACCACGAGACCAAGAACTCGGCCTGGGGGCTGGGGCTCGGCAACCTGATCTACCTGCTCGACTGGAACGACTGCGGCATCGACGAGCACCGCATCAGCAGCGTGGTGCACGGCACGCCCGAGACCTGGTTCAGCAGCTACGGCTGGCGCACGGCCGGCACCGAGCAGGGCAGCGACTTCCGCTCGCTGTGGGCCGCCTTCCACGAGCTGCTCGCCACGCGCGACGCCGGCGAGAAGGTGCCCGGCTGCGTGTGGTTCAAGACGCGCAAGGGCCGCGGCTACCTCAAGTACGACGAGAAGAGCCACGGCAGCCCGCACGCCTTCAACAGCGAGCTGTTCTGGAAGCTGCGCGACGAGTTCGGCGCCCGGCACGGCGTGAGCTGGGAGGGCCGGCAGTCGGAGGCGCCGGTCGACCGAGCCAGCCGCGAGGCGCAGACGCTCAACCACCTCGAGACCGTTTTCGACGTGCTCGCGCGCGACACGGCGCTGGTCGACTTCCTCAGCGACCGGCTCGTCGAGCTGGGCGAAAGCGTGCCGGCGACGCTGCCGAGCTTCTCCTGGAAGCTCGACGCCGATCCGCTGGCCGACCCGCGCGTGACCGACCCGGCCCGGCTGCCGGCCGAGATCTGGTTCAAGCCCGGCGAGAAGCAGCCCAACCGCGCCGGCTTCGCGCGCGTCGGCGCCTACCTCAACGCGGTGGGCAAGCAGCACTACGGGCGGCCGCTGTTCCTGGTCTGCGCCGCCGACCTGGCCGACAGCACGAACATCTCCGGCTTCGGCAAGGACTGGGGGAGCAGCAAGGGCTTCGGCTGGTACCAGCGCGACACCGCGCCGGGCGGCGCGATCCTGCCGCAGGAGATCACCGAGTTCACGAACTCGGGCCTGGTGTGCGGCATCGCGATGGTCAACCTGAGCGACAAGCCGCTCGAGAACTTCCGCGGCTACAACGGCGGCTGCTCGACCTACGGCAGCTTCAGCTACCTGAAGTACGGCCCGATGCGCCTGTTCAGCCAGGCCGCGCAGGACAGCCAGATCCAGCTCGGCCGCGTGCTGTGGGTGGCCAGCCACAGCGGCCCCGAGACCGCCGAGGACAGCCGCACGCACTTCGGCATCTTCTCGCCCGGCGTGACCTCGCTGTTTCCCAAGGGCCAGGTGCTCAACCTGCATCCCTGGGAGGCCAACGAGGTGCCGGTCGTGCTCACGGCGGGCCTGGCCACGGGCGTGCCGATCCTCGTGCTGCACCTCACGCGCCCGCCGATCGAGATCCCCGATCGGGCGAAGTGGGGCATGGACAGCCACATGGAGGCCGCGCGCGGCGCCTACGTGCTGCGGCCCTTCGACGCCGGGCGCCCGCCCGAGGGCACCGTGATCGTGCGCGGCACGTCGTGCACGGCCAACCTCGTCAAGCTGCTGCCCTGGCTCGCCGACGGCGGCCCGAACGTCAAGATCGTCGCGGCCATCAGCCACGCGCTCTTCCGGCGGCAGGCGCCCAAGTGGCAGCAGCGCGTGCTGCCGCTGCACGAGTGGGCCGACTCGATGGTCGTCAGCAACACGGCGCGCTGGAACATGAACAACTGGATCCCGCACATGGTCGGCGCCGAGTACGCCCTGACTCCCGACTGGGACAATCGCTGGCGCACGGGCGGGTCGGTCGACCAGATCGTGGCCGAGAGCCATCTCGACCCCGAGAGCCTGAAGGCCGGCATCACGCGCTTCGTCGAGGAGCGCCGAGAGCGGCAGGCGCGGATGCGCGAGCTGCTCGCCGGCGCGGGCGCGGCCGAGGCGCGAGCCGTGCAGGCTTGAGGCGATGATCGAGCTGGCCGGGCTCGGCAAGCGCTACGGCGACTTCGACGCCGTGCGCGACCTGACGCTCCGGATCGCGCGCGGCGAGGTCTTCGGCTTCCTCGGGCCCAACGGCGCCGGCAAGACCACGACGATCCGCATGCTCATGGGCATCCTCGTGCCCACGGCGGGTCGTGCGACGATCGACGGCCTCGACTGCCACGGCGATCGCACCGAGGTCAAGCGGCGCGTCGGCTACCTGCCCGACGTGCCGATCTTCTACGACTTCCTGCGCGGCCGCGAGATCCTCGAGTTCGTGGGCGAGATGCACGGGCTGCCGCGCGCCGAGGCCCGCGCCCGGGCCGCGCGGCTGATCGACGAGCTGGGCCTGGCCGAGGCCGGCGAGGAGTTCGCGGTGAACTACTCGATGGGCATGAAGAAGCGCCTGGGGCTGGCCTGCGCGCTGATCCACGACCCGCCGGTGCTGATCCTCGACGAGCCCACCAACGGCCTCGACCCGCGCGCCTCGCGCGACGTGCAGCAGCGGCTGCGCGACAGCGCCGCGCGGGGCAAGACGATCCTGCTCTCGACGCACCTGCTCGACATGGCCGAGAAGCTCTGCTCGCGCGTGGGGATCATCCACAAGGGCGTGCTCGTCAGCGTCGGCACGCTGCCCGAGCTCAAGGCGCAGGTCGCCGAGGGCGGCTCGATCGAGGAGGTCTTCCTCAAGGTCACGGGCTCCGACGAGGAGAGCTTCGTCTCGCAGGACCGCCCCGCGTGAGCACCGCGCGCGCCGCGTGGCTGCTCGTGCGGCTGCGGCTGCTGCGCCTGATCAACCTGGCGGGCATGGGCTTCCGGCGGCGGCGCGGGCGGGGCGTCTCGCGCGCCGCGACCGCGCCCAAGCGCGGCGGCGCCACGCTCGGCACGCTCGTGGCGCTGGCGATGGTCTCCTACGGCTTCGCCTTCGCCTTCTTCGTCGTGCAGTCGGTGCGGCACGCCGACGCGGGCGACTCGACGCGGATCTTCACGCTCATCGTCGCGCTCGTCTCGCTGGCGGCCTTCCTCATGAGCCTGGGCACCAAGGAGCTGGCCCTGCCCGAGTGGGACATGGAGTGGCTCGCCACGCTGCCGCTCCAGCTGGGCTCGCTGCTCGTCGTGCGCATCGTCGAGCGCGCGCTCATCGTGCCGGTAGGCTGGATGCTGCTCTGGCCGCTGCTCTCGGTGCTGGCGGGGATGCACGGCGCCGGGCTCGCGGCGCCGCTGTGGGGGCTGGCGGCGGCGCTGCCGATCCTGCTCGCGATCGGCGGGCTGCGCGCGCTCGTCGACACGGGGCTGCGGCTGCGCGTCGGGCCGGCGCGGCTGCGCAACCTGCAGGCGCTCATCTCGGTCGTCGGGCTGGCGGTCTTCTACCTGGCCATCGCCGCCGGCCTGCCGGGCAACAGCTTCGTGCTCGACGCGCTGCGCGCGGCGCCCATCGACCTGCGCTGGTCGCCGCCCGGCTGCGCGGTGCGGATGACGACCCTGCCCTCGCCCGGCTCGCGCCTCGCTGCGGCGGGCGTGCTCGCCGCCGAGGGCGTCGCGATCGCCGGCCTGGCGCTGGCGCTGCTGCGGCACTGGCTGCGCGAGGGCGTCGTCGCCGGCGGCGCGCGCGAGAGCGGCGGGCGCGGCCCGGCTCTCGTCCGGCCCGCCGAGCGCGAGCGGCGCTGGCTCGGCCCGGTCCACGCGCGCGAGCTCAAGCTGCTCGGGCGCGACCGCAACTTCCTCGTGCAGACGATGGTGCTGCCGGCGCTGCTCGTGGGCACGCAGTTCCTGTTCAACCGCGCGCTCGTCGAGTCCTTCGGCCAGAACCTGCAGCGCCTCGGCGCGCTCAGCTTCGGCGTGGCCGCCTACACGCTCATGTTCTCGGCCTTCCAGACGCTCAACGCCGAGGGCGGCGCGCTGTGGCTCCTGTGGTGCGTGCCGACCTCGCTCGAGGCCGTGCTGCGGCAGAAGGCGCGGCTGTGGGGGCTGATCGCGCTGGCCTATCCGATCGTGCTCATGTCCATCGGGCTCACGCTGCGCGGCTCGGCGCCGCCCGAGGCGCTGTGGATCGGCGCGATCGTGCTGGTCGGCGTGCCGATCTACGCGGTCGTCGCCACCTGCCTCGGCGTCTTCGGCTGCAACCCGCTCAGCCAGGACGTGCAGCGCCGCGTCAAGCCGACCTTCGCCTACCTCTTCTTCCTGCTGGCCTCGGTCTACACCTACGCGATCTACGCGCGCACGGTCTGGGAGCAGCTCGCCTGCATGACGCTCTCGGCGCTCATGGCCGCCGCGCTGTGGCAGAAGGCGCGCGACCGGCTGCCCTACCTGCTCGACCCGACCGCCTCGCCGCCGCCGCGCGTGTCGCTGGCCGACGGCATGGTCGCGGCGCTGCTCTTCTTCGTGCTGCAGGCCGTGCTCGCGATCGGGCTCTTCGACAAGTGGTCGGTCGGGCGGCACTTCCCCGGCCAGCTCGTGGCCGTCAGCTACGCGGTCGCCGGCGCGGTCACGGCCGGCCTCATGCGGCTGCTCTTCTGGAGGCAGAAGGCGCGCGGCGTGCCCCGGCTGCTCGGCGGGCGGGCGCTGCGCGACGTGGCGCTCGGCGTGGCGGCCGGCTGCCTCGCGGCGGCCTGCGGCGGCGGCTACCTGCTCGCGGTCGCGGACACCGAGTTCTTCCGCGACGCGGTGAAGCGCCAGATGGACCTCGGCCCCGATGTGGCCGGCTGGGTCGCGGCGCTGGCCGTGCTCGCCGCGCCGCCGGTCGAGGAGTTCATCTTCCGTGGCCTCATCTTCGGCGGCCTGCGGCGCTCGCTGCCGCTGCTGCCGTCGATCCTCGCCAGCGCGGCGATCTTCGCGGTCGTGCACCCGCCCGTGGCCGTCGTGCCGGTCTTCGTGCTCGGGCTGTGCACGGCCTTCGCCTTCGAGCGCAGCGGCGCGCTCCTCGCGCCGATGCTGGCGCACGCCGTCTACAACGGCGCGATGATGCTCATGCCGCTCGAGCGGCTCACTTGACGCCGGGCTCGTCGCCGGTCCCGCCGACGTAGCCCATCGTCTGCAGGATCTCGTAGGCCGCGGGGTCCTCGCTGCGCAGGCGCGCCTCGTCGGCGACGAGCTGCTGGCCGATGTCGGCGAAGTGCACGTCGGCGTTCGCGAAGCGCAGCAGCTCGGCCTTGAGGCGATCGAGCGGCGCGCCCGGCGGCGGCGCGTCGGCGAGGTTGTGCTCCTCGCCCGGGTCGGCGGAGAGGTCGTAGAGCTCGTCGGCCACGACGACGAACTCGCGCGGACCGCTGCCGGCCATCGTGCGGTACGCGTAGCGGCGGATGAACTTCCAGTCGCCGAGGCGCACCGCCTTCATCTGCACCGTGTTGGCGAGGTCGGCGCCCTCGAGCTTCTCGGCGAAGACCGGGTGGTCGGCGAGGACCTGGTCCTGCTTCAGCCAGCGCGCCAGCGACACGCCGCGCGGCGAATGCGCCTCGGGCGGCGCGCCCGGCCGCTCGGGCAGCGGGGGCAGGCCGGCGAGCTCGAGCAGCGTCGGCGCGAGGTCGACCAGCGAGACGTCGCCGGCATAGGCCCCGCTCGCCAGGCCCGGCGCCGCGACGAGCAGCGGCACGTGGTTGGTCGTCTCGTAGGCGTAGAAGCCGTGCTCGAACCAGTAGCGGTGCTCGCCCAGGCTCTCGCCATGGTCGGCGACGACGACCACGATCGTGTTCTCGAGCAGGCCCGCCGCGCGCGCGGCGTCGAGCAGCCGCCCGATCTCGGCGTCGGCGTAGTGCGCCTCGCCGTCGTAGAGCGCGCGGATGCAGGCCGCGTCGATCGAGCCCTTGGGCGGGCCGGTGGGCGAGGGGTCGTCCTCGGTCGTCAGGCACTCGCCCATGAGGTTGTGGGTCGCGAGGCGGAAGGCGTGCAGCGGGTCGGGCGGCATCGAGTCGGCCGAGGGGATGAAGTCGGGCGCGCCGCCGCCGAAGAGCCGGTGCTCGGCGGGCGGGTCGTAGGCGCCGTGCGGATCCATGTAGTGCAGGTACAGGAACCACGGCCGGCCGGACTCGATCAGCGCCTGCATCGGTCCGGCGACCGCCGCCGGCGAGCCCGCGCCCGCCTCGGGCTTCGCGGGCGGCGCCGCGAGCCCGAGCGCGACGAGCGCGCCGTCCGTCAGCGAGCGCGCGCGCCGCTGCGGCACGTCGTCGGGCGGCACGCCGGAGGCGTCGGGCAGGTCGTCGATCCAGGCGTCGAAGCCGCGCGACAGTCCGGTCAGGTCGGCGCGCAGCACGAAGTTCCCCACGATGGCGGCGGTCGTCCAGCCCGCGCGCTGGAAGCCCTCGGCCAGCGTCGGCACCTGCTCGGGCAGCCGCGTGGTCAGGTCGCGCGCGCCGTGGTCGTGCGGGTAGAGGCCCGTGAGCAGCGAGGCCACCGCGGGCGTCGTCTTGGCGCGCGGCGACTCGGCGTGCGAGAAGCGCAGGGCGCCCTGCGCGAAGCGATCGAGCGCCGGCATCGTCTGCGGCGTGAGCCGGTCGGCGCGCAGCGTGTCGACGACGATGAGCAGCACGTTGGGGCCGTGCGGCGCCGGGCCCGAGCGGCCGCAGGCGGCCGCCGCGAGCAGCAGCGCCAGCGCGGCCGCGCGGCGGAAGGGACGGGGTCTCGGAGCGGACATCGGGCGGAGTATCTCCTATGATCCGGCCTCCCGTGAACGAGCCGCTCACGATCATCGACCACCTGCGTCGGCGGGCGGCCCTCTCGCCGGACGCGCTCCATGCGCGCTACATCCACGCCGATCGCTCGCCCGACGAGCAGAGCTACGGCCAGCTCGAGCGGCGCACGCGGCAATTCGCGGCCGCGCTCGCCGGGGCCGGCACGCCCCGCCAGCGCGTCGTGCTGGTCATCCTCCAGCACCACCCCGACATGCTGCCGGCCTACTACGGGGCCATGTGGCTGGGGGCGATCCCGTCCTTCCTGCCCTTCCCGACGGGCAAGCTGCACATCGGCAAGTACTGGAAGGACCTGCGCGCCCTCGTCGAGCGCACCGTGCCGCACGCGATCGTGACCTACCGCGAGCTGGCCGACGAGCTCGAGGGCCTGCTCAAGGACGTGCCCCAGGCGCCGGCGGTCCTGCTGCACGAGGAGCTGCCCGCGAGCGCGCCGCTGGCGCCCGACCCCGCGCCGGCCCCCACGTCCGACGCGGCCGAGGAGATCGCGCTGATCCAGTACAGCTCGGGCAGCACCGGACTGCAGAAGGGCGCCGCGCTCAGCCACCGCGCCGTGCTCGCCGAGTGCGCCGGGGTGGGCGAGTTCTTCGGCATGACGAAGGACGACCACTTCGTGACCTGGGTGCCGCTCTATCACGACTGGGGCCTGGTCTGCGACGCGATCCACCCGCTCGTGCTCGGCGCGCCCTTCACGCTGCTCTCGCCGATCCATTGGGTGGCGCGGCCGGCCGCGGTGCTCGACGTGATCACGAAGTACAAGGCCACGGTCTACTGGCACCCCAACTTTGCCTTCAACTTCATGGCCAAGCGCGTCAAGGAGGAGGAGCTGGCCGGCGTCGACCTCTCGTCGCTGCGCCTGTGCGGCAACGGCGCCGAGCCCTGCCTGTACGAGAGCCACGAGATGTTCGTGCGCCGCTTCAGCAAGGTCGGCTTCGACCGCCGCGCGCTCGGCATCGTCTACGGCATGGCCGAGGTCGTGAACTCGGTCATCGGCGCCGGCGGCATGCGGGGCCGCGGCGCCAGCGAGCCGATCCGCGTCGACACGATCGACCGCAAGGCGCTGCAGGAGCAGCACCAGGCGGTGCCGCTGCCGGCCGGCAGCCACGGCGGGCTGCCGATGCTCGGCGTCGGCCGTGGCTTTCAGGGCACGACCTTCAAGATCGTCGACGACAGCCGGCGCGAGGTCCCCGACCGCACCGTGGGCGAGATCGCGATCCAGAGCCGCTGCCTGTTCCACGGCTACTACCGCAACGAGCAGGCCACGGCCGAGCGCGTGCAGGACGGCTGGTATTTCGGCGGCGACCTCGGCTATCGCGCCGACGGCATCCTCTACGTGACCGGGCGCAAGTCGGACCTCATCATCATCGGCGGCGAGAACATCTACCCGCAGGACATCGAGTACATGGTCACCGAGCACCCGCAGGTGGTGGCGGGGCGCGTGGCGGCGATCGGGGTGGAGGACAGCGAGCTCGGCACGCAGAAGCTCATCGTGATCGCCGAGAGCAAGTCGGACGACCCGGCGGTGCACGACGAGATCGTGCGCTTTGTGCGGCGCGAGGTCACGGCGCGCCTCAACGTGCGCTGCGATCGGGTGTACATCGCGCCGCACAAGTGGCTCTACAAGACGAGCAGCGGCAAGATCGCGCGGCTGCCCAATCTCGCCCGGCTGCACGAGCTCGAGCCGCGCACGAGCCAGCCCGCCGCCGAGCCCTCGGGCCCCGCCGGCTCGTGAGCGCAGCGCCGGTCGACCGCGAGCCGCTGCGCGCGCACTTCACCGCGCTCATCGGCGGACGCCGCGAGCTGCTGCCGACCGACGACGCCAGCCTCGTCGACGAGGGCATCCTCGACAGCTTCGGGCTGGCCGAGCTCGTGACGCTCGTCGAGCAGGCCTACGGCGTCAAGGTGCCCGACAAGGACCTCTCGCTGGCGACCTTCGACTCGATCGACAAGATCGCGGCCTACGTGGCCGCGCGACGTTGACCTGGCTCGCGTGGACCTGATCGCGTGGACCTGATCAGCCTGCGCGCGGCCCTATTCGTGGCCGCGGCGGTCGTGCTCGTCGCGCTGCCCTGGCCGGGCCCCGGGCGGCGGCTGCTGCTGCTCGCCGCGAACCTGTCCTTCCTGTGGGCCTTCGATCCGCTCGCGCCGGCGATCTTTCTGGCCGTCTCGCTGCTCGGATGGTTCGCGGCGCGGCGCGCGGCGGCGGGCGCGAGCGTGGGCGAGCTGATCCTGCTGGGCGCGCCGCTCCTGCTGCCGCTCTTCCTGCCCAAGCTGCCGGGCCTCGGCGGCGGCGGCGCGGCGGCCGACGCCGAGGCGGCCGGCGCCAGCGGCGTCTCGAATGTCGTCGGCGCGCGCATGGCGATGTTCATCGGCGCCTCGTACTTCACGCTGCGCGCAATGCACGTCGTGCTCGACGCGCGGCGCCATCGCCGCCTGCACCTCGGCCTGTTCGACTTCCTGGTCTACAACTCCTTCTTCCCGATGACCGTCGCGGGCCCCATCGAGCGGGCCGACCACTTCGCGCTCAGCTACGAGCGCCTGGGCCGCGCGACGCGCGAGGACTGGGCCGCCGGCCTGACGCGCATCTTCCAGGGGCTGCTCAAGAAGGTCGTGCTCGGCGGCATCGCGTTGGCCTGGGCCGCGCCGATCACGGGCTTCGGCACCGGCCCGTTCTCCGCGAGCTCGTCCGGCCAGGCCTGGCTCGCGCTCTACGCGATCACGCTCTACGCCTACTTCGACTTCGCCGGCTACAGCGACATGAGCATCGGCGTCGCGCGGCTCATGGGCCTGCGCCTGGCGGAAAACTTCGACAACCCCTACCTGCGGCCGAGCATCGCCGAGTTCTGGCGCGGCTGGCACCTGTCGCTGTCCTTCTGGATCCGCGACTACCTGTTCCTGCCGATGTGCGGGCGCACGGCCTCCGCGCTGCGGCCGCACGCCGCGGCGCTGGGCAGCATGACGCTGTGCGGCCTGTGGCACGCGCCCAACCCGGGCTGGGTGCTGTGGGGACTGCTCCACGGCGCCGGGCTCTCGGTGCACCAGGCCTGGACGGTCTGGCTGCGCAAGCGCTTCGCGCTCAAGAAGAAGCTCGCGGCCTCGATCCCGGTGCGCGTCGTCGCGACCGCGCTGACCTTCCACTTCGTGGCGCTGACCTGGGTCTTCGTGGCCATCGACCCGTGGCGCCTGGCGCCGAGCGTGCGGTATCTGGGCGTGCTGTTCGGGTTGAACTGATCCAGCCGCGGACCGCGGCAACGAATCGGATCGAGCTTCTGCTCGCCTAGAACACGGCGTACAGGAACTGCTCGAGCGGCGGGCCTTCGACGAGCGCCACCGCGAGCACGAGCAGCGCGGCCGCGACGCCGAGCGGCAGCAGGACTTCGCGCCAGAGCGTTCGCGCCACCTTCAGAACCACGCGAACACGTCTCCCGCGAAGGCGTTGCGCACGATGTCCTCGTCCGTGTTCAGAGGCGGCAGATTCTTCGACCTGGCGTAGCTCGTCTGCTCGCGCAGCTTGCGATACCACTCGCGGGCCGCCGCGTCGTCGCCGGTCTTGGCCAGCGCCCAGCCCAGGTAGACCGCCGTCACCGGCTGCATCTTCATCATCTCGGCCTCGGGCATCGTGCGGCCCAGCGCGATGGCCTGCTGCGGGTCGCCGTGCAGGATGGCCGAGACGATCGCCGTGTGCAGCGGCACCGGGATGCCCGCGACGACCGCGTCGAGGCGCGCCGAGGCGGCCGCGCGCTCCGGGGAGTCGGCCGCGCGCTGGGGCGGCCCGATGCCGGCGGCGGCCATGGCGTCCGCGATCGCGACGGCAATCGCGCGGTTGACCTTGGGCATCGGGTGGAAGCTGTCGGTGAACTCCTCGTAGCCGGGAATGCCCCCGGTCGAGACCGCCAGCACGGCGGGATAGGGATCGACGACCGGAACGCCCGCCTGCTGGCCGGCGCGCTCGATGAGCCCGCGCATCGGATGCTGCAGGTAGGGCCGCTCGAACTCGCGCAGCGCGTCGGCTGGCCGGCCGAGCTGCAGCAGGCAATCGCCCGCCAGGAACGCGGCGAGCTCGTCGCGGTCCTCGACGTAGAGCTGGCGGAGCTGTCCCAGCGCGGCGAGCGCCTCCTCCCAGCGCTGCTCGTGGCGCAGCGCGACGGCCCGCTCGTAGAGCTGGCGCCACTCCGCGATCCGGCCGGCCTGGATCTCCTCGGGCGCGATGTGGAAGCGCAGGTAGAAGACGGCCTCGAGGTTCCGCACGGGCTGCACGAACAGCAGCGGCACGCCGCGCTCCTTGCAGAGCGCGGCCATCGTGGCGAGGTTGCGCAGGAAGCGGGCGTGAGCGCGCTCGATCTCGGCCGCCGGAATGGGGTGCTCCATGAGCACCGGCACGCCGTCGAGCTTCATCTCGAAGGGCCGGATGAAGTTCTCGGCGCGGTAGGGCCGGCTCACCGCGAAGGTGGCCAGCGCCGAGAAGGCCGAGGACACGTCGCCCCCGGCGGGAGCACGCGGCAGCAGCGCCTGGTAGGCCAGCTTGGCGGCCTGGTAGCTGCGCAGCCGGTTCAGGCAGCGGCGGGCGGACGCGCGCAGCGGGCTCTCGTCGTCCTTGACCGCCAGCGCGGCCTGGGGCGAGGGCGGGATGGTGTTCTTCTCACCGCCCTCGGGGTAGACCACGATGAGGTCAGGCTCGTCGTCGAGCACCTCGCGCAGGACCTCGAGGTTCTGCACCGAGCCCTGGCCGCCGCCCCCGGCGTTGATGACCCGTGGAGTCAGGCCGGACAGCCGGCCCCAGAGCTCGATGCCGAGCAGGCCGGGAAAGGACCCGTCGGGGTTGAGCCAGATCTCCGAGCGCACCGAGGAGCCGCCGATGCAGAACACCCGGTATTCGCCGGGCGGCTTGGGGACCGGGAAGCGGCTGTCGCGGTAGATGGTGTCGCGCTTGTTCTCGGCGGTCCGCAGGACATCCGCGCCATCCGGCCCGCGCTCGGGCACGAACAGCGGCGGCGTGCCCGGGAAGCCCAGGTAGGGGTCCGGGCTCCTGCTGGGGTCGAGCCACCCCGCCTGCCGGCTCCCGCCCTCGAAGGCCGCCAGCGCCAGCAGCGCCACGAGCATTCCGCGGACCAAACGCATGGATGGCGAGTATGACATCCGAGGCGCGGCCGGCAGGCTCTCCCCGAACCGCCGGACTTGGGTTACGGTGTGCCCGGCTTTCCGACGGCGGTGGGCGATCGGCCGGTCAGTGGTCTTGGAGGTGAGGGTGTTGTTCTCCAGGCCGCGTGAGCCGGGCCGAGTCAGGGCAGAAGGATGCCTGCTTCCGCGGGTCAGCTAACCGTACGCGCTCGTCGCACACGCGGCGGCCGCTTCCCGACAGCACTCGCGAAGAGGACGACCTTGGCCAGCACGATCCAGATCCGACCCAGCCCGATCCTGCGCATCGCGGAGAAGATCCCGCGCTCGGTGGCGCTCGCCTTCCTCAAGGGCGAGCCGCGCGAGAACGTGTTCCTGATCTCGCGCATCCTCAAGTCGGGCATGGACAACCCGCGCGACCCGATGCACGGCGTCTTCCTGGGCGTCTTCGACGAGCACCAGTCGCTGCGCGGGCTGTGCTTCCTCGGCAACCGGGGCACGCTGGTGATCTCCGTCGACGAGCCCTCGGTGGCCGAGCTCTTCGCGGCCGCGGTCTTCGAGCGCGGCAAGCCCTTCACGCTCGCCGTCGGCCAGGACGACGGCCTGCGCTGCTTCCTCAACGTCTACCGCAAGCTCGGCGGCGCGCGCGCGGCGCTCGACCGCCGGCAGCCCTTCTACGTGGCCGACCCCAAGTCGCTCGCCAAGGGCATCGAGGCGATCGACATGGAGCAGGCCAGCCTCGACTCGATCGACGAGCTCACCGAGCTGGCCTGCGAGATGGTCTGCGAGGACCTCAAGCTCGCGCCGAACGAGATCGACCGGCGCAAGTACCGGCTGCGGATGACCGAGCGCATCGTCGATGGCCGCGCCTACCTGTGCCGCGACGAGTCGGGCCAGCCGGTCTTCAAGTGCGACCTCGCCGTCTGCGGCCCGGAGGGCGCGCTGCTCGAGGGCGTCTACACGCCCAAGTCCTGGCGCGGCAAGGGCGTCGCGACGAAGGCCATCGCCACGCTCTGCAAGGATCTCTTCGAGAGCGAGAGCAAGGTGCCGTTCGTCGTGCTGCACGTCGACGAGAAGAACAAGGCGGCGCGCGCGGTCTACGAGAAGGTCGGCTTCAAGCAGACCAACGACTTCCGGCTGGTGCTGATGCCGAACGCCTGAGGGCGCGGCTGGCTCGGGGGTCGGCTCCGGCCCTCTCATTCGCCCGGTCCGGACCTTGGGGGAAGTCACGGAGTCCACGGAGCACCGGGCTCAGGAGCGGCGACACGCGGTCGTTCGTCGCGAGATCGAGCGAGCAGGCCGCCGGCGAGGACGCAGGGCGAATCCGCCCGGAAGCGGCCTCG
>Ga0111539_10004993_pt1 | contig 17245 bp, 10 predicted proteins | sample RhiMethybrSRZTD1_FD_79667 | JGI IMG/M metagenome (GOLD analysis project Ga0111539, IMG submission 79667) | Populus rhizosphere microbial communities from Tennessee, USA - Rhizosphere MetaG P. TD hybrid SRZTD1 (version 2) (version 2) | ecosystem: Host-associated > Plants > Roots > Rhizosphere >... | reverse complement strand
TGCTGGTGGGCATCGACGGCGCATCCAGCGTTCAAGACGACCGCATCCATGCGGCACTGCGCACCGTGGCGCTCGATGGCGTCGTGGAACGAGTGGGCGGCCTCGACGTCGAGCTCCAGTGGGAGTCTCTGTCGCTCCAGGAGCAGCGGATCATGGAGGTCGCCCATCTGCTCCTCGCCACGCCGCGCTTCGCGCTCCTCACTCGTCTCGAAGCCGCCGTCGGCGCCGAGCGGGCAGTCGCGGTGCTCGGGGCCCTCGCCGCACGTGGCATCGGCTACGTCGTCCTCGGCGATGGGTCCCTCGGGCGCGAGCACTTCGACTCCGTGCTCGAGATTGCACCGGACGGGACGTCGACGTGGACCGCGACGCAGGAGACATCCGCATGACCATGAACACGTCCCGGATCGAGAGCCCGGGCGGGCTCGTCGTGCACGTGAACGCCAACGGCTCGATCCGCCGCATGGAGCACGGCGACGTGGTGCTGAACCTGTTCCCGGGGAGCGAGGTGGAGGGCGGGCCGGCCAACCTCTATCTCCGCCGGCTCGGGCCGGGGCCGGCATGGACGCCGCTTCTCGGGCCGCGGAGCCCGCTCGCGTTCCAGCTCGACGAGCACGGCCTCCGCGCCTCCGGCGAATGGGAAGGCATACGCGTCGTCCTCTCGCTCGTGCTCGCCGGCTCGGCGCCGGCGTGGTTCTGGCACCTGACCCTCGAGAGCCGCGCCGCGGCCGAGGTGACGCTGGATCTGGTCTGCGCGCAGGACGTGGGGCTCGCGCACTACGGCGCGATTCGGATGAACGAGTACTACGTGAGCCAGTACCTGGACCACGTTCCGCTCGTGCACCCGGCGCGCGGCACCGCGGTCGCCGTGCGCCAGAACCTATCCATGGGCGGCCGCAATCCCTGGCTGGTGCTCGGATCGCTCGCCCACGGGACGAGCTTTGCGACGGACGCGCTTCAGGTGCACGGGCTCGCCACACGTGCGGGCGACGGACCCGCAGGCATCACGGCGCCGAGCCTCCCGGGCGTGCGCCGCCAGCACGAGCACGCGATGGTGGCCATTCAGGACGCGCCGGTGCGCCTCGCGCCGGGCGCGGCCATCGCGCGTGGGTTCTTCGGGTGGTTCGAGCCACACCATCCGGCGGCGACGGCGCCGGACGACCTGGCGGCGGTCGACCGGGCGCTCGCACTCCCCGAGGCCTCGCCGTCACCAACGGCCGCCCCGACGACGGGGACGAGTCCGGCCGCGACGCTGTTCTCCGCGCGCCCGATTCTCCGCTGCCGGGACCTCGGCGATTCCGAGATCGCGCAGCTCTGGGGCGAGGGGCTGCGCGAGGTCGAGCGCGAGGACGCTCGTGTGCTCTCCTTCTTCACGGACGCGCACACGCACGTGGCGCTCCGGGCCAAGGAGCTTCGCGTGCTCCGACCGCACGGCCACATCCTCTGGAGCGGCGACCGGCTCGAGCCCGACGAGGCCTCGCTCACGACGACGGCCTGGATGGCGGGCGTCTTCAACGCGCTCCTCACGCAGGGACACGTCAGCATCAACCGCCTCCTCTCGACGACCCGCTCGTACCTCGGCCTGCAGCGCGCCCACGGGCAGCGCATCTTCGTCGAGCTGGCCGACGGCTACCATCTGCTCGACGTCCCGTCGGCCTGGGAGGTCACGCCGACCGGGTGCCGCTGGCTCTACGCGCATGCCGACGGGCTGATCGAGGTGCGCGTCGCGGCGGGGACGACCCATCACGTGGTCGACCTGGCGATCGCGGTGCTCGCCGGTCCGCCGGCCCGCTTCCTCGTCTCGAGCCACGTCGCGCTGAATGGCGACGACGGCGCCGAGCCCGTCCCCGTGCGCTTCGAGCGCGACGCACGCGGCGTGGTCGTGCGGGCGATTCCGGACTCCGACGTGGGTCGGCGCTTCCCCGACGGCAGCTTTCGCCTCGACCCCCAGCCGGGGACCGTCCTCGACCGGCTCGGGGGAGACGAGCTGCTGTTCACGGACGGCCGGTCCCGGGACCAGCCGTACCTCGTGATGGTGACGGCTCCCGCGCGGGCAGCCGGGCTCCGCATCACGGGACAGCTCGTTCCCGACTCATCGGGTTCCGTCGAGCGGCACGCTATCGAGGCGCTGTCGCTGGGGGCGACAGCCGGCAGTCCCCTCGCCGCGGACGTCGCGCGTCTCCGCGAGATCGTGCCCTGGTACGTCCACGACGCGCTCGTCCACTACCTGGCGCCGCGCGGCCTCGAGCAGTACTCGGGCGGCGGATGGGGCACGCGCGACGTGTGCCAGGGCCCCGTCGAGCTGCTGCTCGGCCTCGGGATCGCGGATCCGGTTCGCGACATCCTCCTGCGTGTGTTCGCGAACCAGAACCCGGACGGCGACTGGCCGCAGTGGTTCATGTTCTTCGAACGCGAGCGCAACATCCGGCCCGACGACTCGCACGGCGACATCGTGTTCTGGCCCCTCCTCGCGCTCGCACAGTGGCTGCTCCGGACCGAGGACGCGTCGTTCCTGGGCGTGGCCGTGCCGTTCTTCCACCCCGACGGCGCCGAGCGCGCGGAGCGCGGCACCGTGTGGCAGCACGTTCAGCGCGCACTCGGGGTGATCGGCGCGCGCGTGATCCCGGGCACCCATCTCGCGGCCTATGGGCACGGCGACTGGAACGATTCGCTGCAGCCGGCCGACCCGTCGATGCGCGAGCGCCTGTGCAGCACCTGGACGGTGACGCTCCATCACGAGACGCTCGCCACGCTGTCGGCCGCGCTCCGCCGCGTCGGGCGCACGGCCGACGCGGCGCCGCTCGAGTCCCTCGCGGCGCGCGTGCGCAGCGACTTCGCGCGCTGGATGCTCCCCGACGGCACGTTGGCCGGCTTCGCGTACTTCCATCCCGATGCGAAGGTCGACTACCTCCTCCACCCGCGCGACCAGGCGACCGGGATGCACTACAGCCTCCTTCCGATGATCCACGCGATCATCGCGGATCTCCTGACGCCGGCGGAGGCCCGCGCCCACATCGCGCTCATTCGCGAGCACCTACTGGGGGCCGACGGAGCCCGCCTCTTCGATCGTCCGCCGGCGTACTGCGGCGGGCCCCAGCGCCACTTCCAGCGCGCGGAGAGCAGCACGTTCTTCGGCCGCGAGATCGGGCTCATGTATACGCACGCGCATCTCCGCTACGCGGAGGCGATGGCGCGCTTCGGGGACGCGGACGCCTTCTTCGAGGCCCTGCGCCGCGCCAACCCCATCGTCCTCCGCAACGTCGTCCCGGGGGCCCTCCCGCGGCAGGCGAGCTGCTACTACTCGAGCTCGGACGCCGTCGTGGCGGATCGCTACGAGGCGGCGGAGCGCTATCCGGAGATACGGGCGGGGCGCGTGCCGTTCGAGGGCGGCTGGCGCGTCTACTCGAGCGGCGCCGGCATCGCGGTGCGCGTGATCTACGAGTGCTTCCTGGGTCTCCGCCGCGGCCGCGCGCTGCTCGGCATCGACCCCGTCATGCCGAAGGCGCTCGATGGGCTCCGGGCCGAGGTGACGCTCGGCGGCCGCGGTGTTCGCGTGCGCTACCGGATCGCGGCCGCGGGCCACGGGCCGACGGCGGTGGCATTGAACGGGGACGCGCTCCCCATGACGCGCACGACGAACCCGTACCGTACCGCGGGCGTCACCGTGCCCATGGCGGCCGTGCGCGAGCGGCTCCGGGACGGGGAGAACGAGCTGATCGTCGATCTCGGTTGAGCGAGGGCTCGGGCCGGCCGCCCGAGCCCTCGATGTGTCGCCTACTTCTTGATCTTCATGTCGACCCCGCCGCCGCCGAGCGCGAACTTCACGCCCTGAGTGGTGGCGACCAGGTCGGCCTTGACGCCGTTCTGGTTCTTCATGGTGACCACGCCGCCGCCACCCCCGACCGCCGCTCCCGCACCGACGCCCGTATAGTTGCCGTCGAAGTCCTCGAGCTTCTTCAGGTTGTAGACCTTGCCCGATGCCTCGATCTTCGAGACGCCGACGTCACCGACGCTCAGCCCCTTCACATCGACGGGGTACTCCTTCCCCTTGTAGGTGAGCGTTCCACTACCCCAGTTGACCCCGACCCCCGCCGCCACGGACCCTGCACTCAGCTTGAGCGTCGCGTCGGGCTTCTCGTCCTCCGCCGCGAACGCGCCACCGAGCGTCAGTGTCAGCGCAGCCGCCGTGATGAAGAATGCCGTCCTTCGCATAGGTCGCTTCTCCTCTTTCTCCGTCCAAGCGTGGACGGGTTGGCGCGAACCGCTTCCAAGCGTGCGCCGTCCCTCGTGCGGTTCTGACACCATCGTCAAAATCCGTCCATACCGCGCGAGCCGACAGTCCGCCGGCGACGGCGCCATTTGGCAAGACACGGGGCCGCGGATCGGCCATCCATGGCCCGAATGTCACGTGGCAATCTGTCCACTCGCGACATCGGGCGGTCCGTCGAGCGGATCATCACGTCGCCGCGTGGCGGGTCCGGCCGCCCGAGCATCGTTCGTGTCGCCGAGACGATGGCGACGAGCGTCCGGACCCTGCAGCGACGGCTCCATGCCGCGGGCCTCACCTACTCCCAGGTCGTCCAACAGGCCCGCCGCGCAGCAGCCCAGCGGATGCTGACCGACGGCACGGCCGCCATCGGGGAGATCGCCCGTACCCTGGGATACTCGGATCCCGCGCACTTCACCCGCGCGTTCCAACGCTGGACGGGTTCCACGCCGCGTGATTTTCGTGACCGACGGGCGGCGTCCGAGGTTCGCCGCTCCCGCTGACGAATGCCTCCGCCGACGAGGTCGTATCGCTCCGAGTGGCTCCTGGCGGATTGCGTGGCCGGGATCACGCTCGCCTCGTATGCGGTGCCGGTGGGACTCGCGTATGCGACCCTCGCCGGCCTCGCGCCCGAGGTTGGCATATACGGCTACATCCTCGGCGGCCTCGGCTACGCCGCGCTCGGCTCCTCGCGGCATCTCGCGATCGGCCCCACGTCGGCGATCTCCCTGCTGGTCGGAGCGAGCATTGCGCCGATGGCCGCCGGCGACCCGGTGCGCTACGCGCAGGTGGCGGCGCTGGTCGCCCTGCTGGTCGCCGCGCTGGCCGTGGTGGCGTGGGCGTTTCGCTTGAGCACGCTCACGAGCTTCGTCAGCGACACGATCCTGGTCGGCTTCAAGGCCGGCGCCGGACTGAGCATCGCCATGACTCAGCTCCCGAGCGCCCTCGGCGTCCCGGGTGGGGGGGACCACTTCTTCGGCCGCATCGCGGCCCTCGCGCAGCAGCTCGGCGACACGAACCTCGTCGTCCTCGGCGTGGCGCTCGGGGCACTCGTGCTGCTGCTCCTCGGCGAACGGTTCCTTCCCGGGCGTCCCGTAGCGCTCGTCGTGGTGGCGCTGTCGATCGTCGCGACCGCGGCCCTGCGCCTCGACCACCACGGAGTGGCCACCGTGGGCGCGATACCCCCCGGCCTGCCGCACATCGGCCTACCCGGCATCCGGCCGCTCGACGTCGAGGGCGTCGTCCCCCTCGCCGCCGCGTGCCTGCTGCTCTGCTACGTCGAGGGCGTGTCGGCCGCGCGCGCGATCGCCGCCCGGCACGGCTACGACGTGGACGCCCGCCAGGAGCTCCTGGCCCTCGGCGGCGCCAACCTCCTCGCCGGACTGGGGCACGGATACCCCGTGGCCGGAGGGCTCTCGCAGTCGGCGGTCAACGAGAAGGCGGGCGCGAGGTCACGCCTGTCGCTGGTCGTGGCGTCGGCCACCCTCGGCGCCTGCCTCGTGTTCTTCACGGGCCTCCTCCGGAACCTGCCGAAGGCCGTGCTGGCCGCGATCGTGCTCGTCGCCGTGAAGGGCCTCATCGACCTCCGCGAGATGGGCCGCATCCGGCGCGTCAGCCGCCTCGAGTTCCGCGTCGCGACGACCGCCTTCGTCGCGGTCCTCCTCCTCGGGATCCTGAAGGGGGTGCTGGTCGCCGTCGTCGGCTCGATCCTCCTCCTGCTGCACCGCGCCGCCTTCCCTCACGTGGCCGTCCTCGGTCGCATCCCGCGCACGACCCGGTTCTCGGACGTCGAGCGGCACCCGGACAACGAGCGGATACCGGGCGTGCTGATCGTCCGGGTCGAGGCGGCGCTCCTCTACTTCAACGTCGAGTACGTGCTGCGCGAGGTGATGCGGCACGTGGACGGCCAGCCGGCGCCCATCCGGCTCGTGATCTGCGACCTCTCGACGTCACCGTACGTCGACCTCGCGGGCACGCGCATGCTGACGAGGCTCTATGACGATCTCGAGGCCCGGCACGTGACCCTTCGACTCGTGGAGGCACACGCGGACGTCCGCGAGGTCCTCCGGGCCGAGGGTGTCGACGCGCGAGTCGGTGCGATCTCACGGCGTACGTCCGTCGAAGACGCGATCAGGGCGTTCGAGGGCGCCCCGCGCTGATCCGCCGCGGATCGCCGCCCCTCACGACACCTGGGCGCGCGGGGTCTCCGCCGGGTGCTCGTGCAGCGGCGTTGCGACCGGGGCCGCCTTCCCCTTCGCCGCCGCGCGGCGATCGGTGCGGCTGCGGATCAGCTCGTAGAAGACCGGCGTGAAGAAGACGCCGAAGAGCGTCACGCCGAGCATCCCCGAGAAGACGGCGATGCCGAGGGCGAAGCGCATCTCCGCCCCGGCGCCGGCGCCGCGAATCAGCGGCAGGACGCCCAGGATGAACGCGAACGACGTCATGAGGATCGGGCGGAGCCGGGTCTTCGAAGCCTCGACGATCGCCTCGAATCGCGGCTTGCCCTCGTCCTGGAGCTGCTTCGCGAACTCGACGATCAGGATCGCGTTCTTGGCGGCGAGGCCGATCAGCACGATCAACCCGATCTGCGTGAAGATGTTATTGTCGGATCCGACGAGCCAGACGCCGGCGATGGCGGCGAGCAGGCACATGGGCACGATGAGGATGATCGCGCCCGGGAGCGACCAGCTCTCGTACTGGGCGGCGAGGACCATGAAGACCAGCACGGCGCCGAGGATGAAGACGAACACCGCCGTGTTGCCGGCGAGGATCTGCTGCAGCGTGAGCTCCGTCCATTCGAAGCTCATGGTCGCCGGGAGCTCCTGCGACGACAGCGCCTCCATCACGGCGATCGCCTGGCCCGAGCTGACCCCAGGGGCCGTCCCGCCCGCGATCTCGGCCGACGGGAACTTGTTGTAGCGGTTCACGATCGCCGGCCCCGTCGTGGTGCGCACGTTCACCAGCGTCGAGAGCGGCACCATCCCGCCGTCGCGGTTACGGACCTTCAGCTCGCCGATGTCGTCCGGATTGACGCGGTACGCGGCGTCGGCCTGGACGTTCACCTGCCAGTTGCGGCCGAAGCGGGTGAAGTCGTTGGCGTACGAGGACCCGAGATAGATCTGGAGCGTCGAGAAGACGTCGTCCAGCGAGACGCCGAGCGCCTTCGCCTTCGAGCGGTCGACGTCGAGATAGAGCTGCGGTTGCGCCGCGCGGAACGTGCTGAAGAGGCCCAGGAGCCCGGGCTGCGCCGTGCCGGCGCGGATCACGGCCTCCGTGGCGCCCTGTAGCGCCTCGGGACCGGCGTCGGCGCGGTCCTGGACCTGGAGCTTGAATCCGCCGGTGTTGCCGAGGCCGTCGACCGGCGGCGCCCCGAACGCGAGCACGACCGCATCCTGGATCTGCCGGAACTGGGCGCGCAGGTTGGCCGCGACGGTGCCGGAGGACAGACCGGCCGCCACGCGCTCCTCGAACGGCGCCAGGACGACGAACATTCCACCGGCGTTCGAGATGTTGTTGCTGGTGAGGATGGAGTACCCGGGGAAGTTGAGCGTGTGCGCGACGCCGGGCGTGGCGAGCACCAGCTGATCGAGCCGGGTCATCACCTCTTGGGTGCGCTCGAGGCTGGCGCCGTCGGGCAGCAGCGTGTTGACGACCAGGTAGCCCTTGTCCTGCTCCGGGATGAACCCGGTCGGGACGGTCCGGAAGGCGAGCCACGTGAGGACCATCAGGCCGGCGTACACGACGAGCATCAGGCCGCTCGCGCGCACGAGCCGGGCGACGATGCGGCCGTAGCCATCCGTCAGACGGTCGAAGAAGCGGTTGAAGCCCTTGAAGAAGCCGAGCAGCGCGCGATTGACCCCCGGGTTCAGGAGATAGCCGAGGACACCGCCGGCCGCCGCGAGCGCCAGCCGGATCGTCCAGATGAGAGCGGGGCTGCCGTGCGCCTCGTGGCCGTGCCCGCCGGCCGACAGCCCCAGGAGGTGGAGCACCCGACCCGTCACGAGGAAGTCGACCAGGAGAGCGCCGAGCAGCACCACCGCGCTCCGGGGAAGCGCCTCGCGGCGCTCCTCACCGTGCGCGTGTGGCTTGATCAGCGTGACGGCGCGCGCCGGCGCCATCGTCATCGCGTTGATGGCCGAGATGATGGTGGAGGCGGCGATGGTGAGCGCGAACTGGCGGTAGAACTGGCCGCTGATGCCGGCGATGAACGCCGTCGGGATGAAGACCGAGCTCAGGACCAGCGTGATGGCGATCACCGGGCCCGTGATCTCGTCCAGCGCCTTGATGGTGGCCTCGCGCGGCGGCAGGCCCTTCGCCATCCAGCGCTCGACGTTCTCCACCACGACGATCGCGTCGTCCACCACGATGCCGATGGCGAGGACGAGGCCGAAGAGCGACAGGTTGTTCAGCGAGAACCCGAGCAGCGCCATGACGAAGAACGTGCCGATCAGCGAGACGGGGACGTCGATCATCGGCAGCAGCGTGGCGCGCCAGTCCTGCAGGAACACCAGGACGACGATGAACACGAGGATGAACGCCTCGAACAGCGTCTTGTAGACCTCGTGGATCGACTCGTCGACGAAGACCGTCGTGTCGTAGACGATCTTGTACTCCATGCCCTCCGGGAAGCGGGCCTTGAGGCGCTCCATCTCGACGCGGACGCTCTCGGCCGTCGCCAGCGCGTTGGCGCCGGGGAGCTGGAAGATGGCCATCGTGACGGAGGGCTGCCCGTCGAGGTAGCTGGCGACGTCGTAGTTCTTGGCGCCGAGCTCGATGCGACCGACGTCGGAGAGGCGCGTGATCTCGCCGCGCTCGCCGGTCTTCACGACGATGTCCCCGAACTGCTCCGGATCGAGCAGCCGCCCGAGGGTGTTCACCGTGTACTGGAACGCCACGCCGTTCGGCGCCGGCGGCTGCCCGATGCGCCCCGCGGCGACCTGCACGTTCTGCTCGCGCAGCGCCTTGAGCACGTCCGTCGCGGTCATGTTCCGCGAGGCGAGCCCGTTCGGGTCGAGCCAGATGCGCATGCTGTAGTCGCGCGCGCCGAGGAAGGAGACGTCGCCCACGCCCGGCAGCCGCGCGAGCGCGTCCTTCACCTGGATGGTGGCGTAGTTGCTCAGGTAGAGCTGGTCGTAGCGGTTGTCCGGCGAGAGCAGGTTCACGCAGAGGAGGATCATCGGCGACTTCTTCTTCACCGTGACGCCCTGGCGCTTCACCTCCTCGGGCAGCTTCGCCTCGGCGATCGCGACGCGGTTCTGCGTGAGCACCTGCGCGAAGTCGAGGTCCGTCCCGACGCGGAACGTGACGTCGAGGTTCAGCTGTCCGTCGTTGGTGCTCTTCGAGAGCATGTAGAGCATGTTCTCGACGCCGTTCACCTCCTGCTCGATCGGCGCGGCGACGGTGTCCGCGACGACCTTGGCGCTGGCTCCGGGGTACGTCGCGGTGATCTGCACCGTCGGCGGCACGACCTCCGGATACTGCGCGATCGGGAGGCCGTTCAGCGCGACCAGGCCGATGATGACGATGACGATCGACAGCACGGTCGCGAAGACGGGCCGATCGACGAAGAAGCGGGCGAACATGGCGTTCCTACGACGCGGTCTTCGGCGGTGGTGACGCGGTGGCGGGTGGTCCGGGACGCATGCTCACCTTCTGCGGCGCCACCGTGACGCCCGGGCGAACGCGCTGCAGGCCGTTCACGATCACCCATTCGCCGGGCGCGAGACCCTCCGCCACGGCACGGAGATCGTCGTGCAAGCCGCCGAGCTTCACGGGCCGGTACTCGACGACGTTCTTGTCGTTCACGACCAGCACGTACTTCCGGTCCTGGTCGGTGCCGATCGCGCGGTCGGTGACCAGGATGCCGGGCCGCGAGTCCCCGATGGGGACGCGCACGCGGACGAACATGCCGGGCGCCAGGAGTCGGTCGGTGTTCTGGAGCACCGCTCGCACGCGGATCGTGCCGGTGGAGGGATCGATCTGGTTGTCGAGGAAATCGACCATTCCCCGGTGCGTGAAATCGTCCTGGTCACCCAGGGCGACGAGCACCGGCACCTGGGCATCGCGGAGCCTCTCGGGCGTGGCCACGCCGTCGCGCACGATTGCCGCCTTCCGCAGCCGGATGACCGAGCGCTCGTCGGCATCGAAGTCGACGTAGATGGGATCCTGGCTCACGATCGTCGTGAGCAGCGGCCCGCCCGCCGGGCCTACGACGACCAAATTGCCCTGGGTGATCTCCGCCTTGCTCGCCCGTCCGGCGACCGGCGCCGTCACCCGCGTGAACTCGAGATCGAGCCGCGCCAGCTCGAGCTGCGCCGTCGCGGTTTTGAGCTCGCCCTCGACGGCGCCACGATCGGCCACCGCGCGCTCGAGCTCGCGCGCGCTGGCCGCTCCCGACGGACGGAGTGCCTGGTTGCGCGATACCTCGGACTCCGTCCGAGCGAGCTGCGAGCGCAGCCGGGCGACCTGACCCTCCGCACGCAGCACGGCGGACTGGTACTCCCGCGGGTCGATCTCGAACAGGAGATCGCCTACGTTGACGAGCGCTCCCTCCGCGAAGGCGACCTTCGTGATGTAGCCCGTCACGCGCGCCCGCAGCTCGACGCTCTCGACGGCGGTCGTCCGGCCCGTGAACTCGAGCCGGTCCTGGACGGGCTCCTCGACCGGCTGGCTGACCGAGACCTCCGGCGGGGGCGGCGCCACCACCTGCGTCCCGCCCCCGCACCCAGTGCCGAGCGAGGCCAGGGCGATCACGCACAGCGCGACTACCTGAACGGCGGTCACCGTCGGCCTAGCTACCACTGCGGGCTCCACCATCGCCAGCGCCACCAGCCGCGATCCTTCTCGGTGTTTTGGACGGCCGCCTGCTCGATCTTCCGCTGCTGCTCTTCGGCCACGAGATCGCCCCATCGAGTGCGGGCACTCATCTGCGTGGCCGTCTCCTCGTCGATCACGCTGCGTCCCTCCCACGGCTCCCAGCCGCCGCCGAGGCTCTTGTACAGCGTCACCAGCGTGAGGGCCTCCTGACCCCGACTCGCGACGAGGAGATCCTGCTGATCGATGAGGAACTGCTGCGCGAGGAGGACGGTCGTGAAGTCGACGGCCCCCTCGCCGTACTGCCGGCCGACGAGATCCACCACCTTCTCGGCCGCCTGGACGCTCTCGCGAAGCGCGTCGGTGCGCAGCAGCGCCCCGCGGTGCGCCGCCACCGCGCTCTCGACGTCCGCCTGGGCGTTCAGGACGGCGGTCGTGTAGTCGTTGACGAGCGCCTGATATTCGGCGTCCTGCACGCGCACGTTGTTGGTGATGCGCCCGTAGTTGAGGATGGCCCAGCTGAAGGTCGGCCCGCCGAATGCCTCGAAGCTCCGCCCCTCGAAGAATTTCTCCGCATCGGTCGAGTCGAGATTGATGGAGCCGACGAGCGAGAAATGCGGCAGGAGGTCGGCCTTGGCGATCCCGATCTTCGCGCTCTGCGCGGCGAGCAGGCGCTCGGTGCGGCGCACGTCGGGCCGCCGCCGGAGGAGGTCCGCCGGGAGGCCGATCGCGACTCCTTCCGGCGGCACGGGGATCTGGCCGGGCCCCTCGCCGACGATCTCCTCCACGTGCCGCGGTGTCATGCCGAGCAGCGCGGACAGCGTGCTGGCCTGCTGATCGATCTGCGCCTCGAACAACGGGATCTGCGCCTCGGTGCGATGCAGGAGCGTGGCCGCCTGCGCGGGATCGACGTCGGTCACCGCGCCATGTCGGGCGCGCTCGCTGGCGATGTCGAAGTTCTTCCGCTGCAGCGCGGCGTTGCTCCGTGCCACCTCCAGCGCCTCCTGGTTGGTGCGGATGCCGATGTAGTTGGCCGCGACCTCCGCCAGGAGGGAGACGAGGACGTCGTCGTAGTCGGCGACCGCGGCGAGGAGCTCGGCGTCCGAGGACTCGATGCCACGGCGGAACTTGCCCCAGAGATCGAGCTCCCACGCGACGTCGAAGCCGAGAAGGAACTGATCGAAGCTCCGATCCGGAGGAGGCGCGATCGTGTTCTTGCTCGCCACCACTCGCCGGTAGCCGCCTACCGCATTCTGGGTCTGCGGGAAGAGTGTACCGATGGCGATGCCCCGCCGGGCCTGCGCCTCGAGCACGCGAATGCCCGTCGCCTCCAGCGACGGGTTCTGCTGGTAGGCCTCCACGATCAGGTCGGTGAGGATCGGGTCACGGAACGACTCCCACCACGGGCCGAGCGGTTGAGCGGGCTGGGCGATGTCGCCGGCGTCGCGCGCAATCCATCCGTCTGCGAGGGGTGCGGTCGGTCGCTCGTAGTCGGGCCCGATCATCATGCACCCGGACACCACGAGGGCGAGGACGAGCGCCAGCGCTCGTCCTCCGGCACGCGTCACCACGTCGCCGCCGCCTGCGAAATCATCGATCGACATCGTGCCGGTTCGGGTTCAGTCAGCGGAGGCCGGCGAATCCGCCCGACGAGTCCTCACTACTTGGGCTTCTCGACCGAGATGGCGAGGGCCTCCGTATACGTGATGTCGACCAGATCGCCGACGGTGACCAGGTCGAGCTTCGACGGATCCCTCACCTTGACGACTGTCACCACTCCCTCCGGGTCCCGGAGGGCCACCTCGCCGTTCGCCTTGTCGATGCGATCGATCGTCGTCCTCACGGTGACGGTGTCCTTGACGGCCGCCCCAGGCCTCGCGCCGAGTGGTGCGCGCGATACGTCAGTCGTGGAGGAGACCTCCGGCTTCGCGCTGCCCGCCTTGCTCACCTGGTAGGCGACCGCCTGGTAGTATGTGACGCGCAGGATGTCGCCCCGCTTCACCTGCGGGAGGTTACGTACCTCCGGGCCGGCGACGATCGTGAACTCCTTCCCGTTGGGGTCCTTCAGAGTGACGTGCCGGGTCTTCAGGTCGACCTTCTGAACGGTGGCGGTCTTTGTCAGCGCCTCCTCGTCGACCGTGCCGGACGGCAGCGTGCCCGGCGTGGTCGGAGCCGCCGGCGCGGCGACGCGTTCCGGTGCCGGCTTCTTGGACGCGCAGCCCAGGAACACGAAGGCACACGCGGCGATGCACGTCGTTACGAGTTTTCCCATGGACCCTCCCCGCCGCGGGATACGTGAATCGCGCGGCGCATTCTTGCCATCTCGCGCCAACGGCCGAGTGCCGGCCGCTCAGAACCTCTCGGGTACGTACTTGAACGGATACTTGGGCTCCCGATAGCCGTGCGGCTTCTGCCGCTTGGGCAGCTTCACCTTGTCGTGCCGCACCTTCTTGTAGGGAATCTGGCTCAGGAGGTGGGTGATGAGGTTGAGGCGCGCGCGCCTCTTGTCATCGGACGTCACCACGTACCAGGGCGCCCACGCCGTGTCCGTCGCGGCGAACATCTCGTCGCGTGCCCGCGAGTAGTCGTACCACCGGCTGTAGGACTCGATGTCCATCGGCGAGAGCTTCCAGATCTTGCGCCCGTCGTCGATGCGCGACTCGAGCCGGCGCGTCTGCTCGTCCATGCTGACCTCGAGCCAGTACTTGATCAGGACGATGCCGGATTCGGTCATGACCTTCTCGAAGGCCGGAGCGAGCTCGAGGAAGCGCTTCGCCGCCTCCTCGGAGCAGAAGCCCATGACGCGCTCGACGCCCGCGCGGTTGTACCAGCTGCGATCCCAGATCACGACCTCGCCGGCCGCCGGCATGTGCGGCAGGTAGCGCTGAAGGTACATCTGGCTCTTCTCGCGCTCCGTCGGCGCCGGCAGCGCGATGACGCGAAAGACGCGCGGGCTCACGCGCTCGGTGATGGCCTTGATCGTCCCGCCCTTGCCTGCACCGTCGCGGCCCTCGAAGACGACGCAGACCTTGAGCCCCTTTTGCTTCACCCACTCCTGGAGCTTCACCAGCTCCACGTGCAGCTTCTCCAGCCGCTTCTCGTAGGCCTTCCGCTTGAACTTGCCCGCGCGCTTGCCGTCTGCCGATGCGACCCCTTTCCCGGCCATCACTGCCTCGCCTGGAGGGTCTCGCCGGTATTGCGGCTGCCGCGGCGAAACTCGTTGGGAGATCGCCCCGTCCACCGCCGGAAGGCCCGCGTGAAGTGCGCATGGTCGGAGTAACCGAGATCGAGCGCGATATTCACGATCTTGCTGTCGGTCTTCTCGAGCAGAGCCGCCGCGGTCGCGAACCGCACGTTCGCCACCAGCGATTCATGCGTGACCCGGGCGGAGCCCAGACGACGCTGCAGGGTGCGCACGCTCATCCCGAGCGCGGCCGCCGTCGAACGGATGTGAGGATAGCCTCGCCACGACAGGGTCTCGACCACCTGCGCGATGGAAGCCGCGAGATCGTCGGCCGGGCCGGACGCCGTCCAGGCATCGAGGCTCTCCTCCGAGTGCTCGCGGACGCCGCTCGGCTCCGGGAGGGGCGCATCGAGCAGCGCGCGCGGGAAGCCGATGGCGGTCACGGGCTGCGCGAAGCGAATCCTCGCGCCCGAGAGGTGCTCGAGCTCCCGTACCGCGGCCGACTCGCCGGTCTGCAGCCGCATGTCCGGAGGGCACCAGGTCGGCCCTGCCCCGAGCCGCACGATGCCCATCATGAGCATCAGGGCGTAGTGCTCGAGCTGCTGCCACTCCTCGTCGACTCGGTCGCTCCACGCCGCGCAGAGCCGAACCTGCTCGCCGCGCGAAGCGAGCCAGGTCCTTCCACTCGAGCTGAACGCCCGGTGATTGCGAATCGCCCACTGGAGCGCAGCGCCGACGGTCGGCGCGACGCAGATCCGCCGGCCGAGGACACCGAGGGCGTCGATGCGCGCCTCCACGCCTGCGCGTAGGCCGACGTCGGCGATGCCCTCGCTCCGTACCGCACGGTTCAAGAGCCGGACGACGCTCGAGGTCGGGATCAGCCCGTCGGCTTCGACCGGAAGCCACGCCGGCAGTCCGGCTTCCGGCAGGAGGCGCTCCACGCGCGCGCCGCCACGAGCGAGAAAGCCGACGATCGGAGCGAGGATGCTCGCCCGAACGAGAGCGATGGGCGGCATGGAGACGGGAGACGGCAAGAGCGCGATCAATACAAGGGCGGTCTATCCGCAGCAAGCTTGGACGATCCGACGGTAGCTGGCGCCCCGACGTCAGGGGCGCCGACGGTGCCGGTCGTCCCACTCGAGCACCGCCGGCAGCGCCACCACGTAGCAGACGAGCGTCAGCGCGACGCCGATCGTCAGGAGCTGTCCCGTTGCCGCCATGCCCTTGTGCGATGCGAAGGCGAGGCTGCCGAACGCCATCACCGTCGTCAGCGCGGCGTAGAAGACGGCCCGTGCCGTGCTCGTCCCGAGGACGTCCACCTCCTCCTCGTGCGTCCGGTGGCGGTGCACGAGATGGACGCCGTTGTCGACGCCCATCCCGATGAGCATCGGGAGGACGATCACGTTCGCGAAGTTGAAGGGCCGCCCGAGGACGACGAGCGCCGCGCACGTGAGCCCCGCCGCGAGGAGCAGGGGGAAGAACGCGAGGAGCGTGTCGCGGACGCTCCGCCACATGATGAGGAGGAAGCCGAGCATCGCGAGCATCCCTCCGACGAGGGCCCCGCGCATGGAGTTCCACGCCACCCGCCCCCACTCGACGAGCCACACCGCCATGCCCGCCGCATCGGGCACGACGGTCCGCACCGTGTCGACGAAGCGCTCGAGCGTGCGGCTGTCCGAGACGTCCTCGCGCGGCAGCACCTCGACGCGCGCGCGGCCGTCCGCGGCGACGTACTGCCGCGTGAGATCGGGCGGCAGATCGGCGCGCGTAACGGGCTCGGGGGTGAGCATCGGACGGAGGTCGCGCACCTGGGCCGGGAGCGAGCCGACGATGGCCATCTGGAGCTTGCGGAAGTCGTCGTCGCCGCGCTGCCCGTCGAGGAACCGCCGGAGCGCCGTCTCCAGGCGGGCGGCGCTGGCGGCGAGACGCCCATCCGCGTCCTTCCGCGCCTCGGCGGCCGCCGCCGCCAGGCGCTCGAGCGCCGCGCGCTGCGCGGCCGGAGGCGGGCTGGGGACGTCCGCGACGAGCGGCGGCACGAAGAACGACGCCGTCTCCAGCACCTCGCGCTTCTCCTCCTGATCCTTCGGCACCCAGTCGTCGAGCGTCCGCGCGTCCAGCACCACCGGGAGCTCCTTCAGGCGTGGGGCGAGCGCCTCCGCCGCCTCGAGGCTCGGCGTCACGGCGTCGATGGTCCATGGCGAGCTCGAGCGGCGCGTCAGCAGATCCTCGAAGGTCTGCACGGATTCCGTGGTCGGGTCGCGCAGCTCGAGCGGGTTGTGGTCGAAGTGGGCCAGCGGCACGAGCATCGCCGCGAAAACTCCGAGGCCCAGCGCGCCCAAGCGGATCGGACGCGCGTACACGAGCGGCAGATGCTCGAGCCGTTTGATCCACGGTGGCTGCGCGGTTTCCGTCCGCGGCGCCGCGGGCGCCCCGATGGCGAGCACCGCGGGCGCGACCGTCAGGGTGCTGAGCAGGCTCGCGATCATCCCGAGGCCCGTGACGAGCCCGAGCTGCGCGACCCCGACGAAATCGGTCAGCAGGAAGATGAAGAACCCGATGGTCGTCGTGGCCGCGCTCGAGACCAGCGACCCACCCGTCGACTGACCGGTCAGCACCAGCGCCTCGGTGCGCGACTTCCCTTTCGCGCACAGCTCGGCGTAGCCCATGCAGAAGTGGATGCCGAACTCGCCGCCGAGGCCCACGATGAAGACGTTGAACACGGCGGAGATCATGTTCAGCTGGCCGACGGTCGCCGCCGCGATGGCGTTCGTCCAGGCGAGGCTCACGACGAGGCTCGCGAGGAGCGCCGCGACGACGCGCCTGGAGCGGAGGGCGTAGATGACGGCCGCGCTGAAGAGCACGAACGACGCGACCGCCGTGAGACGGCTCTGCCGGCCGATGGCGATCAGCTCCTCGTAGTTGAGCACGGGATCGCCGGTCACCCGGGCGCGCATGCCGTGCGCGGCGTCGATCTCGAGCGCGGC
>Ga0111539_10004992_pt1 | contig 17254 bp, 13 predicted proteins | sample RhiMethybrSRZTD1_FD_79667 | JGI IMG/M metagenome (GOLD analysis project Ga0111539, IMG submission 79667) | Populus rhizosphere microbial communities from Tennessee, USA - Rhizosphere MetaG P. TD hybrid SRZTD1 (version 2) (version 2) | ecosystem: Host-associated > Plants > Roots > Rhizosphere >... | reverse complement strand
GCGGTCCCATACACTGGACGCCTTGCCTGCAGCTGCAACGGCACATTTCCTTCTCACTCCCGTCGGCTCGAGCGGAGACGTCCATCCCTATGTGGGAATCGGGCGGGCGCTGCGATCCAAAGGCCATGACGTCACGATGCTCACGGCCGAGCCCTTCCGTCGGGCGAGCGAGGGAGCCGGCCTACGCTTCGTCGCCACGCAGTCGCAGGAGGATTTCGACCGTGTGACGAAGGATCCCGACCTCTGGCACAGTCAGCGAGGGCTGACCCTTGTGCTGCGCATGCTGTCCGTGTACATGCGAGAGCACTACGCGCGGATTGCCGAGGTGTACGAGCCGGGCCGTACGGTTCTCGTGGGTCATCCTCTTGGCTTCGCCACGCGCGTGTTCGAAGAGGTCCACGGTGCGCCGGCGGCGACCGTTCATCTCGCGCCGTCGATCTTCCGCTCGGACTATCAGCAGCCGGTGCAGACTCCCGGCATTGATGTGACCGGGCTGCCGATCTGGCTCAAGCGATCGCTGTGGTGGCTCGTCGATCGCTGGCTGATCGATCGACACGTCCTGCCCGAGTTCAATCAGTGGCGACGCGAGCTCGGCCTCGCGCCAGTCTCGCGTGTTTTCAAGGATTGGCTGCATTCGCCGCGTCTGGCCATCGGACTGTTCCCCGACTGGTTTGCGCCGATTCAGCCCGATTGGCCGCCGCAACTTGTCCTCACGGGATTCCCGTTGTACGACGAGCCTGACGAGCATCCCCTGAGCGCTGGGTTCCAGGCGTTTCTCGACAATGGCTCGCCGCCGATCCTCTTTACGCCGGGCTCCGCGAACCGCCTGGCGGCGCCGTTCTTCGTGGCGGCGATCGACGCGTCGCGTCGTCTCGGCCGCCGCGTGTTGTTGCTCACGCCGTATCCCGAACAGCTGCCCGCAGCGCTCGGATCCGACGCCTGGCACGAGCCCTACGTGCCATTCTCCAAGGTGCTGCCCCACTGCGCGGCCATCGTCCATCACGGCGGCATCGGCACCTGCGCACAAGGCCTCGCGGCCGGCGTGCCGCAGTTGACGATGCCGATGGGATTTGACCAGCCTGACAATGCGACCCGGTTGCAGCGACTCGGAGTGGGCCGATGGGTGCGGCCGCAAGACTTTGGCGGCGAGCGGGTCGCGACGGAGCTGGCCGCGCTGCTTGGCGATCCTCGAATCAGCGAACGCTGCGGTCGTTGGGCACAGGCGATCGCGCGCAGCAGCCCACTCGTCGACACCTGCGAGGCGCTTGAAGCGATAGTGCCCTCGACTGCAAAGGCCGGGTCGGGCAGGTAGGGCGGGTCGGGCAAGTGGGGTGGCACTCGTAGCGCAGGACTTCAGTCCTGCCACTCCACCATTGATGAAGACACGCACTGGAAGTACTGTTTCAAGCGTCCATGGCGCGATTCCTGCTCCGGCGGCTCCTCTATCTGGTTGTGCTCGTCATCATTTCAACCTCGGTTGCCTACCTGCTCGCCGCGACACAACTCAATCCGCGCTCGCGTTACGAAGGCCGCAATCCGGCGCCGCCGCCGCAGGTTGTCGATGCCGCGCTCGATGCCCTGAACATGAACGACAAGACGCCCCTGACCACGCGCTTCGGCCGATGGGTCGGACAGCTCCTTCACGGAGACCTTGGCCAAACCATCGAAAACAAGCCGGTCAACGACGAAATCGGCCGACGCATGTGGGTCAGCATTCGGCTCCTGCTGATCGGGTCGATCCTCGGCAGCCTGCTCGGCGTGGCGGCAGGCGCGTACGGCGCGGTCAAACAGTACCGGCCCGCCGATCATGCCTTGACCATCTTCTCGTTCGTCACGCTGTCCATCCCTACCGTCGTGTTGGCCGTCCTATTCAAGAACGCCGGAATCGGTCTGAACAACCTGCTGGGTTTCACGGGCAGCACCAAGCTCCTCTACACAACCGGTGAGATCACGCCTGGACTCGACGTCTGGTCATGGGAAGGGTTGACCAACCGACTGGCGCATCTCGTGCTGCCGTCGCTCGTCCTCACCGTCGTCGCGGTGGCCTTTTACGGCCGCTACCAGCGCAACGCGATGCTCGACGTTCTGGGCAGCGACTTTCTCCGAACCGCCCAGGCCAAGGGCCTCCGTCGAACCCGGGCACTCGTCAAGCACGGCCTGCGCACGGCGCTCATCCCGATGGCCACGTTTTTTGCCTACGAGTTCGCGCTGCTGTTCGTTGGCGCCACCTTCACCGAGAAGATCTTCGGCTGGCACGGCATGGGCGAGTACTTCGTCGATTCGGTCACCAAGAGCGACGTGAACTCGGTGGCCGGCGTCACGCTGTTCGTCGCCGTGCTCGTCCTCATTGCCGGGTTTCTTTCCGACGTCGCCTACGCCGCGCTCGATCCGCGGGTTCGGGTCTCGTGAACCAGCCCGCAGATCAATTGCCGCGCGCCGATACCCAGCGCGCCGCCGGCCCTGGCGACGAGCGACTGGCCGACACCGCCAGCATCGAGGCGGCCTCTCGCGGTCGCCTGGTGCTGAGGCAGTTCTTTCGCAGGCGCCTCGCCATCGGCGGTCTCGTCACGGTTCTGTTGCTCTTTGCGGTCGCTTACGCAAGCCCGCACCTCGTTACCTGGCAGTACAACGAGCTCGACACGAGCTCGTTCCTCTCACCACCGACCGGCGATCACTGGTTCGGCACGACACAGAATGGTTTCGACATGTTCGCGTTGACGATGAGGGGGATGCAGAAATCTCTGATCATCGGACTCCTGGGAGCCTTGTTGTCCACGGCGCTGGCGGCGGTGGTCGGCGCCTTCGCCGGCTACTTCGGTGGAGCGTTGAACGCCGTGCTGCTCACGTTCATCGATCTGCTCCTGGTCCTGCCGTCGTTTCTCATCATCGCCATTCTGTCGCCGACGTTCAGAGGACGGACCTGGCTGATCTTCGTCCTGCTCCTGGCCGCGTTCCAGTGGATGATCACCGCGCGGATCGTGCGCGGCATGACACTGTCGCTCAAGGAGCGCGAGTTCGTCCTGGCCGCCCGCTTCATGGGCGTACCCGGCTGGCGCATCATCTTTCGGCACATCCTGCCGAACATGTCCTCGCTGCTCATCATCGACGCCACGGTGAACGTGAGCTCGCTGATTCTGGCCGAGGTCGGCTTGTCATTCTTTGGCTTCGGCGTCCAACCGCCCGACGTCTCACTCGGGACGCTCATCGGCGACTATGCCGGCGCCGCACTCACCTATCCGTGGGAGTTCTATTTCCCGGCCGGCTTTCTTGTCGTCCTGGTGCTCGCCATCAACCTGGTCGGCGACGGGCTACGCGATGCCTTCGATCCGAACGCCGGCATCCGCACCTCGTAGCCCATGCCTGCAACATCCCGACAAAGCTCCGTGCACCTCCGTTCGTGTCCGTGTGCTCCGTGGTGCCGCTTTTGTAACGTGGTGGAGCTCTTGTTGCGATGATCAATGCTCCCCTCCTCGAGGTCACCGATCTGTCGGTGACCTTCAGCAGCGACGCTGGACCGATAACCGCCGTGCGTTCACTGAGCTATCACGTACAGCCCGGCGAGGTTCTCGGCATCGTCGGTGAGTCCGGATCAGGAAAAACAGTCTCATCCCTGGCCATCATGTCGTTGCTGCCACCCTCTGCGCGCGTCTCAGGCTCCGTTCGATTCAGGGGTCGCGAACTTGTCGGCCAGTCGGACAAGGACTTGTCGGCAATCCGGGGCCGGAAGATCGCCATGATCTTTCAGGATCCGCTCTCCGCGCTGACGCCTGTCTACACCGTCGGGGAGCAGATCGAAGAGGCCATCCTCGTGCACGGCGAGCAAGGGGGCGGCAATCGGACGGCGGCGCGTGAGCGCGCCATCGAGCTGCTCGCGCTCGTCGGAATCCCTAACCCGCGACAGCGAGCAGACGCGTTCCCCCACGAATTCTCGGGCGGCATGCGACAGCGCGCGATGATTGCCATGGCCATCGCGAACAACCCGGATCTCATCATCGCCGACGAGCCGACCACCGCCCTCGATGTGACCATTCAGGCGCAGATCCTCGACGTGCTGCGCACCGCCCGTCAGGCCACTGGTGCGGCCGTCATCCTCATCACCCACGACCTCGGCGTCGTCGCCGGCTTCGCGGACCGCGTCGCCGTGATGTACGCCGGGAAGCTCGTCGAGGCGGCAGGAGTCGACGATCTTTTCTATCACGCGCGGATGCCCTACACGCTCGGGCTGCTCGGTTCGATTCCGCGTCTGGACGCGGGCGCGCGACAACCGCTCACGCCGATCGACGGCAACCCGCCGTCGCTGGTCGACCTGCCGGTGGGGTGCCCGTTCGTGCCGCGGTGCCCCTTGCGCGTCGAGAAATGCCAAGAGATGGAGCCTCAGCTCCTTCCGCTCGCGGCTTCCGGCCCGGCTCATGCCGCCGCGTGCCACCGCAGTGACGAAGTCGAGCGCCTCGAAATGACCAGCGCCGACGTGTTCCCTGTCCCTGCGGCTCCGGCGGCTGGCGAAGTTCTGGCGCCCCGGAGCGAGCGGGAGATCCTCCTGGACGTGCGGGGCCTCGTGAAGGAGTACCCGATCGTCAAGGGTGCCTTGATGCGGCGTCGAACTGGCACGGTCCACGCCGTCGACGGGATTACGTTCGATGTCCGCGAGCGCGAAACGCTCGGACTGGTCGGCGAGTCGGGCTGCGGCAAGACGACCGCCATTCTTGAAATCCTCAACCTGCTGAAACCGATGGCGGGGACGATCGTCGTGCTCGGCAACGATACGGCGCGGCTCACGCACGAGGAGCGTTTCGCGATTCGGCGGAACCTGCAGGTCGTCTTTCAGGACCCGATGGCCTCGCTCGACCCAAGACTGCCGGTCGGCGACATTCTCGCCGAGCCGATGCACGCGCACGGGGTGGCCCCGGCCGCGCGCGCGCAGCGCGTGCGCGAGCTGCTCCGCCTCGTCGGGTTGCAGCCCGAACACGCGAACCGGTATCCGCAGGCGTTTTCCGGCGGCCAGCGACAGCGGATCGGCATTGCCCGGGCTCTGGCGCTGCAACCGAAGGTGCTCGTCCTCGACGAACCAGTGTCAGCACTCGATGTTTCGATTCGCGCGGGCGTGATCAACCTGCTCGAACAGCTCAAAGTCGCGTTGGGTCTGTCATACCTGTTCGTCGCACACGATTTATCGGTGGTGCGCCACATCGCCGATCGCGTGGCGGTGATGTACCTCGGCCGCCTGGTCGAGATTGGCGACATCGACGAAGTGTTCGACCATCCGGCGCACCCGTACACACAGGCGCTGCTCTCCGCCATTCCTTTACCGGACCCCCAGAAGGAGCGCCGCCGCAAACGGATCGTGCTCCAGGGCGACCTGCCGAGCCCCGCCGATCCGCCGTCGGGCTGTCACTTTCGAACCCGCTGTCAGATGTTCGCGCACGAGCTCGACGAGGCCAGGCGTCAGCGGTGCATCGATGAATCGCCCGCACTCATCGACCGCACCGGCAGTCAGGATCGGCTGGACGCGTGCCACTACGCCACGCAGTCATCAGTCTTATGATTGGAGCAGGATCTGAGATCAGAATCAGGGCTAAGGGCTAAGGGCTAAGGGCTGAGGGCTGAGGGCTGCAAAGCGGCTGAGGGCAGCCCTCGAGCCATACGCCCTGACAGTATTCACCCGTGCTGGAGGCATTTTGTGAACGGGACAACGAAGAATTACCTTGCGTCGGTCGTTGCGCTCGGCACGCTTGCCGCAACGGCCTGCGGCGGCGGTGGCGGTGGCGAGCGCTCGGCATCCACACCGACGACGGCGGCATCCGCCAGCACGAATCAGATCAATCCGGTGCCGCGCGATCAGGTTCAAGACGGCGGCACGTTTACCTGGCCCCTCGATCAGATGCCGGCGAACTTCAACTACAACGAGCTTGACGGCACCACCAATGACGGGTTCTACGTCATCAACGCCCTCATCCCGAGCGTGTACACGAACGATGTCCAAGGGACACCGCTCTGGAACAAGGACTATCTCGCATCCGAGCCAACGCTGACCACCGATCCCAAACAGGTGGTCACCTACCAGATCAACCCGAAGGCGGCGTGGTACGACGGGACGCCGATCACCTGGGAGGATTTCTTTTGGCAGTGGAAGGCCAGTAGTGGCGCCAACAAGGCCTATCAGATCTCGGGGGCGCAAGGGTACGAGGACATCGAGAGCGTCGCAAGAGGAAAGGACGATCGCGAGGTGATCGTCACGTTCAAGAACAAGTTCTCCGACTGGCCTAGTATTTTTTCCCTGTTCTATCCGGCGTCGACCAATAAGGATCCGAAGGTATTCAACGAAGGCTGGAAGGAACGACTGCTCACCACAGCCGGGCCATTCAAGCTCGACACGATGGATCACACAGCGAAGACGATCACGCTCGTTCGTAACGAGAAGTGGTGGGGCGACCGAGCGAAACTCGACAAGATCGTGTTCCGCGTGATCGAGCCAGATGCGCAGATCGATGCCGTGGCCAACGGCGAGATCGATGCGATGGACATCGGGTCCGATGCCAACAAGTTGAACCGGGCCAAGAGTATCGCCGGCGCCGATGTACGGGTGGCCGGTGGTCCGAATTTCGTGCACCTGACGATCAACGGGACCAGCCCCACGCTAGTGGACGTGACCGTGCGTCAGGCACTGGCCATGGGCATCGATCGCGACGTCATTGCCCGGGCGCTGCTCGGCCCGCTCGGCATCCACGTGCAGACCCTCAATAACCACATCTTCATGGCCAACCAGAGCGGTTACCAGGACAACGCCGGCGATGTCGGGAAGTTCAACCCCGAACGGGCCAAGCAGATGCTCGACGCCGCAGGCTGGAAGCTCGAGGGGGCGGTCCGCAAGAGAGACGGCAGGCCGCTTGAGATCACGTTCATCATTCCAAGCGGCGTGGCTACCGGAAAACAAATGGCCGAGCTCATTCAGAACATGCTTGGACAGATCGGCGTGACCGTCAAGATCATCGCGGTTCCGGTGAATGACTTTTTCGCCAAGTACATCACGCCGGGACAGTTCGAATTCACGCTCTTCTCGTGGATCGGCACGCCGTACCCGATCAGCTCGGCGAAGTCGATCTACGCCAAGCCGAAACGAAACGCCCAAGGCGAGCTGGAGATTCAACAGAACTACGGCCGCCTCGGATCCGACGAGATCGATCAACTGTTCCTACAGGCGAACGCAGAGCTCGATAGGAAGAAGGCTCAGGAGCTCGCGAACCGGTTGGACGCCCTGATCTGGCAGGAAGTGCACTCACTGACCATCTACCAGCGTCCTGAGCTGGTGGTGTGCCAGAAGACGCTCGTCAACTTCGGGGCGTTCGGGTTTGCCTCGCCCTGGGTGTACCAGGACATCGGGTGGGCGAAGCAGTAAGTTTTGCAAGAACGTCAGGGCTAAGGGCTGGTCTCAGCGACAGGGCTAAGGGCTGGTTGCATGGCAGTCAGGGCTGAGGGCTGCTCCGCAGTAAGGTCAGGGCTCAGGGCTAGGGTTTCTTCCCCTGCGCCGCCGCTGCGGCGGCCGTGGCCGCGGGCCGCAGGTCGGTGCGCCACCAGACCTCCGTCGCGGCGCGCTGCGCCTGGTCGACGCCGACGACGATCACGTCGGTCGGCTCGATGGGCGAACCGTCGAGCACCATCGTGGAGTATTTCGTCCCGCGAGCGTCGAGGGTCCTGCGCCCGGGCGCCAGCTGCGTCGCTTTGAGCCGGCCGTCGGCGGCAAAGACGAAGGCCAGCACCGTGAACTGCTCCAACTCATCGTCCGTCTTGTTGGTCGCCTGGTAGAGCAACACCGGCGGGCCTTCCGCTCCGCTGAGGATGGTGGCTTTTTCAAGCCGAACCGGCGAATCCGCAGCCTGTACTATGATGGTCGGTCTCTCGGCCGGCGCGCCTGCCAACGCCACAAACATCATCACTGCGGAAAATACGTTCATCTGGAGCTCATCCTTATTTCAGCTTTTGACTCTTGGCTTTCAGCTCTCAGATTTCAGCTTTCAGCCGTCTAGCCCTTCGGTTCGATTCACGCTTCGATCGCCGGTCACAGCGTAGCCGTACTTGCGTGATTTTGCACGGACACAGGTGTGTCCGATGAATCTTTGGTTGACTCAGCCGCACGAATCGGCGATTCTTGAATCCTCCTCCGACAACTGAGTTGATAATCACGGGTCAGCCCTGGGCCCCCTCTGCGCGTACGGAGCACTGGTGCGAAAGATTATTGTCGTTGCGGTTCTTGCGGCCTTTGGCGGATTGGCTCGGCCGACTGCGGCGCCGCAGCTGGTTCCGACGTTCAAGGCAGCGGTCAATGTGGTGCCGATCAACGCTACTGTCCGCGATCGTCGCGGACGGATGGTCACCACCCTGACGTCGGCCGACTTCGAGGTGCTCGACAAGGGCGAGCGACGCCCGATCATCAATTTTCAGGTGGATCACTCCGGCCCGATCACGATTGCCGCCCTGCTCGACGTGAGCGGCAGCATGAAGATCGGCCCCAAGATGGCGCTCGCGAGCCAGGTGCTCCGGAGGCTGACCGCCGAGCTCACGGATGGTCAGAGTGAGATCGGCCTCTTTACGTTCGACGCGGCGCTCCACGTGGCGCAGCCGTTCACCAAACACCCCACCGAGATCGACAGCGCGCTGAGCGCCGCTGAACCCTTTGGCTCAACCTCGCTCTACGATGCCATCGCCGAGACCGCACGACGCCTCGAGGCCCACTCCTCGCAACGGCGAGCGATTGTCGTCCTCACTGACGGCGTCGACACGAGCAGCAGCCTGACGCCCGCTGAAGTGTCGGCGCTCGCCAGCTCGATTGACGTTCCCGTCTACGTCGTCATCACCGTGCCGCCGATCGATCGCGAACACCAGGTTGCCTCGCGGGCGAACAAACTCGCGACATTCTCGGTCGATCTCACCGAGCTGGCGGTCTGGACGGGCGGGGATCTCCTCTGGGCCACTGCGGGAGAGGACACCACCCTGAGGGCGGATCAGATTCTCACCGAACTTCGGCATCAGTACCTGATCGCAATCCCCTCGTCCACCGAGCGCGAGTGGCGGCCGATCGACGTCCGCGTTCGCGATCAGAAACTCACGGTGCGCGCCCGCAGCGGCTACTTCAGCAACGACAACACCTCGCGCCAGAACCCCTAGCTGCTGGCGAGTCGGACTCAGGACGATCCGACGATCCGAGGATTGGGCGGGGGCGGCGGTGCCACGCTCGGGCGGTACTCATCTGCACCAACGTCGACGGACGACCCGAAGGGCCTTGGCTCGCCATCCCAGTCGACCAGACAGTTCGCGAGCGCCGCACCTTGTCAATCGCCACAGTGGGTGTGGCCCTTCAACCGCAGATCACCAGCAACGGGTCGAGAAACAGCGCGGGCGACGCGGACGTCAGGTTCCCCGGCCTTGGACATGGTTTGAGCCAGGGCTCTGGGACGCGCGATTCGTGCCGCCAGGGATCGATCACAACAGCGGGTTCATCCGCGCAGCGCCCCCGGCTCGTGAATCTCGATCCGATTGCCGAAGGGATCGCGCACAAAGAAGCGGCGCCACGGCGCGGGACGCCCGTCTTCCGTTGCGACACCAGCCGCTTCCAGCCGTGCGCGCAGGCCATCGACGTCTGCGCACTCGAGGCCAAAATGCCGCGACGCGTCGCCGCCCGCTCTCGGCTCCTCAACCGAGAGATGCACGTCGAGTCCGCCAGCATCGAACCAGACGCCGCCTCTCACGCGGAGCGGCTCGGGTTTGGGAATCTCCGTCAGTCCGAGAAGTCCGCCGTAAAACGAACGCGCGAGATCCTCGCTGTCGCGCGGCATCGTCACGTTGATATGAGAGAGATGCATGGGTCAGCCCCTGGTCGGGTTTGCCATCACCACCCGCAGATCGGTGCGAAGCCCACGGCGCCGCTCTGACGCGACCAGTTCAACATGTTCTGATGAGAGGGTCGACGGCTCGACGACATGAAATCCACGACGCTGGTAGAACGGACCGTTCCAGGGAACATCGCGAAACGTACTCAGGGTGACAGCGGGATACCGTGCCTCGTGAGCCCAGGCGCACACCGCAGCCAACAGGCCGGACCCGAGTCCTCGCTGGCCATGCGACGGCAACACGTCCAGCTCATCGAGATGCGCGCAGCCACCGAGATCCCGAACCAGAGCAAAGCCGACGATCTCGCGCGTAGGCCCAACCGCCACCCAGAGGTGTCCAGCGTGTCGAGCCTTTTCGAAGGTCTCGATCGAGGTGATGTGCGAGAGGATTTCGTCGGTCAGCCCCAGGTCGCCATCGTACGTGTCGAACAGTCGTCCCGCTTGCTCCTCGACGTCCGGAAGTGCCGGCACGTCGCCCGGGAGTGCGTGCCTGATCGCGTAGCCGGTCGGAATTCCGACGGAATTCATGGTGCGACGGGTTGTGCGACCACGCTCAAACTGAAGTGTGCCATCTTTCTGCGAGACACCCACTGAGAGAAACCCGCAATGCAAGAGTACCCCGATTGACGCTCGATTCGATTCCGTCGTACTTGCAGTCACCCGTCTGACTTGCTGGTGGCTGAACGCCCGCTCCAACAGCGCCTGCACAAGCTCGCTGGCGTAGCCTCTGCCCCTCCACTCAGGCAGTACGGAATATCCAATTGCCACCGCGCCCTCCGAGTCCGGTGGTCCGAGGTAGCCGCCGGCGCCGACGAGCGCACGCGGGCCATCCGCGTCGGCCTTCTTCACCGCGTACCACCCATACCAACCCTCAACCTCCTTGCCACCTTCTTCCAGCCGGGCGCGGAAGAACTCCATCGCATCGCGGTCGTATTCGCCCGTCGGCCAATCCGACGAGACGTGCGCGTCAAGCAGCGTGCTCAGATGGTCGGGAGACTCCTGCTCGGTGCGGACGTGTTCGAGCGTCGCCGCGATCAGCGTGAGGCGCCGTGTATGGAGGAGCACTACGCTCCCCTGCAGCGCAAAGGGGCTGGCCGCGGCGTCATTCGGCGAACCGGCGGAAGACCCGGTCGAGGACGAGCCACTGCGCGACGGTGAGGAGGACGCCGAGTTGATCGGAAACACTGCCGGCGCGACTGAACCGCAAGAGGATGAACTGAATCGGCACGGTTGCCGACAGCACGGCGAGCCAGCGGGCGTTCAGTGGAAGCCAGGCCACAGGCACCGCAGGAGATCGTTGATGGGCTCGTCGTGCAGCGATCAGCGAAAGCACGGCTGCCGTTCCGAACAGCAAGGGGCCCGCCCATGCCAGGGAGATGTCGATGCCCAGCGTGTCGCCCTGGATTCTGAGCCCGTCGGGGCTCGACACGGCGATCACGACGATAGCCACGAAGAGCAGCACACTCCAGGCAGCGACAAGGTCGAACGCCCAGTGTCGATACCGCCGGTAGCCGGCCCGGATCGCCAGCGCCACGCAGGACCCGGCGACGGGAAACCAATAGTCACCCCTCACCCCGCTGCCGCCTAGCCCGGCTAGTCCCCATTGGTACGAGGGTCCCTCGCAGGCACCGCGGACAACGGGGAGCCAGAAGGCGACGGTCATCAAGGCAAACCACCCGAGCGCCGCCCGCATCAGCCGATCCGGCATCGTCCCTCGCATCCAGCCTGCGACGGCGAGGATAGCTCATCTCCAGGCGTTCGCCGGCGTGTGGCAGCGTGGTTTTGGGCCACCGCGGTTGACAGAGATCCGCAGAGCGATTACGCTGCGCACCCATAGATCACTATGCCTAGAAACTCAAGCCGGAGTTGCGCTCATGACCCGACCCAACGAGGCATTGCTCGGCGCACTGGACCTGCTCGTTCTCCGGACGCTGTCCTCCCGCGGCGCGCTGCACGGATACGCGATCGCGTCGACGATTCAGCAGGCCTCGGGCGATACCCTGCGAGTCGAGGAAGGCACGCTGTACCCAGCGCTTCATCGCATGGAGAAGTCGCGCTGGGTGCGCGCCACCTGGCGCGTTACTGAGAGCAACCGACGCGTGCGCAACTACGCCCTGACGGCGGCCGGACGGCTGCGGCTGGAGGACGCCGAAAGCCAATGGGCCCGAGTGACCGACGGCGTCGCGCGCGTGTTGAAGTTCTTGTGAGTCGAGAGCTGAGCCTCATCACGTACTCGTTTTGAACGTATCGTCGAGGTGTCGTCAGTCTCGGATCATGTCCGGAGGAGATGACGGCTGGTGTTTTTCCCCTAGAGAATTGGGCGACTTCCGCATGGTCCCGTCTTTGCTCCCCGCTCTAGCGGAGGCAGACGATGCGGAACGTGGCAGCAACTTTCGTGGTGATCGGGCTCTTCGCGGTTCCTCTCGGAGCGCAGCGAGGCAGGGCCGGGGCACAAGGCATTCCTCCAGGGCAGCTTCCGCCACCCGGAGCCTGTCGAGTCTGGTACGACAACCTCCCGCCAGGGCGTCAGGCGGCCCCCACAAGTTGCCGCGACGCTGAACGAATTGCCTCTCGCGATCGAAATGCCCGCGTCATCTACGGCTCGAATCAAACTCCAGGCGATCAAGGCTGGTGGGAGCGTGACAATCGAACCGGCCCCCGCGCGATTCCGCGATCGGAGAGTTATCCGGGCGCTCGCTATCCAAGCGGGCGTGGTGGCTACGAGTACCGGACGGTGGCGTTCGACAACGGCTACAAAGACGGGCTCGAAAAAGGCCGCGAGGACGGACGGGACGACGACTCGTACGACCCGGTAAGACACAGCCGATACCGGTCCGGGGATCACGGCTACGCTCGCAGCTACGGGTCCAAAGACGACTACAAGCTCGTGTATCGTGACGGCTTCGAATCGGGGTACGACGCCGGCTATCGAGAGGGCCTCCGCACCGATCGCCGAAGCACCGGAAATCGGTGGCCCTGGCCGTTCTAGAAACCGGGAGCGTTACTGACGCTTGGCGATGAATGTCCCGTCGCCAAGCGTCCCCATCGTAGGTCCGCAGTGGACGGGTTATTCGTAGTGCAGCGCAACCATCGGATCGACGCGGGAGGCGCGACGCGCGGGCAGGTAGCCGGCAAACGCCGACACCACCAGCATCAACGCGACGGCCACGACCAGGGTCGCAATGTCGGTCGCGGCGAGGCCAAACAGCAGGCTCGCCACCAGCCGGCTGGCGCCCACAGTGGCAGCCAGGCCAATCACGACGCCGGCGACCACCAGGATCATCGACTCCCCCATCAGCAACCGAAGCACATCGAGGCGCTGGGCGCCAAGGGCCATGCGGATGCCGATTTCATTGGTACGGCGCGCGACGCTGTACGACATCAATCCGAACAGGCCGACCGACGCCAGCAGCACGGCGAGACCGCCAAATAATGAGTAAGCCTGCGCCATGACCTTCTCCTGAACGAAGCGGCGCTCGACCAGTTCCAGCTGCGTCGACACATCCATGAGCGGCAGATTCGGATCGATCTGCCGCATGGCTTCCCGGACGCCGGCTATGACGCCCGCCGAATCGCCCGCCGTCCGCACCTCGAACACGGTGGTGCGCAGGCGATTCTGCATGTACGGCACGTACATGGTGGGAGGCGCCGAATCGCGGACGCTGTCGTATCGAGCATCGCGCAGCACGCCCACGATCTCGAATCGACTGCTCTCCTCGACGCTGTTGCCGAATCGAAGACCGACCGGATTCTGATTGGGAAAGTACTGTCGCGCAGCGGCTTCGTTGATGATGGCCACCTTGGGAGCCGTTTGGCTGTCGCTCGAGCTGAACCCGCGCCCCGATACGAGCGGGATCTCCATCGTCTCGAAGAAGCTGGGCGAGATCACGAGACGATTGATCTCGTTGACCTGCCCCGGCGCGTACGAGTGCCCCTGGATGAAGATGGCGGTCGAGTTGACCGCACCAGACAGCAATGCTGGCTGCGAGAGGGCCACGGCACGCACTCCGGCAACGTTCCCGAGCCGCTCCATGATCCCGGCGTACAGGGTATCCATGCGTTCATCGCTATACCGGTTCAACTGCGGGTTCACACGAAAGAGGACGAGATTCTGCGGGTTGAAACCCACGTTCTCGCTCCGGAGGTTCTGCAGCGTGCGCAGGAACAGCCCGGCACCGATGATCAGCATGAGCGAGAGCGCCACCTGAACGACCAGCAGCAGTTTTCCGAGAAGGCTGCGCGCTCCGGTCACCGATCGACCGGTTTCCTTGAGCGTGGCGCTCACATTCATTCCCGTGGCGCGGAGCGCCGGGGCAATCCCGAACACCAGGCCGGTCAGGACCGTGACGGCCAGCGCAAACGAGAGGACCCGCCAGTCCAGAGCGGTTGCCCGTCCTGGGACGCCCGGCAGCAGCCGCTGCCCCCAGTTGCCAACCAGAACTCCTAACGCGCCGCCAGTCGCCGCCAGCAGCAGGCTCTCGGTCAGGAGCTGCCGAATGAGCCGCGCGCGAGTGGCACCCATCGACAGCCGGATCGAGATCTCCTTCTGCCTCGTTTGCGCCCGCGAGAGCAGCAGATTCGCGACGTTGGCGCAGACGATCAACAGCACCACCACGACCACCGCGCTTAGAATCGTGACCCCGCGTACGTCGGTTGCGTTCGCGTCGTAGACGCCGCGGCTGCCGGAGTCGACTCGAAGCTGCGGCACCTGATTCCGATCGCGGATGCTCGCCGTAGAGCGCCCCGCCTCGGATAGTCCGGCGAGATACGAATCGAACCCGACTCGCGCGGTTCGCTGGAAGACGCCCTCGAGGTTGGCTTGCACCTGCGCGGCTGTCACACCAGGTTTCAGACGCCCCAGGACCTGAAGCCACCACGTGGTCGGCGCACTCATGCGCACTCGGGGCGCGGGGTTGACAACGTTTGGTGGTGGGGGCCCGGGCGGAGTCACCTGCGAATCAAGGGCCAGCGGGATCGCCACGTCCGGCGGTTCCGCGACGCTCTGCTGAACACCAGTGAACTCCGGCGACAGCACGCCAACGATGGTGACCGGGACGCTGTTGATACTGATGCTCTTCCCCACGACGGCGGGATCGCTGCCGAACCGCACGTGCCAGTACCGCGCACTGATCACCGCCGCCGGGGCCGCTCCGGGGCGGTCATCGTCGGGAAGAATCGTCCGGCCTGGGCTGGCGGCGACGCCAAGCATGCGATAGAAATTGCCGGACGTGATGAAGGCCGTGGCGATTTCGGCCTGACCGTCCACAACGACATTCACCCGGCCGTACGGCGCGCAGGCCACCAGGTCGGTGAGCGTCGTGTTGTCGGCAACGAACTGCTGGAACATCGGGTAGGAGAATGTCGCGCGCACCTGCTGGCCGTTGGCATCCTGGTTCGAGGTGCCGTAGTCGCTCGAGTTGGTGGCCATGTCATTCCGGCCGGCGAATCGCAGGCGGACCAACCGATCGGGGTCGTTCACGGGTATGGGCTTCAGCAGCAGTCCATTGATGGCGCTGAAGAGTGCGGTGTTTGCGCCGATCCCAAGCGTGAGCGAAATGAGGACGACGAGCGTCCAGCCCTTCGCGCGAAGCAGCATGCGGACGCCGTGACGGAGATCTTTGAGCATAGGCGATCACGGCAGGACTAAAGTCCCGCCCCACGAGTGCGAATGCGGCGAGTACGAATACTAGACGTCGCCGAGGCTGAAAGGTTGGCTGCGCCTACTTCTTGACCGCCCAGTAGCCCTCGCGGTGGCGCACCTCGAGTCCCTTGCGCTTCACGGTGACATCGATCCGGTGGAACTTGTCATCGGGAACCGCGGCGGAGTCGTAACCCATCAGGTAGAACACGCTGGCGTCGATCACGAGCTGCTTCATCGCCAGAGTGAGCTGGCTGCGAGGTAGTCCGAACGTCTCGTTGCGCTCGCGGAATTCTGCCCCCGTTTTCGTCTGATCGAAGATCGCGCGTCCGCCGCTGTGCTGCGCCAGGAAGTTCAGCGTGTCCATCGAGTTGTTGGGCATCCACTGACCGCTCGGACCAAGAATGAGCGGGCTCACAGGATACACGGCGGTGTTGTAGCGGCTCGCGACTTCAGCGACGTCGCGCAAGTCGATGTAGAGTCGGTCGCGGTTGCCACTCCGGTACCCTTCACTCACCAGGACGAGCGTCTGTCTCCCCTCTTTCATGCCGCCCATGAGCATCGCCAGGCCCTTGAGCGCAGAGAACACGACCTCGTTGCGGATCTCTTCCACCGAGGCGCCCATGCCGAGCTTGTACACGTAGCCTTCCTCGATGGCGTTCCTCGGCCTGTAGTCCCCGCGTCGCCCTTCGAACTGCTGCAGCACCTTGACGACCTTGTTGATGTCGCGCGTAAACGGGATCGATGCCAGCGGCGTCATCGGGTACATCAACCCGACGATGTCGGAGGGGCCGAGCTGCGTCTCGACGAAGCGTGAGAGTTGGTCGCGCACGATGCGGCTCGACTCGGGCGAGACGTGATAGTCGTCGAGGAAGATGGTGAACAGCCGCACATCGTCTCGCGAGGCCTCAGTTGCGGCGACCTCGTCGCTGCTGATCCGGGTTTGATCGCCGGGATCGAGCATCAGGCCCCCGTCGAGCATGATGGATTGGAAACTGGAGATCTTCTGAAGCTTGCCGCCCTCGCGGATCTCGAAGTCTTCTTCCTTCAGGCCGGTCACCGGTACACCGCTCCTGTCGGTGACCACGGCGTCGACGCGGACGACGCTGACGCCGCCGCGGAAGATGGGGGGACGCTGCTGCGGCGCTGGCGGTTGCTGGATGGCAGGGGTCTGGGCGAACACGCCTGCGGTTGCGAGCGCGAGGACGACAGCGATGGGCAGCCGTGGGGCCATCAAGGGCATCATAAACCGCCAACCCGCCTGGCCGTGCTATTCTGCAGGGGTCGCCGCAGAAGACCCAGCGGCGCTGAAAGAAAGGCGCAGCGACCACGCTCCGGGAATCGGGGCACCCACTATACGGTCGCGGCCGGGAGGTGCATGCATGGCAGACACTACGGGGGGTCGTTTCTAACGACCCCCACGACCGGAAACGGCCGGCACTCAGGTGCCGGCCGTTTTTTATTTGCACTGCACTCGCCGGGAGCGGCCTGCTCGGTTGCCTCGAGTTCCTATCGTGGGCGCTGCCCGGCCACAACGAAGTACCCTGGCGACGACCAGTCGACCTGGAGCACCTGCACAAAGCCCGCACCCTTCAGCTCCTCGATGACGTCTTCAGGGTAAATCCCGTGCTCGACTCCCTGATTGCGCGAGCCGGGTGGGGCGCTTCGACGAGTCTCCGGCACGAAGTCCACGACCGCGATCCGTCCGCCAGGCTTCAACGTGCGGAACAAGCTG
>Ga0111539_10004991_pt1 | contig 17256 bp, 23 predicted proteins | sample RhiMethybrSRZTD1_FD_79667 | JGI IMG/M metagenome (GOLD analysis project Ga0111539, IMG submission 79667) | Populus rhizosphere microbial communities from Tennessee, USA - Rhizosphere MetaG P. TD hybrid SRZTD1 (version 2) (version 2) | ecosystem: Host-associated > Plants > Roots > Rhizosphere >... | reverse complement strand
CGTCGCCGCATTCGGCCCGGCGCGTGCGCTCCGCCGCCGCCACCGCCGCGCGCGCTGCATCGACGGTCTCGGCCGTGGCCGACGTGAATGTCATTGCTTTGCGTTTGGCAGCAATCCGCGCAAGCTCGGCCCGGGCGTCCATTGCGTTGGCCTTGACCTTGGTGCTCTCGGCCGCCGCATCGGCGCCGCGGTGCGCGACGGCGCCGAGTGTGTGCGACCAATTCGTCAGCATCGCCAGCACAGCTAGGATGCCGAGCACGGCAGCCGCAGTCTTACGCCCTCGGTGGCCTACCGCGATGGCGCACGCCGGGCCCGCGAAAGCGCCTGCGGCAATCAGACCGAACAGAAAACCATTGCTCACGCCATCAAAGCCGGTGTCGCTTGTGACGTAGGCGTAGCGCGCAACGAAGGCGATGCCGATAGCTGATGGGATGCCGGCGAGCAAATAGGCAAGGATGCGGCTAGGCATGCTTGCCCCCTTTGCTCTCCGCGGCCATGGCGGCGAGCACGACGCGTTCAATCCAGACTGTGACCGACACCCCTGCGCGCCGCGCAGCCTGTGCTATGCCGGCTTTCACATCGGGCTTCATGTTGACGTTGAATTGGGCGGTGCGGCCTGTGGCGCGCAGGCGCCGCCCGTCCTGCGGGTTGGCCGCCATCCTCTTTTCGGTGCGGTCGCGACGCTTGGCTTCGGCAAGCGGCGGCTCGGTTGCGCCATAGGCCGCGAGCAGTGCTGCTTCGGCCTCAGGTTCGAGTTTCAGAGCATGGCTCATTTCGACCCCCTCACCTGGCGCTTCACGGCGCTCCAGATCGCGTTGATTTCGAGGGCTGCGGCGCGCGCCTCTTTCGCGTTGCTGTACTCGGGCCCAGAGCGGCCGGCATTGAGCGTAACGATGTAGGCGACCCGTTCGCGCAGGCCCTTGGGAAGCACGGAGCCGTACTTTCGGAGTACGTTCGTCGCCGACTTGATGAGGGGTGCCCATCCGGGCACATCGGGGTTGAGCCCATTGAGCACGAAGGCGAAGGGCCTCTTGTGCTCTTGCGCATACCCAATGACCGGGCGGACACCCGCCAGATCGAAGAGGCCGACACGGCACGGAATCAGCACGAAGTCCGCGGCCTTGATGGCTCGCTCGATGACGCTCATGTGGTCAGGCGGGCTGTCTACGATCACCCAATCGGCACCGGCCGCCTTTGCCGCTGCGATGTCCTTGCCGATTTCGCCGTGCGACCCTGCGAGGGCGGGGTTGTCGGGACTTCCGCGCAACTTGTGCCAGATCGAGATGCTGCCTTGCGGTTCCCAATCCACCAGGGCAACTTTTGCTCTTGCTCCATCGTCTATCGCCCTAACGGCTAGGGCCGCAGCAAGAGTGCTCTTGCCACAACCACCCCTTCGAGGCGGCTACCACTATGGTTTTCGACGGCATTGGCCCTAGCTCCAAAGTTTGGCCTAGGGCACTGATCGAGCCTAGGGCCGGAGTCAGACCTAGACTTAACTTAGGCCCTAGGTAAATAATAGGACCTAGGTATTATTATCTTGCAAATGATCGATCTTTCAAAGGTAAGCGTGGCGCGCGAGTCTCACCTAGGGCCTTCCCGCTCACGCCGCCACGTGGCTCCTCAAAAGGCAGTCAACCATGCTGCAGAACAGCTCGTCACCAGCCGCACGCGCAGCGCTCGCCGCAGTCCCGGGTACTAAGGACCGGGTTGATCACTCCGACGCGAGCCCAGAATGGATCGCGGCGCGCGATCGCGCAGAAGCAAAGGCCAGGGCCGCGGCGCTGGAAGTGGTCCGCGGGCCGCTGACGGTTCAAAGCCTCGTGACGCTGGCAGCCGCCGCCGAGTGGGATCGGGTGCCGCAGGGGCAACAGTGGCACAATTTGTTCGCCACCAGCCCTGCCACGCCGCCGGACATCTCAAGCGGGCTGGCGCTCGATCCAGGCGTTTTCGTTTCGCGCTGATGGGTCCGCGCTTATCCCTCGACGGTGAGCGCGGTTCGAAAATCCTTGCGCAACGCTGTCAGCACGGGCTGTGCCTCTTCTTCGATGCGCTTCCAGGCCCCTATCGCCATCTTGAGATTGTCGGCATTGGGCCCCAGATTTTGCGTGTAAACGAATTCGTTGAAGGAGGTCCGCATCATCGTGATGAGCTTCTCGACCTCCTGCGCGCGCTTCTCAGTCAGCAAGAGCTGGTGCGTAGCAAAGTATTGATCCAACGCGTCGTAGGCGTCGGCCGCCTCCTTGCGTTGCGCGTGTCGGTCGACCGCGCCGAATTGCACCGGACTCGTCATTAGGCTTACCTTCTTGAGGGCAATAGAGAGCTTAGCGTGCATCTCCTTGATCGCCTCTGCCTGCTCTTTGTGCGCCCACGAGAATTTCGCTTGGTGTTCAAACTGGTCGCGGGCCCGCAGGTGCGCAATCAATTCCCTCATCATGTACAGCATCCCTCCCCATACCGCGGTTAGGATGACCTGCAGGATGGTCACCAATTCCATGTCGATCACCCCGTTCTCGTCCGAGCCACGATAGCACGCTCTGGCTCTATTGAGGCTCCAGCCCGCGTGTCATGCGGTTCCGGCCAGCAGCATCCCTTCCGCGCCCCACAGCGCGTGCAGCGCATCGCCTTCGAGATCGTGAGCAGCGGCGTCCGCATGTCGAGCCGATGCCGCTAGGCGAGTTCGTCAGGCTCAATCATCATACTATGCCGGCAGCCGTCGCAGTGCAGCCAGTCGCGATTGTCGAGCCGGTGGCCCAAGGCGAAAGAGAGGAAAATCAATCGCCACAAAACAAATCGCGCGCTTTGTCCAGATCATCTTGCTCCGCGAGGTAATCCGCGAGTTGAACGAAGACTTCAATCCGCGTTCGATTGGAATGGTACCTATTTGCGGAAAGATGACCGTACGACCGGCCCGATTGATCCACGATGATTGGCGTCGACGAAGCGTACTTATTCCACGGGCTATCACTGGAATATTTAGAGCCGAAAGTTCCATAGCGGTTCCAGATACTGTCCGAGTTATACTTCGATCCGAAGTTGCCATACTTATTACATACGGCAGCTGAACCATACTTGTCGCAATTCAAGCAACCCAAGAATGTTTTATGGTTGGTGCCTCCGTACAAAAAAAGTGCGGGAAGTTGAGCCCTTGCAGTAGAAGTGAGTAACATCGCAATAGCCGCGAGCAGATAAAATGTTCGCCTCATACACCACCCCCGGTCCGGCGCGATCTCCGCTCTCCTCACCGCGCCACTGCTAAAGTGGGGCAGCCTAGCGCAGGGCAATCCGAAAATAAATCGGCCCCGCGTATCGTGCGGCTCCGGCCAGCAGCATCCCTTCCGCGCCCCGCAACGCGTACAGCGCACCGATGCCCGCGGGATGCGCGGCATGGTATACGACTTGGGGCCGGGATCGAGAGGGGAGGAGGAGAGTGCGTGTGAGCTACCTTGGAAGGCGTCGCGTGTGCTTGGCGACGATGCTTCTTGCGTGGACGACCGCATTCGGCGCTCATGCCGAAGATATGCATAGTGGCAACTTCTGGTTGGCTAGGTGCTCTGAGCAAGTAACTACAGCGTGCCTGAGCTTCCTCCATGGCGCTCAAGAGATGCACGAGCGAATGGCTTCCGATGACTACAAGCGAAGGCTGTTTTGTCCTCCAGACGGCATCACCTTGGGGCAGTCACGTCTGATCGTGGTCAAATACCTTCGCGAGAACCCCAACCTCTTGCACCTGCCATTCGTCTCATTGGTTACACTTGGTCTAGCAAAGTCCTTTCCCTGCCCACGAAATCCAAACTGATACCAAGGATCGCGTAAGCTTCAATGTTGACGCTTATACTCTACCCTGCAAATAACAATTTTTGAAGCACTGGGGAGGGGAGCATGGCAATCTGGGTAATCGGCGCTGTGGGCAGCACAGCAGCACTCGCGTGCGTCGCGCACTTTTTCGCATGGTTCTTCTGGAACCCAATCGGCTTCGCGGATTGGTATTACCGCGATGGCGCACTAAAGTTTGTGTCTGCCATCTACGGTCTGACTGTCTGGCTGGCCATGAGCTACTACATCTACATTATCATTGCCCATGCCTTGAGCTGGATGCCTCCATGGATTGATTTTGGTGATGCGACCACTGCCGAAGGTGTTGCCATGTTAGGCGGAAGCGTTCTTGGCTTCGTGTTGATCCAGGCGATGGGAGAGCTGGCGAGCCAGCTGCGCAAGACGAAGAGAGAGTGCGAGCAGCTGTGGCTTCGCCTGGAGGAAGCAAGGCGGCCTTCCAGCTAAGACGTTTCTCCCTCATCGCGTCTTGTGCGGCTCCGGCCAGCAACATCCCTTCCTTGCAGCGCGTGCAGCGCATGCTTTGCGGTCGCCGAAGGCGCGGCGCTAACTGCTTTTTGGTGGTAAGAGTCCTCTCCACATCCGTCGGGAAAGTGAGATGCGGGACATTCTCTGGTTGGTGGGCATTGCCGTGTTTGCGATGTTCGGGCTGACAGCGACCGGCCTTGGACACATGCCGTTGCCGATTGGGCAGCAGACCCTGGCGGATTGGATAAGGACGGTGGCGGCTGTTGGCGCGCTTGTTTTGGGCGTGGCGGGTTACAGAAATTGGCGAACCCAAGAACGGGCGAAGAGGGATGCAGGGTTGGCAGAGGACTTGCTGGTAGCGGCGTACAAGGCAGCAAATGCGACTCGGGCGCTGCGCAGGCAAGGATGGCCGTTCAGGAAGCCGATAACGAAGGCCGAGCTGCGGGTCTTCCGCGACAGTTACGGCGCGACGGATTTCAGCGCGACGAGAGAGCTTGTGGATGAGGTGCGAGGGCGATTGGCGACAGCAAAAATCGTGTTCGGAAAGGAGACTGCTTCGACACTTTCGGTCGTGCCTCGTATTTTTCAGCAAGCTGTGGAAGCTAAGAAAGAGCTGGATTTCCTCAGCCTAAATTGCAACCCCCTCGGCGGGATTTCTGACGAGGAAGAGGTGGCGTCTGAACGTTGGCAATCGGAGGCGGAAAGAGCATTGAAATCTCTCGGAGCGTACGAGATTATTGGTGCCGCGCCGTTGTCATCACTCCTGATGAATTGGGATAACGATGCGGGGGAGAAGGCGATTGCGGACTCGTTGGTGCAGTTAGAGAAGAACTTAGAGCGGCACATCAAGCTGGCCGTAGAAGGGGGCCATCAGTAGACGCATCGTTTCGCCGAGGCGTCAACCCACCGCTCGGGCCCATCGCGCGATTGGGTCAAGATCAAACCGGAGGCTTGGCGAGCGGCGAACCGGGAGCGGTGGCGGCGTTGAGCGGAGCCGATAGAGAAGGGGAGCTGTAGACGCCAACGCCCATAGCCGCGAAGACAACCATCGCTACCGTGCTCAGCCTGCCAACAATGCCTGTGCCCTGTTTGGGGATCAATCGCGCCCACCCACCTGCGCCGCCCGGTTCTTCAGCTGCTGGCATTGCTCTTTGCCTCCCTCGCCATCCCGAGCGACCAAGTGCTCCGACGCTATCTCAGCCTGCAATCGTTCATCGGGCACGCCCTGACATTACCTGTTGAAATCCTGGCACTTCATCTCGACGGCGTCGTGGCTGTGGCGGCATATCGATCACATGACCATCATCGACAAGCAACGCATCGCGGCCGTCCGCACGCTGGAGGCCAGAGGCTACGACTTCAACGACCCGGCGAATTTCGAAGGTGATGCCCTGCACGCGCTCCTCTTGTCGCGGGCTCTTGAACTCGTGGGTTGCACCGAGGGCTCGCCGGAGGAGGCGGAGCTTGAGGCAATCGCTGACGCCATCGAGGGCTACGAAGCCATTCGCTGGCCTGATGGCAAGGCACCTGGCGGGAAGGCTGAGCTGGACTAGCAACGCTTCCCCACAATCCCTCACCGCCCTATAGTTGCTTGGGGTTCATGAGGGATGCGCACGATGGTGCGGGTTGCCATCGCATTGCTGTGGTTGTTATTGGCGTTGCTGCCTTCGGCCGCGCAGGCCGAGAAGCGCATCGCCCTGCTCATTGGGAACCAGAGCTACACCAGCGAAATCGGCCGGCTTGCCAATCCGCACAATGACATCGCGCTTGTTGAACAGGCGCTGAAAGGCCTTAGCTTCGAGGTCACGACCCTGCGCGACGCCGGCCTGGCGACCTTGCACCAAGCGGTCAACGGCTACGCGCGCCGCGTGCAGGCGGCCGGCCCAAACGCGGTGGCCTTCTTCTACTATTCCGGGCATGGCGCAGCCGATGCCGGCACCAATTACTTGATCCCAGTCGATGTCATAACCACTGAGACGGGCGAGCTTTGGGACCAGTCGCTTCGCCTCACCGAGATCACGCGCAAGCTCAAAGGTGAAGCCGGTAACGCCACGCACTTCGTTGTATTCGACGCCTGCCGCAACACCCTGAAACTCACAAGGGCGGGCTCGCGCGCGCTGGTGCAGTCCAAGGGCTTCGTGCCGGTGAGCCAGGAGAGCGGCATGCTGATCGCCTATGCGACGGCAGAGGGCGAGCTGGCTTCGGACGTGGGAGCGGGCGCCGGACCATACGCCAAGGTGCTGGCCGAGGAGATCGTGAAGCCGGGCGTCGAGGCCGTCGTCATGTTCCGCGTCGTGCAGCGGCGGGTGCGCGCCGCGATTAAGCAAGAGCCATACCTCGGTTTCAACGCGCTAGGCGACGTGTATCTGGCTGGGCTCGCTGTCGAGCCGCCCAAGCCTGTAACCCCGCAGGTGAGCGAGGCGGAACGGACTTGGGCATGGCTCAAGAACACAACCGATCAATCGGTCTTGGAGAATTTCATCAAGCAGTTCGGTGGTACGCCTTTTGGTGAAGAGGCGAAAGCGCGGCTGACAGAACTGAAGAAGCAGCAGGTCGCTATCGCGGCTCCGCCAAAGGCGCCGGCGCCCGTGCCTCAACCCAAGCCTACGCAGCCCGCGGCTGCCGTCACGCCTACACCGCCGCCCTCGCGATGCGACGGAGTCGAGGCGTTGGTTGGCAACGAGAAGCGGTGCTTGAAGTCGAAGGACACCTTCAAGGACTGCGACACATGCCCTGAGATGGTTGTGGTGCCGGCGGGCGAGTTCATGATGGGGTCGCCGAAGAATGAGGAAGATCGTAGTGACAGAGAAGATCCGCAACACGAGGTGATGTTCGCCAAACCGTTTGCGGTGGGACGGTTCGCTGTGACGCGGGGGGAGTTTGCTGCCTTCGTGGGAGAGACGACGTACTCCACGGGGGACAAATGCTTGACCTACGACAACAACGACAAGGCGGAGGAGCGCGCAGGGCGATCCTTCCGCAATCCAGGCTTCGCCCAGGATGATAGGCATCCGGCAGTTTGCGTGAGTTGGGACGATGCAAAGGCATTTGTCGCGTGGCTCTCCAAGAAGGCCGGCAAGACCTACCGGTTGCTCTCGGAGAGTGAGCGCGAATACGCAGCGCGCGCTGGAACGAGCACGCCGTTCTGGTGGGGTGCCTCGATCTCCACGAAGCAAGCCAACTATAACGGCAGATACACGTATGGGGCGAAAGGCGAGTATCGGCAGAGGACGGTGCCGGTGGATAGCTTCGAGCCTAATCCCTGGGGTCTTTACAACGTCCATGGCAACGTCTGGGAGTGGGTCGATGACTGCTGGCACGACAATTACCAAGGCGCGCCGAAGGACGGCTCGGCTTGGAAAACCGGTGAGTGCAAAGCTCATGTCCTGCGCGGGGGCTCCTGGGGCGGCACTCCGAAGGTTCTGCGCTCCGCGGTCCGCGCCAGAGGCACGGCGGACCACCGGAACGGCACCATTGGTTTCCGGTTGGCCAGAACGCTAAGTCCTTGATCTTTAATTTTTTGCCTCGTACCAACGCGAAGCGGCATCGGTAGAGGGCCCCCTGAATTTCGATTCATCGACAGTGACCATGCTGCCGGGACTAGGCTTCCACCAGCCCTTGTCGGGGCTCCCGACCCAGCCATTCTCATCAATGTTGAGCGACTGCGAGCGCTGTTGAGTCTCGCCGGCGTACCAGCGCCTTTCGATGTTGCTCATGGCTGCATGTTCTTTCCGCGCTGATCGGCCTGTTCGAGGAACGTGACGAACTCGACCATCGCCGGGTCGAGGATTTCTCGCGCGGGCCGGGGCAGCTCGGCGCGAAAGCGCCGCACGGCGAGATCGTGCTTCGCACGCTGGCCGCGCGAGCGGTGCCACAAGACGGTTTTCATCGCCTCATGCGCAGCCGCATCGAGGGGATAGAGGCTTTCGCCCGGTGAGCCGGGAAATTCTATGATGCTGCCAACATCCTGCATCCGCTCAGCGGCTTCGGAAGGCAGCCGGAGCCACGTGGTTTTGCTGAGAACCAAATACCTAGGCATGGCTCACCTTCCGTGCCGGGCGTTCCCGCTTTTGCCAGGCGGGCGCGCCTTTGGACGAATTCGTGACGCCGCTTTGGTGTGACTCGGGGATAGGCGTGACCGCTCCTGCTCTGCCGCCGGTCATGATTGCCACTTCCTGTGCACCCGCGCGCTCGAACGATTTGGCCTTGGCCGGGGGTGGCGGGAGCTCCGGGAGGAACACGCCACGCAGGTAGCACCACGGGCAATCCAAGAGTTTCGGATTGTCGCGGTGCTGCGCGAGGTAGGTCACGACCGCGCGCCGGATCATTGAGCGGCTCCATGAACTCGGGGGGCCAGCCAATAAAGTACAGGAGAGCCCCAGCCTGCAGCTTCTGATGGCCGACCACATGCCCAACTAGGTTGTGAACTATAAATTTGCGGCTTTGATCAACGGGGTAGGTAACCCTAGATTGTGTCGGGCCTTCGGTCCGCTCATGCCCCATGAACGGACTCATGCACCGCAACAAATCCTGCGTACGATAACTTCCTAGAAGTTCAGGGTTTGCCCGGATGTCGCCGACGTCATGCAAGTGCAACAAGTCTGAACGGATATGTAACCTTCCCGCGAAATCGATTGGCGGCCGCTGCCGCGGTTGGCGCGGGCATCCTCGGTAAGGTCGCAGACTTCACTGGTTGATTACAGCGCTCTCACCATTTCGACCAGGGGTGCCGCGGGACGCCTCGGAGCACCCTGGTTCGACAAGAACTGACTGTCAAACGCATGAGATCAACATCGCATGCACTGTCGGGCGCGGAGCGTGATTAGACTGACAGAGGGTTCGGCACGAAGCTGGTACCTTGCCATGGTCGCTGAACGCTGTGGCTGCGGTGTACCAGTCGGAATGAAGTAACATTCAGCCAGCAGTAGAGTATTAGCTGTGGCCGCTCAGGAAATCGAACGCCGACTCGTGGCAATCCTGATGGCAGATGTTGCCGGGTACAGCCGCCTGATAGGCACCGATGATGAAGGCACCCTGGCTCGACTAAACGCTCACCATGCTGAGCTCATTGCACCTAAGGTTAAAGAGCACCGTGGTCGGATCGTAAGGACAGCTGGCGACGGATTGCTGGTCCTATTCTTCAGTGCCGTGGACGCCTTGCGCTGTGCCGTCGAGATCCAACGCGCAATGGCCGAGCGGAATGCGCGGCTGCCAGCAAGCGAGAAGATCGAATTCAGAATGGGGGTCAACGTCGGTGACATTGTAGAAGGCGCAAGCTTCCATGGCGACGGAATAAACGTGGCAGCGCGACTAGAGGAACTGGCGGATACTGGCGGTGTCTGCGTGTCAAGCCGAGTGCAAGAAGACGCGCAGGCCAGCCTCAGCAGACTCGGCATCGCCTTCGAGAATCTTGGCCAGCACCAACTCAAGAATATTGATCACGAGGTGCACATCTACCGCGTTCTGTTGGATCACGCTGCGACCACGGATCACGCTGCAACAACGATCGAACCTAAACAAGCAGCGACACAAGCACCTACGGTTCCTGACAAGCCCTCGATTGCTGTGCTGGCGTTCGACAACCTGAGTTCCTATCCGGAGCAGGAATATCTGGTCGATGGCATTGTCGAGGATATCATCACCGAGTTGTCGCGGTTCTCGGAGCTATTTGTCATCGCCCGCAACTCCAGCTTCCAATACAAGGGTAAGACGATCGACGTTCGCCAGGTTGGACGCGAACTGGGCGTACGCTATGTGCTCGAGGGCAGTGTGCGGCGTGCAGGCGATCGCATTCGCGTAACTGCCCAGCTGATCGAAGCCGCCACTGGGACTCATCGCTGGGCTGAGCACTACGACCGCAACCTTGAGGACGTCTTTGCTGTCCAGGACGACGTGGTACGCACGATAGTCACCATTCTTGCCACGCACGTGAGGATAGCCGAAACAGAACGCAGCCGTACCAAGCCACCCAATAGCTGGCAGGCCTACGACTACTACCTACAGGCAGTCGCTGCGTCCGTATCTTTCTCATCAACACGCAACGTGGCTAATGATAAGGAGGCGCGGCGCTTGCTACAGCAGTCGCTTGTCATCGACCCGAACTACGCCCGCTCTTATGCTCGCCTTGCTCACACTTACGTGGGATCCTGGATCAATCCGGCTCACAAAGACTTTCTCAACCCGACGGCTCTTGAGCGGGCGCACGAGTTCGCGCTCAAGGCTGTGCAGCTGGATCGAAAATTGCCTCAAGCCCATGTCGCGTTGGGGTGGGTCCTCGCCTACAAGCATCAGCACGATGAATCAATTGCAGCATTCGAGAAGGCTGCGACCCTCAATCCAAACTACGTGAACTGGCGTTTCGCCATGGCTCTCATCTTTGCGGGGGCTTCAAAACGGGCCATCGAAGTCGTCCATACTTACATGCGGCTCGATCCGTTCTATGTGCCCTATGCATCCTTGGTCCTGGCATATGCGCACTACACGCTCAAGCAATACTCTCAGGCGCTTTCACCCCTGCGCGATTTTGTTGCCCAGGCGCCCAAGTGGTGGGCAGGTCGCTCTCTACTGGCTGCAACCTTAGCGCAAGCGGGTCATCTGGGCGAGGCCCAGGCAGAGTGTGTCGAGGCACTGCGTCTCGCTCCCAACTTTAGCATCTCCGGGTTTCGCCCGCTTTTCGGGCTCAAGTGCCCGCGAGACGAGAACCACCTCTTCGATGGCTTGCGCAAAGCGGGGCTGCCCGAATAAATGGGCGCATCTATACAATTCAGCAGTGTACCCTCTCAGACCCCAGTTTTTAGCCGACGTGTTCTCCACGTGTGTTGCACACGGGATAGTCGACTAGGTCGTAGCTGTTCACGAAGCTGACAGGCGAGTTCCCCAGACATTTCCCCTGCGCGAGCTCGCGTATCCCCCGCTTGGGGCGCACATCTCCTCTTGATTGTTGGATGGCTGCTTTCTGGACCACACTTGGTCATTGATGTTGCGCAGACCGAACCTCACATTGGGTAACGGTGAACTGATTGAGGAAGAACGGTCGCAGGAGGGCCATTGCCTCTTCGCGCTTCTTGCTGTCCCAGAACGCGCGCATGTCCGCTTCGCTCTCCCACAGCGTGATGGAATAGCCTGCGTCCGGATCGGCCTGATCTCGCGCGAGCCATTGGTTCTTGAGTCCTCTTACATCGCCCCGCAGGGCAATGGCCTTCTTGTACGCCGCCTCAAAGCCATCCCATTGGCCCGCGACGATTCGACCCCAAATGATACGCATATACATGTCTGACTCCTCTGTTTTGTGGCTCGCTCCTGGATAGCTGGCGCGTTCGCCATCGAGCAGAATGAGACGAAGCCCTCGGCGCAACCCCGGGATGGCGCAACGCTCCGAGCGAAAAGCTCAGTATGTCAAAGTGTGTGCCACCCCGAGGAAGGCTTTCCGCGATCCTACGAGCGCCCAGCGCTCCTGAAGCCTCGTGCTGCATTTCCGGCAGCTTCAAAGGTCGCCGCAGCGTCTTTGGCAGTCATTGCCAACGTTGTCTCAACGTCGGACAGACTGCCGCCTGCTGCAGCGGCGAGTACCGCAGAAGCCGCCGATCTTTCGTCAGGAAATTCGCCAATGACCAACCAATCGTGTCGACCGAACGTCAAGTACCAGCCTATCAATTTGCCGCCGCAGCTCTTGAAGAGATTGGCGACGGCCTCCTCTCTGTTCTCTGGTTTGGCCAGCATTCCTTTGACGGCGTCAGTCGTGAATTTTCCTCGGGAGATGTAGATGGGCATGGGCTCTCTCCTACTGAAGTGAAAGCTCCCCGTCTCGCCCCTCAGATCGCAACTCTACGCCCGCACTCAAGGCGATACCAGAGCATTACGCCCAGCAGGCGAGTGATCGAAAGTTCCCTGACAAATACCATTTCAGTGAGATAGTAGATTGACATCGAGCGAAGGCGGCGCGACAGTTTCAATGACGCTCGCCGCTGTGGTGAGTTGAGCGCCGGTTCAGTGTCTCGAGCTCGACACGGACGCTCCTCCCGCAAATGCGGACGTCGCTCGGATCAACAGCGTACGGAGGAGCCCATGAAACCAGCGGACAATGTCTTCGGCCCTCGCCATGAAGCGAGGGCATGGCGTGGTTAGTCCGCGTTCAAAGCAAGCTGATCGTTGATTGGCCAGGCCGCTGAAATCAGAGCGAACTGCAACGAGGTGGACAACCTCGTACATGAGCCCGGCGTGACTGGGCACAAATCGGAACTGATGATGAGCCCCGCTTCACGGAACACGTGGCGGGGCTTTCGCGTGCGTTGCGGCCTGCTCAGGCAGCGCCAGTGCGGACAGCCACAATGCGATTCTCGACCTCTGTGACGCCAGGAACAGCGCGCACCAGCTCCTCGACGTTCCCGACGGGGCGCATCGTCGTCCCAGTCAGCGTGACTTTGCCCTGCGCCGCCTTGATGGTGATCGGCCTATCGAAATCGTCGCCCAGTGCAGCGCGCACGCGATACTCGAGGAGCTTGTCGGCGAGCATCGACCGTGTTTCCTCGGTCTCTTGAAATTCCAGCCGCTCGGAGAGGAACCGCACGATGCTCACGCAGGCATCGACCGGCACCGAACCAGAGTTGAGGACCACATGATATAGCTGCGGATCTTCCCAGTTGACGCCGAAAAAGCCTCGCATGATCCGCGCGTGAGCGGCGTCGTTCTGCAGGATCTCGTTGGTCGCCTCGCTCGGGCTCTTCAGTCCTAGACGCTCCGCCATCACCCGCTCGCGGAAGGGCATCGGGGCGCGCCGAGGCGCCCAGCGAGGTGGTGCTCAACAAGTTCGTGATGAACCACCGCGAGGCCCAGCTGATCGGTAAGTGCTGCCGCGACGTTCTTACCGAGCGACCCCATCTCGCTTGTCATTGCGATCACAGCCATGGAATCCTCCCTATCCGTTTGCTAGCGAACCGCGCGCGCTAGAAGCGCGGGCGCGGTCGCCTTGTTTGATTTGGTCAGCGCAGGCACGCGTCTGACCTGGCTCTTCTGGAGCCACGTGAGGCCAACGCGTTGCATCACGGGGAGCATCGAAATGGTCTCCCACTCACCTCCTGAACGCCCAAGCTAACGCTTGGTTCCTGGGCCAAGGTTCATTTGTCGAGGCTGTTTCACGGTGTTTGCTCAGCTGATCCCGAATGTTCGGTACTCGGGGCGATGAGTGGCTTACCGATTGGGAGCTTTTGATCGAGGCGGTGGCTGCAGGAAGGTAGGGGCCGACTGAAGCTCTTCCCTCGTGGCATCGATGACGATGCGAGGCTTAGTGGCGCCATGCTCCATCTGAAGCACGGCAAACGACACAGCGACGTCCTTCTGGCCAATGCCGAGAAACCGGCCCAAATTGATGAGTGCCGCCGCCATCTTTCCGTCTGGACCAACCAAGATGTCCCCGACTGTCCCGAGGTTCTCGCCAGCGCGACTGTAGATCTCCCGACCAACGTAGTTGTTGAGCGTGCCACCGATTGAGGTCCAGTTGTCTGGAACCGCCGTGAAATACGTCAACTTGCCGGAACTGGCGACGGGTTCGGTAGTTCGTGGGCGATCCGGGAATAGATTCCAAAGGAGCCCGCCCGCTACGAGCAGAGAAAGAACCCCGTAAAGCCAGGTCGCGCTGTGGACTCGTGTCGTTGGGTCGGCGATCACAATACTCGTTAGGCGAGAGCGCCTGTCCGTGGTCCGCGATGTCGCCTGTATCTGCGGCAATGTGCTTGAGCCGATGCACTCATAGAGCCCGCTCGCGTCAAGAAGGTTCCTGAGGCCAGACGGCATGGCCTCCGCGATCTGGTCCGTCTGGCCCGCCAGCATACGCGCTAGACCATGGGCATCGAGCCCGGCGGCGCGCTGCTCGCGTCCGAGTACACTCAGAACTAAAGGTGTAACGAGGCCCGCTAGGGTTCTCACTGACCCTTCCCGACTGCCTGCAAACCTGCTTACTGCCGAAGTGAGCATGCCGAGCGCACTACCGCCCAACAATGAGTACAGCACATTAGTTCCCATCGCTGCCTGCAGTGCTGAGCCGGGGCCATCACGTGAAAAGTTTTGCAGAGTATCGATGGGTTGCTCGGCAATGGCTGATTCCAGTTGCAGGGCACCGACTGGTTTGGCGGCAAGGACAGCAAATCCGCTCAACAGCGACGGGACTACCGCGGTGGCCACCTTCCGCGCCATGTCGGTCTCGAGACCGGCTGAGGCGCCCAACCTTTCAACAACCAAAGGAGTCAGGAATTGCAACACTACCGATACGAGGTTGGAGCCCATGGCAGATGTTCTCGGTTCTCAACGAGAGCGAGGCAGCAGAACCAGGAGAGTGTTCCTCCTGCCGGATTGGGCGGTATCGGGGAAGGGCCTGAATTTCCTCAGGCGAGAATCTTGATTTGATTCTTGAGAGCAACGAAGCGCGTCAGCGATTTTGAGCGGACTTCGCCAGGCCTGTATAGCAGAGCAAGGCCGATATCACGTCGGCCATGGGGATGGGTACCGCTGCGACCACTCGTTATTTTCCTTTGGTGCATGCTGCATTGCACCAGACTACGGTGAGTTTGGGTCAAAATTCACCGATCGACAGGCAAGCTTCCAACGGCAGGTCTCCCCACAAGAGCTGACGTTCTGGACAACACCGCCATACGGTGAGTTTGTGCCATTAGCTGCCGAAAACGTTAGGTAGCGCCGAGATTTCAGCTTTTTCCGGTTCCAGGCATAGCGGTGTTGCGTAGCAGGTTGGGCGGCGCTTCGAGCAAGGGGGTCACAACGTTGATGCCGCCATAGCCCTTGCCCGACGGGTGGGATAGTGACAGGACACGTGATCGACCCCGGGTAAGATCAAACGTTAACGAGAAATGCAGTGATGCGAGCGCCGCGATGATGGATTGGTTTCAGCGGTTGATGCCGCACACGCTGCTGTTTTTTCCGCTGTTCGAGCGCCACGCAACGACCGTGACGGCAGCTGCCGAGGCATTGCGGCAGATGCTGGAGGGCGGTGAGCACGCGTTGCAGCATTGTCGAGACGTGTTGCGCTATGAGGAAGAGGCAGATGGAATCACGCGCGAGGTCCTCATCGGCATCCGCACCACGTTCATTACGCCGTTTGACCGTGGCGATATCAAAGACCTGATCACGTCCATGGACGATGCGATCGATGAGATGCAGAAGACTGCCAAGGCAATTGTCCTTTTCGAGCTCACTACCTTCGAGCCGGATATGCGCGCCATGGCGGACGCCATCGTGCAATGCGCACACCTTGTTGCGCGGGCCATGCCACTGCTTGCGAACATTGGCCAAAACGCAGGACAGCTCAATGAGATCTGCTTGCAAGTGACCCAGATAGAGGGGCGCGGAGACGAGACCCACGATCGTGGTCTGAAGATCCTTTACGAGAGGTCGAAAGCGGGCGATCCGATGGATTTTGTGCGCGGGAAGGAAATCTATGATCACTTGGAGGAAGTGATCGACAGTTTTGATGATGTCTGCGACGAGATCCAGGGCGTCGTCATTGAGCACACCTGAACAGCGGCGGGGACACCGGAATGGATGCGACTGCCGTCGGCCTCGTCTTTGGCCTCATCGCCCTCGCCCTCATTTTTGACTTCCTCAACGGACTTCATGACGCGGCCAACTCGATTGCCACGATCGTGTCGACGCGTGTTCTGCCACCCCATGCTGCCGTCTTTTGGGCTGCTTTCTTCAATTTCATCGCATTCTTGTTCTTCGGCCTGCACGTCGCCCAGACGATCGGCACCGGCATCATTGATTCGGGGGTGGTTGGGCCGCGCGTGATCTTCGCGGCTCTCATGGGTGCCATCTCATGGAACTTGATTACCTGGTGGGCCGGTATCCCCTCCAGCAGCTCGCACGCCTTGATCGGCGGGCTGCTCGGGGCGGGAGTCGCCAGTGCAGGCATCAGTGCTATCGTCTGGCAAGGGGTGCTCAAGACAACCGCGGCCATCGTCCTTTCGCCGATGGTCGGCTTCGTGCTGGCTCTCGCCTTGGTTCTAGCGATTTCTTGGACTTTCGTGCGCAAGACTCCCTACGCCGTCGATCGCACGTTTCGAATCCTTCAGTTCGGCTCGGCTTCCCTTTATTCGCTTGGGCACGGGGGTAACGATGCTCAAAAGACCATGGGCATCATCGCCGGATTGCTGTTCGCCCAGGGCCATCTCGGACCGGAGTTCTACGTGCCGTTCTGGGTGGTGATAACCTGCCAGGCCGCCATGGGCCTCGGAACGCTCTTCGGGGGGTGGCGCATCGTCAAGACAATGGGCTCGAAGATCACGCGCCTGACACCGACGCAGGGCTTTTGCGCGGAGACGGGCGGGGCGGCGACACTGTTCGCGGCGACGTGGCTCGGTATCCCGGTGTCGACGACCCATACGATCACGGGGGCGATTGTCGGTGTGGGCGCTGCGCGCAGGGTATCAGCAGTGCGATGGAACGTGGCGACCAATATAGTCCTTGCTTGGATCGTGACCATGCCGGCGGCGGCACTTGTTGCTGCCCTTTTCTACATTCTTGCAGCATTGATCGTGTGAGAGCGCCGCTGGACGTCAGTGCCACTGGGTCTTAAGAGCGTGCGGCCCGCGTCTGCTCGTAGTACTCCGAGGAGCCGACGAATTCTTTTCCGTTCACCCCTCCGTCGAGGGCCGGTTCTAAGTCAAAACGCACCCGTCTAGCGATGGTGAACGCACGGCAATAGAACCCCCAATAGCTGCCGGACTTTTGCAACGCCGCGAACGGGGAATGTGTGCCAAATCCAGACGTTCGCTGGCGTGGCCCCAATCCGTTCAATCCAGGACGAAAAGGCCAAGCGCGGCGCGAACGTCTCGCAAGGTGGCATCTGTTGTCTCACGCGCTCGCGCAGTGCCGCGCTTGACGACTTGCAGCACATAGCCGGGATCACGAGCGAACGCGCGGCGACGCTCTCGGATTGGCGCTAGAAGTGCT
>Ga0111539_10004990_pt1 | contig 17262 bp, 18 predicted proteins | sample RhiMethybrSRZTD1_FD_79667 | JGI IMG/M metagenome (GOLD analysis project Ga0111539, IMG submission 79667) | Populus rhizosphere microbial communities from Tennessee, USA - Rhizosphere MetaG P. TD hybrid SRZTD1 (version 2) (version 2) | ecosystem: Host-associated > Plants > Roots > Rhizosphere >... | reverse complement strand
TCTGCGCCTCGTTCGGCAATCCGGAAATTGGGGTTAGATAGCGCCGCAGCTCCGCCCCGAGGGCATAAGCGAGCGGCTCGCCGCGGGCGCGTGCCCAGGTGTGTCCCACAGCGCTAGATCGAGCCCACCAAGCGTGGATCAAGTGCCCGTTCAAGCGGCGCGATTCAACGCTGTGGAAGGCTGTCGCGGAAGGGCATCGCCGGAACACTACGAATGGCAGGTGCAGCACCAGTTGATTGTGACGAAGGCCGAAACCGCGGATGTATACGTCTTCGACGGCACGGAGGGGCCACTGCTCGTAGTTGCCGCAGCCCGAGACTTGGCCGCTGATTCACGACGCCTGGGACGAATTCATGCGCTACGTACGCGACGCTCAGGCGCCGCCGCTGCCGCGATTGCGCACCGTGTGCCCCATGAACGACTGATCGGCAACGCAGGCGGCAATAGAGGAGCGTGGTATTTCACGGCGAGTTCGCACATGGCGCGCTTGTAATGAAGCTTGGCCGCGCATTCGCCGTCGAACACGCGCCGGCGCTCGCGGCCAATGCAATCCGAAGCAGCTATTTCATCGTCCGTGCCAATGCTCGCCATACAGTAGTCGGCGACCCAATGGATCAGGTCGCCTTCAACGGGGCACTCGGCGCGAGGTTCGTCGGAAGCGACGCTGCCGCCAGCGGGGCAGATAAGCATCGCCGCGAGCAAAGCGCGATTCAGCGGTGAGGATGGCGGCATGCGGCGATTGTAGCGATAGTCGTTGCACGCTTTGCGCCCGATAGCCGCATCGGTGATCCCATGCCCCGCCTCGAGCCTTGCCCCTTCCGCTACGTAACCGTGTGACCGGCAAGTGGGTCAAGGCGCGGTACGATGTAATCGACGCGTCGTGACGTCGGTGCCCACAAGGCGTGTGGAACGGCGATGCACTGGATAAATGGCTCGCCAATCCTGAGTTGCTGATGCCGGGAACCACGATGACATTTCCGGGGATGCAAGACGGCGCAGCACGGCAGGACCTAGTCGCGTACTTGAAAGCCGTGTCCGAGGGCAAGTCCCTCGCCAGCGCAAGGTCGTGGCGGCATGGTCATGGGAGAGCCGGCGAAGACGAACCTGAAAAATGCGCCCCCGCAGGGGAGGGTCACCGCAATCAGCCACTGCCGCGACGCCTACACCATCAAGACGGCGGATGGCAAAGTCAACAAGGCGTGGGAGTTCAACCTTCGATTCAAGACGGATTCAAGCGACGTGGGACCTGAACCAGGTAACCCCGTGATCATTGGTGCCGGCATGCAGGGTGACCGTGCGTCGGTCGTGTTTGCGTCACCCAGTGAGATACGTGGCTTCATCAAGCAGTCGTGCGACTGATCGCTGGCAGCCGCCCACTCGTCATTGCTCTAGCGTCAGCAGGCACGATGGTCAATCCCAACCGGTAGCTCGCTCGCGGGCTAGTGTTCGGACGGAGCGGTGAGAATGACGTTACTCAAATGGACGCGGCAGGTCATGATGACATTGCTCATCGCGTGTGGGCCCGCTCATGGGGCGTACGCGCAAGCCCCTGTCATTCTCATCCATATACACGGCCTCTCGTATAGTTCGGATGGCAAGCGGCTGATGATCCCCAGCCACCACGGCCTGGCGATTTACGAGAACGGCAAGTGGTCGAAGGCTGCCGGTCCACAGCACGATTACATGGGCTTCTCGGCGACTTCGAAGGGCCTCTATAGCAGCGGCCATCCCGCGCCGGGTTCGAACCTTGTAAACCCGTTCGGGCTGATTCGCAGCAGCGACGAGGGCAAGACTTGGGTAAAGCTCGGCCTCGAAGGTGAGACCGACTTCCATTTACTAGCCACCAGCTGGAATGCCAGCGCCATCTACGTCTGGAATCCCGCAGCCAATACACGCTTACGGCGACCAGGGCTTCACTCCACAGTCAACGACGGCACCTCGTGGAAATCGGCCCGCACAGCCGGGCTCGAAGGTGAGCCACATGCCTTGGCCGTGCATCCGGACGATCCGAGCATCGTCGCGGTCTCCACGTCAAAGGGTGTCTTCGGGTCGCGTGATTTCGGAGATACATTCCGGCGGGTCGCAGAGGGCGAGTCCACCTCGATCTTTTTCGATCTCGATGGTAAGCGGCTTTGGTTCGGTACCTTCGAAGGTCAAGCGCGTCTTTCCCACGTTAACTTCGACGGCACGGCGATCGAGCGGGTCACAATCCCAGTCCTGCAAAAGGACGCCATCGCATACGTGGCACAAAATCCGGCGAACCGTTCCGAGTACGCAATTGCGAGCTTCCAGCGTAGCGTCTTCCTAACGAAAGACGCAGGTCGGACCTGGGCAGCAATCGCCGAGCGGGGCGAGACGAGATGAACGGCGTTAGCGCGCCAACTGACGGAAGCGGTGCACGCCGCCACATCTGAACCGGCATCGAAGTCGTGGCGTCGCACTCATTAACCTTCACCGTCTTGTTGTCAGTCGCGACGATCGCTGCGTGTGGTGCAGACAACAGACCGCTCGCCAACCCCCGAAACCCTAGCCAGGTGGCCGCCGGCAAGGTTATTTATGAGCAGAATTGCGCGTCCTGTCACGGTAGGAACCTTGAAGGTCAGCTCGAATGGAAATCGCGCAATCCAAGCGGACGAATGCCTGCACCACCGCACGACGACACGGGCCACACCTGGCATCACCCGGACGACGTTCTGTTCGGAATTACGAAGGGCGGAGTCGCACCGCCCTATGGGCCGCCGGGCTATCAAAGCGACATGCCGGCGTTCGGTGCGACCCTGACCGATTCGCAGATCTGGGACGTGCTCGCCTACATTAAAAGTCGATGGTCGCCGCGAGCACTCGAAGCTCAGGCGCAAATTACGAAACAGCGAGGTGAAAAGTGACCACTGTCATTCTCGAATCGGTTCTGACCTGCCCGCACTGTGGCGTCGCGGCGCAAGAAACGATGCCGCAGGATGCGTGTCTGTTCTTCTACGAATGCAACAACTGTAAGGCGCTTATGCGGCCAAAGCGGGGAGACTGCTGCGTGTTCTGCTCTTTCGGCTCCGTGCCATGTCCGCCGAAGCAAGAACGGTCTGACTGCTGCTCATGACACCACTGGCGGCGCTGGCTATCCGTTGATCGGTCTTGTGACCAGCGAGTGCGTCCGCTTCGATCGTGGCGACGGCTGCACTCAAGGCGGCATGAATGATCGACCGTTGACGTCGACAACGATGCCGGTCAGGAATGCTGCCGTATCCGACGCGAGAAATGCGACGACATCGGCGACATCACGCGGCGTGCCGAGCCGTCCGACCGCCGTTTCCGAGACGTTGCGCTCGAACGCGCCCGTGCTGTCCGCCAGCGCTAAAGTCATCGCTGTTGGCACGCGCGACGGCGCCACGCAGTTCACGGTGATTCCGTCGCATTCCGAAGATCGCTCTGGCGCCGCTGTTCGTGATCGCGTTCGGCATCGGCATCGAGTCCAAGACCTGCCTCGTGGCGGTCACCGTGTTCTTCCTGGTTCTGTTCAGCACCATCGACGGGATTCGCGACGTCGATCCGACCTGCAGTGCTGCCGTTCTGAAGATGAACTGAGCAACTCGGGTTCGCGTCGCTCCTGGCGGATGGCGCTCGTACGAATTCCAACGGCGCCATTCCAAAATCGGAGGTCATGTCAGCGTGGTCTTACGGACGAATCGTCGTTCCTCCGATCGGAAATCGCAGTTAAACGGAGGCACGCTGACGGCGTCGAAACCACTCGGAGTCAATCATGGCCAAGCTCACCACGCAGGCGCGAAAGAAGCTGTCGAGTTCGGAGTTTGCGCTGCCCGGAGGCCGCTATCCGATCGAGGACAAGGCGCACGCGCGTGACGCCAAGGCGCGCGCGTCGCAACAGCGGAACGCGGGCCGCTTGAGTGCGGCGGACAAGGCGAAAGTCGACCGCAAGGCGGATGCGGTGCTGAGCAAGAAGGGAAAGTAGCAGGGCGCGACGGCTGCGCCGTAGCGCCGCGAAGCAATCGAGCCCGATCGTCCGCGATCGGGCTCGATCTATTTCTAGATTCGTCCCATCACCATCAGGATGATCAGGATCAGCAGCACGAGGCCAAGACCGCCACTCGGCCAGTAGCCCCATCCGGAGCTGTAGCCCCAGCTCGGGAGCGCTCCGACGAGCAGCAGAACGAGCACGATCAGCAGGATCAGCGAAATCGACATACGACCTCCATACGCCAGGGCTCGAAAGCTTCCACGCTTTTCCAGCCGCGACGTGTAAGAATTACGTACGAGTCGATGGCGGCGGTGACTCGACGTCTAGTGACGCGTCATAAAGCATCTGCTGCCGCCTGCGCCGCTGCATTACGTTAAGCAACGCACGTGCCTGTCGGTGAGTCCCTCATTTGCCGGAGCTGTCGATGAACCAGATGGATTTTCGGAGTCGCTGCGCGGTGGTGACCGGCGGGGCGGCGGGGATTGGTCTCGCCGTTGCGAAGCGCATCGCCGCCAGTGGCGGACGCGTCGCACTGTGGGATCGTGATGAGTATGCGCTCGCTGCAGCGCGCACCGCCGTGGGTGCGGGCACGGTAACGCATGCGCTCGACGTCGCGGACAGCGCTGCGGTCGAAAGCGCCGCGCGAGCGGCTGAGACTGAACTCGGCGGCGTCGACGTCCTCGTCTGCTCGGCAGGTATCACCGGGCCCAATGCCACGACGTGGGAGTATCCGGTGGATGCGTGGCGGCAGGTGTTCGACGTCAATGTCCACGGACTGTTCTATTGCAACCGCGCGATCGTGCCGGTCATGCAGAAAACGGGCTACGGGAGAATCGTCAACATTGCGTCGGTTGCCGGCAAGGAGGGCAATCCCAACGCGCCGGCGTATAGCGCGTCAAAGGCCGCAGTTATCGGCCTCACGAAGTCGCTCGGCAAGGAACTCGCGAAGACGAACATCCGCGTCAACTGCGTGACGCCTGCGGCGGTGCGCACGGCGATCTTCGATCAGATGACACAGCAGCACATCGACTTCATGCTGTCGAAGATCCCGATCGGACGCTTCGGCAGCGTCGACGAGATCGCGTCGCTGGTGTGCTGGCTAGCGTCGGAAGACTGCTCGTTCTCGACGGGTTCAGTGTTCGACGCGTCGGGCGGCCGCGCAACCTACTGATCGGCCGCCGCTCCCCCGCTAGGCGCGGCCGACGGCGAGCATGATCTTGCCGATGTGTTGCGACGATTCCATCAGCTCGTGCGCTTTCGGTGCGTCGGCGAGCGCGAATGTGGCGTGGATCACCGACTTGAGCTTGTGCTGCTCGAGCAACGGCCACACGTTCTCGCGGAGCTCGCGCGCGAGCTCCGCCTTGCGCGCCGCGGGACTGGCGCGCAGCGTGGAACCGGTGACCGTCAGCCGCTTCAGCATGATGAAGCGCCAGTCGCATTCGACGCGACTGCCCGACAGGAAAGCGATCTGCGACAGGCGACCTTCGAGCGCCAGGCATTTCAGGTTGCGCTCGATGTAGTCGCCTCCGACCATGTCGAGGATCACGTCCACGCCCCGCTTGTCGGTGATGCGCTTCACTTCCTCGGCGAAGTCTTGCGTCCGGTAGTTGATCGCATAGTCGGCGCCGATGCCGCGGCAGAACGCGGTCTTGGCTTCGCTGCCGGCAGTCGTCACCACGGTGGCGCCGAATGCCTTGGCGAGCTGGATGGCGGTCAGTCCGATGCCGCTCGTTCCGCCGTGCACGAGAAACCATTCGCCGCGGATGAGCTTCGCGCGGTCGAACACGTTGTTCCATACCGTGAAGTAGTTCTCGGGAATTCCCGCAGCCTGCTCGAGCGACCAGCCGGCAGGAACCGGCAGGCACCACGCCGCCGGTGTGGTGCAGTACTCGGCGTAGCCGCCGCCCGGAGTCAGCGCGCAGACGCTGTCGCCGATGTTCCATCCGGTGGCGTTCGCACCGAGCGAGACGATTCGCCCGGCGACTTCGAGACCCAGTATCGGCGATGCGTCGGGCGGCGGCGGATACGTTCCGGCGCGCTGCGCGCAATCGGGACGATTCACGCCTGCGTAGGCGACTTCAATGAGTACGTCGTCCGGCCCGGCCTGCGGCGTGGGGCCCTCTGCAACGTGCATCACACCGGGCGCGCCAGCCGTCTTGACTGCAACGTAGCGCATGTTGGTCGGAATCGCCATCTTCGGGCTCCTCGTTCGAAACGGCGATTTTACGTCCGCGGCGCGTGTGGCTGCCGTCGAATGGGGCGATGCTAACTGCGCGCGTGCTGCACCGCAGGCCGCAGCGCGAGCGCACACGCCGTCGCGAGTGCCGCGGCGCCCGCGGAGCTCGCGAACACGATCGCGGGCTCGAACCCTTCGAGCAGCACGCCCCCTACGGCATTGCCCGCACCGATGCCGCTGATGATGCAAGTCGCCGACCACGTGAACGCTTCGGTCGCATAGCGGCTCGGTGCGTATGACGAGACGAGCAGCGTCACCATCGTCAGCGTTGGCGCGATGAGGAAGCCCGCTGCGAACGCGACGATCGTGAGCGCTACGGGAGATGCAATGAACGCGTGGATGGCGATCGGCACGACCACGAGGCCGAGTACGCGACGCAACTGCTGCTCCAGCGGCAACGCGAAGTGTAGCCCGCCGTAAATCAAGCCACCAATCGCGCTTCCTAGCGAGCACACCGCCAGCAGCACGCCCGCCAGTGGCGGATTCGCCACGCGAGCCGCGAAACCCGGATAACCGATTTCGAGCATGCCGAGGCTACACGTCAGCAGGAACGTCGTCGCGAACACCGCGAGCAGCCGCGGCTCGGTCAGCGGCCCCAGCAGATGTCGCTCCGCATGCGGCTCGTGCCGCCAGTACCGTAATGCGGGCGACGCGAGAAACGTCGGCACGGCGATCGCGCTGAACACGAACGCGGCGCCGAATGCAACGGTTGGCGACCCGATCGCGAGCAGCAGCGCGATCACCATCGGCCCGAGCGTGAACGCGAGCTCGACCAGCACCGAATCGAGCGCGAACGCCGTCTTGCGCGCGTCGGCATCGCTGAACCGGTGCCGCCACATCGTGCGCGTCAGCACGGTGATCGGCGGTGCCGTCGCGCCGGCGAGTGCGGCGATGAGCCACAGCGCCGACGCCGACAGGGCCAGCGGTCCGGCGATCCAGAGCACGAGCAACGCGCAGGGGCTGGCGATCCCCATCGCGATCAGCGCCTTGCGCGCGCCGCGCCGGTCGATCCAGCGGCCGATCAGCGGTGCCGTCGCCGCCGAGGCGCCGAGATACGCGCCGACCGCGGCGCCCGCGGCCGCGAAGGATCCGGTCAGCTCGCGCACATGCGGCAACAGGGCCAGCGTAACGGTGCCGATCGGCATCCGCGCGACGATCGCCATTACGAGCATCCGCGTGACGTCGGGCAAACGAAAGAAGGCCGCGTAGCGCGCGACCGCTGCGTCGATCATCGGGCCCTAGTAGACGACCTGGACGTTCTCGGGTGCCAGCCACTCGCGCAGCCGCTCGATCAGCGTGTCGTCGGGATTGACGCGCCACGCGTCGGGAAGCTCGAGCTCGCCACCGATGCGCTCGTTCGCATAGCGCACGGTGATGGGTGTGTTTCCCGGTCGGAACGGCTGCAGGATCTCGGCCAGGCGATCGGCCGACGCGTTGCCGTTGCACGCGATGCGTATCCCCTTCGCATAGCGCTTGCGAATCGCAGCGAGGTCGAAAACGTTCTCCGCGATTATGCGCAGGCCCTGCGATTCGCCATCCTCGGTCATTCGCTGCGTGATGCGGATCTCCATGATGACGAGCTGGTCTTCGCGCAGCAGCGCACGCGACGCGTCGAAGGTCTCGTTGTAGACCATCACCTCGGCGCGACCCTTGCCATCGTCGAGCGTCACGAACGCCATCTTGCCGCGGCGACTCGTCTGCACGCGCAGCGTCGTAACGATTCCCGCGACGAGCACCCGGTCGGCCTTGGGCTGCAGTGTCGCAAGCGATGTGCGGATGATCGCCGAGAGCTCGCTGGCGTACGCGGTCTACGGATGGCCCGACAGGTAGAAGCCGAGCGCCAGCTTCTCCTGCGTCAACCGTTCCGCTTCCGTCCACTCGCGGGTCATAATCATCGCTGCGAGGTGTGACGCCGTTTCCTCGCCGAACAGCGAAACCTGCGACGCCGCGGCGATCGCGCGTTCGCCGGCGTCGAGCGCCACGCCGACCGACGCGAACAGCGACGATCGTCGTGGATCGATCGTGTCCATTGCGCCGGCGCGCACGAGCGCCTCGACGACGCGCCGGTTGACGATCCTCTTGTCGACGCGGCGGCAGAAGTCGAACAGATCGGCGAACGGGCCGCCGGCGTCGCGGGCGGCGACGATCGCGTTGATGGCTGCTTCGCCCGTGCCCTTGATGCCGCCAAGGCCGTACCGGATGCTGCCGACGTCAACGGGGCGAAACCGGTAGCCGGAGGTGTTGATGTCGGGTGGCAGGATCGCCAGGCCCTGGGCGACGGCGTCGTCGTAGAACGCCTTGACCTTGTCGGTGTCGTCCATGACCAGCGACAGGTTCGCCGCCATGAACGCCGACGCGTGGTGCGCCTTGAAGTACGCCGTCTGGTACGCGACGAGCGCATACGCGGCGGAGTGCGAGCGGTTGAATCCGTAGCCGGCAAACTTCTCCATCAGGTCGAAGAGTTGCACCGCCTTCGGCCGCGCGAGCTGGTTCTTCTCGGCGCCGGTGACGAAGATGTCACGCTGCAGCGCCATCTCCTCGGGCTTCTTCTTCCCCATCGCGCGGCGCAACAGGTCGGCGGCGCCGAGCGTGTAGCCGCCGATCACCTGCGCGATCTGCATCACCTGTTCCTGGTACACCATGACGCCGTACGTCGGCTCGAGGATCGGAGCGAGCCTCGGATCGAGATACTCGACCCGTTCGCGGCCGCTCTTGCGCGCAACGTAGTCGGGAATCAGTTCCATCGGTCCCGGCCGGTACAGCGCAACGAGTGCGACGATGTCCTCGAAGCGCGTCGGCGGAGCCTGTTTCATGAGGTCGCGCATGCCGCGCGATTCGAACTGGAACACGGCGGTGGTGTTGCCCTTGCGGAATATGTCGAAAGTCGCCGCGTCGTCGAGCGGCAACTCGGCAAGATCAACTGAGGACTCCGGCGTCAGCAAGGTTACGTAACGGCGGGTCCAGTCGAGGATCGTCAGCGTCGTGAGCCCGAGGAAATCGAACTTGACGAGTCCCACCGCTTCGACGTCGTCCTTGTCGAACTGCGACACGGGCGCCGTTGCGCCCGGCTGGACGTACAGCGGGCAGAAGTCCGTGAGCTTGCCCGGTGCGATCAGTACGCCACCCGCGTGCATGCCGACATTGCGCGGCAGTCCCTCAAGCTCGCACGCGAGGCTCAGGAGCTCGCGCACTTCCTCCTCGTCAGCTTCGCGCTGATCGAGCAGCGGCTCGACTTCGCGCGCATAGATGACGTTCGACTCCGCTTCACCGCTGCGCCGACGCAGCGTCACCGTCTTGCCCGGCTGGAACGGGATCAGCTTCGCGATGCCGTCGACGAACGAATACGGGAGATCGAGCACGCGACCGACGTCGCGCACTGCCGCCTTGGCCGCAAGCGTGCCGAACGTCGCAATCTGCGACACTGATTCGGCACCGTACTTGTTCTTCACGTAGTCGATGACGCGGTCGCGGCCGTCCTGGCAGAAATCGATGTCGAAGTCGGGCATCGACACGCGCTCGGGGTTGAGGAACCGCTCGAACAGCAGCGCATAGCGCAACGGATCGAGATCGGTGATGCCGAGCGAATACGCGACGAGCGATCCGGCGCCCGATCCGCGTCCCGGACCGACGGGCACGCCGTTGCTCTTGGCCCAATTGATGAAGTCGGCGACGATGAGGAAGTAGCCGGGGAATCCCATCTGCACGATCACGTTCGTCTCGAATTCGAGCCGCGCGACGTAGTCGGGGCGCTTGCGCTCGCGCGCCGCGGGGTCCGGATAAAGCTGGGCGAGCCGCTGCTCGAGGCCGCGTGAGGCCTCGCTGCGAAGGTGGTCGTCGAGCGACACGCCGGCAGGCGTCGGAAAGCGGGGCAGGTGATTCTTGCCGAGAGGAATCGTCAGGTTACAACGCTGCGCGATCGCGACGGAATTGGACAGCGCCTGCGGCAGGTCGGAGAACTTCTCCGTCATCTGCGCCTGCGTCAGGAAATACTGCTCCTGCGAGAATCGGCGCGGCCGCCGCGCGTCGGAAAGCGTATAGCCTTCGGCGATGCAGACGCGCGCTTCGTGCGCGCGGAAATCCCGCGCGGTAAGGAACTGGATCGGATGCGTCGCGACGATCGGTGCGCCGACCTGATCGGCGAGCGCCACCGTCGCCTGCACCAGCGCCTCGTCGTCGGTGTGGCCCGCACGCTGCACCTCGAGGACGTAGCGCGTCGGGAAGCGTTTCATCCAGTCGGTGGCGAAGCGCTTGGCGGCGGTGGCGTTGCCTTGCAGCAGCGCCTGCCCGACGTCGCCATCGCGCGCGCCGGACAGCGCGATGATGCCGTCGGTCCCGTCGTCGAACCACGCGCGGTCGAGTTGCGCACGGCCGCGATGCTGATGCGTGCGATAGGCGAGCGAAAGCCAGTTGCACAGTCGCAGGTAGCCTTCGCGCGTTGCGGCAAGCAGCAGCACGCGCGACGGCTGGTCGCGCTCGCTGTCGTTGGCGATCCAGACGTCGCAGCCGGCGATCGGCTTCACGCCCCGCGCGCGCGCCGCCGTATAGAACTTGATGAGGCCGAACTGGTTGGCGAGATCGGTAAGCGCAAGCGCCGGCATTCGGTCCAATGCCGCTGCGCGCACGGCGTCGTCGATGCGCAACGTTCCATCCGCGATCGAAAACTCGCTGTGCAGACGCAGGTGGACGAAGCCGGGAGATGACATGAGACGCGCTATGCCGGATGCTAGAATTCTACTCCGTCCATTCCGGACGAATCGGATCGATCATCGCTGCCATTCGCTTACCGACGATCACAATTTCGTCGCGCGTGACCACGCGCGCACTCGCGATTGCGATGATGTCTGGGGCACTGCTCGCAGGCTGCGCCACTGCGCCGTCAGGCGGGCCGCCACCGCCGGCTGCGCCGCCTCCGCCCGCGCCCACGGCGCCGCCGATGCCGCGCAATGCCGAGCCGCCGCCGCCGCCGATCAACCTGTCTGGCTTCCCACTGCCCTATCGGCAAGGTTATGCGGATGGTTGCGCGAGCGCGACAGGTGCCGAGCGCAAGGATGCGTCGCGTTTCGGCGGCGATCCGAACTATCGTACGGGCTGGCAGGACGGAATCGCGCTTTGCAAGAAGAAATAGCGTCGCCCCGCAAGCCACCCACATCTCATTTCGTCGATGTCCGCGGCGAGCGTCATCACGTGCTCACGTGGGGTGATCCGCACGCGACGCCCCTCGTGCTGCTGCATGGATGGATGGACGTCGGCGCATCATTCCAGTTTCTCGTCGACGCGCTGGCGCGCGATTGGTATGCGATCGCGCCGGACCTGCGCGGATTCGGCGATTCCGCGTGGCAGCCAAACGGTTACTGGTACTACGACTACCTCGCGGATCTCGAGTCGCTGCTCGACCGCTTCGTCCCCGAGGGTCCCGTGCGGCTGGTCGGACACAGCCTCGGCGGCAACGTCGTCATGCATTACGCCGGCGTGCGACCGGAGCGCGTCGATCGCGTCGTGTCGCTGGAGGGATTCGGCATTCCCGCCGAAGTCGCCGACGACGCGCCGCGCAAGATCGCGAAATGGCTCGACGCGATCACAAAGCCGCCACGGTTCAAGCCCTATGACGACATCGCCGCGGTCGGCGATCGCCTGCAGCAGAAAAATTCACGACTGCCGCGCGACAAGGCCGAGTTTCTCGCGCGTCGGTGGGCGCGAACGCTGCCCGACGGCCGCGCCGAGCTGAATTCCGATCCGCGCCACAAGATGCCGTTTCCGCACGTCTATCGGCTGGAGGAGTCGATCGCCATCTGGCGCAGCGTCGAAGCGCCCGTGTTGTGGGTGGCGGCGACCGACTCCGAAATTCCGCTTTGGATCGAGCGCACTGCGGGTGGCGATGTCGGCAGCGACGGACTCGCCGGCGTGCGGCGGCGTCTTGCGCATGTACGCAATGGGAGACTGGTGACAATCAGCGATGCAGGGCACATGCTCCATCACGACCAGCCGGCCGCGGTTGCGGGCGCGATCGAGCCGTTCCTCGCCGCCTGAGCATGTCGATGCTGCGCGTTCATTCGCGGCGTGCAGCCTACGCGTTGCTGGCGCTGCTGACGCTGGTGTGGGGCTTCAACTGGATTTTCATGAAGGCGGCGCTCCTGCACGCCCATCCGCTGACCTTCAACGTCCAGCGCACGTGGCTCGCCGTGGCGGCGCTGTTCGCCGTGCTGCTCGCGCGGCGCGGTCGCATGTTGCCGAATAGCTGGCGCGCCGTCCTGGTGACGGCGTTCTTCCAGACGACGATCAATTTCGGTTCGACGATCATGGCGGTCGCGGGCGGTGGCGCCGGCCGTGCTTCCGTGCTCGTTTTCACGATGCCGTTCTGGACGCTGCTCATCGCATGGCCCGTGCTGCACGAACGGGTTCGTCCGCTGCAGCTCGTCGCGATCCTGCTGGCCGTTGCGGGGCTCGTGCTGACGGTCGCGCCGTGGTCGTGGCACGGCGATCTCGCGCCGAAAGCGTGGGCTGTACTGTCGGGGTTCGGCTGGGCTGCGGGCACGGTTGCCGTCAAGTATTTCCAGCGCGACGAAAAGCTCGACATGCTGACGCTGATCACATGGCAGATGGCGATCGGCGTTCTCCCGCTGACGTTTCTTCCCTGGCTCTTCGGTGTGCCCGCGACGGAATGGAGCGTTACCCACGCGGTGCTGATGTTCATCGTGGGCGTCGTCGCAACCGCGGGCGGATTTCTCGCCTGGATGGAAGTGCTGCGCTGGATGCCTGCCGGAACGGCGTCGCTCAACATGCTTGCGATCCCGGTGATCGCCTTGCTGTCGTCGATGACCGTCTTCGACGAGCGCCTGGCAGGCAACGAGTGGGCCGGGATTGGGCTGATCGGCGCCGGCCTCGCGCTGATCACCGCGCTGGCGCTCGCGGGCGGAAGGCGCGCGTCGCTGCTACCGGCCGACCCGACACCGCTCGAAGGCGGCTGAACGCACGGGTCGCTGCTAACCGCCGACCCGACGCCGCTCGCGGCGGCTGAACGCGTCGCCTACGCCCCTGCAGAAAATCAGGTAAATGCGAACAATTAGCATTTACAATCGTATGATCCTTTGCTATGCTGGTCGCAAGAAGGCGTTCCGCCGGATCGCCACGCCCTATCGTTCATCCAGGTCATGCGCCTACTTCCGCCTCTCTGTCGCGCCATGCTCGTCGCGATCGCGGTTCTCGTCGCACCCGCGGTATTCGCCGACGACGTCGCGTCGTTCAAGCTCGTTGTCCGCGACGGCGTCTTCGAGCCGACGCTGATCGAGGTGCCGGCAGGCAAGCGGTTCCGCCTCGAGGTGAGCAACGAGGGCAAGACGGCAATGGAATTCGAAAGCCGTGAACTGAAGCAGGAGAAGGTGATTCCCCCTGGCAAGAAGGCGACGCTGACGATCAACGCCTTGAAGGCCGGCGAATACAAGTTCGTCGACGAGTTCCACGAAGAGACCGGCCAGGGCAAGGTCGTCGCGAAGTAGCCGCCGATTCCAATGGGCAACGCACTGTTCATCGTATGGCGCGAGTCCGCAGAGGCGATGCTGGTCGTCGGCGTCCTGTATGCGTGGCTGAAGAATCGCGCGGATGCGGCCACCGGGATGCGCTACCTGTGGGGTGGCGTCGCAGCCGGCGCTGGTCTCGCCGGCGTGCTCGCGCTCGTGATGCTCGGCATCGCGTCGTCGTTGTCGGGCAATGGCCTCGATTATTTCCAGCTCGCGATCATGCTCGTCGCATCGGGATTGATCGTGCAGATGGTGTTCTGGATGCGCAGGCATGGCCGTACGTTCAAGAAGGACCTCGAGTCGGACATGGCGCGCAACGCGCGCAAGTCGAACTGGTGGGGACTGCTCGTCGTCGTTGCGCTGGCCGTCGGGCGCGAATCGGCCGAAGCGGTGGTATTTCTCTACGGGCTCGGTGCCGAGCAGAATGGCATCGCCAACTTGCCCATCGTGCTCATCCTCGGCATCGGCTCGGCATTTCTGACGTTCTGGATCTTGCAGAAAGGCTCGCGCGTGCTGTCCTGGCGTACGTTCTTCCGCGTCAGTGAAATCCTGCTGCTGCTGCTCGCCGGCGCGTTGCTCGTATCCGGTGTCGAACGGCTGATCGCCCTCGACGTGCTGCCGCAGTTGATCGATCCCGTCTGGGATACGTCGGCACTTCTCGACGATTCGGGCCGAATCGGCGGCCTGCTCGCGTCATTCACCGGCTACCGGGCGCGACCGGCGCTCTTGCCGCTGATTGCGTTAGCGCTCTACTGGGTGCTGGTGGTCTTCTTCCTGAATCGATCGACTCGGGTCGCGGCCGCCGCCATGGCTGCACCCGTCGCGCGCGCCGAGCGCCACTGAGCTTCCGCGAGCGCGGTGATGTGGCCCCGCCTTGGCCGGGGACGCATGCACTCCGGGTAAAATGAGTTCGAGCCGGCCGTTGTTATGGCCGGCAATTCATTTGTGGGCACCCATGGCGGCGTCGGCACCCGATCTCACCAAGCTGCGCATCGACCGCGATGCCGCTCCGATTCGCCGTCGTCGTCGCCGGCGCTGGATCTGGCTCGCCATCGTCGCCGTCATTCTCGCGGCAGCGGGTGGCTGGCTCATGCTGCAACCGCGCGTGCAGGCCGTGCAGACGACGCCGGTCGTTACCGCGTACCCCTCACAGCAATTCGTCGTTCTCAACGCGACCGGTTACGTCGTCGCGCAGCGCAAGGCGTCGATCTCGTCGAAAGCCACGGGTCGCCTCGAATGGCTCGGCGTTGCGGAGGGCTCGCGCGTCAAGGCAGGCGACGTCATCGCGCGCATCGACGATCGCGACGTCGTCGCACAGGCCCAGAGCGTTGAGGCATCGGTGCGCGCCGCACGCGCCAACGTCGCGCAAGCCGAGGTCGAGGCACAGAACGCGCAGGTCGAATACCAGCGCAACGCCGACCTGGTCGAGAGGAATTTCATTTCCAAGTCCGCGCTCGACAACGCGAAAGCGCGACTCGACCGCGGCAGGGCGCTCGTCAACAGCGCGCAGGCGAACCTGAATGCCGCGCTCGCGAACGCGCGCAACGCGCAGGTCTCAGTCGATTACACGCAGATCCGCGCGCCCTTCGATGGTGTGATCCTGTCGAAGAGCGCCAACGTCGGCGACCTCGTCACGCCGTTTTCGAATGCCACCGATTCCAAGGGTGCGGTGGTCACGATGGCCGACATGAGCACGCTGGAAGTCGAGGCGGACGTGTCCGAGTCGAGTCTCGCCAGGGTTCGCGTCGGCCAGCCGGCCGAGATCGTCCTGGATGCGCTGCCCGATTCGCGGTTTCGCGGGCACATCAGCCGGATGGTGCCGACCGTCGACCGCGCGAAGGCCACCGTAATGACCAAGGTGAAGTTCGACGAGATCGATCCGCGCATCTTGCCCGAGATGAGTGCCAAGGTGAGCTTCCTGTCGCAGGAAGTCACGCCAGCGCAGCAGAAGCCGTTGCTGGCGGTGAATCCTGACGCGCTCGTCCAGCGCGACGGGCGCACGGTTGTTTTCATCTTGCGTGACGGTCGTGCGGCGATGGTCCCCGTAACGTCGGGCGCGAAGGTCGGCGATGCGACAGCGATTACCGGCGACGTGAAGTCAGGCGACAAGGCGATTGCGAAACCGCCACCGTCGCTGCAGGACGGCGCGCTGGCGAAGATCGAATCCAAATGAGCTTCGACGCCGCGACGGCAGAGCCACGCATGCAAGGCGGCGCCGCGACGCCAGAAATGCCACTGGTGATGGTGCGCGGCGTGTCCAAGTACTACGTCCGTGGCGACCAGATCATTCCGGTGCTCGTCGACATCGACCTCGACGTCGCGAGCGGCGACTACGTGGCGCTGATGGGACCGTCCGGCTCGGGGAAGTCCACTCTATTGAACCTGATCGCAGGCATCGACAAGCCGTCGGCGGGCGAGATTCGCGTCTCCGGCGTCGACATTGCTCAGCTCTCCGATTCGGAGCTGGCGCTGTGGCGCGCGACGAACGTGGGCTTCATCTTCCAGTTTTACAACCTGATGCCCGTGCTCACTGCGTTCGGCAACGTGGAGCTGCCGCTGCAGCTCACGTCGCTGTCGCGGGGCGAGCGCCGGGAACGTGTCGCTACGGCGCTCGCGCTCGTCGGGCTTTCCGACCGCGCGACGCATCTGCCGAACGAGCTATCCGGCGGCCAGCAGCAACGTGTCGCGATTGCCCGCGCGCTGATCACCGATCCGACCATCATCGTCGCTGACGAACCGACCGGCGATCTCGACCGGACCACCGCCGAAGAAATTCTCGCGCTGCTCGAACGCCTGCACGGCGAGCTCGGCAAGACGATCATCATGGTGACGCACGATCCGAAGGCGGCCGAGAAGGCGAGCCGGCTCGTCCATCTCGAGAAGGGCGTGCTCGTCGACTGATAGGGTCGCGGGCCAAGCCATGTTCGTTCCACTGCTCGTGCTGCGCAATGCGTTTCGCCACCGGCTGCGGACGACGCTGACAATCGTCGGCATCATCGTGGCCATCACCGCGTTCGGCCTGCTGCGGACGATCGTCGACGCGTGGTACGCCGGCGCGGAAGCCAGTTCGTCGGCGCGCCTGATCACGCGCAGCTCCGTGTCACTGGTGTTTTCGCTGCCGCTCAACTACGCGCAGAAGATCCGCCAGGTCGAGGGCGTATCGTCGGTTGCCTGGGCGAACTGGTTCGGCGGCGTGTATGTCAGCGAGCGCAACTTCTTCGCCCAGTTCGCGATCAGCGGCGCGAGTTACCTCGACATGTACCCGGAATTCGTCCTGAGCGACGGCGAGCGCAAGGCCTTTCTCGCCGATCGCGTCGGCGCGGTCGCCGGACGGAAGCTTGCCGACAAGTACGGCTGGAAGGTCGGCGACCAGATTCCGCTGCGCGGCACGATCTATCCGGGGACGTGGACGTTCACGCTTCGCGGCATCTACGACGGCGCCGAAGCAGGTACCGACACGTCGACGTGCTTTTTCCTTTTCGATTACCTGAATGTATCGATCAAGCGCCTGTATCCGCGCCGCGGAGATCAGACGGGAGTGT
>Ga0111539_10004989_pt1 | contig 17264 bp, 15 predicted proteins | sample RhiMethybrSRZTD1_FD_79667 | JGI IMG/M metagenome (GOLD analysis project Ga0111539, IMG submission 79667) | Populus rhizosphere microbial communities from Tennessee, USA - Rhizosphere MetaG P. TD hybrid SRZTD1 (version 2) (version 2) | ecosystem: Host-associated > Plants > Roots > Rhizosphere >... | reverse complement strand
ACTCCGAGATCACCGGCTTCGAACTACCCGATCGGACGTTCCTCTTGAGCTTCGACGACGGCCCGACGCCGGAGAACGGGACCACCGACGAGCTGGTGTCGGCGCTCGCCCGTGCGAAGATCAACGGCGTCTTCTTCGCGCTCGGCGACGCCCTCGGTGCCCGCATCGCGTCGACGTCCGCGGACGAGGTCCGCGCACTCTATGCGAACGACTGCGTCGCATCACACTCACGTACCCACGACCCCGTAGACGACGCGGCGGATTGGCAGGCCTCGGTCGCGTTCACCGACGACCTCCTTCGCAGGACGTTCCCCGCGCTCGCCGGCCGCCCCATGATGTGGCGACCGCCCTATGGCCGGCGCACCGCCGACGCGGCGAAGATCCTCGCGGCGAGGAATACGCGCGTCGTCCTCTGGAATCTGGATTCGGCGGACTGGGACCCGAGGATGGACGCGGCGAAGATCACGGATCGCATGATCTCGTTGATGCTGCTCTGGCGCCGCGGGATCCTTCTGTTCCACGACATCCACCCCAAGGGGGCGACCGCCGTGCCCGCGCTCGTACGAACGTTCGGCGCCGCGGTGCGCTGGCAGGACTGCCACGCCTTTCCTCCGGCCTGAGTCGGTCTATAGTCCTTCCATGCCACGCAAAGGGAAGCCGAGCGGGACCCGCCGCAAGCGCCGTGGAGTCACGCTCCGTCCCACCGAGCTCTCGCCCCGCGAGCTCGCCGTCGGCGAGCCGCCCGACGACGTCCGCTCCCTGGCCGACGCGGTCGCCCAGGACGGGGGCGCCGTGCTGGCGGCGTATCGCGAGCCGCTCGGCGGCCACGTGCTCCTGCTCTGTGCGTTACCCATCGACCTCGTGGCACCGACGCCGTTTCAGCGTGACGTCTCGGACGCGCACGTCCGACGGCTCACGCAGGCGATGGACAAGACGAAGCGCTTCCTCGATCCCGTGATCGCCGTCCGGGAGGCGCGCGCAGCGGCGGGCGAGGACGGCGAGCAGAAGCTCTACTGGATCCCGAACGGCTATCACCGCCTGACGGCGCTGCGCGAGCTCGGCGCGAAGACCCTCGTCGCGCTCGTCGTGCCCGAGACCGCGGTGGCGTATCAGATTCTCGCGCTGAACATCGAGAAGGCGCACAACCTCCGTGAGCGAGCGCTCGGCGTCGCACGCATGTACCGCGACCTCGTGGCGTCCGGCCGTGGCGACGAGCGGGAGGACGCGCTCGCGCTCGAGTTCGAGGAGCCGGCGCTGCCGACGCTCGGGCTCGCGTACGAGCAACGGCCGCGGCTCTCCGGCGGCGCCTACCACCCCGTGCTCCGCAAGAGCGACGAATGGATCGGCCGGCCGCTCACCGCGGCCCTCGCCGTGCGCGAGCGCCGCGCCGAGGCGCTGCTCGCGCTCGACGACGCGGTCGGCGTGATCGTCGACCGGCTGAAGAAGCGCGGCTTCCAGAGCCCCTATCTCCGCGCGTTCGTGATCGCGCGCATCAACCCGCTCCGCTTCATGAAGGGCAAGGCGCCGCCGGTGGAGACGCTCCTCGCGGACATGACGAAGCGGGCGCGCGGCATGAACGTCGACCGCATCAAGGCCGAGGACGTCGCGCGCACGGGTGGGCCGCCCGAATCGGAGTAGCGGCGCTTCGCGCTACGAGAAGAGCCGGAGAAACCCCGGGCGGCGCTGCGCCCCCGCCGCGGCGAGCGGCGTCGGACCCGCGAGCTCCGCGATCGCCCGCTCGAGGATTCCGCCGGGCTTCACCTCGGCGAGCGGCTTCCCGGCATTGGCGGCGTCGAGCGCCGTGACGTCGTCGCGCGGCAGCACGGCGCGGAGCGGAAGGCCGAGCGTCCGCGACGCCTCTTTGGGCGTCACCTTGGACGACCGGCTGTCGTGCTTGTTGACGATCACGTCCACCGTGCTCTCGACGTCGACGCCTTCGCCGCGCAGCCAGTCGAGCGTGCGGAGGCAGCCGTGGAGCGCCGGCACCGTGAGATCCGTCACGAGCAGGACGCGATCGGCGGCACCGAGCGCGGCGCGCGTCGATTCGGACGGGATGCCGGGGGTGTCGACGAGCGTCAGCTCGTGCATCCCCGTGACGAGCTCCAGGATCGCGAGCGTCCGGGCGGCGGACAGCTCGAGCGGCGCGTCGCCGCCGGCGGCGGGAGCGGCGAGGATCGGAAGCCCCGATCGGTGCCGGGTCATCGCGCCGCGGAGGAAGACGGGGTCGAGATGCTCGACGCTCGCCACCTGCCGCAACGTGCAGGAGGGCTTCACGTCGAGAAAGAAGGCCGCGTCGCCGGCATAGACGTCGAGGTCGACGATCGCCACGTCACGCTGCGCGGCCTGGAGCGCGACGGCCAGGTTGACGACGAGGCTCGTGACGCCGACTCCCCCTTTGGGGCCGTAGGCGACCCAGAGCTCCCCGTGGTTACCGTGCTTGTCGTCCTTCGCCGACCTGCTGCGTCGGAGCTCGACGACCTTGATGCAGGTCTTGAACAGCTCCTGCTGGCTGAGCGGAAGCGAAAGATGCTCGTCGGCTCCCGCACGCATCGCGCGCACGATCGTGTCGGCATCGTCGTCGAGCGAGACCGCGACGACGTGCGTCGCCTTCGAGCCGCGGCGCACGCCTTCGATCACCGCGATCCCCGCCGTCGGATCCTCTTCCAGGACGACGAAGGCGAGGTCGGGATCGCGCAGATCATGGAGGCCCTCGTCGTAGCCGACGGTGCGCGTCGCCAGGACGAAGTCGGGGACGCTGGCGAGCATCGTCGCCACCCCCGCCGCGATCGTGGGATCGCGGCTGAGGCACAGGATGCGCAACGGCTCCGCCAGCGTGTCCATCTACCGCCTCTCCGCCTGCCCCGAGCCACTATGGCATGCGCCCGTGCGAGTCAGAAGCATTCGCCGTTGACCCCGGTCCGGTAGGTGCTACGGGGGCGGGGCTCATGGGCTCGTCCCGCGTCCAACGCATCGCCGCGCTCCTCGCCGTCGTGGCCCTCGCCCCCCTGCTCGTCCGCTTCTACGCCCGGAACGAGCGGCTCGGCTCGATGCCGGAGACGATCTCGACGGCCGCCACGGCGCACGCCGTCGTGCGCAGAGGCACGCTCGACGTGTCGGAGTACTACCCGGCGGCGGACTTCCCCGCCGGCCGTATGTATGCCGTTCGCAGCGACGGCGAGCGGCTCTACAGCATCGAGCCGCTCGCGTCGGCGCTGACCTTCGTGCCCTTCTTCGTCCCGTATCGCGGCATGCCCGCCGAGGGCTTTCGGCTGCGATGGCGCGTCTTCCTCTCCGTGGCCTCGACCATCACCACGCTCACGGTCGTCCTCGTGGCGGCGTGGATGCTGGCGATCGTGTCCGTGCCCTGGGCGCTCGTGGTGACCGCCGTGATCGCGCTGGCGACGAGCATGCGCACGATCGACGCCGCGGGGCTCTGGCAGCACACGTCGGCCGCGCCGTGGGCGGTCGCGGGTCTCGCACTGTGGTCACTCGCCGACGCCCGGCCGGCGCTCTACCCGTGGGCCGGCGCGGCGCTCGCCATCGCGACGGCCTGCCGGCCGATCTTCGTTCCCGCCGCGCTGCTGGTCGCGTGGTCCGCGCTCCGAACCCGCCGCGGATCCGGCGTCGTCACGGCGGGGGTGGTCGCGGCGATCGGCGGGCTCGCGCTGCTCGGCAACTGGTGGATTCACGGAGCGTTGATGGGCGGCCGGGCATCGATCGTCGGCTCGATCTCGGAGACACACGCGGTCAAAGCCTACTTCGACTTCTCGCCGTGGAACCTCGTCGGCCTCCTCGTCGCGCCGAGCCGGGGGCTGTTCGTCTACAGCCCGGTGCTGCTGTTCGCGCTGCCGGGTGTGAGCGCCACGCTCGGGAGATCCGCGCGGCCGGCCGAACGCCTGATCACGATCGCGGGGCTCACGATGTTCGTTTTGTACGGCTTCATCGCCACGTGGTGGGCGGGCTGGGGATACGGGCCGCGCTACATGACGGACCTGCTGCCATTCTTCGCCCTGTGGCTCGCGCGGACGCCGCTTCCCCCGCGTGGCCCTTCGCTCGCCGCGCTGGCCTTCGTCGCGGCGTTCGCGTGGTCGTTCGGCACCCACGAGCTGGGCGTGCGTGCGTACCCCTGCGGCTGGGACGCGTTTCCGGTCTCGGTCGACGTCGCGCCGGGGCGGCTGTGGAACGTGCGCGACACCGAGATCGCGCGGTGCTGGAGAGCCCTACGAGGCCGGCCATGACGATCGACATGATGCCGCTGCTCGCGGCTCCCGCGGTCGTCGTCGTCCTCTACGCCGCGATCGCGGGTCGCTGGAATGCGGTGACCGCGTATCGCGTCGTCGCGTGGATTCCGCTCGCCCTGGTCGCCTGGGCCTGGCTCGACAGGGAGCGGCTGTCATACTTCCTCATCGTACCGCTGCTCGCCGGCGTCGGCAGCAGCGCGGCGACGACGGTCCTCGGCGCGGCGCTCCTCGTGCGGGCGCGTTCGGTCGGGCTCGGCGGGCGGCGGAGCATCTTCATCGCCTCCCTGGCATGCGTGTCCGCCCTGCCCTTCCTCGCCGGCGTGGCGTCCTCGCTGCGCGACGTGCGCTCGGGCGGCCCGACCACTGCGTTCTGGCAGACCATGGAGATCGATCCCGAGACGCTCGTCGTCCGCTTCTCCGGGCCGCGGGCAATGGATGACGTGCTGGACGCGCCGATCTTCTTCCGCTTTCGCACGCAGAGCGCGTACTCGGTCGATCACTACGCCGGCTGGCGCCAGGAGCCGCAGCGTATCCGCTACAATGCCTTCGCGGTGGACTTCGACGGCCGGCTGCGCTCGCGGACCAAGTACCAGGAGCTCCTGCGGGAACGCTTCGGGACCGTCTACGGCGTGACGACGTACTACTACCGCGACGGGGAAAGGACGCGGAGAGTCTTCTACACCACCGCATATGCGAGCGCGATGGAGCACGAGCCGCCCACGATCCTCCGCGAGCCTCCCTCGCTCGGTGCACGCCGGTTGGACGGCGCCAGCGTGGTTCGCGTCTTCCGCGCCCCGCCCGAGTTCCTGATCGTCTCGGCCAACTACGACGCCGACGGGACCATTCGCGTGCTCCACGTGAACGGGGCAAAGGCCGGCGACTGGGTGCATCCGAACGAAATCGGAGACCCGTTTCGAAAGTGGGGACTGGTCGATCGTCCCGACACCCGCGCGCACTATGGTCTCCCGGGAACGTTCTCGGTGTCGCGCTACGAGCGGGACGGCGCGACGGGATTCGGCGAGACGGCGCTCGAACCCGAGCTCGACGTCGTGCAGCTTCACTATGATCGGAACTCCGTGGTACGGCAGGACCTCTTCCGGCCGGACGGAACGCGCGAGCGGCGCTTCCTTGGTTTCCAAATCACCGAGCAGGACCGCATGCTGTCGGGCCGGGAGGAATCCGCAGAAAATTGATTGGCGCGGCGCACGTTCGTGGTATTTGACCGGGTCCACGTGACGCGCGCCGCCGTAGTGCTCGCCCTTCTCTTGACCGCCCCGGTCTCCGCCGCGGTCCGCCTGCCGCTGGCCTTCGAGAAGAACGCCGGCCAGACGGATGCGAGCGTCGCCTTCCTGGCCCGCGGGACGCACCACACCATCTTCCTCACGCCGACGGAGATCGTGCTCGCCGGCCGCGAGCGGGCGGGCACGTTGCGCGTCCGCCTCGTGGGCGCCAGCCCCGAGGCTTCGATTCGGGGTACCGACCGGCTCCCGGGCATCGTCAGCTACTTCACGGGCGACGATCCGTCCCGGTGGAAGACCGGCCTTCCGACGTACAAGGGTGTCGACTACGACGGCGTCTATCCGGGAATCGGGCTGTCGATTCACACGAAGCGCCGACACCTCGAGTACGACTTCACGGTGGCGCCGGGCGCCGATCCCGGCGTGATCGCCCTGGAGATCCTGGGCGCGAACAAGATCAAGGTGGACCGTCGCGGCGACCTCGTCGCGCGCACAGCGGGCGGAAGCTTCCGGCAGCGCCGTCCGCTCGCATACCAACGGGTCGGCGATCACACGGTTCCCGTGACGGCCGCCTTCGAGCGGCGTGGTAGAACGCGCGTCGCCTTCCGCGTCGGCAGCTACGATCGCGCAAAGTCCCTGGTCATCGACCCGGTACTGCTCTATGCGACGTACCTCGGCGGCAGCGGATTCGAAACCTCGTCGTCAGTCGCCGTCGATGCGGCCGGCAGTGCGTACGTCCTCGGCGACACGGCCTCGACGAATTTCCCGACGGCGGCGCAGGGGCTCGACGCCGGCGGCGGCGGTCCGTCGGATGTCTTCGTCGCCAAGGTGGACCCCTCGGGCTCATCCCTCATCTACGTCGCGATTCTCGGCGGCAGCGTGAGCGAGTACGTCCGCGTCGTCGTCTCGGTCGGCCTGGAAAACTACAACATCCGAGGCGGAATCGCCGTCGACGCCGGTGGGAACGCCTACATCAGCGGGACCACCGACTCCTCGGATTTCCCGACCACCCCCGGCGCCTATGACACGTCGTTCAATGGTCCGAGCTGGGACGCCTTCGTCGCCAAGCTGGGGCCGACGGGCTCGACGCTCGTCTACAGCACCTACCTCGGAGCCGCATGGACCCAATTCGGCTCGGGTCTCGCGGTCGACGGCAACGGCAACGCGTACGTGACCGGCGTGACGCTCACGAGCTTCCCCCTGACGGTCAACGCCGTCGACCTGACGTTCGCCGGTCCGACGGAAGCGTTCATCGGCGTGCTCGACGCCACCGGCAGCCAGCTCCTTTACGGCTCGTACCTGGGGGGATCTGGAGGCGAAGGCGGAACGGCGATCGCGACGGACGGCGCCGGCAACGTCGTCGTCACGGGAACGACGTACTCCGCCGATTTCCCCACCTCCGCGAACGCGCTCGATGCGACGCGCGGGGGCACGCAGGATGCGTTCGTCACGAAGATCGACATCGATACCACGACGAGCGACCTCGCGTACTCGAGCTACCTCGGCGGCTCCGCCAACGACGACGCCGTCGGCCTCTTCGTGGATGCGACGGGATACGCGTACGTCGCCGGATGGACGTACTCGACGGACTTCCCGGTGACGGCCGCGTCGTTCGACGCGACGCACAACGGGGACGCGGACGCGTTCGTCCTGAAGCTCGGCCTCGGAGGCGAGGGGCTCGCCTACGGGACGTTCCTCGGAGGTGCAAACCCGGACCAGGCGCACGACGTGACGGTGGACGGGAGCGGGCGCGCCTACGTCGCGGGCGCATCCTCTTCGATCGGGTGGCCTACGGCGAATCCGCTGCAGGCGAGTCACGGCGGCGGCAGCGGCGACGCCGTCCTCGCCGTCGTGTCACCGGGCGGCGACAGCCTCGCAATGTCGACCTTCCTCGGCGGGCCCGGCGGCGAGTCGGCCGAGGGCGTCGCCGTGGATTCGGGTGGGAACGTCTATCTCGCGGGCAGCGCGGGGCCCGGCTTTCCCACGTTCCATGCCCTGCAGCCGTCGTTCGGCGGAGGGCCCTCCGACGCCCTGATCGCGAAGCTGCATCCGACCTCCGCCACCACGACGACGAGCCTCCCTCAGGCGACCACCACCAGCAGCACGACCACCAGCACGCTTCCGTCGCCGACGTGTCCGGCCTCCGCAGATCCGGGATGCGTCGATGTGAGCGGCTCGGGCTCTCGGCTCATCGTCCGCGAGGACACGCCCGGACGCGAGTCGCTGCTGCTCCGCACCGGCGAGGGCCCGGCGCTCTCGGCCACCGACCTCGGTGATCCTGCCCTCGGCGGCACGGCCTACGTCCTCTGTCTCTATGACGAGAACGACACGCTGGCGCAGAGCTACGTCGTCGACCGCGCCGGCGACGCATGCGGCGCCCGGCCGTGCTGGAAGCTCATCGGATCGGGGCCCATCGGCGGCCCCAACCACGACGGCTATCGCTACCTCGACCGCACGCGCGCGGCCGACGGGATCAAGACGCTGAAGCTCCGCGCGGCACCCGCCGCCCGCGTGAACGTCCGCGGCGGCAACGGCGGCGGCACCGCGAACCTGCCGCTCGGCACGACGGCCGGTCTGCAGAATGCCACCAGCGCCACGGCCCAGCTCCGAGGCTCGGACGCCCCGCTCTGCCTCTCGGTGACGCTCGGCCACGTCCGCCGTGCCGGCGCGACCGTGTTCGTCGCTACGGATTGACTCAGGGAGCGCGACCCCGGGACTTCTCCGCGCGTCTGCGCGCGGCCGAGCGAAGCGAGCCGGGGGAGGAGGCTCAACGCGGCTTTGCCGCGTTGAGGAGGGGGACAGAGTCCCCCTCTACAGCGTAGCGTCCCAGTAGTTCCCGCTCATGACGAGGAGGGAGAGCAGCGTCACGCTGTCCTCGTAGTAGTCCTCGTGCGTCGCCGAGATCGCATCCCAGATCGCGTTGAGCCACGCCTGCTGGGACGGCTCGGTCATCGCGGCGACGCCCAGCGGCGCGGCGAAGGCGATGGTGAAGTAGTCGCTTCCGGGGAGCGGGCGGCCGTTCAGCCGATAGCCGCCCTTCACGGCGAAGGGATCGCCTGTGGTCGCGGCGCTCGACCAGTTCGCCACCAACCGCGCGGCGGCGAGGGAGCGCGCGTCGTCGTTCAGGAGCGCGTCCGTCCCGAGCCGCCAGGGGTCGCGGAGCGCGTTGTAGTAGAACTTGCCGTCGAAACGGCCCTCCAGGAACCGGCCCGGCGCCGGCCTCGGGACGAGCGTCGCGGTGGGGATCTTGATGAAGTCGGGCAAGAGCCCTGTCTGGAGGCCGAGCCGGCGATCGTAGGCACGCCGCGCCGACGTGAGTGCCTCGATCACGTCCTGCACCGCGGTGACCACCTGCGTCCACGTGGCGTCGCCCGTCGCGCGCCCGAAGGCGCGGAAGTGATCGAGGATGAAGTCCGACGAGCGCGGGGTGTACTGGTTGTAGCGCCGCTCGTTCGGATCGGTCCAGTCGCCGAGGAGCGGCAGGTGGCTCTCGGGCCCGATGGTCGATCCCAGGATGGCGGCAATCAGCGTCTCCGCCTCGGCGAGATAGTCGATCGCGCCGGCGCTGCCCCACTGCGCGTCGGCGAGGAGCAGGCCGTAGGCCATGTCGCAGTCGCCGTCGAAGGCGCTGTCGGACCCGCCGGGATCGTCGGGCGGGATCTTCCAGCCCATGAGCCGCGCATCGATGATGCTCGGATTGGCACGCGTGAAGCCCCAGAGCCCGTCGAAGATCGTCTGCGCCGCGGCATCGTAGCCGGCCATGATGGCGACGATCACCATGCCGAAGCCCTGCCCCTCGGAGACGGTGACGGCGCTGTCCGGCGCGGCCTTCCCGAAGCGCACGCGCCAGTGGCTGGGATTCCCGGTCCCGTCGGTGGTGAGGAAGTCCGCCTTCCACTGATCGTAGTACGCGCGGACGGCGGCGTCCTGCTGCGCCTGCGTTTGGTGGCTCGGGCGGATCGTGCCGGAGGCGTAGGCGACGTGCTGCGGAAAGGGACGCAGGTCGGCCGCGTGCGCGAGCGGCGCGGCCACGACGACGAGCGACAGCAGGAGGAGGCGGGTCATCAGTACTTCGGTGTCTTCCCGGGGTCGTAGTTGAGGATGTCTCGCCGCGGCATGTCGCTGTAGACGGGCTTCCGGTCCTCCTTCCGGGCCATCACGCACTCGATCAGGTTCTCGGTGTTGCCGAGCAGGAGCTGGTTCCGGTCCTCGAGATCGATCGCCGCGAGGAGGCTCGTCGCCTCGAGGTTGGCCCAGCACGTGCGCTTCGTCATCTGGAGGCCGTACGGGCTGAACTCGCACATGCGCTCGGCGACGGCGAGCGTGTGCGGGAGCAGGTCGGCGTCGGGGAGGACGCCCGAGACGAGGCCGATCCGCTCGGCCTCGCGCGCGTCGACCTTGCGGCCCGTGAGCATCAGCTCGTTCGACCGCGAGGCGCCGATCAGGCGCGGCAGCATGAAGCTCGCGCCGAGCTCGGTGCTGGTGAGGCCGTTCACGATGCCCGTCGCGTTGAACTCCGCCGACTCGGCCGCGTAGCGCACGTCGGCGCCGAGCGCGAGGCACATGCCGCCGCCGTACGCGGCCCCGTTGACGGCCGCGAGAATCGGCTGGGGCACGGCGCGCATCGCCGGGACGATGCGCGAGAAGTGCGTCATGGCGACGATGCCGATCCGCGACAGCGACATGTCCTCGATGCCCGGGATGATCCCCGGGTCCTCGAGGTCGAGCCCGGAGCAGAAGCCCCGTCCCTCCCCGGTCAGGACGACGACCCAGGTCGCGTTGTCGGCGGCCACCCGTTCCAGCGCCTGGTAGAGCGCGGTCATGAGGTCGAACGACATCGCGTTCAGGCGGTGCGCCCGGTTGAGGCGGACGAGGCTCACGTGGGGACGGATCTTCTCGACGAGGACGATGCTCACGGCGGTGCGCGTATCGCATCGGCGCCGGGGCGGTCAACGCCGAATCACGCGTCCCCCGGCGTGGACAGGCCGTCCACGGGAGTGAACATCGGCGACAAGTGGAGGCACACCGCCCCCATGGCGTCGTGCGGCATAGGGCTTGCTCCGCCTGGCACGCATGAGGACGCTCGAAATGACGGTCGCCCTTCTGGTGTTCGTCGGCACGCTCGGCACCGGCCATGCCGGGGTTCTCGCGACGGCGCCGGCCCAGGCCGCACCCGGCCCAGAGAACAAGATGTGGTGCAGCATCGTGAACATCGACCGGGCGCCGCGGTTCGTCATCACCGACATCCTGGACTACGCCGGCAACGTCCTGGACAGCAGCTCCAGCGAAGTGCTTCTCCCGAACCATGGCCGCGCCGTCGGAGACATTACCGGTAACGGCGTGTGGTGCCGATTCACGGTCGAGGGAAGCACGAAGAAGTTCCGCGCCGCGGCTGTCTACGACGACGGCAGCGCGTACACCGTCTCGATCCCGGCCCAGTGAGCCCGGGGGAAAGGAGCGAGCCCATGCGAACGTTCCCGAGTCTCGCGGCCTCGGCGCTCCTCGCGCTGATCGCCGGCAGCGCGCAGGCTACGGTGCTGGCCTCGGCCCCGATCGAGGGCTATCCCAGCGACCAGACCCTCAGCTGCAACATCGTGAACCTCAACATCATGCAGAGGACCGTGACGATCGAGCTGGTTGACTATCTGGGCAACGTGCTCTTCGGCGACACGTTCGGCCTCCCGCCCAACCACGGACAGGCGCTCGCGAGCACGTCCGGCAGCGCCGCCGGGTGCCGCTTCACGGTCGACGGCAGCGCGCGCAGCTACCGCGCCGTCGCCGTGTACGACAAGGGCGGCAAGTACACGACCGCGATCCCCGCGCAGTGACCCGTTCGGTCGCCGGCTACGGACACGCAGGCGGGTTGCTGACCGGGTAGTGGATGCAGGGACCGTTCGGGTAGTTGCAGTAGTCCATCGTGCAGGGGTTGCCGTCGCTGCACGAGGCCCAGACCCAGCGGCAGCCGAGGCGGAGGTCGCAGCTGTCGGACGTACACGAGCTCGCGTCGTTGCAGTTCTCCGCCTGGCAGTAGACCGAGCATCCGTCGCAGCTCTGCGGCGTCCCCAAGGTATCGCACGTCTCCGGGAACTCGACGGCGCCGTTGCCGCACGTCGGGCAGGGGACCAGGCACCAGGTCGAGAACGACCAGTCCGTGCACACCGGATGGGCGTATATCGCCGCCGCCGGCGCGACGGGCCCTGTGATGGACGGCGGCTTCGGGATCGGGTGGCGGATGATGTTCGTGCCGTCGAACGCATACTGGCCGCCGGGGGTCGTCGTGGTGACGTCGAGGCGGCCCTGGAGCGTCAGCTGCTCCCGGGCGATGACGAGGATGTCTCCCGCCTGCGCGGCGCGGGCGAGGAGGCTCCCGGCCGAGGTCAGCGTCACGTCGCAGCCCTCGAGGTCGATCGAACCGCCGCTGCCGCAGCCCAGATCCACGCTGCAGATTCCGCCGCCGGCGTCGATGGTGTTCTGCACCCAGACCCGGCCCTTGCCCTTGTCGCCCGCCCCCAGGGAAACGAACCCGCCGCCGGCGCCCGTGATCCGGCCGCTCGCGTCGATGCGTCCCGTGACCGTCACGTCGCGTCCCGCGTACAGCTCGACCCAGCTCGCGTCGTAGCCACCGGAGTTGTCGATGAGGCCTCCGGTGGAGATGTCGAGGAATGCTTCCATCCACACGTCGCCACCCGAGCCCTCGTCGCCGTTTCCGCGCACCGACAGGGTGGCCGCGGACGCCGCCGTGATCGCGCCGCGCGAGCTGGCCTCGATGTAGCCGCCCGAGCCGTCCGGCGCCGCGCCTTCGCCGAGCACGTTCGCCGAGATGGTGAGGTCGCCGAAGCGGGACTCGAAGTACACGTAACCTCCGTTGCCGCCGCCGGAGCCGATGTTGGACCCGTTGCCGTTGGCGGTGATCGCCTGCAGCGCCTGCACGCGCGTCTCGGCGGTGACGTCGACGTCCCCGCCCGATCCGGCATCGCCGTTCGCGTAGGTGTCGATGGCGCGGACGACGGCGTCCGCGCCGGCGTACACGCTGAGCGAGCCGCCCTCGCCTCCGACCAGGTCCACGCGATCGCCGAGGTCAACGCGGCCGCCGGCACGGATGTCGATGTAGCCGCCGTAACCGAGCGTGCCGCCGCCCGCCGCGAGGTTGCTCTGTGCCGCCGCGATGAAGTCGCCGCCCGCGTGCACCTGGATGTTGCCACCCGACCCCCACGACGCGAGCTGCTGCGCCAGGAGCTTCCCCTGGAGCGTCACGGTGCCGCCCGCCTCGATCAGGATCGTGCCCGCCTGCGCGTTGCCGGAGACGTCGATGACGCCCTTGGCGGTGCCGGCCTTCTGCAGCGTGACGGCGCCGGTCGTGAAGATCTGGATCATCCCGCCGATGCTTCCGGGCGGCGAGGATTGGGTTCCCTTGCCGACGATGACCCCGCTCGGCGCCACCGTCAGCGTGCCGGCCTTCAGCGCGACGCTCCCCCACGAGATGTCGAGCTCGCCGCTCCCCGTGACCGTGACGGCACGCGTGCCGAAGTCGAGGGTGCAACCGTTCCCGATCGCGAACTTCTTCGTGATGTTGCAGGGTCCGGTGCCCGTGGGGCACCCGGAGTCGTTGGCGCTGATGTTGGCGGCGGTGCACGCGCTGATGGCGGCACGCGCGTCGCGTGCCGACACCGCGGCGACCAGGAGGGCGGCGAGAACGGCGAGGAATGTGCGCATGGTTCTCCTCCGCCCTACCGGCACGGGCGTCCGTCGACGATGCATTGCGGCTCTCTGCGCTGCCTGCCCTCGCCGCGGTTTCGCTTGGCGCAATTGCCGCCGACGTCTCGCACCCGCGACCCCGCCACCACGATGCCGGCGCCGGCGTTGCCGTTGGCGCGGTTGTCGGCGACGATCCAGTCGCCGCCCCGACCACGGATGCCGTCGCCGCCGTTGTCCCGCGCGGTGCACCGCCGGATGTCGTGGCGCGAGCCGGTCAGCTCGACGCCCGACTTCCCCGCTTCCGACGCGGAGCACTTGTTGAGGCGATGGCGTTTCCCCCGGACGCTGAATCCCACGCCGCCGCTCTTCTCGGACTCGTTGCCCTCCTTGTCACCCACGACCGCGTCCTGGCCCTCGACGCGATAGCCGAAGCGGCCGCTCTCCTCGGCGCGCGTATCATCGACCCTGAAGCGTTTCCCCCGGAGCGCGTAGCCGTCGCGCCGGGATTCGCGCGCCGCGGCATCGCGGATCTCGAACCCGTCGCCCGTCACGCGGAAGCCGTCACGGGAGCTGCGCGTCACGTGGACCTCCTCGATGAGGCGCAGGGTGTTCGGCCCGTGGGCGAGCACGCCGTCGCGGAAGTTCTCGACCGACGCGCTGCCGCGCGAGCTCACGATGCTGGCGCCGCCGGGGCCGCCGTAGATCACGAGGATTCCCGCGCCGGCGCCGCTGCCGCGGAGCGTCTTGCCGCGCAAGTCGACGGTCACGCCCTTCGTGGCCTCCGGCGCCCGCACGACTAGGCCGTCACCGGGGCATACGGAGTCGGCGACGGGGTCGTCGGCGAGTGCGAGGTCGCTCACGACCGTGTCGCCGCACGCGCACGGGACGTCGCGTCCGCCGACGTCGTCGCCGCAGAGCGTTGCGCCGACGATCGCCGGTACGAGCACTATGGCAGCCGAGAGCGCGATACGGGGGCCGCGGACCGTCATGGGTGGCTCTCCTCTGTGTGGGGCGGCCATGGGCGCGCGCGCCCGTCGGGATCATTCCGACAGGATAGAGCGCATGCTAGCCGCCGCCGGCCCCATACCGTGTCGCGCGAGCGAGCGTCAAGAGCTCGCGGGTGTCACGATCGGACGCTCGGAGCAGCTAGAGCTTTCCCTGCGCGAGGAGCTCGACGGGATCCAGGAGGTCGACGGCCCCGAGGTAGCCGCCGCCGACGGCGATCGCGTCGTGCGTGGCGTACCCGAGCAGCTCCTGCGCCCGGCGCGACAGCGTCCGCGCGACACCCGGCGGCGTGCTGAGGTAGTTGTTCTCCTCGGTCCGGAGCCAGCCGACGACGAAGCTCATGTGCATGCCGCGGCGCCAGCGGTCCGCGGTGGAGTTCCGCCCGCCGGCGTGGATCGTCGAGCCGAGGTAGACGACGGCCGATCCCGCCGGCATCTCGGCGCACGCGAGCTCCTCGGGCTCGGGGAGGCGGCCGCGTTCCCAGCGATGGCTCCCCGGCGCCACCACCGTGGCGCCCAGCTCGGCGCTGAAGTCGACGAGCGCGATCACCGACGCGACCTGCACCTCCGGGTGCGGCCGCGGGAGCTGCACCCAGACGTCCTCGTCGCGGTGCAGGAGCTGCTGCTCGGCGCCGGGGCCGCGGTCCATCACCTGCGCGACGTTGAGCTGATAGCGCGCGCAGCTCGGACCGAGGACCGCATCGCAGACGGCGCCGTAGAACGGATGGCAGAGGATCTCCTCGGCGAAGATGGGGGACTTGGCCGCCACACCCGTGATCTGGCGCACGCGATCCCCGTAGAAGAAGTCGATCGCGGGGTTCAGGTAGGAACGCTCGGGGCTCACCTGCGCAAGCATCGGGTCGATCTCGGCGTTGAAGCGCGCGAGCAGGTCGGGCGCGAGCACCCCCTCGACGATCACCGCCCCCTGCTCCTGGAGCGCAGCGACGACGTGCTCGTTCGATGCGGCGGCGGAGAGCCGGGCGATGCCGGCGCTCATCACCGCGGGCTCAGGAGCACGACCGGGATGTCGCGCTTCGTCCCGGTCTGGTAGCGGTCGTAGTCGGGCCACTCCTTCGTCATGATCGGCCAGACGCGACGCTTCTCGTCGGGCGTGGCCGTGCGCGCGCGGACCGGGATCACCTTGTCCCAGACCTGGATCTTCACGTCGGGATGCGCGACGAGGTTTCTGTACCATCCGGGATTGTCGGGCGCGCCACCCTTCGAGGCCACGAGGACGTAGTCGTCGCCGGCGCGGCCGTAGATCAGCGGATGCTTGTGCGTCTCTCCGGATCTGCGCCCCTTCGTGTGCAGGATGAGGCAGTCCGTACCGTTCCAGTCGTGGCCCACCTTGCCGCCCGTCGCTTCGTACTGGCGGACGTGCTCGTCACCGAAGAGGCTGAAGTCAGGCATGCGGCGAGAGTGGCACGGCTTCGCCGGCGAAGCGACTCCCCTTGACGACGTCCGCCTCCTCGGAGACCCTCCGAGTCGGAGGCGGCCGTGGACTCGATCTACTGGGTGATCTCTCGCGCCTGCAATCAGCGGTGCCCTCACTGCTACAACGATTCCGCCCCCGGCGCGCCCGGGCTCACCCAGGAGCAGGCGTCGCGCTGCGTCGCAAATCTGCCCGATCCGGACGACGTCGCCGTCGATCGCATCATCATCTCGGGGGGCGAGGTGCTCGCGTGGCCCGACCTCCTGTTCCACGGCCTCGCGGTCCTCCGCGAACGCTACCGCGACCGCACGAAGCTGATGGTCCAGACCAACGGCGACCTCCTCGACGAGGCCACACTGGATCGGCTCCTGTCGCTCCACGTCTGCCGCATCGACGTGTCGAGCATGGATCGCTACCACCCGAAGACGACTCTCGACCGCCGCGAGTATCTCACTCGGCTTCTCGAGTCGCGCGGCATGGTCGAGGCCGGCTCCATCGCCGACACCGCGGGACAGGAGATCGACGCCGGAAGCCGCCTGACGTACGCCTTCTGGGGGGCCACCGAGGACCTGTGGATCGGGCCGCTCTGGCCGCGCGGACGCGCCCGCAGCCTCGGGCTCTCGAAGGCCACGCCGAAGGACGACTTCTGCGCCCGGTGGAGCGGCGCCAGGAACTTCCTCGAGTATCGCGGCGCGGGCTGCGAGGTGAACGTCCAGCTCGCCGACGTCTATCCCTGCTGCCCGATGACCTGCCGCCCGATCGGCGACCTGCTGACGGAGCCGCTGATCGCCATGCTCGAGCGCTGCGCGCAGCATCCCGTGTACCGCGCGCTCAACGAGGGCCGCCCGGAGCGGATGGGCGAGTATCTCGGGATCAGCGAGGCGATGGGAATCCGCCGCAGCCACGACCTCGGGAACCACTGCCTCTGGTGCGACGAGTTCTTCACGAAGCACGCGCCGGAGCTGCTCCATCGGGGCGGCACGACGGCGCGAGACGACTAGGCGCGCTGGATGTGTGCCATCGCCGGCTTCGTCGCGCGGCGGCGCCGATCGCCGATCGACGAGCCCTGGGCGGCGCCACGGCGGGCCGCCCGCACAACACCCGCCGTTTGACCGCGCGGAAACCCGGGCTAGGTTCGGTGCATGCGGGACCTGGCAGGAAGAGTCGCCCTGGTTGCGGGCGCAACCCGCGGAGCTGGCCGAGGGATCGCCGTGCAGCTCGGCGCAGCCGGCGCCACCGTCTACGTGACGGGACGAACGACCCGCTCGCAGCCATCGGAGATGAACCGCCCCGAGACCATCGAGGACACCGCCGCGCTCGTCGACGAGGCCGGCGGCCGCGGCATCGCCATCCGCGTCGACCATCTCGTCCCCGACGAGGTGCGCGCGCTGGTGGCGCGCATCGAGCGCGAGCAGGGCGCGCTCCACGTGCTCGTCAACGACATCTGGGGCGCCACGACGATGGAGTGGAACAAGTCGGCGTGGGAGTCGACGTTGGACGTCGGGCTCCGGACGCTGCGCCTCGCGGTCGATACGCACGCCATCACGAGCCACTTCGCCATCCCGCTCCTGATCCGGAAGCCGGGCGGCCTCGTCGTCGAAGTGACCGACGGCACCGACGAGTACAACGCGACTCACTACCGGGTCTCCTTCTT
>Ga0111539_10004988_pt1 | contig 17270 bp, 15 predicted proteins | sample RhiMethybrSRZTD1_FD_79667 | JGI IMG/M metagenome (GOLD analysis project Ga0111539, IMG submission 79667) | Populus rhizosphere microbial communities from Tennessee, USA - Rhizosphere MetaG P. TD hybrid SRZTD1 (version 2) (version 2) | ecosystem: Host-associated > Plants > Roots > Rhizosphere >... | reverse complement strand
GGCAACAACGACATCAACGTAATCGCGATCTCGCAGGGGTCGTCGGAGCGGAACATCTCGTTCGTCGTCGCCGAGAGTGAAGCGACCGCCGCCGTGCAGGCCATTCACAAGGCATTCCGCCTGGACGTAGGTAGCTAAGTTGCTAGGCGGATAGGTAGCTGGGTCAAACACTTGCCGCTGTCGAACCGCAACTGCCTATCACCCTAGCCGCTTAGCTACCCAGCTGCCCAGCTACCTAACGAGCGGTCAGTCGATGCGCCGCAGCCATGCTGATGACGCCGAGCGCCGTTCCCGCGACGATGTCCCCGACCCAGTGAATGCCGAGCGAATAGGTGGACAGCAGAACCATCGCCGCAACAGGGATCGTCAGGAAGCGGAACTCCACGCGATAGACGAAACAACACAGAACGATCAGCACCGACATCGACGTGTGGAAGCTGGGAAAACAGTTATCCAGCGCGCTCATCGGGCGGAACAGCTCGATCAGCCGCGAGTTCCACAAGTCTGACAGCAGGATTGCGTTCGCGTCCGGATAGGTCCACCGTTCCGGAACGGGAAACAGCAGGAAGAACGGCAGGCTGCACGCGTACTCGATGGCGAGCGCGAATCCGAATGCGCGGAACGCGCGCGGATCGGGCCGTCGTGCAAACACGATCCCGCTGACCAGGACGAGCAGCGGAAACACGACGAAGTACGCAGCGGAAAAACCGTAGACCGCCATGAGATTGCTGACGTCGTGGTTCTCGAACGCGGAGCCGCCCTCGAGCCACTGCATGCCGCTGGCAAGCGCCAGCCCGCGACTGGTAATCCCCGCGGAGCGATGCGCCTCGAACGCCGTCTCGAGCAGATTGGCGGCGAAGGCGGCGAGCAGCAGCAGGGCCGGCAATGCCTTGTCGTTGGCGAGCGTCGTCGCCGCGCGATAGCCGGATGCCGGTCTCGTCGATTCGTATCTGACGCGCAGGCTGCGCGGAATCAGGCCGGTCAGGACTTCACCGGTCATGTCAGGCTCCTTCCTCCTTCTTTCCGGAACCGTCGATATCCCGTGCGAGGCGCAAGACGACGGCATTGAGAGCCGTGCCCGGCTGCAGCAACAGCGCGACGGTCCGCAGGTGCAGGGAAAGGGTCGAACCAGTCTCCTGGTCGATGGTCGCGCGTACGAGTTTGCCGAGCACCCAGCAGTTCACCGTTTGCGACGCCGGATCGAATGGCAGTTCCACCTCGTCTGCCACATTGAACTCGAGCCGCAAGGACGAGATCCGGCTGCCACCGATCGTGAGGTGCGCGGGCAGTGGGATGTGCTGCTGGGCGAGACAGCGTCCGTCTCGTCGCGAGACGAGCCACGAACCAGGCAGCAGACTGAGCTGCTTCATCCCCTCGTCCAGCACGCGATTGAAGTGGCGCGACGCGAACTCGGTCACCGTTTCGTCTTCGCGGCGAATCAGAATGTCGCCGGGCCCGGCGTCCGGGAGAATCGCCCTCGCCAGCTCGTTGAGCCCTTCCCATTCGAGAGGCACGCCGACGAACGGCGACAGCAGCTGCTTGCCAATCAGCAGACGCAGCAGCGCGGTCAGGCGCAGCGTGTTGCTCACGCGCGTGGGGTCAATCACGAGCTCGACGCGGCGGTTGGCGTCCGCGCACACCCCCTTCGCGAACGGAATCCCGGCGCCGATGCTGTAGGCAAACCTGGTGATGCCGCCCATCGCCGCGGGCACGAGCCGCTGCGACTTCAGGTCCTCGATCTGCTCCTCGACCCGCGGCCGATTGCACGCGAGCACATCGGCCTCGGTCAGCGCGCGTTGACTCCATGGTCTGTGTATTCGCGCAGCCAGGGCAGCGCACATCTCGGGCAGCGTTCGCGGCACCAGCTGCGTCTTCGGCCGTAGTCGATTGCGCAGGTCGATACCGGCGCCGGCCCCGGTCAGCAGAAACAGCGCGACGAAGGTGGCCGCCAGGATCTTCGACTGTCGGCTCTCGTTCGAGGGCCGTTCGAGAATCACGCGATACGCGACGTCGCTGAGCGGATCCTGATAATCGAGAGCGCTCGCGTCGGGCCTGATGAAATCCTTTCGATCGAAGACGAACTTGGCCTGATCGACGCTGACGACCTTCGTGTCGCGCCACTCGCTTGGCACGAACGCGTTGCGGTCCGGGTCGACCCAGGTCACGCGCTGGACGTGGACCGGCTCGCCGGTCGGCACGGAAAAGTCGACGTCGCGAATCACGGTGGGCGCCCGCTCGTCGTACGGCCACACATAGCGGATGCGGTGCATGCGCGAGTGGATCAACGAGACGACGCGCCTGGTGAGGTCGCCATCCACCGGTGTGAAGCTGATATGGAACTCCTGTTTCAGCCTGTCGCGCAGGTTGCGCGGTGCCTGGATGTCGGACTCGAGCAGGATGGCGCCGCTATGAATCGAACGCACCGTCCAGATCACGTCGACGGCCTGATGCACCTTCTCTTCGAGGACCAGCTCCGTGCCGGCGAGGCGGACGGCCTGCCGTACTTCCTCGACGATCTGATCGAGCTGTGTTGCCGTCTCCGAGTGCTTCGACTCCTCGTCGATCGTCACACGCACGACGACCGGTGCCGGTGCGGCGCGAGCGACGCGATTCAGCTCGTGCAGCGCGTAGAGCGCCTCACGGGCGTTGTCGATGCTGCGCCAGCGCTCGAAGTCGGCGACGCCGATCTCCGGTGAGCGCTCGATCGCGTTGCGGATCGCGGCCTTCGCCGTTTCGGGAAGCGCGGCCGGCGTCACCAGCAGATCGTTGGGCACCGTGTACGGAAGCGGGATGAAGACGACCGAGGAATCATGTTCGTATTCCTGTTTCGTGGCGTCCCACACCGCGGCCAGCTGCGCCTGATCGGCGGCGACCTTCCCGACCGATTCGCGACTCGATTTCGCGTCCCGCATCGCTTCGATGCGAACGAGGGAGTCCACCGATTGTTCGGTGGCGAAGATGCGGTGCGATCGAAACCACAGCGCGGGCAGCAGGTAACTCGACGTGCTGAACTTGTCGTGGTACACGAACCGCGCCGGCTCTTTCAGCGCCTTGAGGTATTCGTAGACGCCCTCTACCGTCGGCGGAAACGCCTCGAATCGCTTCGCATTGAGGACCAGGTACGAGCGATACGTGGTCGTGCGCGTGACGACGCTCTCGTAGGTGCCGAGGACCTCCAGCCGCGCGCCAAGCATCTGCGCGGCGACGAACGCATAGGGGGTCATGCGCGCGACGTAGCCGGAGTCGTCCGTCGTGACCCGCTCGATGAGGTCGCGGTAGTTGGAGAATCCGCCGTCGCGTCTCAGGTCGACGCCGAGCGCACGTCCAAGATGCTGCGCGAGCAGATCGTCCGCCTGGCGATAGTCCGCGCTGGGGCTGACCGCGAGCAGCGCACGCGGCATGTCCTGTTGCGCGAACGCCTCGGACGTAATTCCAGAACCGCCGATGACGAACGCGAGCACGACAGGCAGCCGGCAGCACCTCATACCATCCTCCGTGTTCCTTCAACGCTCGGCGAACGGAAAGCGCACGCCCGTGGGACTCCGAGCGTTTTCCGCCGGCGACGGGATGTGGTGTGTTCGCGTTAAAGTTGTCGGATGTCCGTTCGTGACGTTCTCATCGTGGGGGCAGGGCCGTCGGGTCTGGCGGCGGCCATTGCCGCCAAGCAGCAGGGTCTCGACTACGTCGTGGTCGAGAAGGGACTGCTCGTCAATTCGATCTACAACTTTCCGGTCCACATGGTGTTCTTCACCACGCCCGAGCTTCTCGAGATCGGTCGGCTGCCGCTGATCACCCCGTACGACAAACCGACCCGACTCGAAGCGCTGCGCTATTACCGGCGCGTCGTCGATACCTACGAGCTGCAGGTCAGCTATCACGAGGAGGTGTTGTCGATCGAACGCGACGAGCCGGGCGCCGACGGCGATGGCCGCGCATCGGTCTTTGCCGTGACCACTCGCAACAACCGCGGGGTGCAGCGGGTGCGACACGCGCGTGCCGTGGTGCTCGCGATCGGCTATTACGACCTGCCGAACTATCTCGGCGTGCCGGGTGAGGATCTGCCGCACGTCTCGCATTACTTCGTCGATCCGCATCCCTTCTATCGACAGCGCGTGGTCGTCGTGGGCGGAAAGAATTCGGCCGCCGAGGCCGCTCTCGAGCTTTATCGTGCGGGCGCGCACGTGACGCTCGTGCATCGGCATCCGACGCTTGGCGAGTCAATCAAGTACTGGGTGCGGCCGGACATCGAGAACCGCATCAAGGAAGGCTCGGTTGCGGCGAAGTTCGAGGCCACGGTCGTGGAGATACGTCCGACGGAGGTGGTCGTCGAGCGCGCAGGCAGGCGGGAAGAGATCCCGTGCGACGGCGTGCTGCTGCTGACCGGATATCATCCCGACGCGAAGCTGATGACGGCGGCCGGCGTGCATTGCCATCCCGACACGCTGGCACCGGACCTCAACCCCGATACGTTCGAGACGAACGTTCCCAATCTGTTTCTTGCCGGGGGCTGCGTGGCCGGCCGGGCGACCGGCTCGATCTTCATCGAAAACGGCCGGTTTCACGGCGAGAAGATCATTGCCGTCCTCGGCGAACGGTTGCACTCGCATGCGGTCGATTAGCGCGTAATCGTTCGGATTGACTGCGAGCGGCGTTATCCCAGTGGCGCCGAAACCGTGCAACGCCGTTCTTCATCCGGTGTTAAGCTGCGCCGTTCTCCGTCGACACTGTTGCGCGCCTGAGCGAGCAGGGGAGGCTGCGATGGCGATCACGACGACCACTGAACTGGACTCGAAGACTCTCGTGCCCGCCGTGGGAGGGTCCGGCATCGCTTCAACGTCGATCCCGCGTGCAGGCTGGCTGCGGTGGGGTGTGGTGGCGCTTGTCGCGGCATTTCTGCTCTGGAATGTCCAGGACGCCATTGGCTGGGTCCGTGCGTTCATCAACCGTCCCCAGATCGTGCTGCAGTGGCTGCTGGCGCTCGTCCCTGGCGCGATCATCCTGCATCACCTCTCCTACCTGCTGCTGACACGTCGCAAGCAGTTCCGTAATGCGTTGGACGAAGGCCTCGCCGAGGAAGAGATCAATCGCCTCCAGGAACTCTACTTCGGCGCGATGCAGATGACGCTTCGCTACACCGTCCCGGCGGTGCTCGTCATTCTCCTCTCCGCTCTGGCGATCGCGGCTATCACGTACCCGGATGCCTATCTGCCCTGGCTGTATGGGGGACCTCAATTCGCGAAATTCCCGAATTGGCCCTCCGGTGATTGGGGACTTCAGATCCTGCGCGGCGCTGCGTATGGCTTTGCGGGCGCTTACGTGTACATCGTCCTTCTGCTCACGGAACGCGCGTTTCGCCGGGACATCACATCCGGAGTGGCGATGTGGGCGGCGGCCATGTGCGTGCTGGGTCCGGTCTGTGGCGGCGTGGCGGCGCTGCTGCTGCAAGGTGGAGCCGGCCCTGGCGGGTCGTTCACACGCGACGCGGTGTTCTTCGTGGCGGGAATGCTGCCGCGCCAGTTCACGGGATTCGTGCAGGGGCAGATTCGTCGCTTCTTCAGCGGGAGTGCGACACAGGCGCTGCGCACGCAGCCATTGACGATGCTGCGCGGTGTTGGACCGGACGTGGAGGAACGGCTCGAAGAGGAAGGGATTCATGACGTCTCCGCGCTCGCATACGCATCGCCGCATCAGTTGATGCGCAGCACGACGTTTGCGCCGCGCCAGATCGTCGACTGGATCGACGAGGCGCTGCTGATCGTGACGCTTCCGGATCACTGGCAGGCGCTCGAGAAAGTGGGCGTGACCGGAGTGATGGACCTGGCCTGGTATTTCCGGCGACAGGCCTCGATTGCCGCACTGGCCACCGAGATCCGCAGCAATCCGACGCTCCTCGACGACACGATTACGCGGCTGTACGAGGACGCGCAGGTGCGCGCGCTGTATCAGTTGTACTGGGACCATGCGGCGCCACTGCCGCACGTCGACGGCGATCCCGCCGGGGGACGTGCGGCGAACGACGCCCCTCCGCCGGCGTCGCTGGTCTTTACGTTCACGGCGGGTATTCAGCAGGAGGCGCGAGATCGCCTGATTGCCCTGGTGCGGGCGAAGGCGGGCGTTCGCAGCGTGGCGATGACGGGCGATACCCTCACGGTCCTCGTCGACCCCGAGCAGCACGATGTCGTGGACGCCGATCTGCGGACCATGATGGAAATCCAGCCGGCCTGAGGGCCCTGTTAACCCGTCTGCCGGCGATGCGTATTACAAGATATGCATCGTCGTCACGTGAGGGTCATCATCCTGGCGGCCACTGTCGCCGCGCTCATGCCTGCGGCCGCAGACGCCCAGGCTCGGGCGGCGCAGGCGGCGCCGCCGCAGCGGCCGACGCCGCCCGTCACCGTCTACGAAACTCAGCCTTCCTATCAGACCGTCAATGAGTTGCGGGAGCTGCTGAACCGCTATCCGCCAAACGTGAGGTCGGTCCTGCAGCTCGATCCGTCGCTCCTCGATCGGCCGGAATATCTGGAACCGTATCCCGCGCTTGCCGCCTTCCTGCAGCAGCATCCGGAGATCAGGCGCAATCCGTCGTTCTTTCTCGGCGAGCCGGAGCGCCGCCGCGACGATAGCGACCCGAAGCTGCAAGCCATCGATCTGATGGGGGCCGTACTCGCCGGAGCCGCGCTGTTCACAGGGGTCATGGTCACGATCGGCGTGATCGCGTCGCTGGTGCGCCAGCTTATCGAGTATCGCCGCTGGATGCGGCAATCACGCATTCAGACCGAGGCGAACTCGAAAATCCTGGACCGTTTGACGTCGAACGAGGATCTGCTCGCCTATGCCCAGACACCGGCCGGGATCAGCTTTCTGCAGGCGGCCCCCGCGGCGATCGAAGCACCGCGCACGGGCGGAGTTCCGATGAGTCGTATCCTGTGGTCGGTTCAAGCCGGCGTCGTGCTCGTCGCGCTCGGGATCGGGCTGTGGCTGGTCAAGGGGAGCGTGATGGAAGAAGTCGCGCCGGGATTCCTCGTGGTCGGCACGGTTGCGGTGTCGGTCGGTGTGGGGTTCGTCGTGTCAGCCGGGATTGCCTACGTGCTGACCTTCCGGACGGGCGCTTTCGAACAGAGGTCCTGACGTGCACGACATCACTGTGAACGACCTCGAACACGTCACCGCGCTGGCGGAAGCGGAGCACGCGTTCCAGATGACCGAGGAAGGCTTCCGTAGCTTCTACAACCAGACGTCGCGTGCCGTCTGGATGTACCTGGCGCGGATGACCGGCGACTCGCGGATGGCCGACGATCTCCTGCAGGAGGCGTATTACCGCTTCCTGCGCTCCACCACCACGTTCGCCAGCGACGATCATCGGCGTCACTATCTGTTCCGCATCGCCACGAATCTGGTTCGCGATCAACGGCGACGGCCGCAGCTGCACGCCGCCGCGTCGGAAGACCCGCAGCACGAGCATCGAACGAGCGATCATGGCAACCGCGTCGTCGCGCACATCGACCTCGCGCGCGCGATGGAGCAGTTGAAACCGCGCGACCGAAGCCTGCTGTGGCTCGCCTATGCGCAAGGGTTCTCGCACGAAGAGATTGCGCAGACGCTTGGCGTGAAGGCGGCGAGCCTGAAGGCGCTGCTGTTTCGCGCGAGGCGCCGGCTCGCGTCGCTGTTGCGCGGTGCGGCGCGCGGGACGTCTGATGTGACCAGGGGGCGCTCGTGACTGCGAGGGTGTGCGCGCGCGAAGCGGAGGTCCTGGCCGCCTTGTGGTCGGGTGAGTGGCCGGACGGCTGCGACAAGGAGCTGCTCATGCACGCCGAGTGCTGCGAGATCTGCTCGGAGGTCATGCTGATTGCGCCGGCGCTGCGCGCCGACTATCAGGCCATGCGCGGCGATGTGCAGGTGCCAGCGGCCGGTCAGATCTGGTGGCGCGCGGCGGTGCGCGCGCGGATGGACGCCGTGCACGCGGCCTCGCGTCCGATGACGTGGGCGCAGGGGCTGGCGGCAGCGGGCGCAGTCGGGTTGCTCGTCGCGCTGATTGGTATCGCGTGGCCGTCGCTGACTGGCTCGCTCGTATGGATCGTCGCGGAAGCGACGCGTCTCGAACCGGTGCGGACGGAAGTGGCCGCGCTGCTCGTCGATTTCCTGCGTCGCAGTCTGCCGTTGTTGACCGGCGTGGCGTTATGTGCGGTGCTCGCGCCGGTCGCTGTGTATCTCGCGTTGTCGGACGAGTGAGCTGGATGGTCGTTGGTGGTTGGTGGATAGTGGTGACTCGTTCGCGGAATCGGGAACTACTATCAACTGACCACTATCCACCAACCAGCCGGAACACGCGCTCGGCGTTCGTTTGATACAGCTTCTTCTTGTCGTCGTCTGAGATCGGCAGGTTGTCCGTGACCTGCACTTCCTCGGGCACGTACTGATACGGGTAGTCCATCGCATACAGGACCCGGTCGACACCGAGCACCCGCTGTGCGAACAGGATCACCGGCTCCCAGGCCATTCCGCTCGTGGTCACGTAAACGTTCTGCCGGAAGTACTCACTCGGCTTCCGCTGGAGCGGCTTCACACCCGGATAGCGATTCGCCGCGGCCATCGGCGCGTGCATGAAGTCGATCCGGAACAGCCAGTACGGGATGGCTTCGCCGAGATGACCGACGACCACACGCAGGCGCGGGAATCGATCGAACACGCCGGCGATGATCAGCCGCAGGACGTGCAGTCCCGTTTCAACGGCGAACCCGAAGATCGCGCCGTCGAGGCCGCGCTCCATGAACGGTGCGATCCAGCTGCGCGGCGGAGTCGTGGGATGAATGTAGACGGGCACGTCGAGCGCTTCGGCCGCTTCGAAAATCGCCCAGAACTTCGCATCGTCCAGGTATTCGCCGTGCGTATGTGAGTTGACGATCGCCCCTCGCAGGCCGAGCGAGGTGACGCCGCGCTCCAGTTCCTTCGCCGCAGCGGCCGCGTCTTGCGGCGCGATGGCCGCGAGGCCGGCGAACCGCTCCGGGTGGCGACTGATGGCCTCGGCGAGCTGATCGTTGGCCGATCGCGCGAGTGCGGTGCCGGTTGCGGCATCGAAGATCTGCACACCCGGAGCGGTGATCCCGAGGATCTGCATGTCGATCCCCGACGCGTCCATGTCCGCCAGTCGCTGCTCGCCGATGTCCTGGATTCTCGTGGACATCAGCAGCGCACGCGGATGTTGATTGGTCAGGTAATAGCCGACGAGATTGCGGAACCCGGGATCGAGATCGTCCGGAGGATGCTCGAGGAGCCGGCGATACGCGGCGAGGAGGTCCGGCGTCGCGAACGCTTCTTCGGCGGCGATGCGCTTCAATGCATCGACCTCGTCTTCCACGACGTGCCGCGCGGCGTGAGCGTCTTCATCTCCAGCAGTTCGATCAGCGCGCGGCAGCGCTCGAGCACGCCATCGCGTTCAAGGAGCGCCTGACGCTCGATCGGATCGAGCTGCACGTACTGCGCGAGCGCGTTGACGAGATCTTCATCGGGAATCGCGGGGGGAAACTTCGGATCCGAGCCGCTGCGCTCGATGAGCGCCGCGAGGAGCGCCTCGAGCCGATGTCGCTGCTGGCGAATCGCCATACGATCGGCGTCGGGTACCGACTCCGGCATCCCCTCGACCTCCGCCAGCCGGTACGGCTTGCTGTGGTCCTCTGCGGTGATACGGAACTTCTCGATGCCGCGCAAGACGATGTTGTAGCGGCCGTCCGGGAGCGGCTCGGAGTGCGTGATGACGCCAGCGCAACCGGTCTGGTAGACCGGTGGTCGCCCCTCGTAATTCGCTTCGTATCCCGGCTGCAGCAGCACCATGCCGATGATCCGGTCGCCTTTCAACGCATCGGCCACCATCGCGCGGTAGCGGGCCTCGAAGATGTGCAGCGGCAGATAGACGTTGGGGAAAAGAACAGCGTTCGGAAGCGGGAAGATCGGAATCGTCGGAGGCAGCATGTCGAGTGGTGATCTGTGATTGGTGATTAGTGATTCATCGACAATCTCCGATTTGCGATGGGTGAACCCTTGGTGATTCGCACAGAGTTCATCCGATCACAGATCAAAAATCGCCAGTCGATCACAGATCACCAATCGCCATTCACTAATGGATGGTCTTCGTCTTCCTGTCCATGTAGTCCATCAGCACGTACTGGCCCAGCGTATACGGCGTCGTGAAGTACGCCTTGCCGCGACAGATCGCGGCGACGCGGCGGACGAACGCCACCAGGTCGTGATCGCGGGCGAGCATGAACGTGTTGATCATGATCCCCGCCTTCTGGCACGCGTTCACCTCGGCAAAGGTCTCCGACACGATGAACGGGTCGAGGCCGAACGCGTTCTTGTAGATCTGGCCGTCCGGTCGCGTGAGCGCGGACGGTTTGCCGTCGGTGATCATCACGATCTGCCGCATGTCCTTCTTCTGTCGTTCCAGAATCCGGCGGGCCAGTCGCAATCCCTCGCGCGTGTTCGTGTAGTACGGGCCGACGCGCACGCGACCGAGCTGTTTGAGCGGGATCTCCTCGGCGGAGTCGTGGAACAGCACGGCGTGCAGCGAGTCGCCCGGATACTGCGTCCGAATCAGATGCGCGAGCGCAAGCGCGACGCGCTTGGCGGGGGTGAATCGATCCTCGCCGTAGAGGATCATGCTGTGGCTGCAGTCGAGCATGATCACCGTGGCGCAGGAGCTTTGATAGTCGCTCTGCGCCACCATCAGATCTTCGTACTCGACGTCGATCGAGAACTTGGCGGGCCGCTTCAAGGCGGCCCCTCCATCCGCGTCGTGCGTGGGGGCCGCCTTGAGGCGGCCCTCGGCGGCGTTGATTCTCTGCACCGCATTGAGGATCGTGCTGCTCGGATCGATGTTCAGCGTGTCGCCGAACTCGTACGGTTTCGGCGCGGCAATCGCCTCGATGCCGGTGCTGAGATGTCGGGTGTCGTGCCGGCCGGCGCTGCTGCGGCCGATCGAGCCGAGCAGATCGCGCAGCGCCCGGTAGCCGAGGAAGTCGAGCGCCTTGTCCGTGACTTCGAACTTCACGGGACCGGCATCCTCGCCCACGCCGCCACCGGCGCCGCGTCGATGTTGCCGCTCGCCCTCGAGATCCGGCGCGCCGGTGACGAATCCCTGCTCCATCATCTTTTCGATGATCTGCTGGATCAGATCTTCGAGCTGCTGCCGCGCGCCTTCCTGATCACCGTCGGCCGGTTCGCCGAGCAGTTGCTGGAGGGCCTCGTCCGACAACACGCCGCCGCTGAAGAGCGCCTCGAGAATCGCATCGTGCAGCGCCTGCATCGTTCGATCCTCGTCCCCATCGGACGGATCCATCCAGGGATTGCTGAATCCGCTCGACAGCAGCAGATCGGAGAGCTTCGACACCAGATCTTCGAGGTCAATCTGGTCGAGCAGGTCGCCGGTGTATTTCGTGTAGCGATACTTCATTGGATGGTGGTTGGTGGGTGGTGGAGAGTGGTTGCTCGCCGGGTGTGAATCGCAGCGCCTCGGCGCCGTTGCTGCATTTCACACCGCCACGAACGACCACCCACCATCCACCACCCAGCTAGTTGTAATACTTCTTCTTGCCCTGCGGAATGCGCGGCGCGGGCGTGTCCTCGTCGAAGCTCGCCTCGCGCGACGGCCGGCGCACCGGCGTGTCCGCACCGTGATACCCGCGTTCCTCGCTGCGACTGATCTTCTTCGTGGCGTACAGCCCTTCGAGCACGAAGTCGATTCCCGCCGCCAGCAGCGGCGCCGGCGCCTGCTTCGCGATCCCGGCGGCGTGCGCCAGCTCGATCAGTCCCTGGACCTCTCGCGCGTGCGCCAGCACGTCTTTCGCGCTCATCGTGTCGCTCAATTGCAGCGACCCTCCGAGATCGAACCACTCGATGACCTGCCGAGTCTCCAGGTGCGACAGGTAGGCGTCGGCCACATTCGCCACGGCGGCACGTATCAGCTCACGCCCGACCGTCTCGGCCCCCTTCAGCTCGCCTTCGTACTCCATCTCGAACTTGCCGGTGATCGAGGGAAGCGCCGCATAGATATCCGTGACGCGGGCGACGGAGCTCTCTTCTCCGGTCGTGAGCGCCCGCCGTTCCGCGTTCGACACGACGTTCTCCATCGCCGAGATCGGCAGGCGCTGGCTGACGCCCGAGCGCTTGTCGATGCGTCGATCCTGACGCGCCTGGAACGCGATCTCCTCGACGATCTCCGCCACGAAGTTCGGAATCTCCGCCTGCGGCGCCGAGCCGTTGCGCGCCAGCCACGCTTCCTGCGCGGTGATGACCATCGCGTCGGCACGACCAGCCGGATAATGCGTGCGGATCTCCGAGCCGATGCGATCCTTGAGCGGCGTGATGATCTTGCCGCGCGCGGTGTAGTCCTCGGGGTTCGCCGTGAACGCGATCAGCACATCCAGCGGCAGGCGCACAGGGTAGCCCTTAATCTGCACGTCCCCTTCCTGCAGGATGTTGAACAGACCGACCTGGATCTTGCCCGCCAGGTCCGGCAGCTCGTTGATCGCGAAGATCCCGCGATTGGCCCTCGGCAGCAGCCCGTAGTGCATCGTCAGCTCGCTCGACAGCTGCAATCCGGACTTGGCCGCCTTGATCGGATCGATGTCGCCGACCATGTCGGCGATCGTGACGTCCGGCGTGGCCAGCTTCTCGACGTATCGCGAGTCGCGTCCAAGCCAGACGACGGGTGTGTCATCGCCCTCCGCGGCGATCCGCGCACGGCAGGCGCCACAGATCGGATCGAGAGGATCGTCGTTGATCTCGCAGCCGGGGATGACGGGGATCTGCTCGTCGAGCAGGGTGACGAGCGCGCGCAGCAGCCGCGTCTTTGCCTGGCCGCGCAGGCCGAGCAGGATGAAGTTGTGCTGCGATAAGAGTGCGTTCACGAGCTGCGGGATGACGGTGTCGTCGTAGCCGACGATCCCCTGGAACAGCGGTCCGCCCGCGCGCAGCTTGCGTATGAGATTTTCGCGAACTTCCTGGTGCACGCTGCGGCGCGGCACGCTGCCGGCCTCAACGGCGCGCCGCAGCTCGCCCAATGTGGAAACGGTCCCCGCTTTCAGCATAGGTGGATTCTATAAGATGAAGCGCGCGTGAGTTTCCTCGATCGCTCGCGGCCCCGTGTCTTCGCCCATCGCGGCGGCTGCGCCCTCGGTCCCGAGAACACGATCGCGGCGTTCGACATCGGGATGGCAACGGGCGCCGACGGTCTCGAGTTCGACGTGCACCTCTCGTCCGACGGCGTTCCCATCGTTCACCACGATGACACATTGGAGCGCACGACGGACGGAGCCGGACCCGTGGCGGCGCGAACGGCGGCTGAGCTCGCGAGGGTCGATGCGGCCGCCCGGTTTGTCGACGCAGGCGGCTCCTACTCGTTGAAAGGACAGGGAATCGGCGTCCCGAGCCTGGTCGACGTGCTCGCTCGTTACCGGGATGTGCCCCTGATCATCGAGATGAAGGTGGATACGGAGGCCATGGGCGAGGCGGTCGCCGCGGCGGTGCGCCGTGCCGGCGCGGCTGACCACGTGTGCGCGGCCGGTTACGGGGCGCGGTGCATGCTCGCCGCACGGCGGGCGCTTCCGGAGATGGCCACCAGCGCCTGCCTGCCGGAAGTGCGCCTGGCGTTCTATCGCTCGTGGGCCGCATGGCCGGTCCGCCGCCCACGTTATCAGGCATACCAGGTCCCCGAGTGGGCTGGTCGCCTGCGCATCGTCTCCCCTCGATTCATCCGGCACGCGCATCGTGCCGGCGTCGTGGTTCAGGTCTGGACCATCGACCAGCAGCCGGACATGGAACGGCTGCTGTCCTGGGGCGCCGATGCCCTCATCAGCAACCGGCCGGACCTGGCCGTGCAGGTTCGGGACGCATTTGTGAGTCAGACAACCGGACGGGTAATTCGATAGATCCTTCTCTCGATAACTCCCAACCCGCTTACGCCTGAACCAACTCCCAACTTCCAACGCGCGCTTGGGACTTGGCTCCAGCGTCAGAGGATTGGGAGTTGGGAGTTGACGAATGCAGCCTCCAACGTTTGCCGAGATTCTCGACGCCGGCCCTCGCGTCTACGCGCACATGCGCCCGTCACCGCTCCTGCGTCACCCGCTGCTCGACGAGTGGATCGGGGCGCCCGTGTGGGTGAAACACGAGAACCACAATCCAACCGGCGCGTTCAAGATTCGCGGTGGCCTGAACCTCGTCTCGCAACTCTCGGACGATGAACGGCGCCGAGGCGTGATCACGGCGAGTACGGGCAACCACGGTCAGTCGATTGCGTTCGCCTGCCGCGCATTTGGCGTCGCCTGCTGCGTTGTCGTTCCGGTGGGGAACAATCCGGACAAGAACGCGGCGATGCGGGCGTTGGGTGCTGAGGTCGTCGAGCACGGACGCGATTTCGACGAGGCGCGTGAGTACGTGGAATCGATCGTCGAACGTGAGGGCAGGCGGTACGTCCATTCCGCCAACGAACCGCACCTGATCGCAGGCGTGGGGACGTACGCGGTCGAAATCTTCGAGGAATTGCCGGACGTCGACTACATCTTCGCGCCGATCGGCGGCGGCAGCGGCGCGTGCGGATGCTGCATCGTTCGCACGGCGCGCGGTTCCCGGGCGAAGGTGATTGGCGTGCAGGCCTCGCGTGCGGACGCGTTCACGCGCTCCTGGCGCGGACCCGAGCGAGTCACCACGGAACGGGCCGACACGTTCGCGGAAGGAGTCGCCACGCGGACTACCTATGACCTGACATACGGAATCCTCAAGGCCGAGCTCGACGAGGTCGTGACGCTCGAGGAGGACGAGCTCCGGACGGCGTTGCGGGAAGCGCTCCAGCGGACCCACAACCTGGTGGAAGGGGCGGGTGCGGCGTCAATCGCCGCGGCGCACCAGTACGGCTCCCAGCTGGCAGGCAAAACCGTCGTCTGCGTCATGAGCGGGGGCAATGCCGACTTGAGGACGCTGTCGGGCGCCTTGCTCAGCCAAACCTAAGAAAAACGTCAACCGCTACCGGTTGACCGGTATTGCATGCCGTGTTTTTTCACGCCATGATGGGGCTCTCCTTATTACCCCGTTTTCAGGAGGACTCCGGGATGCGGCGTTTTGTTACATACGTGTCGATGCTGGCGTTGGTCGCCACGGTCGCCGTGCGCGCGGCGGACAAGGTAGAAACGGCCGAAGGGCTCGACAAGACCATGAAGAGGATCGGTCCTTCCCAGCAGGCGGTCAACAAGGCCATCCAGGCCATGAACTACGCGGAGGCGAAGAAGCAGCTGGACGCGATCGAGCTGGAACTGAAGGACGCGCAGAACTTCTGGGTGGTGAAGAAGCGCGAGGATGCGACGAAGTTCACGCAGGAGACCCTGACGAAGATCGACGGCTTGAAGAAGCTGCTCGAGTCCAAGACCCCGGATCCGATGGCCATCACGACCAGCTACCGTGAAGTCGGTACGGCGTGCGCGACGTGCCATCGCGTCTACCGCTCGACGGACGACAACAACAACTTCATCATCAAGCCCGGTACTGTCTCGTAGCGGGCAGCACTTGATAGATGCGGCGCGGACCTTCAGGGTCCGCGCAACTCCTTCGCTTTCGCGATCACGTCATCCATCATCGCCGGCGTGAGCTTGCCCGTGTTCGTGTTCTGTCGACTCGGGTGGTAGCACCCGACAAGCCAGGACGGCACGTCGCCTTTGTCAACAGCCACCCGCACGATCGCGCCATGACCGAACGCCGGTCGTGGCGTGACTCGAATGCCGCGACGCCGCAGCAACTGCAGCCACGCATCGAACCCGATCTTCCCGAGCGCGACGACCACCTGCACCCGCGACAACTGACGAACTTCCGCGTCGAGATGATCGAGGCAGCGCGCGATCTCTTCAGGGAGTGGCTTGTTGTCGGGTGGCGCGCACCGAACGGCCATCGAGATGAACGCATCGCGCAGACGCAGGCCGTCGTTCGGATCGTTCGAGGTGGAGATGTTCGCGAAGCCGGCGCGATGCAGCGCGGCCATCAGGAAGTCGCCCGAGCCGCCGATGCCGTCGCCGGTGAACACGCGTCCGGTGCGATTGGCGCCGTGCGCCGCCGGCGCGAGACCGACGAGCAACAGTTTGGCGCGTGGATCGCCGAAACCAGGTACGGGGCGTCCCCAGTACTCGTGATCGCGATACGCACGCTTCTTCTCCTGCGCGACGCGCGAGCAATACGAGCGCAAGCGCGGACAGCGCTCGCATGACACGATTGCATGATGAACATCAGCGAGGCGAGTCAGCAGAAGGTCGGCCGAAACTGTCTTCATCGATCTCGCTCAGGGTAATAGAATGATTAGGATCGCTATGCGGCTCGTGCGCTGGTTGGCGAGTCCATCTTAGCCGGAGGGATCACGGTACTCATGCGCAACACCGCACCGAAAGACGCAGCGGAGCTTGAAGCGCTCGAAACTCGAGAGTGGCTCGACTCACTCGATTACGTGCTCCAGTCCGGCGGCGCCGCGCGAGTCAATCGCCTCCTTCGCGAGCTCAGCGACCATGCCCGCCGCAACGGCGTCCGGCAGCCCTTCACCGCCAACACACCGTATATCAACACCATCCCCGCAGCCGAACAGCCGCCGTTCCCCGGAAGCCGCGAAGTCGAACGTCGCATCAAGAGTCTGGTGCGCTGGAACGCGCTGGCGATGGTGGTCAAGGCCAACAAGCTCGAGGAAGGGATTGGCGGTCACATCTCCACGTTCGCATCGGCCGCGACGCTCTATGAGGTCGGGTTCAATCACTTCTTCAAGGGCAAGGGGACCAATCAGGACGGCGACATCATCTACTTCCAGGGTCACGCCGCGCCGGGCATCTACGCGCGCGCGTTCCTCGAAGGGCGTCTCAGCGCGGAGAAGCTGGAGAACTTCCGTCGCGAGCTGCGCGCCGGCGGCGGTCTGTCGTCCTATCCGCACCCGTGGCTGATGCCGGAGTTCTGGGAGTTTCCGACCGTCTCGATGGGGCTCGGGCCCATCTGCTCGATCTATCAGGCGCGCTTCATGCGCTACCTCGAAGATCGCGGACTCAAGAAGCGATCGAACTCGAAAGTGTGGGCGTTCCTCGGAGACGGCGAGACCGACGAGCCCGAGACGCTCGGTGCGATCACGCTGGCCTCGCGCGAAAAGCTCGACAACCTGATCTTCGTGATCAACTGCAACCTGCAGCGGCTCGACGGTCCGGTGCGCGGCAACGGGCAGATCGTGCAGGAGCTCGAAGCGATCTTCCGCGGCGCCGGGT
>Ga0111539_10004987_pt1 | contig 17271 bp, 13 predicted proteins | sample RhiMethybrSRZTD1_FD_79667 | JGI IMG/M metagenome (GOLD analysis project Ga0111539, IMG submission 79667) | Populus rhizosphere microbial communities from Tennessee, USA - Rhizosphere MetaG P. TD hybrid SRZTD1 (version 2) (version 2) | ecosystem: Host-associated > Plants > Roots > Rhizosphere >... | reverse complement strand
TCGCCCAGGGATTGAAGGGCCTCGCGGAGGGCCGCGAGGGCGGCCCGCACTGGCCGGGGCTCTCGGACACCGCAGAGCGCCTGAGCGCCGCGCTCGAAGCCGCGCCGCGCGACCTGGAGCTGCCGAACGGCGGGCCCGAGGGGCTGCGCCACGTGGTGAAGCAGGTGCACGAGGCGGTGAGCGACGCCTCGGAGGCGCGCCGCCGGGTGCTGCTCGGGAGCCTGGCCGCGGCACTGCGCTGGGCGGCGCCGGAGGCGGCGACGGGCAGGGCGGCCGAGGCGGCGCTGCACGCCGCCGCGCGCGACCTCGCGCGCAACATCGACGCGCTGCTGGCCGACCCGGCGGGCGAGCCCGCGCCCGAGCTGCGCTCGCGGCTGCTCGCGCTCGCCGCGCGCGCCGAGGCGTTCGTCGCGGAGACGAACTTCCGCTTCCTCTACGACGCGAAGCGGCGCCTGTTCTCGATCGGCTACCGCCTGGCGGACGCCGAGGGGCCGGGGCGGCTCGACGTCTCCCGCTACGACCTGCTCGCGTCCGAGGCGCGGATCGCCAGCTTCCTCGCGATCGCGAAGGGCGAGGTGCCGCAGGAGCACTGGTTCCATCTCGGCCGCCCGCTCGCCAGCGTCGACGGCGCCCCCGTGCTGCTGTCGTGGAGCGCGACGGCGTTCGAGTACCTGACGCCGCTCCTGCTGATGCGGCGGTACGCGGGGACGCTGCTCGACCGCTCCTGCGCGCTCGCGGTGCGCCGCCAGGTCCAGTACGCCGCGAGCCGGAAGGTGCCGTGGGGCATCTCGGAGTCGGCGTTCGCGGTCGTGGACCGCTCGGGCCAGTACCAGTACAAGGCCTTCGGCGTGCCGGGCCTGGGGCTGAAGCGCGGGCTCGCCGACGAGCTGGTGGTCGCGCCCTACGCGACGGCGCTCGCCGCGCTGGTCGACGCCAAGCTCGCCGCGCGCAACCTGCAGCGCCTGTCCGGGCTCGGGTTCGAGGGCCCGCTCGGGTACTACGACGCGGTCGACTACACGGAGCGCAAGGGCGACTCGGCGCTCGTCCCGAGCGTCGAGGGCGGCGGCGTGGTCGTGCGCGCGTACCTCGCCCACCACCAGGGCATGACGCTCGGCGCCCTCGCGCACGTGCTGCGCGACGCCGCCATGGTGCGGCGCTTCCACTCGGACGGCCGCGTGCAGGCGACGGAGCTGCTGCTGCAGGAGCGGGTGCCGGACCGGGTCTCCGTCCAGGAGCCGCGGCCCGCCGAGGAGTCCCGCGCCACGACGCCGCAGGGGCCGGTGATGGAGCGCCGCTTCCGCACGCCGCACACCGCGCACCCGCACGCGCACTTCCTCTCGAACGGCTCCTACACCGTGATCGTCACGAACGCGGGCGGCGGCGCCTCGCTCTGGCGCGGAAACGCCGTCACCCGGCTGCGCGAGGACGAGACGACCGACCCCGGCGGCTTGTTCATCTACCTGCGCGACGTCCGCAGCGGCGCGGTCTGGTCGACCGCGCACCACCCGACGCGCCAGGAGCTCGACGGCTACGTCGCGAGCTTCCTGCCCGAGAAGGCCTCCTTCCACGGCGAGGCCCACGGCATCGAGTCGCTGCTCGAGATCGCGGTCTCGCCGGAGGACGACGTCGAGGTGCGCCGCGTGACGCTGACCAACCGCGGGGCACGCCCGCGCGAGATCGAGGTCACGAGCTACGCCGAGCTGGTGCTGGGCCCGCCGGCGGACGACTTCGCGCACCCGGCGTTCGGCAAGCTCTTCGTCACCACGAGCTACCTGCCGCAGAGCTACGCGATCGTCGCCAACCGAAGGCCGCGCCGGAGCTCCGACCCGCACCTCTACGCCGTCCACGCGCTGAGCGTCGAGGGCCGCGTGCAGGGCGCCGTCGAGTGGGAGACGGACCGCGCGCGCTTCCTGGGGCGCGGGCGCGACGTGGACGACCCGCTGGTGCTCGACGGCCGGCCGCTCAGCGGCTCGACCGGCGCGGTGCTCGACCCGATCGTGAGCCTGCGCCACCGGGTGCGGATCCGGGCGGGCGGCTCGGTGCGCGTCTCGTTCGCGACCGGTGTCGTGACCGACCGCGACGCCGCCCACGCGCTCGCGCAGAAGTACCACGATCCCGGGGCGCCCGCGCGCGCCTTCGCGCTCGGGCACACGCACGCGCAGATGACGCTGCGCCATCTCGGCATCTCGAGCGAGGACGCGCAGCTGTTCGAGCGGCTCGCCTCGCGCGTGCTGTACGTGGACTCGTCGCTGCGCGCGCCGCGCGAGCTGCGCGCGCGCAACCTGCTCGGCCAGGCCGGGCTCTGGGCGCACGGCATCTCGGGCGACCTGCCGCTGCTGGTCGTGCGCGTGGTGGAGGACGACGACCTGCCGCTCGTGCGGCAGGTGCTGCAGGCGCAGGACTACTGGCGGCTCAAGGGCTTGAGCGCGGACGTGGCGGTGCTGAACGAGCACCCCGCGAGCTACCTCGACGAGATGCACGAGCAGCTCGGCGCGATGATCGAGAGCGGCCCCTGGGCCGCCTACAAGGACAAGCCGGGCGGCGTTTTCCTGCTGCGGGGCGAGAGCCTGCCGAGCGCGGAGCGCGTGCTGCTGCAGGCGGCGGCGCGCGCGGTGCTGAGCGGCGAGCACGGCGACCTGGAAGGCCAGCTCGACCGGCCGCTCGAGGAGCCCGACTGGCCGGCCGAGCGCTTCGCCGCGCGCGAGGCGGAGGCGGCAGCGCCGGGCGAGCGGCCCGCGCTGCGCTTCGACAACGGCACGGGCGGCTTCAGCGAGGACGGCCGCGAGTACGTGGTGGTGCTCGACGGGCCCGAAGAGACGCCGCTGCCGTGGACGAACGTGCTCGCCAACCCCGGCTTCGGCTCGCTGGTGACGGCCTCCGGCTCATCCTTCACCTGGGCGGAGAACAGCCGGGAGAACCGGCTGACGCCGTTCGCGAACGACCCCGTCGCCGACCCGACGGCCGAGGCGATCTTCGTGCGCGACGACGAGCGCGGGTACGCGTGGGGCGCGACACCGGGGCCGCTGCGCCGCGCCGGCGCAGGCGGCCGCTACGTCTGCCGCCACGCCGCCGGCGTCACGCGCTTCGAGCACGAGGCGGACGGCATCCGGCAGCGGCTCGAGGTGTTCGTGGCGGCGAGCGAGCCGGTGAAGCTCCAGCTGCTGACGCTCGAGAACACGGGCACGCGCCCGCGGCGGCTGAGCGTGTTCGGCTACCAGGAGTGGGCGCTCTCGCCGCCGCGCGCCGGCGAGCGGCTGCACGTCGTGACCGAGCACGACGCCGGGCGCGGCGCCGTCTTCGCAAGGAACGCCTACAACCGCGACTTCGCGCCGCGGGTGGCGTTCGCCGCCGCGGGCGCGCGCCTGCGCTCGGCGACGGGCGACCGCGCCGAGTTCATCGGCCGGAACGGCTCGCTGTCGAGCCCGTCGGCGCTGCGCCGGCCCGAGCTGCTGCGCCGGTTCGGAGCGGGCTACGATCCGTGCGCGGCGCTGCAGCTCACGCTCGAACTGGCGCCGGGCGCGAGCGAGAGCGTCGTGCTCCTGCTCGGCCAGGGCAGCGACCGCGCGCACGCCGAGGCGCTCGTCGACCGGCTGGGCTCGCCCGCCGCCGCCGAGCGCGAGCGCCTCGCCGTCGAGGCGCTCTGGGACGGCTGGCTCGGCGCCGTGCAGGTGCACACGCCCGACGACTCGTTCGACGTGATGATGAACCGCTGGCTGCTCTATCAGACGCTCGCCTGCCGCGTCTGGGCGCGCAGCGGCTACTTCCAGCCCGGCGGCGCGATCGGCTTCAGGGACCAGCTCCAGGACACGATGGCGCTCGCAGTCGTCGACCCGCGGCTGCTGCGCCAGCAGCTGCTGCTCGCCGCCTCGCGGCAGTTCCGCGAGGGCGACGTGCAGCACTGGTGGCACCCGAGGGGCGGCCAGGGCACGCGAACCCGCTGCTCGGACGACCTGCTGTTCCTGGCGTACGGGACGCTGCGCTACCTCGACGTCGCGGCCGATCCCGCGCTGCTCGACGAGGAGGTCCCCTTCCTCGACGCGGACCCGCTTCCGCCCGGCGAGCTCGAGGCCTATTTCCAGCCGGCCGTGTCGGCCGAGAAGGCGTCGCTCTTCGAGCACTGCTTGCGCGCGATCGACCGCAGCCTGACCGTCGGCCCGCACGGGCTGCCCCTCATGGGCAGCGGCGACTGGAACGACGGCATGAACGCCGTCGGCAAGGGCGGACGCGGCGAGAGCGTCTTCGTCGGCTGGTTCCTGCTCTTCATCCTGCGGGCCTTCGCCCCGCTCTGCGAGGCGCGCGGCGACGCCGCGCGCGCGTCGCGCTACCGGGCGGAGAGCAGCCGGCTCGCCGACATGCTGGAGCTGGCCTGGGACGGCGAGTGGTACCGGCGCGCCTACTTCGACGACGGCACGCCGCTCGGCTCCAAGCAGAACGAGCAGTGCCGGATCGACTCCGTGGCCCAGAGCTGGGCCGTGCTGTCGGGCGCGGCGCCCACCCGCCGCGCCGAGCAGGCGATGGACGCCGTGCGCGCCCACCTCGTGAAGCGCGCCGCGAAGCTGGTGCTGCTGCTCGATCCGCCTTTCGACGAGGCGCAGCCCGACCCCGGGTACATCGCGGCCTATCCGCCGGGGCTGCGCGAGAACGGAGGCCAGTACACGCACGCCGCGCTCTGGGTGGCGATGGCCCTCGCCCGCCTCGGCAGCGGCGACGAGGCCTTCGAGCTCTTGCACCTGCTGAACCCCGTGAACCACGCGCGCACGCGGGCCGAGTGCGAGGCCTACCAGGTGGAGCCGTACGTGGTGGCGGCCGACATCTCCTCACACCCCGACCGCGTGGGGCACGGGGGCTGGACCTGGTACACGGGCTCGGCGGGCTGGATGCACCGCATCGGGCTCGAGGAAGTCCTCGGCCTGCGGCGACGCGGCGACGTGCTCGAGGTGAGCCCGTGCATCCCGTCGGCGTGGCCCGGATTCTCGGCCGAGTGGCGCGTCGGGAGCTCGACCTACCGGATCGAGGTTACGAACCCCGCGCGCCGCAGCCGCGGCGTGGCGCGCGCGCTCCACGACGGGCGCCTGGTGGACCCGCGGCGCATCCCGCTGGTCGACGACGGCGCCACTCACCGCGTGGAGGTCGTGCTGGGCGAGCCCGATCCCGCGAGCCGGCCGAAGGGGTCGCCGAAGACGGCCGCTCAGCCGCCGGCGCGGTAGACGTTCAGGCGGTTGTAGAGCGTCTTGAGGCTGATCTGGAGCATCGAGGCCGTGCGCTTCTTGTCGCCCTCGAAGTGCTCGAGCGTCGCCAGGATCAGCCGCCGCTCGGCCTCGGCGATCGAGGTGCCCACCTTCAGCATCAGCCCGCTCGAGCCCGGCGCGTCCTCGATCACCCCGAGCGGGAGCGCGTCGATGCCGATGTCGTTCTCCGCGAGGATGTAGGCGCGGTGGATCACGTTCCGCAGCTCGCGCACGTTGCCCGGCCAGGAGTGCGTGCGCAGCCGCTGCAGCGCGGCCGTGGTGAAGCGCTTGGCGCTGCCGCTCTCCTTGTTGAGCTCGTCGATGAAGTGCTCGGCGAGCAGCTCGATGTCGTCGCGGCGCTCGCGCAGCGGCGGCAGCTCGACCGGCAGCACGTTCAGGCGGTAGAGCAGGTCCTCGCGCAGCTTGCCCGCCGAGACCGCCTCGTCCGGGCGCCGGTTGGTGGCGGCGATCACGCGGATGTCGACGTGGATCATGTCGGTGCCGCCGACGCGGTTGAGCGTCCCCGTCTCCAGCACGCGCAGCAGCTTGACCTGCAGCTCGGGCGGCATCTCGGTGATCTCGTCGAGGAACAGCGTGCCGCGGTTGGCGCGCTCGAAGAAGCCGCGGTGCGAGCGATCGGCCCCGGTGAAGCTGCCGCGCTCGTGCCCGAACAGCTCGCTCTCGATCAGCGTGGGCGAGACGGCGCCGCAGTTGACCGGGACGAACGCCTCCTTGGCGCGGCGGCTCATCGAGTGGATCGCCTGGGCGACGAGGTCCTTGCCCGTGCCGGTCTCGCCGAGCACGAGCACGCTCGCGTCCGAGGCGGCGATCCGCGGCAGGAAGTCGTAGAGCCGCTGCATGCCCTCGCTCGACCCGATCAGCGGGCCGAAGCGGCCCAGCTTGCGCAGCTCGCCGCGCAGGCTGCCGATCTCCTTCTTCAGCTCGCGCGTGCGCGAGAGGTTGGCGAGCACCTGCTTCACGCGCGTGAAGTCGACGGGCTTGGTGAGGTAGTCCGCTGCCCCGCGGCGCAGCGCCTCGATCGCTGTCTCGAGCGAGGCCTGGCCCGTGATCAGGATCACCTCCGGAGAGCCGTTGCCCGAAAGCTCCTCGAGCAGCTCCATCCCGGAGCCGTCCGGGAGGTTGAGGTCGAGCAGCACGGCGTCCGGCACGGCGTGGGCGAGCTCGGCCCGCGCGTCGGCGAGCGTCGCCGCCGTCGCGGCGGTGAACCCCTCGCGCTCCACGACCTGCGCGAGCCCCTCCTGGAACGTGGTGTCGTCGTCGACGATCAGTGCATGAGGCATAAAAGGACCCTCGTTGCCCGATCGTTCCGCAAGAAGCGTTCCAGCCGCTAGAGGGTCATTTGGTAGGACTTGCAAGGACGCGTGCGAGGGTGCGAGCCGGAACTTTGTAGAGTGTACACGGCGGCCCGTCTGGTCTTTCACTCCCAGAGCCCCGGCATTCACGGCACTTCGCGCGACGGCACGCGTGGCACACCGCTTGCTCAAGCTGTCCTGCACGGAGGCAGAAAACATGCTCTGGACAATCGCCGTGATTCTCGTCGTGATGTGGCTGCTGGGCATGGTGAGCTCCTACACGATGGGCGGATTCCTGCATCTCCTGCTGGTGCTCGCCGTCATCGCGGTGCTGCTCAACGTCATCGCGGGCCGCCGAGTCGTCTGACGGGCGAGCGCGCGGACTCCCCGAGGAGGCTTACTGTGAAGGTGTCTGAAGCGATGACCCCGGCGGTCGTGACCGTGTCCCGGGACACGCCGCTCGCCGACGCCGCGCGGATGATGCGCGACTCGGACGTCGGGCCGCTGCCCGTCGCGGACGAGGGCCGCCTGGTCGGCGTGCTGACCGACCGCGACATCACGATTCGCGCGGTCGCCAACGGCAAGGACCCGTTCTCCACGCGGGTGGACGAGGTGATGACGCCCAAGGTGGTGTGCTGCCTCGACACCGACGAGGTGGAGCGGGCCGCCGAGATGATGCAGTCGGCGCAGCTGCGGCGGCTGCTCGTCGTCGACGAGGGCGGTCGCCTGGCCGGGATCGTCTCGCTCGGAGACATCGCCGTGCGCACCGGCAACGACACGCTGAGCGGCGAGACGCTGCAGCACGTCAGCGAGCCCCCCCCGAGCCGATGAGCACCTCGACGACGGGCTCGTTCCTCGAGACGATCGAGGCGATCCGCAAGCGCGCGCGCGCGCACATCGAGAAGGGCGCAGTCACCGAGGGCTACCAGGCCCCGCTCGAGACCGTGCTGCGCCTGCTGAACGAGGCGCTCGCGACCGAGATCGTGTGCGTGCTGCGTTACAAGCGCCACCACTACATGGCGAGCGGCATCCACGCGCAGGCGGTGGCCGCCGAGTTCCTCGAGCACGCGAACGAGGAGCAGGCGCACGCCGACATGATCGCGGCCCGCATCGTCCAGCTGGGAGGCGAGCCCAACTACGACCCCGACGGGCTGACGGAGCGAAGCCACTCGGAGTACGTGGAGGGCTCGAGCCTCGTCGACATGATCCGCGAGGACCTGGTCGCGGAGCGCGTGGCGATCGACTCCTACTCCCAGATGATCCGCTTCATCGCCGAGCGCGACTCGTCCACCCGCGTGATGCTCGAGAAGATCCTGGCCGCGGAGGAGGAGCACGCCGAAGACCTGGCGAACCTGCTCGTCACCCTCGACCCGACGAAAGAGGGCTGAGATGGGCTCGCTGCTGCGGCTTGCGATGATCGTCGGCGTTCTCGTGATCGTGTTCATGGTGCTGCCCGAGGGGAACGGGCCGGTGGCGAGCACGCGCCAGAAGGCCGGACAGGAGCTCGGGGCCGCCGCCGAGCACGCGCGGCGCGCGCTCTCGGAGGGCGAGGCCGAAGCCATCGGGCGCGAGCTGCGCGAGACCGGGCGCGTAGTGCGTCGCCGCACCTCGCAGGCCGCGCGCACCTTCGCCGAGGCGACCGAGGACATGCGCACCACGGCCGCGATCGAGGCCCAGTACGTGACCGACCCGCGGCTCAGCGCGCTCACGATCGACGTCGACACCCATGCGGGCGTCGTCACGCTCGCGGGCCGCGTCGACAACGCGACCGACGTGGCGCACGCCATCGACCTGGCGATGCGTCACGGGAACGTGCGCGAGGTGATCTCGACGCTGCAGGTCGTGCGGCCCGTCGCGGACGCGCAGCCGCGCGTGCACACGCAGTAGCCGTCTTGGATCCGCCGCGGGACATTCCGCGGCAACCGCGGAACGCGCGGCGGATGGCACGCCGCTTGCTCTTGTAACGGCCGGAAAGCCGACCGCGAAACGGGGCGGCGCTCGCATCATCGTCACGAACCGAACTCGTCCATGGAGGAACGCATGCGTAGAAACGGAATCGTCGGGCTCGCCCTCGCGGCAGCCCTGGCGCTGGCGGCCCCGCAGGCGCGGGCCGACACGGGCGACGCCTGGCTCACGACCAAGGTCAAGATCGCGCTGCTCACCGCCGACGGCGTCAGCGCGAGCGCCGTCAACGTCGACTCGCAGGAAGGCGCCGTCACCATCCACGGCAAGGTGAAGACGGAAGCCGAGAAGGCCAAGGCCGAATCGGTGGCCCGGCAGGTCGAGGGCGTCAAGGAAGTGAAGAACCTGCTGCAGGTGGTGCCCGAGGCGGACAAGAAGGTGGTCGACGCGACCGACGACAGCATCCAGGACGGCGTGCACGCGGCGCTCCAGGCCGACCGCACGCTCGACTCGATCAAGATCGCCTCGGTGAACAAGGGCGTCGTGCTGCTCAAGGGCAAGGCTCCCGACCTCAACGCCAAGCTGAAGGCGATCGAGCTGACGCTCGCCACTCCCGGCGTGAAGCGCGTGGCCTCGGAGATCGAGACCGCGCCGGCCAAGTGAGAGGCACGCGATGAACGAGGACATCCTCAAGGGTCAGTGGTCGCAGCTCAAGGGACGCGTGCGTCAGGAGTGGGGACGCTTCACCAACGACGACGTCGCGCGAATCGACGGCGACCGGGAGGTCCTCCTGGGCAGGCTCCAGGAGCTCTACGGACGGACGCGGGAGGAAGCGGAGGAGGAGCTCGAGCAGTTCCTGTCGGCCGAGCCCCGGCCCCGCGCCAGCCGCTGACGTGGCCGGGCCTTTCCGGAGCTCGCTCCGGGGAGGCCGGCTTTTTCGAGCGTACCGGTGGAGCCGACGGGAGCCGCCCCCCGGCCCTTTGACAAGGAGGTCGTCGGTGACAAAGCCAATCCTGCCGCTTCTGGCGGCCGCTCTGGCCATCGCGGGCTGCGCGAAGAAGTCCTACGTGCAGCGCGAGGTGGGCGAAGTCAACAAGAAGGTCGACGCCGTCTCCGGGGAAGTCGAGAAGACGCAGCAGCGGGTCACGGAGAACGAGACCCGCATCGACTCGGTCGACAAGTCGGCCCAGGCCGGCATCGGCGAGGCCAAGGGCTCGGCCTCGGCCGCGATGAGCAAGGCACAGGACGCCGAGAAGGCGGCCAAGGGCAAGCTCATCTACACCGTGACCCTGTCGAACGACAAGGTCCACTTCCCGCTCAACAAGGCCGAGATCAGCGACGAGGCCAAGGCGATGATCGACGAGGCGGTGACGCCGCTCGTGAGCGCCAACAAGGGCGTCTACTTCGAGATCGAGGGACACACCGACGCGACGGGCGACCCGGCCTACAACTTCAGGCTGGGCGAGGAGCGCGCGCTCGCCGTGCGCGACTACATCGCCAAGACCCACTCGATCGCCCTCAGCCGGCTGAACGTGATCTCCTACGGTGAAGACAAGCCGGTCGTCGACAACAAGACCAAGGACGACCGCGCGCAGAACCGGCGCGTGGTGATCCGCATCCTCGAGTAGGGCCGGCGAAGGCGCCGGCTGGCCGTCGAGGCCAGCCGGCGCTCCACCTGAGACGTCGAGCTAACCCGGTTAGAATGAGGGGCATGAAATGCTCCCTCGTCGCCGCGACATCGCTCGGCGTGCTGGCCGTGTCGAGCGCCGCCTCCGCCCAGGACCCGGCGGCCGTCTACCAGAAGCAGAACTCCGCCTTCCGCTTCGCCGGCGACACGATCGCCCGCTACGAGTGGACCCGGGACATCCCGGTCGCGGCCGTGGGCGAGCAGCCCTTCGCGCTCCTGGACCAGGACCGCTACGTGCTCCTGGCCCGCCCGCGGATCGAGGTGACCGTGGGACCGTTCGAGGCGGGTGTCGGCGGTGGCTTCGTCTACAGCGACAACATCAACTACGAGGTGCCCGACAGCGGCACGCCGCCGCTCAAGCCCCCGATCATCCGCGACAACTTCAAGTCGCGCGACGCGCGGCTCGACCTCGCCTGGGGCAAGGTGACGCTCGGGCCCGTGATGGCCGTCGGCGGCCGCTTCCTGATGACGATGCCGCTCACCGAGATGATCTGGGACCGCGACCTGCGGCCGCAGGGCGGCGCGGCGACCGTGACGCTGGGCGACGCCGCGAGCCCGGCGCGGATCCGGCTGCACGGCATCTACGCGACGGGCAGCCACGTGTTCGAGGACGAGTCCGAGATGTACGGCGGCGGAGCCGAGATCTCGCTCGGGCGCCCGGGCGAGGCGACGCTCTCGGTGATGGGGGCCTACCTCGAGTTCGACGACCTCAACAAGCTGGAGCCGCCGATCCGGCGCCAGAACACCCGGGTGGCGGGCCTGATCGCACGCGAGTACAAGGTGGTCGACATCGTCGGACGCCTGGGCCGCGGCGGGCAGGTGCCGACGCAGCTGGTGATCGACTACTGCTGGAACAACGCGATCGAGAGCGACAACAAGGGCCTCTGGATCGCGGCCGTGCTGGGGGCGATCGGCGTCTCGCCGGCCGAGCTCCAGTACACCTACGCCAAGGTGGACAAGGACGCGACCGTCGCCGCCTTCGCGACCGACGACTTCTTCTGGGGCACGGGCTGGGAAGGCCACCGCGCCGACATCGGCGTCTCGACGCACAAGAACAACTCGATCCACGCGATCGCGCAGTGGCAGCGCTTCAAGGACAGCGCCGACCCGCTGGTCAGCCAGCAGTGGGTGAAGCGCTACCGGCTCGAGTGGCACACGAAGTTCTAGGAGCGGCGAGCCTCGTCCGCTACGGCCGGGTCGCCCAGGCGTAGCCGAACCGGTACCGGCCCGAGCCGATCTCGACGACGACGGCGTCGCCGTCCTGCCGCCGGGCGACGACACCGTTGCCGTCCCCGAGCGGCTGGCCGCCTTCCGTCACGGCCGCGAGCTCCGAGCCGGGCAGCCTCACCGTCGCCTTCGTGTTTGGCGGCACCTCGATCGCGAGCTCGAAGCGCCCGTCCGCGATCGTCCAGGCCGTGGCCACCCGGCCGTACGGGGTCTCGTGGCTCGCTTTCGCGCTCGTGAAGCCGCCGCCCGGCCGCGGCTGGATCAGGATGCGCTCGTAGCCGGGCGCCGCCTCGTCCACGTCGATCCCGGCCATCACGCGGTACATCCACTCCCCGATCGCGCCGTAGGCGTAGTGGTTGAACGAGTTCATCGAAGCGTCCTGGAAGCTGCCGTCGGGCTTCTGCCCGTCCCAGCGCTCCCAGATGGTGGTCGCGCCCTGCTTCACGGGGTAGAGCCACGACGGGTACTCCTCGCGGTTCAGCAGCAGGTACGCCTCGGCGAGGTAGCCGTAGCGGCTCAGCACGTGGCACAGGTACGGCGTGCCGAGGAAGCCCGTCGTCAGGTGCTTGCGCGTGCGGACCTCGTCCGCGAGCCGCTTCGCGGCGACCGGCCGCAGCGCCTCGGGCAGCAGGTCGAAGTGGAGCGCGAGCACGTAGGCCGTCTGGCTGGCGTCGCCGACGCGCCCCTTCTCGCTCACGAACTCGGCGCGGAACGCGTCCTTGATCCGCGCGAGCTCGGCCTCGTAGCGCGCGGCGTCGGCGTCGCGTCCGAGGACGCGGGCGGTGCGCGCCACGAGATCCGTCGAGTGCGCGAAGAAGGCGGTGGCGATCAGGTCCTTGCTGGTGGTCGCGCCCGGATAGCTGCGGGCCTCGCGGCTCGGCGCCGTGTAGGCCAGCCAGTCGGCGAACTGGAAATCGCCGTCCCAGATGAGGTCGTCTCCCGCCCGGGCGCGCACGTAGTCGAGCCAGCGCGTCATGCTCGGGTACTGGCGCTCGAGGATCCGGCGGTCGCCGTAGCTCAGGTACATCGTCCACGGGATGATCACGGCCGCGTCGGCCCAGCCCGCGGCGCCCGCGGCCGGATTGTCCTTGCGCGTGAGCGCGTCCGGAATCACGTGCGGAACGCTGCCGCTCTCGTACTGGTCCGCCGCGAGGTCGCCCAGCCACTTCGTGAAGAAGGCGGCCACGTCGTAGTTGAAGGCGGCCGTGCGCGCGAACGCCTGGGCGTCGCCGGTCCAGCCCATGCGCTCGTTGCGCTGCGGGCAGTCGGTGGGCACGTCGAGGAAGTTGCCCTTCTGCCCCCAGCGGATGTTGTGCTGGAGCTGGTTGACGAGCGGGTTCGAGGTCTCGAAGTCGCCTCCGGCGTCGAGCTGCGTGTGCAGGACGACGCCCGTCACGCTGTCGAGGGTGACCTCTCCCGGGTAGCCGTCGACGGCGACGTAGCGCCCGCCGAAGAACGTGAAGTGCGGCTCGAAGGTCTCGGGGCCCGAGCCCTTGAGCGTGTAGCGCACGGTCTCCTTCGCCTCGCGCAGGTTCTCCGTGTAGAAGTTCCCCTCCTTGTCCAGGACCTCGGCGTGGCGCAGCGTCACCGTGGTCCCGGCGGGCCCCTGGACCTTCAGCTTCGGCCAGCCGACCATGTTCTGGCCCAGGTCCACGACCGTGAGGCCGGCCGTCGTCTTCAGCACCTTGACCGGACGGAGCTCCTCGATCCGGCGCAGCGGCGGCGCCACGGACGCGATCAGCGTGTCCTTGCGGTGATCGGCGACCTTCACCCCGGTCCAGCCGCGCTCGTCGAAGCCAGGGCGCGTCCAGCCCGGCTTCTCGAGGCGTGCGTCGTACGTCTCGCCGTGGTAGATCTCCGACATCAGGATCGGGCCGGTCGCCGACTTCCAGCTCGCGTCGCTCGCCACGATCTCGCGGCGCCCGTCCGCGTAGGTCACCTCGATCTGCGCCAGCAGCGCCAGGCGATCGCCGTAGACGTTGCGCCGTCCCGCGAAGCCCATCAGCTCCCCGCGGTACCAGCCGTTGCCGAGCAGCGCGCCGACGGCGTTGTCGCCCGGCTTCAGCAGCGCCGTGACGTCGTACGCCTGGTACTGGAGGCGCTTGTTGTAGCTGGTCCAGCCGGGAGTGAGCAGCTGGTCTCCCACGCGCTGGCCGTTCAGCTGGAGCTCGTAGAGGCCGTGGCTCGTCACGTAGGCGCGCGCCTTCGCGACCTTGCCGACGAGCTTGAACTCGCGCCGCAGCATCGGGACCGGGCCCGTCTTGGCGGCATCCTCCTCGAGCGCGGGCTCGATCCAGCTCGCCTTCCAGTCGGACGGCTCGAGCAGGCCCATCTCCCACCACGCTGGAGCGCTCCAGGCCGAGGCGCGGCCGGCTCCGTCCCACACGCGGACCTGCCAGTAGAGACGCTCGCCCGAACGCAGAGCGGGACCGCCGTACGGGACCTGCGCCGACGCGCGCGAGGCGACGCGGCCGGAGCTCCACGCGAGATCGCGGCCGGAGCGCAGCGCGCTCTCGCTCCGCGCGGCACGCAGCTCATAGGCGGACTGCACGACGCCGCGCCCGTCGGACTGCAGCTTCCAGCCGAGACGTGGCTTCGCAGCGTCGATCCCGAGCGGGTTGTCCCTGTACTCGGTGCGCAGGCCCGCGACGCTCGGCGGCGGCGCACCTGCGCGAGTGGAAGGCGCCGCAGCGAACGACGTCGCTGCGGCAAGCGCGGTCGCGATCGCGGCCGCAAGAACGAGTCCCTGGCTCCAGCCCGTCCGGCGCGTTTTCATGAAGGACGTTCTACACCAGTCGGCCGACGCGCGCAGCCGCTCACCCTCCCAAGGCGCGGCGAGCCCCGGGCCAGCCGACGGGTCGCGCCGCGATCAGCGGGCGGCGGGCGCGGGCGCGGGCGTCGACTGCACGGCCTGCGGGCGGTGCGGCTGCAGTGCGTCGAGCGTCTCGTAGGGGATCCGCGCCGAGACGAGCACGCGGTTCTCTTCCGTCGTGACGCTCACCGCCGAGGCGAGCTGCTGGAGCTCCGGCTTCTGCGCCGCCTGCAGGCTCGCCATCGCCACGAGGCCGCGCACGACGTCGGCGAGGTTCTTCGCGGCGGCGGCGTCCCGGGCCTCGCCCGTGATGGCGAGCGAGACCTGCGGGTCGAGGTCGCCGGTCACGGTGAGACCCGTGAGGGCCGGCAGTGAGATCGCGCCGGCGCCCGCCGTCGCGCCGGGCGCGGGGATCGACGTCGGCAGCGAGGCGAGCAGGCTCTGGTCGCCCACCATCCAGAAGGTCGAGCCGGGGCGGATCGCCTCGACCCGCGCCATCAGCGCGGCGTTGGTCTTGAGCGGCGCCTCGCCGCGCGTGCGGCTCGCGAGCGCCTGCGTCACCTGGTCGGCCGGCCCGAAGACGAGCGTCGACTCGTCGACGAGCGCGATCGAGAGCGGCTTCGACTCCTCGGAGAAGTTGTAGACGGTGACGCCCTCGTAGGTGGTGCCCCGCGCCTTACCGTTCGTCTCGATCGCGCGGCCGAGCTTGTAGAGGTCGAACTGGCCGAGCGCGACCGCGACGCCGGTCGTCCCGCTCACGCCCGTGCCCGCGACGACGATCTGGTCGAGGTCGCGCGCCGGGTTGAGGCCCGTCTTCTCCTCGAGCTCGGCGAGCGCGTCGGGCTTCATGCCGCGCTGCGCCTTGAACCTCTCGTAGAACGGGCTCGCCGCGAAGCGCTTGACGTCGAAGCCCATCACGTACTTCGCGTCGGCCGGCAGGATGAGCGCCGCTCCCGCGAGCGGGCCGACCGCGGCGCGCGCCGGGTTCAGCCACAGGGCCCCGACTCCCGCCGCGACTCCGACGACGACCACGGTCATGGCGGCGAAAAAGACGAGACGGCTCCGAGTCATGGGCGGCCTCCGTACGTCAATTCTAATGAATCCGCCGGGGATCGGCCCGCAGAAATGGCGCGCGGGCTCCCGGCTCCCTACTGATCTAGAACGTACTCGCGGCTCGAAAAGATCCAGACCGCCGCCGCCACGAACGCGATCGACACAAATATAAGAACCGCAAGACCCTGCCCGGCCGGCAAGACCTGCTGGAAGAGCCCGGCGAGCCCGTCCTCGGCGGGCCGATAGGGCACGAGCGAGCGCAGCCAGGCCGTGAGCGTGAACCGCGGCAGGTAGCCCGGCACGTTCGCGAGCAGCTCCCAGCCGTAGAGGAAGACGAGCCCCGGGATGACGGGCCGCTTGAGCAGCACCCCCAGGAGCCCGAAGAGCGCGCCGTAGGCGACGAGCGTCAGCAGCATGACGCCGAGGTCGCGCGGCAGGTCGGCAAGCGCGCTGGCGAGCGGCGGCGCCGTGGGCGCGGTCATCAGGATGAAGAACGTGAGAACTGCCGCCGGCAACGCGAGCGTGAAGGTGGTGGCGACGTAGGCGGCGAACTTGCCCGCGAAGATCGACGCGCGCGTGAGCGGACGCGTCAGCAGATACGTGAGGGTCTTGCCCTCGACCTCGTCCGCGACGAGCGAGGTCGCGTAGAAGAGGGCCGCGAGCGGCAGCACGTTGCGGATCCAGTAGACGGCCACCATCAGCGCGTAGAGGTCGGTGGGCCCGAGCGGCGGCTGGCCGCGCGTCGCCGCGAGCACGCGGTAGAGCACGGCGAACGCCATCGGCGCCGCGACCAGCAGCCCCATCAGCAGGCTGCGCCGCGAGAACACCATGCCGTCGAGTGTGAGGTCGAAGACGCCGCGCGCGGCGCTGGCGAACGGCAGCGGCCGGCCGGTGTCCCTCATCGCGCCACCAGGTAGCGGAAGACCGACTCGAGGTTCTCGTCGGGCGAGTGCATCTCGACGACGCCCGCCTCGAGCGCCGCGTCGTGGAGCGCGCCGTAGAACTCGTCGGGCCGCGTGGTCTCGACGGTCACCCACTCCCCCGCCGGGTCGAGCCGGACCGACACCACGGCCGGCCAGCACACGACCGCGGCCGCGAGCCTGCGCGGATCGCGCGCGCGGAGCGCGACCGTGTGCGGGTGCTCGTCGAGCAGGTCGCGGATCTCGCGCACGTCGCCCTCGGCCAGGATGCGGCCGTTGTGGACGAGCAGCACGCGCCGCGTCATCGCCTCGACCTCGTACAGGATGTGGCTCGACACCACGACGGTCTTGCCCTCGCGCCCCAGGCGCCGCACGAGGTCGATCACGCGGCGGCGGTTGAGCGGGTCCATCCCGGTGACCGGCTCGTCGAGCAGCAGCACCTCGGGGTCGTGCGCGATCGCCTGCGCGAGCTTGATGCGCTGGCGCATGCCGCGGCTGTAGCCGCCGATCTTGCGGTCCTGCGCCGCCGCCAGGTCCACCTCGTCGAGCGCGCGCGCCGTTCGCTCCTTGCACTCGGCCTCGTCGAACCCGGAGAGGCGCAGCAGCGTCGTCAGGAACTGGCGGCCGGTCAGGTTCTCCCAGAACGCGTCGGCCTCCGGGCACAGCCCCACGCGGTGGAAGACCTCGGGCGAGCCCCAGGCGGGCACGCCGAGCAGCTTCACCTCGCCCTGGCTGGGCTGGAGCTGTCCCGCCGCCAGCTTCAGGAATGTCGACTTGCCGGCGCCGTTCGGGCCGAGCAGGCCCGTGACGCCGGGCGGAACCTGCGTGGTGACGTCGTTGAGCGCGATCACCGGGCCGTACCAGCGCGACGCGCGCGTGTACTCGAGCACCGGCGCCGTGGCGGCCGCCGGGGTCGTCACGTGACGATCTCCACCGCGCGCACGCGCGAGCGCAGGACGTAGAGGCAGCCGAGCGAGAGCAGCGCCAGCACCAGCGCCGACCAGCCCCAGGCCATCACCACCTCGCGGTCGGCGATGCCGAAGAGCGCCGTGCCGACCGCGCGCAGGTTGGTCTGGATCGACAGCAGCATCGCCGGCTTCTGCCGGAAGCCGTGCTGCAGGATCACGCG
>Ga0111539_10004986_pt1 | contig 17271 bp, 12 predicted proteins | sample RhiMethybrSRZTD1_FD_79667 | JGI IMG/M metagenome (GOLD analysis project Ga0111539, IMG submission 79667) | Populus rhizosphere microbial communities from Tennessee, USA - Rhizosphere MetaG P. TD hybrid SRZTD1 (version 2) (version 2) | ecosystem: Host-associated > Plants > Roots > Rhizosphere >... | reverse complement strand
TCATCAGCATCTTTCGCAGATTACGATCTCGTAATCAACGCCACGCCCGTCGGTTCAGGCCCATCGATCGATCAAACTCCAGCCACCGCCGAACAACTCCACGGCGCACGTTGTGTTTACGATCTCGTCTACAACCCGATCGAAACTCGCTTGTTGAAGGAAGCTTGCAAGGCAGGTTGCAAGACTGTGCGAGGACTCGAAATGTTGGTTGCCCAAGCAAAAAATCAGTTCGAATTATGGACGGGACAAACGCCTTCTTTGAACGTCATGCACGACGCTGCCGCCGCTGCATTGGGCCAATAGTTTTTTTAGTATTCCTTTCGAGCCGCCCCATCACCCAATCTCACCTCTCCATCACAAACTTCAGTCCCACTCGCTAACGTAGACGTACAGTTCACGCAACGTTGCTCACGTTGCTCCAAAAGAAATGAGGTGCAATCGTGAAGAGAACGATCGTTATTCTCGTCGTCTTGTTAGTCGCTCCAATCGCCTTCGCCGGATCGCCGCCAATCAATCTCGTAATCACGCCGCGCATCGCGATGGCGATCGTGTCGAAAGATGACCGCAAGCTCAACGAACTCGATAAGGCTTATCTCGACGCATTCACGATCCTGCGTGACGACAATCCGTGCAGTCGCTTGTATGGCGGGCGCGGAGCGATTGAAGCGCTAAACGAGTTGATGCGCGTGCTTCGTCCGACTTATATCGATCGTCATATCGCCGTTCGTATGAGTGGACACACGACGCTCTTTCGGAATGCGGGTTCCGGATTCATGTTTCGCATGTTCGAGAAAGCGGAGATCAACATGAATGGATCGTTCTATCGCGGCAATGCGTCCTGGGAACGGCGATCTCCTTTGGCAACTGGTTTTGAGGCCAACACTCGGAAGACCCGCGTCGCGTTGCTGCTGCACGAGCTCGGACATCTCGTTCGCGGCGAAGACCAGAAGTGGTTGCTCTCGGACGACGGACACGATCTCGAACTCAGCGAAAAGAACACTCAGCACGTAGTTGATGTCTGTCGCCAGCAAATCGAATCAGTCACTCGAATGACCGTCGCCCAGCAACTGGAAGAGCCTCTAACTACCGTCGCCCAACTCGCCACGTTGCCGTAAACCTACTTGATTCGCGCCGGATGTAGTTGCGGCCCAGGGCCGCTTGGTGTGTCAGCCAGTCCCGTTGGTCACAAAATACTGCGCGCCGGTGTTAATAAGACGTTATACGCTCGGGATTGCCAGTACCTCCCGTGCCCACTTTAGTTCAGCAAGACAGTGAAATTGTATGACGTCGACGCCCGCAATCTCGGACTACAATCCTGCATCCGCCGACTGTAATAAGGTCTCTGACGATAACCCGCGCCGTCGCACCTTTCTCAAACGACTCAGCCGTATCGGAATCATTTGGGCGGTTTGGACCGCCGTGGCGCTCTTTTTTAGTAGTCAAATCTTCATGATGTACTACTCAGAGGGCCAGCCGATTCCTTATAAAAGGGCTTTTATCGTTCAGGGTTCAGCCTGTTACTTATGGGCGCTCGTAACTCCGCTCGTTCTCTGGCTCGCCCGCCGTTTTTGCATCGATCGTAACCAGTGGTTGCGCAAAGTCGCACTTCACTTCGTCTTCAGTCTCGTGCTCGTCACCGTGCTGATCTCGCTTCACTTCGTCGTTTACATGATTCTGGCCGGCCGCGCGAGCTCGATTACCCCAATGCGACTGATCGGATACATGTATCCGAACCTCGACCGTTGGCTGCTGCTCTACTGGTCGATCCTGCTGATGAGCCACGCGTTCAACTACTACAACAGTTACCGCAAAGGCGAACTCAAAGCGTCGCAGCTCCGGATGCAGTTGGTTCAATCGCAGCTCGAAGCGCTGAAAATGCAGGTGCAGCCGCATTTTCTTTTCAACACGTTGCACTCGATCTCGGCCTTGTTGAGCAAAGACACGGAAGGCGCCCGCAAAATGATCACACGCCTCGGCGACTTCCTCCGTCTCACATTGGAAAACTCCGGGTCGATGGAAGTCACGCTGCAACAGGAAATTGAATTCCTCAACGGTTATTTGGAGATCGAGCGCATTCGTTTCCAGGATCGTCTCACCACCGACATCAAGATCGATCCAGCCGTGCTCGAAGCACGCGTACCAAACCTGATCCTCCAGCCCATCGTCGAGAACGCGATGAAGCACGCCGTGGTGAATAGTCGCTCAGGTCACGTCGAGATCACTGCTGCCCCGCGAAATGGCGCGGTCCATATCGAAGTGAAAGACAATGGACCGGGTCTGCAAGTGGATCGCACGCTCGAAGCGCGCCGCGGCAAAGGCCTCGGTCTCGCCAACACTCAGGCGCGACTCGTCGGTATCTACGGACCAGCCGCACGATTTGAAATGACGAATCGTCCTTCAGGTGGTTTGATCGTTTCGATCGAGATTCCGCGCTATCAACGTTCATGAACTCGCATCAACGGTTCAATTTCTCGTTCACCTTCAGAGGCATTATTACCCACAGAACTTAACCACGAATTTGATCGTAACAAACGAGTGAATCTCGTTGACGCTATTTGCGCCATAACCGATTCAACTGCGGTGTTTATCTGATACGTGTGAATCTCACCTTCACGCGTAAACGTGTTTATCGACAAGTTCACTTGGGGGCCCAGGATGACGGACGCAACTCGTATTCGAGCGTTGGTCGTCGACGACGAACCACTTGCACGCGCAATGATTCGCGAGATGCTCGAGAGCGATTCGGAAGTTGAGATCACAGGGGAATGCTCAAACGGACGTGAGGCAGTCGAAGCTATCAAATCGTCCATGCCGGATATCGTTTTTCTCGACATTCAAATGCCGGAGATCGGCGGCTTCGAGGTGCTCGAGTCGCTCGATCCAAGCTCGCATCCACACGTAATCTTTGTCACTGCCTACGATCAGTATGCGGTGCGCGCTTTTGAGGTCCATGCACTCGACTATCTGCTCAAGCCGTTCGACCGCGAGCGGTTTGAAGGAGCCTGGCAACGAGCGAAGGCGCAGATCAAAACCGACCGCACCAGCCGTCGCGACCAGGACATCATCGCCTTACTCGAAGAGCTGAAAGCCGGACCTCGTTACCTCGAACGACTCGTCATCAAGAACGGCGGGCGCGTCTTCTTCCTCCACGTTCAGGACGTGCACTGCATCGAGGCTGAAGGAAATTACGTACGCGTCTACGATAACCAGAAGGGGTATCTCCTGCGTGAGACCATCAGCAGTCTGGAGGAGCAGCTCGACCCGAAACAGTTCCTGCGGATCCACCGTTCGGCCATCGTGAAGATCGACCGGATCAAAGAGATGCAACCGTGGTTTCACGGCGAGTACCGCATCATCATGGAGAACGGCAAACAGCTCGCTCTAAGTCGAAATTACCGGGCAAATTTGCAGGAAGCGGTCGGCAACGGCCTCTAGAATCATGGTTTGTCATCCATCGTGGCCGATCCATCACAAGAAATAGCCGTTCTGTCACAGACTTATCCTATTGTTTGTTCACCTCTGAGACTATTGACTCGCAGTGATTTTTGGTCACCTCCCCAAATTGGTAACTCTGACCCGTTGCTCTTGCGTGTGCGCAGAGGTGAGTTATGACTAGTGAGACAACCCTATTACCAGAATCGAACCAGAATGGATCAACCGTCGAAGCCAACGGCCCGGCAAACGTTGAAGTGCGGCTAAACACGTTGCGCGAGACAGTGCTGCAACTGCTCGAAGAGGTCGAATCCCTCGCCATCTCCCGGCCCGTCGACATCAAGCGCGGCGCGCGCTACTCCGACGAAGTGCGGCAATTTGAAGTCAACCTGATCCGCACCGCCCTCGGACGGACTTCCGGCAGCCAGATTCGCGCGGCCAAACTTCTTGGCCTCAAACCCACCACGCTCAACGCCAAGATTAAGCGCTACAACATCACCCCGTCGTACCAGCCGCAGGCCTAATCCGTGTATCCGGGCGTTCACTGCTATACTGAAACGCAGTGAACGCCGCAGTGAACGGTCGCTACAGCCGACAGATACTTTTCGACCCGATTGGCGAAGAAGGGCAGCGCCGCTTGCAAGCGGCGCGCGCTCTCATTGTCGGTTGTGGAGCGCTGGGAACGGCGCAGTCGGAGGCGTTGTGCCGCGCGGGTGTTGGTCGTCTGCGCATCGTCGATCGCGACTTCGTCGAGCCTTCGAATCTTCAGCGCCAGACGATGTTCACCGAGAGCGATGCTGCGGATCGTCTGCCGAAAACAATCGCCGCCGCGAACCATCTCCGCGAGATCAATTCCGAGGTCGAGATCGAGCCTCAAATCGCCGACGTCAATCATTCAAACATCGAACAGTTGATCGACGGTTGTGACGTCGTCCTCGACGGAACCGATAACTTCGCCACGCGATATCTCGTCAACGAAGCCTGCGTGAAGCACAACATCGATTGGATCTATGGCGCGGCAGTCGGTTCGTACGGCGTGACGATGACAATTCGTCCGCATCAAACTGCGTGCTTGCGCTGCATGTTTGACGAAATCCCAGCGGCCGGCAGCGCGCCGACATGCGATACGGCCGGCGTGATCATGCCGATCATCAACATCGTCGCCGCTGTGCAGGTAAGTGAAGCGCTGAAACTGTTGACTGGCCGTTTGGAGAATCTGCACGGTTCGTTGATGCAGTTCGACGTGTGGCGGAACGAGTGGAGAAAGATCGTGCCGGGAGCACCGCGCGCCGATTGTCCGGTCTGCGGATTGGCGAGTTATGAAACGCTCTCGCCGGAGTCGCACCAGGCGGCCGCGGTGTTATGTGGCCGGGATGCGATACAGATCTCGCCGTCGCAAACGACGCGCGTGGATTTTGCATCACTTGCTGAACGACTTCGCCGTGCCGGAGAGGTGAAGTTTAACGAGTATCTCCTCCGTTTCCGGACGGGAAATTTTGAACTCACGGTTTTCAAAGACGCTCGCTCAATCATTCGAGGCACAAACGAGATCGCAACCGCTCGCTCACTCTACGCAAAGTACATAGGAAACTGACTCAACGATGATCAGCAAACAGACCCGTCGCATCACCGTCATCACAACCATTCTTTTCTTGCTTCTTTCATTCATCGCAGTTCAAGCCGGACAACCCGCCATTTGGGAAACCAGCGGCCGCGCTGAGCTGCTGAAAGGAGACGCGCGCGGCGTGTCGATCAGCGACACGGGTGTGTTGGCGCTCGCGCCGAAACTTACAGAGGTCTTTAACACTCAACAGACTTACATCTGGTCCAGCGCGGTCGATAGCCAGGGCAATGTTTATCTCGGCACGGGCCACGACGGAAAAACGTATCGCATCGCGGCGGCCGGAAGTGGATCTCTATTGTACGACGCCGCTGAGTTGGACGTGACGGCACTCGCCGTCGGTCGTGATGGTGTTGTGTTCGCCGGCACTTCGCCGGACGGAAAGGTCTATCGGATCGCGTCGGACGGAAAAGCGGAAGTCTATTTCGATCCCGGCGACAAATACATCTGGTCGCTCGCGGTGATGAACGACGGATCGTTGGCAGTCGGCACCGGCGACAACGGCAAGCTCTATCGCGTGCGAGCAGCAGGTGCGAATCCTGAATCGTCGTTGCTGGTCAGCACGAATCAAACACACGTGATCTCGCTCGCAGTTACACCGGCGGGCGATCTGATTGCCGGCACAGACTCCGGCGGACTGGTGCTTCGCGTTTCGCCGGAAGGAAAGACGTTCGCGCTTTTCGATACGCAGCTTCGCGAGATCCACGCGCTTGCGGCGGCTGCTGACGGATCGATCTACGCGCTCGCGTTGAGCGATGCCGCGTCGAGCGCGCGTCCGCCATCAACGCCCGTCACACCTAATCCGCAAACATCCGAGGGAGGCGCCGTCAGCACGTCTGTAACTATCACCGCGATCGACGAAAGTGGGCAGCCCCTCTCAGCGCAGCCTGGTCCAACCCGCAGCCGCAGCGACGTTTCGAATGCGCGCAGCGCTGTGTTTCGCATACTTCCTGACGGCGCTACGGACGTCGTTTGGAGCTCGCCAACTGTGACTGCGTTTTCGATCGCGCCCTCGCTGCAACCAGGCAGCGTGCTAATTGGCACCGCCGACAAAGGACGCATCTACTCGGTGACCAACGACGGGCGCGACACGTTGCTCGTGCAGTCTCCGGAAGGTCAGATCTCGTCTCTGTTTGTGAAGAACAATCAAATCTTCGCGGCTTCAAGTAACCAGGGAAAACTGTATCGCTTCGGCAACGAACTGGTCGATGAAGGCACGTACGAATCGCCGGTAAGAGACGCGAAACTGACGGCGTCGTGGGGACGCATCTGGTGGCGTGGGGCAGGCGCGGTCGAGGTACAAACGCGCACCGGAAACGGCGAGCGGCCCGATGCTACGTGGAGCGACTGGAGTGCTCCGTACAAGAACCCGGAAGGGAATCAGATCGCGAGTCCGCGCGCGCGGTTCATTCAGTGGCGCGCGACCGTGCGGGGCGGGACGACGGCCGCCAGTCCGTCGTGGATCGAAGACGTAAGCGTGGCGTACTTGCCGCGCAACGTTGCGCCGGAAGTTTTGTCGATCAGTGTGTTGCCGATCGGCGTTGGTTTGCAGCAGATGGCGCAGGTGACAGTCGATCCGAATGTGGAGTCGTCGGGGTTGGATCCATCGCTGTTTGGGCCAGTGGCCCAGGTGCCGCCGCGACGTTTTTATCAACGCGGCGCACGGTCGTTTCAGTGGCAGGCTGAAGATCGCAACAACGACACGATGGAGTATGCGATCTACTATCGCGCGCTCAACGAGCAGACATTCCGATTATTGAAAGACAAGTTGCGCGACAACTTCTACACGATCGACGGTGCGACCCTCGCCGATGGACGTTACGTCATCAAAGTCGTCGCGTCCGATGCACCGGACAATCCGCCGGGGCAGAAGCTCACCGGTGAAAGGTTGAGCGAACCAGTCGACATCGATAACACGCCGCCGGTAGTCAAAGTGGTGGGCCAGCCGCAGATCACTCGCGACTCCGTACGCGTCGTTTTCACGATCGACGACGCGACCGGAAAGGTTAAGAAAGCCGACGCGAGTGTCGATGGGGCGACATGGTCACCGGTGTTTCCCGACGACGGCATTGCCGACAGCGGGCACGAGACTTACACACTCGACTTTGGCGGCCTGGCGCCCGGCGAGCACACGATTTCCCTGCGATCTTTCGACAGCAGTGGCAACGTCGGCACACTGAGCGTGACGGTCAGGCGTTAGAAACCTCACGAATTCGCCGGACTTGCGACTTGCACGATAAGGTGCGAGGCAACTCGAAACCGTGCGGATTTTCGTTTCTGCTGCTAAACTTTTCGCGCAAAACGCGCCCGCCCGGCGCAATCACGTTTTGGCACCTGTCTTGCAGCCTCCGAGTTCGGCGCATCTCTTTCTCCCTCCCATGCGCGCCAAGAATGCATGAGGAGGCCCGGTTGAAATGAGCAAGTTTATAAGAGAAATTTTCGCGGCGGTGATGATTACGGCACTGGTGTCGACCGGCGCGTTTGCCCAGGGCAGAGGCCAGGACAAACGGCCGGACAAGAAACCCGTGAAGGTCATCGACGGCAAAGGAGGCGGCGGCAGACCGCAACAACCCCCTCCACAGAGACCGCCGAAAGATGACCGAGGCGGCAAGAAGAAGCCGTAACGCGGCTCAAAATTAAGGGACGATTTCGGAGGTTCGCGGTTTCGCGGCCTCCTTTTTTATTGCTTACTTGCAGATGAGCATCGCGGCAAGCAGGGGAATCGTCAGCTCGTGATGACCGGTGATCGAGTAGCCGTGACCTGCGCCTTTTTCTGTCGGACGCCGCACGACGTTCGTCAGCGGGCGGTACGATTGAATGAAATCAAAGTTTGCTGTGGTGATGTCGGTGAGCGGATGGCCCAGGTTACGCACGAGCGTCACGCACTTCAAAAACACCTCAGGCAGCACGACTGCCGATCCGACGTTCAGATAAACACCGCCGCCGTCCATTTCTTTCACCAGCGCGGCGAGCAGCCTGAAATCGGTGTGCGTTGTTGCGCCTAACGAAGCGCCATCAGTTTTTGGGTGGAAGTGGGCAATGTCGCCGCCGATCGTAACGTGCGCGGTAAATGGAATCTTCGATTCGTAAGCAGTGCAGAGAAGTGAATAGTCGCGATGTTTTGGATCGCGTGCTGTTAGCGCGCGGCCTACTGCTTCGCCGAGTCCGATCTGATCTCGTGAGCCTTCGATTGCGGCGCTGTTGAGTAGTTGTCCCGTTTCTTCCGCGCCGCCGAAGATGCCTTCTGAAAGCGTCGCGTCGACGTCTTCCGAAGTCGAACCGATCATCGCGATCTCGGCGTCGTGGACCAGCACCGATCCGTTCGACGCGAACGCCGAAACAAAGCCTCGCTTCATCAAATCGATCAGCAACGGCGCGAGTCCGGTTTTGATCACGTGTCCGCCGATGCCCCAGATGATCGGCTTCTTCGACTCACGCGCGCGCTGGATGCGAGCGGTTAGTTGGCGCAGTGATTGGACCGCGAGTATGTCAGGTAGACTCGAGATGAACGAGCGCAACGAGGCATCGTCGGCGACAGGGCTGGCGAAATCGCTGAGTTTGACTTTGCTCGTGCGTGAGGCGAGCGGATAGGTTTTTACTTCGCCAAGATCCAGAGGTTGCAGATGATCGTCGTAGATTGATGGCAAAGCGCGCTACTCGGCCAGTTGATTTGTTTCGATCTGTGTTTCCATTGGAGTGCGGCTGAGTATAGCGCGTTTTGCGGTACGTTTGGAGACCCAGGCGTAGAAGCGTCGAAACGCCAGCGCCAGTCCTGTGAAAGCGAGCACTGCGCCGCCGAGTGAAACAATCGCGGCGATCGTTTGGCCAGGAATCCCGACGACCTCGCCAGTGTGCGCGAAACGCAGGATCGATCGGAGTTGGCGGCCGCGAGTGTAAGACGAGAATGGTTCCCAACGTGTGACCGCGCCGGTTGTGCGATCGAGTACTAACTGTGCGCGCTTCTGTGGTTGCCCACCCGTGCCGCTGTCGATGTTGAAAGTGAGCGGGGCGGATGCCGACGTTGGCAATTGCAGACTGATGCTTCGCCAATCGCCCACCTGCTGTTCGGCAGTGGTCCATGCCGAATTGAGATTCGTGACCGGTTCGGTCGTTGTCTCGCTGCGCGCGGATGGTTGAGCCGCACGTGGGGCGGGCGGCGCTTCGCCGACGACGCGATAGACCAGGTTTCCGGCCCACGTGTACGAGATCACCACCGCCGAGATAACGATCACGAACAACGCCGGCGCGCACCAGAAACCAATCGTGTTGTGCCAGTTGAACTCGCGTGCTTTCGCCGGTAACCCGCGTCGAAACCAGGTCACGTTCCTTACGGCTTTTAAACTCCAGTTCCTGGGCCACCAAAGATAAAACCCACTCGTCACCAGAAACAGGAAACCAAGATTGCACGCGCCCGTGATCGCACGGGCGGCGTTGCGGTTATCGCCCTTCGCGCCGAGCCACCGATGCCAGTCAGTGACACCACGAAAGAAACTGCGGACGCTCTGCGATCCCTCACCGAGAACCTGCCCGGAATAGGGATTGACGAATAGCGTCGCTTCCCGCCCAAAGGCAATCTCCGCAGGCGCCGCTGGATCTGATTTCAAAGTGATCGCTGTGGGGTTGGTTCCGCGTGCTTCGCGGGCTTTTGCGACGAGCGTCTCAACCGGTAGATGGCGCGTCTCGGCGGTCGGCGGCGCCGAAACGTAACCGCGAGTGTCAGCCCACGAAGTGATCTGTTTCTCGTAAGCGAGCAACACGCCGGTCACGCTCATGATGAGTATGACAATGCCGGCGAGAACACCCACCGGCAAATGGCACCAAAAGATTATCTTGCGCAATCGTTTCATTTGAGGTTGCAGATTCTAAACGTCGGCCCAGTGGCGTAGAAGATTGTGATAGAGAGACGTAAGCTCGACAACGGATCGATGCTCCGGAACGTCGTTCATCAGACGCTGAATCGCGACGTCGAGATCGAACAGGATCGTCCGCTCGCTATCGTCGCGCACCATGCTCTGGATCCAGAAGAACGACGCGAGCCGTACCCCGCGCGTCACCGGACGAACGTGATGCACGCTGCTTGCCGGATACAGAATCAAGTGACCCGCGCGCAGTTTAACCGAATGGAGGCCGTAAGTGTCTTCGACAACCAGTTCGCCACCGTCGTACTCGTCCGGATTGCTGAAGAATAGTGTCGCGGAAACATCAGTCCTGACTCGATGCGGCGTGCCGGGCACCTGTCGAATCGCGTTGTCGACGTGGTTGCCAAAAGATTGGCCACCCTCATATCGATTAAAGAGTGGCGGAAAAACTTTCAACGGCAATGCCGCCGACATGAACAACGGATTGCGTTCGAGCGCGGCGAGAATGACGTCGCCGAGTTGTTTCGCTTCCTCGAGATCTTCGCGCAGTTGCAGGTTGTTCTTGGCCCGTGCTGATTGATGTCCGGCGGTGATTCGTCCGTCGACCCACTCGGCGGCTTCGAGCGTTTTGCGACAGCTCGCTACCTGATCCGCAGTCAATACGTCTGGAACCTGAAGCAGCATGCTTAAAACCTGAAGCTCGTGCTTAACGTCGCTGCCCGACCTGGACCAGGAACGACGTGGCCGCCTCCAATTCGATCGAAGTAGAATTTGTCAGTCAGGTTGTAGAGATTTAGCTTGAGGTCGATGTGCTTCGAGATCGGATATGAGGCCATCGCATCGAACGTCCAGTATGCGTCGACCAGACGCGTGTTGATGGTGTTTCCGAAACGGCGATCGACAAATCGCGCGCCGCCGCCGAAATGAAAACCTGAACGCAGCGTGTAAGTGGACCACACGTTAAAAGAGTTCGGCGGTGTGTTGACCAGCTCTTTTCCGATTTCCGCGGGGTTGTTTGATTCGACGGTCGTGCTGTCGAGGAACGTGTAACCCGCAAGCACCCGCCAAGCCGGCGTGATGCTTCCTTCAACGCTCAACTCCGCGCCCTCAACGCGCTGTTTCCCCTCCAGCACTTGCGGCGGATCGCCGGGCAGAATGCCGGGAGTTCGCGCGTTCAGTTTCTCGACGCGGAACACTGCGCCGCTCAACAGCACGCGGCCGCTGAAGAAGTCCCACTTGCTGCCCGCTTCGAGTGTGAACGTCTTTTCGGGATCGATTACGACGTTTGCCGTGTTGTACGACAAGCCTTCGAGCGACGGGTTGAGCGATGTTCCATACGAAGCGTAGACCGCGCCTTGCGAGAGCGGCTTGAACACGACCCCGGCGCGCGTGCTCAACATGCGATCGACGCGAGAAACGGGAGCGCCAGTCGTCGTGATGCCATCAGCATCAAACCGGTCCCAACGCAGTCCGCCGTTCAGCTCCCATTTGTTGCCGAGCTTTGCGGTGTCGAACAAATAGAGCGCCTGCGAGTTTGCCGTGACGTCGCCGACGATGGGGCTGACGGTGATTGGACCAGTAAAGACATCGTCGGGATTGGGATTCAACAGCGTCGTCTGCATGTTGGGGGCGCTGCGTGTCAGGCGCGTGTTGTTTTCGCGCGCGAAGTTGAGGCCCGTGACAAGTGCGTGTTCGATCTTGCCGCTTGAAAAATGGGAGATAAAGTCGGTTTGGTTGTCCCAGATCTTGTCTCCCGTTTGCCACGAACGGAACTCGCGATTGATCGCCGTTGAGTTGTTACTGGCGAAGCGCGGTGGCGTGGCAATCGAGTCGCGCGTGGAGTTAGCAAAACGAAACTGATTTCGCAGCGACAGGCCGTCGTTGAAGTCTTTTTCAAACCGCAAAGTGACGAGATCGGAATTTAACTTCTCGAAGTCGCGATCCCGCAGGCCATAGAAGGTGTCGCGCGGCACTGGAGCAGGACGATCACGGTGGTCCACCAGCACGTTGTTTGTCACCGGCACCCAGGGAATGCCGTAGTCGGAGATGTTGTCCTGTTTCAGTTTGTAGTAGCTGATTGTGAAACGCGTCGGTTTGCCGACGCCCAACGTCAGCGACGGGGCGACACCCCAACGATCGAATTCTACTACGTCCCGGCCGGCCACTCCGGAGTGATGGGCCAGCAGGTTCAAACGGAACGCGACGCTATCGCCGATTGGAAGGTTGACGTCGGCTGTCGCGCGACGAGTGCGGTCGGTGCCGAGGTCGAACGTGCCCGCAAGTGTGCGACGAATACCGGGGGTTTTATTGATCAGGTTGATCGATCCGCCCGTCGAACCGCGGCCCGTGTAAGCCGAGCCTGGTCCTTTCACAACGTCGACCTGCTCGAGATTGAACGGATCGCGCGACTGCGGACTGATATCGCGCACGCCGTCGACAAAGATGTCGTTACGCGCGCTGAAGCCTCGCAGCGTAAGATTGTCGCCCGCCGGATTGCCACCTTCGCCCGCGGTGATCGTCAATCCGGGAACGTTGCGCAGGACGTCGCGCAGAGTAGTCGCGCCCTGTTCCTCGATCACCTCTTTCGAGATGACGGTGATTGTCTGCGGCGTGTCGAGTATCGGTTGTGTGTATTTGGTCGACGAGAGGGCAGGGCGCGAATCGGCGCGGACCTCGACGGATTCCGCTTCCGCGTGAATCTCGAGCAGCACAGTCTTCTTGTCCGTGAATCGATAACTGACGCCGGTGCCGCTCAGAATCTCGCGCAGCGCCTGTTCGGGTGAATAGCGGCCGGTGACGCCCGGGGAAGAGAGCGAACGCATCGCGTCGTTCGGAATTATGACTTGAATGTCCGCGGTCTTTTGAAAGGCGGTTAGAACGGATTCGAGTGCGCCGGCGGGTATGTCGAACTGAACGAGTCGCTGTTGCTCAGTGGCGACCGTCTTGTTGTCGAGCCGCGTCTTGCCCAGAACGATGTTATGGCTTTTGTTTGGACAGTAGGCGACGAGGGCGCCCATCGCGGTGATGGCGACGATCCAGTATCGTGGCCCACGACGTTTGTGTAGCCGTCTCTTTTGTCGGCGCGGTTCCGGCGGCATGTTGCTTCCCCTGTGAAAACAAAATGAACGTCGCGAAATTGAAAATCGTTTTCAATTTCAGCCAAAGCAGAATAGTTGAGAACTGCCGGAGCGGTCAAGTGGTGGGTGGGATCTTTTTGCCGGTGCCGTTGCGCGTTGTGTGACCGTTGCGCACCAGATGGCCGTTGAGTAGCGGACGAAGCACCTGGCCCGTGTGTGAACGCTTCGAACGAGCGACTTCTTCAGGCGTGCCCTGCGCTACTACGCGTCCGCCATGTTCGCCGCCTTCAGGACCAAGATCGATGATGTAATCGGCCGACTTGATCACGTCGAGGTTGTGTTCGATGACCAGCACGGTGTTGCCGAGCGACACGAGTCGTTGCAGCACGTCGAGCAGCTTGTGAACGTCGGCGAAATGCAGGCCGGTGGTTGGTTCGTCGAGAATGTAGATGGTCCGTCCGGTAGCGCGTTTCGAAAGTTCCTTCGCGAGTTTGATGCGTTGCGCCTCACCGCCGGAAAGCGTCGTCGCCGACTGCCCAAGTTTGATGTAGCCGAGTCCCACGTCGAGTAACGTCTGAATCTTCTGGTTGATCTGCGGGATGTTCTGGAGTAACGGCGCAGCTTCATCGACCGTCGTGTCCAGCAGATCCGCGATCGACTTGCCTTTGTATTTGACGGCGAGCGTCTCGCGGTTGTAACGCGCGCCGCGGCATACGTCGCACAGCACGTACACGTCGGGCAGGAAGTTCATCTCGATGCGTTTCATGCCGTCGCCTTCACACGCCTCACAACGTCCGCCTTTGACGTTGAATGAGAAGCGGCCGGGTTTGTAGCCACGTTCGCGCGATTCGGGCAGCATCGCATAAAGCTCGCGCAGCGGTGTGAACAGTCCAGTGTAGGTCGCCGGGTTAGATCGCGGAGTACGGCCGATCGGCGACTGGTCGATCTCGATGACCTTGTCGATGTGTTCGAGACCTTCGATCGCTTTGTATGGACCGGGTTCGGTGTGCGAGCCGTAAAGGTGTTGCGCCAAAGCGTAGTAAAGAATGTCTTCGACGAGTGTCGACTTGCCCGACCCGGAAACGCCGGTTACCACTGTCAACAAACCCAGTGGAAACGAGACGTCGATCTCTTTCAGGTTGTTTGCGTAAGCGCCGCGGATGATCAACGATTTGCCGTTCGGCGCTCTTCGTTCGGCCGGCACTTCGATCTTGCGTGCGCCGCGAATGTAGAGTCCGGTAACTGAGTCCGGATTCTCTGAAACCTCTGCCGCCGATCCAACCGCAACTACCTTGCCGCCATGCGCGCCGGCTCCCGGCCCCAGATCGACGACGTAATCTGCGCGCCGAATAGTCTCTTCATCGTGTTCGACTACGAGCACTGTATTACCGAGATCGCGCAGCGCCGAAAGTGTTTCCAACAACTTTTGATTGTCGCGCGGATGCAGCCCGATCGAGGGCTCGTCGAGCACGTAAAGAACGCCGCGCAACTGCGATCCGATCTGCGTCGCGAGCCGGATGCGCTGGCCTTCGCCGCCTGACAACGTCGACGAGGTACGATCGAGCGTCAGATAACCAAGCCCGACGGTTTTGAGGAAACGAAGACGGTTCTTGATCTCGCGCAGTATCGGGCCGGCGATCTGTTCTTCACGAGAATTCAGCTTTACCTGTTCGAAAGCGGCGACCGCATCGTCAATCGGCAATGCTGTGTACTCCGCGATCCCCCGTGCGCCAACACGCACCGACAACGAATCGGAACGCAAACGTTGGCCCTTGCAGTCGCTACACACACTGGGCGAAACCAGCTCCTCCAGTGCGACTCGGATCTTTTCGTTGGGCGGTTCGCTCAATCGTTCCTGAAGCCACTTGAGCGCGCCTTTCCATTCGTTCTGATAGGTGTAGAGACCCTGGGTGAACGTGATTCTCGTGCTGAGTCCGTTCAGAAACGCCTCGCGCACTTCTTTGGACAGATCGGCAAACGCCGTTTTCGGATCGGCGCTGAAATGTTTGCAGATCGCCAGCAGCGCGCTGCGGAGATAAGCGGAGCCCTGCTTGTCTTGCGTTCCCATGTAGCCGAGCCGTTCGGGAGTCTGGCGCGAGTCGGGAATCAACTTCAGCGAATCGATCTCCATCACGGTCCCAAGACCGTGACATCGCTTGCACGCCCCATATGCTGAGTTGAACGAGAACGAGCGCGGCTCGAGTGGCGGAACGTTGATGCCGCAGTTCACGCACGCCATGCGTTCCGAGTAAAGCTTCTCTTCGCCGTCGACGATCGAGATGAGCACCGCGCCGCTCGTCAGCTTCAACGCCGTGCGGATCGAGTCGGTCAGACGCTCACGAATACCAGATTTAATCAACAGCCGATCGACTACAGCTTCGATCGTGTGGTTTCGACGTTTGTCGAGCCGGATCTCTTCGTCCAGCGAGAGTAGTTCGCCGTCGATGCGCGCACGAAGAAAACCGTCCTTCGCGAGTTTTTCCAGTTCCTTCTTGAACTCGCCTTTACGTCCACGCACCAGCGGCGCCAGCACCATCACTCGTTCGCCTTCGGGCAATCCGAGCACGTTCTGCACGATCTGTTCGACGCTTTGCCGCGTGATTGCCGCGCCGCAGATGTGACAGTGCGGAATTCCAATCGAGGAGAACAGCAGCCGCATGTAGTCGTAAATCTCGGTCACGGTGCCGACGGTCGAACGTGGGCTGCGCGAGACGGTCTTCTGTTCGATGGAAATGGCGGGCGAGAGTCCGTCGACTGAATCGACGTCCGGCTTCTCGAGTTGATCGAGAAATTGGCGGGCGTAGGCTGACAAGGATTCGACGTAACGCCGCTGGCCCTCGGCATAGATCGTGTCGAAAGCGAGCGACGATTTGCCAGAACCTGACAGTCCGGTGATTACGGTGAACCGATCGCGGGGGATATCAACGTTGATGTTTTTGAGGTTGTGCTGGCGAGCGCCCCTCACACTGATGCGATCAATGGCCATAGCGAAAACCAGTCATTCTAGCGGACGGGTTTTCGGGCGGCAAGCAAGCGCGATCAGAAGTTGATGCGGGTGCCTATTTCGAACCTGCGTGGCGACTGGGCGGAGGTCGCCTGGCCGAAGAACGGTGACGTTTGCACGCCGGAAAAGGCGCCCAAATTGGAGTGATTCAATAGATTGAACGCCTGGGCATACAACTCGAAACGATATTTCTTCGCCGGAGCGGTCGAGATCGACGGCGGCGCCGCGCCGTCGCCGCCGCCAACGCGAACCATGCGCACCTGCGGTCCTGCTGCCGGCAATGCGTCTGGTCCGAAATCCAATCCCCAACTCAGCCGTGAACCGATTTCCCAGCGCGCCGCGCCGCGCGCGCTGTTGCGACTGACTCCCGCCGGACGATCGTTAATGACAGTGTCGCCGTTGTTATCGAATCCGGTCGTGATGTTGTAAGGCAGCGCCGACGTCGCTTGAAAGATAGTCGAGATGTTGAAGCTCATCGGCAGCCGCTTGCTAACGAAACCGGAAATCAGATGGCGGAAGTCGGCCGCCGACGGTCCGCGATCAGCACGGAGATTGAAGTTGTTGGTCGGCAAGCTAAACGGGCTGTCCGCCTCGTTCGTGGCCTTCATCAGTAGATAGTTCACACTCCAGAAGAGACCTTGGACGAACTTCGCCGGGCCGACGTTCACCATTAACCGGTGACCCGACGAATACGCGGACGACTCGATGTTCGTGATGTTGCCGACCGTTGGATCCGGCCTGCCGAAACCCGGCACCGGCGCGTTCAGGTTCCGGCCATGCAGCAGATGCACGCCACGTTGATACTGATAATTCGTTCTCAACTGAAACAGCTTGAACGGCTGCGTCTCCAACCCAAATGAAGCCTGAATGATGTACGGGATCTGGAGATTGGGATCGGACTGGATGCGGCTTGCCGGCAGCGTTGTCTGCGTGCCCGAGCTGAAAGGGTTCGGATAACCCGGATCAATAATGACGAGATCGCGCTGCCGTTCGCCGTCAACGCGCAGGGTTTGTTCGTAGACCTGCGCGGCAAACCAGTCGTAGAAGATGCCGGCGCCGCCACGCAAAGTGATCGTCCCTTTTTTATTTGGCGACCAGACAAAACCGAAGCGCGGCGCGATATTGAATTTACCCGGCACGTGGCTCTGAAACTCTTGCCGCGCACCGTAGCTGAGCGTCAGGTTTTTCCGCACTTTCCAGTCGTCCTGAAAGTACCAGCCGAATTGATACTGCGGATACTCGACGAGCGGATTGCCGATTCGTTGAGTGTACTGCGTC